>Ga0268246_10000033_pt1 | contig 165808 bp, 151 predicted proteins | sample AgamicOrSfe_FD_200242 | JGI IMG/M metagenome (GOLD analysis project Ga0268246, IMG submission 200242) | Agave microbial communities from Guanajuato, Mexico - Or.Sf.e (v2) (version 2) | ecosystem: Host-associated > Plants > Phyllosphere > Phylloplane/Leaf | place: Guanajuato, Mexico... | reverse complement strand
ATTGTGGGGATGGTGGTGACGATTTCACCGAGCTTGAGCTTGTAGAGAATGGTGGTCTTTCCGGCGGCATCGAGACCAACCATCAGAATTCTCATCTCCTTCTTTCCCCATAGTCGGTCAAACAGTCTTGAGAAGGTAAGACCCATGTTGGCGGTCTATTTGTTGAATGTGAAGGGGTGAGTTATGATGTAGTCGCGTTGAATGGACGGTCTATCAGACGAGCGCAATATGTCAGTATAAGTTCGGCCGTAAGAACAATGACCGATGAATGTCCAGGTAGAGCGCAGAAGACGTAAACAGAGGTGATGCAGGTGATGTTGGCAACCCTGCTTGCGCAAGCGCAACTTGTCCACAAACCGGAGCTGAGCGCGTGCTTGGCTAGGCAGTCGCCGGTAATGACCTCGTTCGCGCTCTCTCACAATACATGTTGCATTCGAGGAAACGTGTACTCACCAGTTCGTAGATCTGATGTCCAAAGAAGGTGAGTTGTGGAGTGATTGAAGCTGAAGGGGTACAATTGATTATTTTGGACTTGATTCGGGGCTCAGCCAAACGGGCTTGGCCCACTCTTTCAAGCAGGTTGGATGCACGTGACTGTTTAGGGACACAACATTGAACTCCGGACTCGACATATCAAGGACATCTGATATATAGAGCATCTTTGTAATGGTAAGATATCACTTCAGCCTCTTTACTCTCTTTCTACACATGGATCAAATCTATAGAAACGAGAAGTACTTATGATTGTTCAGCGCAACATGTTCCTTCCATCTCCAAGTGGCCAAAGCGGCTACGTCCGGATTCGATTCACAATGGATGAGAACCTTGGAAAGCTGACCAAGATCTGAATCTTAATAGCTAGTGGCCAGCTTTCGAACGCGTTGTTCATAATTGATAGGAGCGACATCACCATCAGCTTCTTGCGTTCAATTCGAAGACCAATGAACGGTTGATGGAAGGGTAATCAGACCGGCGAAGCTATCCTGTTCAACCAGTCAGGATGTCCGTAGATCCTTCGAGTGTTGCAACGCTGGGCTTGAGCTTCAGAAGTGTCGCGTGCTCAGTCTGTATTCGTCCACTGCGACCCAGGCAACACTCGATATAAGGGGCGATGTATTCTTCTACCGAAAGGGGGAATAACTACACGCTTAGAAGGTGCGTCCAGGCATTACCCGAATCGACGAGTTGCCAAGGCTCGATGCTGCCACAACTCGCCAAGATTTCGAGGGCATCAGCCAGGCAGCTTAGTCATCCAGAATATGGCATAAAAGCTTCGCCAGGCCCGTACCCAATCTTTCCTCATCTATCAGTAGGTGACTAATAGTCATTTAATCGAGGCTCCCCTTCGGGGGCTTGCTGAGGGTTATCTTAGCATACGTATGGATTTCTCTCCGTTCCCGGCCTCGTCGAAAAACGCCCTCGTCTTCCTTACAGCTGTGTGGATTCCTCTTCGGTGGATCAGAGTTGTGAGATGGGTGCGACATTCCTCTGTTCGCTTGCACAAGCTTCACAGAGTAGACAGCAAGCAATTTGGCTGTTTGATTCGTTATTAAGGTGGGCGATCTCTAAGGTATATTGGTCGTGTGCGACATCCTATGCGCCGAACATGGGCTGCGTTCGAGCGCAAAAATCCTCTGCATTGCGAGATTGCAGAAACTTCACTGTGAGGCTCATCTGTCGAAATAGATCGTCGGACTACAATTGCGAAGATCTAAGCAGCCATCTTTATATCGTCCTGATAGTTGTACCATAATCGTATATTTGACCATGTTCACGATAAGGTATAGCATGTCTTTCCGAATGATTTCACCTGCATCACGAAATCACGACACGAACGAAGCGAGTATCGTTTGAAGATTCAATTGTCATGCCGAGCACAGCAGCAGTAAAGCCCTGACACTCAGTATCCCAATATCTAGACCCCTAGTAGAGACGCTTTGGTGGAGACATGGAAGCCTTGATGGTCAAGCTTCCAACGTTCTGCCATCCCTTCTTAAGAAGAGAGACAAGGTAGTTGATGGCCAACATTATGTTTCCGATCAACTCCTCCTCGCCCATCTCGACGTTACCGACAGCGACACCCATGCACAAAACCTTCTTCAACTGGAACTTGATGGTGGACTTGACCTCGGTGATCTTGCCAGAGAGATCCTCGTTGTGGGAGACTGGGGTTGGGAACTTTCCGGCCTTGGAGAGACCTGGACCCAACAGACGAGGAATCTGCTTGATGAGGGAGTCGGAGGCGATGAAGGCGTCGTACTTGCGGGCCAACTTCTTGATGAGCTTCTTGTTCTTGTTGAGCTTCTTCAAGTCGTCGGCGGACATGGCGTCGACACCACCGTGCTTCGCTCTGTCGATATCGTGCTGGTCACCAAGAATGCTGAGTGTCTGTTAGTCCTCCTGTCTTTCTCTTTTGGGCGCAAGTCGTGTAAACGTACCAGATGGCCATGTTTGGGCGAGGGACAACTGGGAGCTTGATGGTACCAGAGAAACGCTTGTCACGCTGAGGGTCATAGTTCTTCAGGCCGATTTGAAGCTCGACGGTCTGTAGCGATTCGAGTTAGCGATGTGATCCTCCGGCCTTGGGTCGTGTGTCGGTCCGTACCTCGAGGAAGTTCCTCTTCTTGGTGTCGTTGGAGTACTCGAGGAGCTCCTTGACGTTTCCACGCACACCGGCGACTGTGATTTTGGACATCTTGACAGTCTTCCAGAAGAAATATAGGGTTTCTTTTGGTGAGGAATTTGCGTTTGCTGATGAAGAACGATTGCGGTTCACGGATTCGTGAGAGAAAAGTCGACGGTGGCCAGGAAGCCGAGGATCAACCGGCTGTTTGCGATAATCTTGGCGCAAGTTGCACAAGTTGACCGCATCTCGAAACTACCTTACCTTGCCTTGAAGCATGACTTTTGCGACAAAACTCCTTTCTGCCACTTAACCAGAAGTATCATGTGCGCGACTAGGCGTGTTGCGATTAACAATAGATTCTGCACGAGGCCATTGCTATCACGGATTGTTGCAATACAGGACTAGGCCAGACAGCAATCACGGCTTAGGGATCGACTTCTGCATGACCATTTTCCAAGCCAGCTTTTCCGGTCTTTCGCCAGTCTCCACTGGTTGTGGTCCATACAGCATTTCTTCAGTTCTTCTGAATCCGTGGTGCTCGTAGAGCTTTACTGCGGGTCCATTGTCTGCGTCCACATACAGTGTACACACAAGTTCTTCACCATCCACTTGTCGACACACCTTCTCTGCATGTTGTAATGCGGCTTGAAACAAGGCAGCGCCCATACCTCTGCGTCGCGCTGATGGTACAGTGTATGTGCCATTCAGATGAAAATACACAATTCCTTTTCTGTCTCGTCCTTTTTCGGCACATTCCGGCATTTCGCTGCCTTTCCCCTGCGATTGATCAAGGGACAACCACGGACTTGCATTGACATGTATATTGTCCACGCCATTCTCCTCCGTCGGACCAAGTAGGACAACCATCCCGAACCAATTCGAACTCGATGTTCGATCGCAATCAGGCCGAACAGCGATGAAGTGGAGAGCTTTCGGATTTGCCAGCCTCATCTGCCAAAACTGATCGGTCTCTTTGCTCTCTCGAAGGTAGGTAGAGGCGAATGCGTCTGGGTCGCTTTGTAGGGAAGACAGTCGAAATGCTCGATACGACCCGACCATCGCCTCAGCGTCGACCTCGCTGTCACATTGCATCGGACGCAGCTGTACTATCTCATATGTGAGCAGGTCTGCCGTGGCCATGTTGATATGTGTGACGTTCCCGCCGAAGAAGTAATGTAAGTTCTTTGGATATCCATTTCCTTCATTTCTATCCTTTGAGACGCAGAAACACACCCGCAACCTGATGGCTTTCTGAGTCACAAAAACATCCGGAGTTTAGCCGAGAGGGCGGCTGGCTCTGGTCATCAGGCATAGAGAGCACGCGACCTCCACTGCAGCATGACTCCAATAGTTCGCTAGCGTCGTGACTGCCTCGCGTTTTGTCATCGTATTCGATGTCCACATGAGATGGTCGTCGCAGCTGCCTACATCACACATACGGCCTCTTGCTGGCTGCCTAGCCACAGCGGGTCATATATTATCATCGTCATGGCCCATCTCTTTCTAGTTCCATGGACCGACAAACTCCCACTCGAGCAGACTCTGGCCGGTCTCGCGAGTCCGAGACAGTCAAGTACTATGAAGAATCATTCTGTTCACATGCCGGTCCCAATGTCATGCAAAATCTGGATCAGCCAGATCATTTGGAGCGCCTGCTCACCAAGCTCTCGAGCAGTGACTCCCGCAATTTCGTGCTAGACTTTTCTGACAGCGATGCCTTTGTCGGGTTCGATCTGCCGCTTGGATCCATGATCGATCTTCTGACCTCTGGCTCACGTCCAGACGAGCTCAGCACTCGATGGATCAACATCTGGTACCCATTCGACCACAAACCTCTGCTGGCGGCGCTCGGCAAGCACTATGACTTTTCACCAAGACTACTTGCCATGATGTGCTCTGATCCTCGTCAGTCTAGAAATGGACGATCTTCGGCCTCAACAAAAGGAACACCACCTCCGGGTGGGCCCAGTCGATCGTCGGGTGGTCGTAAACGGTCTCATGATCTCGAGAAAGGTACCGTACTCTCAGACCTGGCATCAATCTCATCGAACAACCCAGTCAGGACAGGCAACATCTACGACATCGCCAATGAAGTCTGGCATTACACCTCTGTAGATCAAGGACGCAGTTATCTCTGCCTAGGATACAATTCGATCTACAACATCGGAGTCGTCGACCTGCCCCTTGACGGTACTCGTAACGTGTCAAACCCACCATTGCCACATTGCAAACGAGTCTGGACATGGCTTCTGCTGTGTCGAGACCGGACAGTCATCACCATCAACGAAGATCCATTCCCATACAATGATGGAAGATGCACCAAGCAGGAGCAAGACATCTTGATCGAGACACGTCGCAACCTCATCAATGTCTTCAGATCTCTGTCTCATGTTGAAGAGCCTGCTTCTGCCAGTCCTCTCACGTTGCTGCCGATCCGGAAAAGACTGGGTAATACAGAAGAGGAGACTGCGCATCGCATGCAGGACGCACCCGGCATGCTATTCTACTATCTCTTCGAAAACTGGTTCAACAGCTATTCACTCGTGACACGCAGAGATAGTAGGTATGGCACACTACTGGAAGGGATCAGGGAGAAAATGTTCGAGCAGCCGAAGCTGAGCCATATCGACCATCTGGACCAGATTGGCATCCAACTTGGTGTCCTGAAGCGCCACTATAAGAGCTACATCCGCATCATCGACCGCGTGATTGAACCCCCAACGGCAACCCTGGCATCACTGGATAGCTCACAGATTCTCCGTGATTCCAGCGAAGGTACTATCGAAGCAAACAAGGATAAATTGCCCCTCATCACGGAAGCCGACAGTCTCCTGGGCATGAGCCTCTCCTCAGCTGCACGCGTCCGCTTCGAGCGGCTGAAGGACTTGATCTACCTGTACGCCCTGAGCGAAGTCAAAGATTATATCGAGCAAAAGGACAGTCTTACGCAGATGAACTTTCAGCTTATCGCCATCAAAGAATCCAAAGATGTTGAGCGCTTGACCAGGGTGTCTCTGCTGATCACGAAAGCGACGATACTCTTCCTTCCTGTTAGCTTCATGACGGCTTATTTCAGCACTGATCTGAATCAGAATTACTCCGTCTCAACTTATTGGGCCGCGTTCGCGATCGTCTTTTTCTTGTCTTGGGTGTTCTTGCTGGGCTTTGGTGTTCTGTCGGGAAGCATGGAGAGCTGGCGTCTATTTGCTTTCGTCAAGGATCGTCTGCTTCGGGTCAAGGAGCGGAGCAAGCGTGACTAAGAGAGATAGGAGGTCTACCAGACTGTCATACTGTTGGCGTCATCTCACGGTGGTCCTGATTGCTCGATAGGTCCTTCGGGTCCCATTTCAACTTGGAGAGGAGTTTTATATAGTGTATCGTGTCGCTAATCCAGGGGTTCATTTTCTGTCTTGTCTCCAATTGTTCAGTGCATCCTCCCATCCTTGATCGACCGCGGTACTCCCTGGTGAGTCCTCACATCGCTCCTTCACAATGCCCCAAGTCCTCCCTCTCACTATCTCCTCCACCATCCTCTCGTTCCTCAGTAGTCCCGCCAACCTTTCCGTCCGCGGTTCTCGAGGAAAGTATCGCGCCGAGTATGGATCTAATCGCTCATTCACGACTCGTTCCCTTGCTCGTGCATCCTCCTCTTGGCGAAGAATGTGGTCCGGATCATTGGGGTCGGGACTTGTTGCCACGCCGGCACAATAGTTTAATACGTCGCTCCTTGACTGCCATGATGGGAACAGGACATTATCCTTAAACGTCTGACATGACTGCGCTGAAATGTTTTGCCGTGTCCGTGAGCGGTACTGCGGCGATGATGTGCTGGACGGGTCGAAGGCTTTGTTGGAAGGAGTTAATAATGAATTAAGATTCTGTGATATCGTGTCGTCTACGGCGCTGCGGGATATGCGGAGGAAATCTGGACTGGTGTGAGTGTGAGCACAGATGTGTGACTGACTTGGGTTAAACATACCTTGTAACGCAGTCGTGTTGAAACAGAGAGAAGGCGTTAGGTTTGGCGTCTCTGGTGAGGGCGACATGGTCGGTGATGTATTAGAGGGACGCGGTTGAGTGGGAGGAATCGCCTGCGAGGTCCAAAGTAGTCCAGCCAGATTGTCGGATTTATTCTTGATGATTGTGGAAGAAGCACGTGTGTGGCCTGATGTGAGACGATGGTTGTTGGTGATAGAGGATGATGTCCAGATGGAGTTTGGCCCATTTTGCCAACGTCATTGATGCATCGCGTCGGCGCGTCGACGACTCCCCAAACGCGAAACCAATTAAACGAACTCTCATCAGGCTGCAAAGACATTGCTACCTGACAATCGCACTCTGTTGGTCTGAGCAGGCGGGCATGAAATGGTTATCACGAATTCTACAGCGCACATTACGTTCTTTTGAAACTGGCAGCAGCCAACTCACGAGACCTCCCATTGCAGCGACGACCTCAACTGCATCCCTCACTTCCCCAATCCCTCGAGTTCAATCTTCGGTATCGATTGCCCTACTAAGGGGATCCGGCGCCATGGCACCAAAGCAATCTACCTTAGGGTACGTCAAACCCTCGCAAGCAACATTGGGGTGCGATCTTGATCATGCGATCTCTTGCTTCACCTCACAATCTGTACTAACCTGCACTTTGTAGCAATTTCTTCGGAAAGAACGGAGCAAAGCCAGCTCCGAAACAGCAGTCAACACTCTCTTTCGGAAAGAAGTCGGCACCCAAGAAGGAAGAGGTTGGGGAACCCACCGAGGAGCATATTGAGCCAAAAGCCGAGGAAAAGGTAGAGCCAAAGGTCGAGGAAGACGCGAAGCTAAAGACGGAGGGGGACGCCGACGGTGATGCCAAAATGACAGACGGTGACCATGTGGATGAGCCGACACAAACGAAGAAGGAAGATGGCGACGACGAAGACGACGTTAAACCAGCAAAGACCGTGCGAAAGAAGGTCTCTTTCGCCGACGACGCATCAAAGACGTCAAAGAAGCGAAGTGCAGAATCAGAGGAACCGACCGAGGATCCTTCCGACGAGGAGCCTCCCACGAAGAAGCCGAGAAGGAAAGCTGCTGACAAGTCTGGAAAGTCATCGGACACGAAGAGCAAGGTGAAGCACGAGGAGGAGTCTATTGACGAAGACCACACAGAAGAATCGAAGCCGCCATCGAAGAAAGCAAAGGCCGAAAAGAATGGTACCAATACGGGCAAGACCAAGGGAGGTGCTAGTAAAGCGAAGACAAAGGCTCCCGCGCCGGCAGTGGTCGAGAAGGACGACATGGATGCAGCGACTGAGAGCGATCCACAGTCTGAAGCTGAGGCAGCAGATGAGTCGGACGAGGAAGAGAAGCCAGAGAAGCTAGCCCAAAATCAAGCAAAAGTGCAGTCAACGCTCAAATCAATGGGCAAGGATTTCTACCCGGATTGGAAGGCTGGTGAGCCCGTTCCTTATGCTGCACTCTGTACGACTTTCAGCAAGATTGAGATGACCACTAAGCGATTGGAGATTCAAGCATACTGCGCCCTCTTCATGCGCCAAGTTGCTCGATTGACCCCTAACGACCTCTTACCCACGGTTTTGCTCATGCTGGGCAAGCTGGCTGCTGACTACTCAGGCATCGAGCTGGGTATTGGCGAGTCATTGATCATGAAAGCCATCGGAGAATCGACCGGCAGAAGTCTACAAATCATCAAGGCAGATCAGCAAGAGATCGGTGATTTGGGTTTGGTTGCGGCAAAGAGCAGAGGAAACCAACCGACCATGTTCAGGCCAAAGCCTTTGACTATTCGTGGCGTCCACGATGGTCTCATGAAGATTGCATTGATCGAAGGTCAAGGCGCTCAGGGCAAGAAGGTGGATGGTATCAAAAAGCTTCTGTCGTCAGCCGATATCGAACTCTCGAAAGGCAAGTCGGTCGACATCACGACGAACAAGGGCGGTCCTAGCGAGTCGAAATACATTGTCCGGACACTGGAGGGCAAGATGCGTCTTGGTCTGGCCGAAAAGACCGTGCTCATTTCGCTCGCCAACGCAATGGTCTATCATGACTTTCAAAGCAAAGGCAAGAAAGATCCAAGTCACGATCAAATTGCAAAGGTCGAGCAGATTTTGAAAAACGTTTTCAAGTGAGTACCATTCCCACAAAAGCTCGACCATGGCTAACGAATCGCAGTGAGCTTCCGAGCTACGAAGTAATCATCCCGGCAATTATTGAACATGGCATCTTCAAGTTGCGCGAAACCTGCAACCTACAACCAGGAGTTCCGCTCAAGCCAATGCTTGCCCGACCAACGAAATCCATTACCGAAGTACTTGATCGCTTCGAAGGCAAAGACTTCACATGCGAATACAAGTACGACGGAGAGCGTGCCCAGATTCACTTTGTGTCTCACGATGCTACGCAGAACTTTGCAACACCCGTCAGTGCATCTGGCAAGAGTGAGAAGGGAGTATCGAACATCTTCTCTCGCAACTCCGAAGACTTGAGCAAGAAGTACCCAGATATCCTGGCCAAATTGCCGACCTGGGTCAAGGATGACACTAAGAGTTTTGTGCTGGACTGCGAGACTGTAGCTTGGGACGTTACTGAAAAGAAAGTGTTGCCCTTCCAACAATTGATGACACGAAAGAGGAAGGATGTCAAGACAGAAGACATCAAGGTCAAAGTTTGCGTCTTTGCTTTCGACGTTCTCTACCTTAATGGCGAAGCCATGGTGAATAAGTCGTTCCGTGACCGACGCACAGCCATGTACAGTGCTTTCAAGGAAGTGGAAGGAGAGTTCACATTCGCTCAGAATGGCAACTTCAAGGAGCTCGATGAGATTCAAGTACTTTTGGAGGAGTCGGTCAAGGCTTCTTGCGAGGGTCTGATGGTAAAGATGTTGGACGGACCAGAATCGTACTACGAGCCGTCTCGCCGTTCTCAGAACTGGCTCAAAGTCAAAAAGGACTATTTGGCCGGTGCCGGAGACTCACTCGACCTTGTAGTATTGGGTGCCTACTACGGAAAGGGAAAGCGCACATCAGTCTATGGAGCTTTCATGCTTGCGTGCTGGAACCCTTCGACCGAAAAGTTCGAGTCGGTCTGCAACATCGGTACTGGCTTCAGCGAAGAGATACTTCAGAAGTTTTACGACACACTCTCGCCTCTCGTCATTGACAGACCAAAGCCGTTCTACTCGCATTCAGCAGGTAACAAGGATCAACCTGATGTCTGGTTTGAGCCAAAGCATGTGTGGGAGGTGAAGACGGCAGACTTGACGTTGAGTCCGAGATACAGAGCTGCTGCCGATGAGGTTCACGATCCGAGCGGTAACCACAGAGGTATCAGTCTGCGTTTCCCTCGCTTTATTAGAGAGAGGGACGACAAGAAGCCGGAGGCTGCCACTTCGTCGAAACAGGTCGCAGACATGTATCGGAAGCAGGACGTGGTGAGCGCTGGTAGCAAGAGAGGCGTGGATGATGACTTCGAGTACTGAGGACCGAGTACTCGGCATCGAGCATTGTTTTATCTAGTAGTCATATCTGTATGGCGATGATCCAAGTCCATGATTTAGGTGCCAGGCTCATGCCAAGATTGTGGTATCTGGGAGTTTCTCCCATCGCAAATCGTCCGACGACCGCAAGAAACATGAACTATCACGAAATGTAACATAGACCATATCATGTCCCTTCCGAAGATGATAGCAGGAGCGCATTTCATGCCCCGATTCGGTGTACGCGACGATCCGTGCACTAAAACGCATGCGGGCATGCAATCCGCCCTGAGGCTGGAGATTGATAAGGCACTGATAACCACCAGGGTGGCCCGATATCTCACACCAACGACCCCTCCTAAGATGCGTCTCGAGTTGATAGGCTGCCACAAACCGTGAGCTGCAGCTATCACAATCATGTACAGTACATTGGAGTGGCTCAAGCCATAACCAACGGTAGGTTCCCCATCAAAGATAAGTTGTCGTGTTTACATAACTGCTGCCTCGCACCGCTTTTCGGTCGGCAGCTGCTCTTCGAGCCATTCGAACCTCTCTCTGCACCTCGCACGTCCTCACGTTCTACTATCTACCAAATATGGAGTCAGAACACAAGCAAGACCCCGAGAAGGGCACACCCCTCCACCCAACCGTCTCGGCAACACCTTCGAAGCAAGCCGGCTCAATCCACGAACTGACAGTACTGGGCTACGCCCCGGAGCTGACACGCAACCGTTCCATGCTAACGCTCCTCTTCCAATCGCTCGCCATCGCCGCAATCCCGTACGGCGAAGGCTCACCACTGCTCAGCGCCATCTACGGCGGCGGGCCCCTCTCCATTTTCCTCGGCTGGATCATCGTCTGCATCCTGGACGAATGCGTCGCCATCTCCCTCGCCGAGCTAGCGAGCCGCTATCCTACCTCCGGTGGGCCCGGCTACTGGACCTTCCAGGTCGCGAAGAGGGGGAAGGTGGTGCTGTCTTTCGTCACCGGGTGGGTGTGGCTTATCGGCAACTGGACCATCACGCTGTCTGTCAACTTTGGCTTCGCGAGTTTGGTCGCTGGTACCGTGGGCATGTATCACCCGGACTACACGCCGGATAGTTGGCAGTTGCTGCTGATTTTCTACGCCATCACGTTGTTGACGCTGGTCATCTGCTGTGTTGGTAACCGCTTCTTGCCGAGCGTGGACACGGTGTGTGCGGCTTGGACGGCACTTAGTATCCTCATCATTATGATCGCGTTGAGCGTCAAGGCCGATGTTGGACGCCATTCGGCGGCATATGCGCTTGGCCACTACGATACGAGTCTCTCTGGTTGGGGAGGGTTTACGTTCTTCATTGGTCTCCTGCCTGCCGCGTACTGCTTCTCGGCCATTGGTATGATCTCGTCGATGGCGGAAGAGGTGGCAGATCCAGCATGGCAGGTACCGAGGGCTATTGCACTCTGCGTGCCGGTTGGAGGAATCGCAGGACTCTTCTTTGTCCTGCCGATCTGTGCTACCCTGCCTGCTCTTACCGATATCATCGAGGCTCCGTCGGCGCAGGCACTACCGTACATCTTGCACGTCGTTATGGGTAGCCCTGGTGGCGGACTGGCGTTGATGTTCTTTGTGCTGGGAATCACCCTGTTCTGCTCCATCAGTATCACCGTTGCGGCGTCGAGGTGCACCTGGGCTTGCGCCAGAGACAAGGCTATTCCAGGCTCGAAGATCTTTTCCAAGGTCCACAAGGGGCTCGGCGTTCCTGTCAACGCTCTGATCCTGGTCACTGTCGTTCAATTGCTCCTGGGTCTCATCAATCTCGGAAGCAGTAGTGCGTTTACAGCATTTGTTTCAGTCGGCGTCATGGCACTGGCCGTGTCTTATGCGATTCCAATCACGATCAGCATGTTGAATGGCAGAGCGGAGGTCAGTCAGGCCAGATGGAACGTTGGAAAGCTGGGATGGGTTGTCAATGCCGTGGCAGTTGTCTGGATCATGTTCGAGGTCGTCTTGTTCAGTATGCCTTCAGCTTTGCCTGTCACGTCGATCAGCATGAACTACGCAAGTGTGGTGTTTGTGGCGTTCGCTGCGATTGCAGCAGTCTGGTATGTCGCCTATGCCAGGAAAGTGTACGTGGGCCCTCCCGCGTCGGACGGTCTTTAGCATGCTCATATTTGGTACTCCACGATACATGTATAGATTCGCAAGAATGTGTCTGTTGTCCTTCTTTTCGATGTAGTAATTCCAGTAGCCAGAGCTCAATCTTGTACACCATATAGAAGAGGCATCAAAGCTCGTGTGTTGTGACCATCAATGACATTAGTAGCATGGTATCAACCCCGTGGCATCCTTTCCACGTCTATTCCTCAATCGTCTTCACGCAATCCCAGCCTCCCTTCAGACTCTCCTTCCATAAGCTCACCCGGTTGTCGCCACCACTGACAGCCAGCACGTTGCCGCTCAAAGACCAGCTGACTCTCCAAATGACAGCGTCAAACTTGAGTTCCGTGCTCGTCCAGCTGCTTGAGTTGCCCATGTCCGCAGATGCTGGGCACGTCCAGATGCGGACCGTCTTGTCCTGACTTGCAGATGCGATATAACTCTTGTTCAATGGTGTGGGACTCCACGCGACGTCTCTGACCCAGTCTGCATGTCCTGATAATACGCACATGTTGTCGTAGCTTTGTGTTTGCTGGTTGTAGTCCCAAAGTTTTACTTGGTTGTCGCTTCCTCCTGTAGCGAACCTCCTCAGAGGCGCTGGCGGTGAGCCAGGTGCTTGTGCGCTAGTAAGCTGGCCTGGTGCTAAGCTTGGCGACCAAGATACAGAGTTGACTCCGAGGCCGTGTGCAGGGAAGATTTGATGGCTGAAAGCATTGTCGAGGAATGTGATGACGGATACCGATCCATCAGATGATGCTGCAGCGAGGTGACATCCTGGCTCTGGAGGCGACCACGCAATGAGGTTCACGGAGGCGGTGTGAAGGGTAAAGTCGTAGATGCGCTGCCATTGTCCGTTCTGCTCGCGCCAGATGAAGATGCGACCATCATACGAGGAGGAAGCGAGGATGGTTCCAAACTTCGGGTGTGCCCAGGACACGCACCAGACTGCGCCGTCGTGTCTATACAACTGTCAACCTCCTATTCATTTCTTGGTCCAGCAGACGTGCCTACCCCTTCAATGTTTCTGTCAAGCGGTGTGACTCTCCGTCGATCTCGAAGATCTTGATGGTCTTGTCGGAAGAGCATGTCGCTAACCGTCTGCCGTAGTAGTCCAGTACTGCATCGTGCTGGGGTAGGAGTCAGAACCTATCATGAGGTGTGTTTGGAAGCAATGCTGCTTGTTCAAGGCTTACAATCATGTCATCATGGCCAGAGTTTGATATTACTTGCGCCTAACAGCATTAGTGTTCCTGCCGACTTGCAATTGACTATCAACCAACCATTACGATGTTGTATGTGTGATAATGCTGAAGTCAGTCGTGTCTACCTTATGTTTGGCGGGAGCTTTAGACCACGTCGGCGGTCCCTGGTCGTCGGATTCATTCCGCAGAGCCGCGAGACGGCATTCACGGATCGGTCCGCCTGAGTCCGGGGAAACCGATATCCGAGGCTTGGGGAAGCCCCATCCATGAATGTCACAATCATCAATCACAAATCACTTTCAACGATAATCTCTCGAAGCCTTGTCTTCAGCTCTCGCGATACTCCGACAATGGCTGACGCCCTCTGCGGCTCTTCGAACCCGCTTCAAAACTTCCAGAAATACAGCCAGGCAGACAGAACTCTCCAGCAGGACAGACTAACTTCGCGGGGATCGCCCGCTCAGGTGAGATGTGAAGCATGTGACACTCAAATTGTACATACTGATTACGACTTCAGGGTTTCCGTTCAACAGATCCAAATGCAGGCGCGCTCGACCCAGAATTTGAAGCCTTTCAACGTAGTCAAGCGGACCCATTTACTTTCTCTCAACCCGGACCGTCCTCATTTCAACTTCGTCCGCAACATTTTCAGCAGCCATCTTTCGCAGGACCGAGTAATGCATCAGATTGGGCAGCAGACTTTCAAAGGCTAGACCTCCACTCTCCCTCGTCAATAGCACACCCCACACATGCCGGGCCTTCAGCAGGTCCTCAGGCGCAACATGCCAGATTAGAACATGTAGTCTCAGGGCTACGCCAGAATCAGGGCTATCTTTCGCACACGCCAGGACAATACGCAGGCATGGGTTTCAACAGTAGCCAGTTCTCTACACCAGCGATGGGCTATAGCTTTCAGCACCAATCTTCTGGAGCCGGCTTCTCCACTCGCGGCGCCGGGAATTGGGAGTCTCAGAAGAACGGAGGGCTCGGACAAGATACCAGTGTGGATATCTTTGATGAGTCAGCTTTTGAAAGGGCATTTGATGCTGCAAGAGAGGAGATAGTCGCCGAGCAAGATTTGGGACAAGATACCTCGAAACAGAATGAAAAGGTCGACACCGGTGGCGTAGATATTTACCCTGGTCGTAAGTTATGAGGTCCATCCTTTGAAATTATACAAGCTGACATTTTAGTTTCTCTGCTTCGATTCTCGCTACTGAAGTCCATGATGCGACCAACCGAGCAATCAATACATGAGGCAGCTCTGTACCTCTCCATATTGGAAACCCACGATCTCAAGAGGATGAATCCTGTTCAAGCCCAGCTGTTCGTACCCATACTCATTAGACTGGCCGATGTCAAGGACTACACCTTCACTAACCGCTATGCCCTTGCCGAGCGTGCAGCGTCAATCGTGGAGCAACTGCGGTTTGGCTACCCGAACAACCCACAAGTGCAGGCGCTCGAAGGCGCATACCGTGAACAAGCCAAAAGATCTCCGATCAACACATACTTCAGCTCACAGGTCAGAGTAGCGACAGACGCGGAAATGAGAGCGGATCTCGATATGCAAATGGACAGACTACGCGACATCAGTCCCGAGCGCCGCATCTTTGAAGCAATCTCACAATCACAGTTCGCCAACCCACAGACACTCACAGAAGCCGACCTACGAATCCTTCGTCTTGAGGCTGACATCATCTCGAATCAATACTCAACGAATCCTTTGACGACATCAACGCAGAACTACGAAGAAATGTTACAAGATCCAGCAAATTGGCTCTACAGTCTAAGCTACCATGCAGTCGACCTCCCGGAAGTCGTAGAGGCTCGCGAGCACGCGCAGGCACTGGATCCACACGCCGACCTTGCACCAATGCAGGTTCCCCTACAACACAACAACCTACAAAACAATGACCTACAAAACTATCCATTGCAGATGGAACGATACTCGGAACAGGAACAGCAACAGCAACAGCAAACACAGCCAACAGAACAAGAATTACCTCAAAGGGACAACGACGACCTTTCCCGCGCTGCCGGCGAGCTGGTTGACAAGCTACAAACCAACACCTCGGCCAAATTCCAAAACAGCTCCTTTCTCGCCCTGATGCGACGGGTGCGCGACAAAGAGATCATCGTCGAAGGCGACAAGATGATCGAGTCGTCAGAGGCCGCTTCCGAACCACAGGCGCAGCCGGATTACATCCCGCCGCGGCAAGAGAACGGACTTCCGCCTGTCAACAACAATTGGCACATGGCCAGTGATGGCTTGACAGGTGTCAATGATCACGTGAATCACTGGACCGACGATGTCAGGCAGCAGCAGGCGAGGGATGGGCAGGATGTTGTTGATTTGTTGAATGGACCGTCGACGATTAATCAGGAACCTGAAGCCGTGGAGACGACTCCTTTCTATGATAATCAGCATGCTGAGCTTGGTAGACGGGGCTTGTTTGAGACGTAGATGAAGAACTGCAGATAAAGTAATCCAAGTGATGGCATAGCGGAACACATCTTAGTCTCACCATGTCATGCCTGACGGTAGATAGTCAATGTTCGAGGAGATGCATCTGTACGTCTAGCACAACTCGATACCCCTTTTCGGTTATCAGTCACATTTGCCAAGGACAGTAGTTATGGATATAATTTCATTACATTTTGGATTGATAGATCATTATCTAGACAATAGCAGTGGCAACAGCCGGGCTACTCCCGTTGATCTGTCGCTGGATCTGCGAGTCAGAGACCTATGAAGGTGGTGCCTGGACCTGACCGTCACCGATCTGGGTGACAGGTGCAGCAGTAGGCGCCTGGATCTGACCATCGCCGATCTGCGTGACGGGAGCGCGCGAAGCAGCACCAGCGGCGACACCAGTGGCATTGTAACCCTGAGCACCAGACGCAGCGCCAGCCTGAGCCGCACCAGATGCCTGGGCAGCGGCAGCAGACGAGCCAGCAGCAGCCACCTGGCTACCAGAGCCCGGAATGACGATGCTGCCAGTCAACTGGATGTCAAGCACGCTCTTACCGACGTAGACCTTGTACTCGGCCTGCTGCAGCACCCACTGCTGTTGGACGACGTCCCACTGGGAGAGATCGCGACGCATGAGCGGGAAGCTGACGGTCGCGCTCTCGCCCGGCTGCAACAGCTCCTTTGCGTAGCCGCGGAGCTGCTTCTCCGGCGCGCCGGGGATGCCGAGGTACAACTGGGCGACTTCGGCGGCGGCGACGTGGCCGGTGTTGGTGATGGTGGCGGTCACCGACGCGATCTGGTCCCACAGCGATGGCAGACCGCCTTCGAGGATCTGGGTTCCTGGTGGGAGGACGGAGAGAGTTGCGTTGCTACTGTAAACGCGTGTGGATAGGGCCGAGTAGCTGAAGTTGGAGTAGGTGAGTCCGTAGCCGAAGGCGTAGCGAGGGGTGATGTTGTTCGCAATGAAATACTTGTAGTCGATGTAGTTGCCCTCGGTAAAGTTGGTCTGTGTGTAGTAGTCGCTGGTCGCAGAGGGGTCGGTGGGGGCGAGCAACTCGCCGTAGTCGGATTGGTTGTGTGCGACTGTGTATGGCAAGCGGCCCGAGAAGGACTGGCGGCCGTAGAGCAGCTCAACGAGGGCGCGACCGGAGTCTTGACCTGGGAGATGGGAGAAGATAACGGCGGTGATGTTGGGGTGGTCGATCCAGGCATCAACGACGCGAATACCAGCGTTGTGGATCGAGACGATGGTGTTGTTGCAGTTGGAGGCGACGTTCTCAACGAGCTGGTTCGAGTATGGGTCGGCGAGCGACGGGCGGTCGAAACCTTCGGAGGCGAACTCGTTGATGAAGACAAGGCAGGCGGAGGAGCCACCGTTGACCATTGGGTTGACGCTGTTAAAGTCCCATTGCAGGTAGGTGCCGTCTTGGTAGGCTTGCTCGGAGATGGCATCGAATGGTGCGCTGATGTACGGTGGGGTAACACTACCGGAACCACCACCTGCGATAAGGGTACCGTTCAAAGCGGCTCCTGGAGTGTGGCTGTTGTTGAGGGTGTCGAGGAAGACGGTAAGTACGTTCGCCTGGGCGATATCGAGTGACTCGAGGCCAAGAGCCCATTTGGAGATTGGAACAGTGGTGTCAATATCGCTCTGAGCTGGGACGATAGCGTCGTAACCGAAGAGGCTCAAGAATGGAGGAGACTTGAGAGGGAGAACACCGTTGTTCTTGACAAGAACGTGACCCTCGACGGCACCCTGGAAAATGGTGTCCTTGCTAGCTGGGTTGCGAGCGTTGACAAACTCGTGTGGGAGAGACGCGTTGACCGGGATACCGTGGCCTGGGTTTGGCTCTGGGTTGTACTTGTACCATGCAGCAAGGATACGAACAACCATGTCGTCGAGTCTATCTTGAGACAAAGTTCCGTTGCTAACAGCCATAGCGAGGTGGCCTTGCCAGTATGCCGAGTTTGGCATGGCCATGTCAAGACCGGCGTCGGCGGAGGCGATACCAGTGTGCTGTCCACCCCAATCGGAAACGACAAAGCCCTCGAAACCAAGCTCGTGCTTGAGAAGACCGTTCATGACTGCAGAGTTCTGGCAAGCGTATGAGCTGTTGATACGGTTGTAGCTGCACATGACGCTGCCGGTACCAGCCCTGACAGCATCGGCGAATGGCCAGAGGTAGGTCTCGTGCATTGTCTTGTCATCAAGATTGGAAGAGATGGAGGCGTTGTTTCCGATTGGGTTGCGGTTGGTCTCCTGCTCGTATGCGATCAAGTGCTTGGTGCAAGCAACGACAGACTCTTGCATACCGATGATGGTCTCGTAGGTCAAACTTCCGGAAAGGTATGGATCGTTGCTGAATCCTTCCCAGTTGCGGCCGGCCTCAGCCATGCGACCGAGCGGAGCGACAACAGGTCCGAGAGCGACGTTAACACCCTTGGCCTTGAACTCCTGACCCATGTACTGGGCGCGCTGCAGTGCCAGCTGCTTGTTCCAGGCGGCTCCGACGTGAAGACCACTTGGGTAACCGCTGGTGCCCTCGACACCTCTAACACCGTTTCCAGCATCGTTGAGACACATGCCTGGGAAGCCGAGACGTGAAACATTGCCGTTCATTCCGGAGCATCCGTTGGTGGTTGATGTCATACCGTACGTGATGTTCTCCTTCTCCTCATTGGTCATCTGCGCGACAAGAGCGCGAGCCTTGGAGTAGGCTGCAGCCCAGTCACCGGTACCCTCGCCAATTGCTTCACAAAAGTTAGTTGTCAGTGGTTTGAGAAAGGCGAAGAAGCACTTACGAGATGGATAGAACGGTGGGCTTCTGCCATAGGCATAGTAGTGCTCCAGGTTTGCGAGCTCAGCGGTCAACTGTGCTGAAGTGCCGTTGGAAGCAGTCGCTGCTCCGGGGTTGGCGGTGTTACCCTGTGCGGTAGCAACAGACAGCAGCTGCGCAACCGCGATGAGAGAAGTGGCGGTACGCATCTTGAGGTTCGCGTGTCCAGCACAAGCGATGTGAGAGAAAGATGTGAAGTGGCTTTGGTACCTACCTTATGGATGGGGGAGGGCCGATACCTTTATACTTCTCCTACCTAGGTCTCCGAAACGCAGTTTGTAAGCTCATGTGCCTCGAGTGAATACCGCGAAAGTCGTCTGATCGGTTTGAGTTAGGGTCCCTAACGCCAACAGCCACAAATACGAGCTTGTTCATACCACTAGAGCTGACAGAGCAGTGTCCATGGAGATCGTCATGCAAGCCACCACGAACGATGCATGGCATGTCGTACGCTTCCCGAAGTTCTACCTAGCTCGTCCTGTGATTCGCTGTGTCATGTATTTGTGTCTCAGGAACCTGATTTTGGCCAAAGTCTATTACAGCAAACAAAGAGAATGAGGTGAAAGGCTGGTACGTAGGTAGTTGACCCCGCTGGAGAAATGGCGATCCGAGGTTGCAGTCGTCAAAAAATGGCCTAGTCCCGCAAAGTCAAGTCGAACCCCGCCCGATGTTTTGCCGCAAGCTTTCGTCGATCAGGAAAGCACGCGATCCCCGCATGGAGATCCCGTAAGAATTTCTCCATTTCGTCGGATGTCCCGATGTAAAACGACATGTCAGTACCTACGAATATTTATGGACGGTCGCTCTGTGTATACATGCTTCAAGTCATTGGCATATCTGAACAGCTGCTTCCGTGACCTCAAGCAAGAAGCCGCGTTCGTAGGGAACGCATACGCAAATGACCTCTTTGATGAAGTGACACCGCCCCCGGGGCAAAACACTCTTCCAATGATTGCCGACTTCGCGACTCGGTTATTTGATGCCCCGGTATACAACTACTCACCTTCCCTATTCGACCTCTCCACCTTATGAAATGCATGGGGCCCCGTGCCGATGAGTCGTCTCCATCAGAGCCGAGACCGAGTGACATTCTTCGCTTGGCCTGACCGGCTCGGCCTCTTGTGGCAGACACCGCTGGTGGTACGAGCACTGACCGAATTTGAGTCAGTCGTCCCAGCGACCGTTATTTGCGTTGCGGAGAGCGTGATGATGAGGCGTACTAAGGTAGACGCCCATGGGGATGCTAGCCGCATGTTTTATGCTCAAAGCCCTTGTTTCAAATGCCGACGCTGGAAAATGCTGCTATTACGAGTCATGCCTGATGACTTTGATTCATGGATGAGGGAATATCACGCGTGATTGATTCATTAATTCATTGATTCATCAAAGCATGGCTCCAGTGGGTCGGAGACACGAGGTGGGTTTGGTGTAGCAATTGCAAATTGATTCGCTTGATATCCATAACTTGTCCATTTCCCAACGCGTGGTTCATGCAACACCCCCATCGCCCAAAATGTCGTTTACGATATCCTGCAGTACTGGCTTCGACTTGAGTAACGCTTCGGCACCAATCTTTGCAACTTTGTTGGGCTTCTTCAGTCCCACTCTTCGCGGTCCTCTGTTGGACAGATCGAGGTCGTCGGAAAGGACAGCCCTTGCTTCCGTCCTTCCCTCCAACCTCCGCAGCGGCTGCTTTTGCGGGCTTTTGGCAGGGGTCTTTTGCGTTGTCAGGGCAGCCTGCATCTCGCTTTCGAAAGAGTGCATGTCCAACGCTTGTGGTGGCAGGTCGACCTTCCAGCCTTGATCTTTTGTGATTTTGAGGAATTGCGCCAATAGCTCGTTCTTGCCCAGAGTCTCTGCTGAACCGAGCACTACCAGCTTGCTCCTTGCTCTAGTAAACGCTACGTTGATGCGTCGCCAGTCCTTGAGCAAGTCGCCGACATTGCCGGTTTCGTTGCTTCGGACGCAGCTTACTAGTACAACTTCCTTGTCTCGTCCTTGGAACTTGTCTGCCGTGTGCATTTCGACCCCTTCGGCTTCTGTATATTTCAGACTCTGCTTCATGAGCGCAAGCTGTGATCGGTAAAATGTTATGACACCGATCTCGGAAGGAGCAATGCCTTGAGCGATTAGTCCGAGTACCGTCTGTGCGGTCAAGGCGACCTCTGTTTCGTTTGTTATGCGCGCTCCAGAGCTGACCTCTAGTGGTCGTGGAGACAGGGTATCTGTGTTGATGAAGACCACCTTTCTCTGGGGAGATATTACGTCCGAGACCCAGCATGTTGGTCCTGGTCCTCGACATTTGCCGCTTCGCGGCGTTGACGACGCGGGCTGTGAGTCGTCAAAATGGTAGCGGTAAAGGCCGTCTGGGTTCGGAACATGCAGTGTCCTGTTCGCGACTGCCTCATTACCGCACTTCAGTCTTCCGCTGTAGATGAGCGTATTTGATAGTAGCATGACTTCCTTGCACATGCGATACTGATGTTCCAGACTGACAACGCTGTCAGGATGCTGATCAGACAGCAGCTTGAAGAGACTGACGTCGAGGCCACCCTCTTGTGCTTCTTTGTTCTGTACAAGCGGTGGAAGTTGGTAGTGATCGCCAACGAGGACAAATGTCTGTGCCATGCGGATGGGACCCAAGCAGACAGGCAAAGTAATCTGTGAAGCTTCATCGACAATGCAATAATCAAAGGCCCGCTTGTGGAAGAGTTGATGACTTATGCCAAGGCAAGTAGTTGCAACGACCTGTGGTGTCATGTACATCTCTTCCAGCTCCTCAATGCTGTGTCTTGGTATCGCTGCGAGATTGGCGAACTCTTGTACTTCAGGATGTACCTTGGCCAAGACTCCTAGTCGCAACACTGAAATGTCTGACTGCTTGAGCTTGAGAAGAATATTGTCGACCGCGGTATGGGTGTACGAAGTGAGCAATACGCTCTTTCCTCTCGCAACCAGAGCTCGAATGATGTGTGCTATGGTCGTTGTCTTGCCAGTACCAGGCATACCGAGCACAAGCGCGTAGTCCTTCGCTGACATGATCTTCTCGATTGCTGCATGCTGGTCGGAATTGATCTGTATTTGACTGCCAGTGCTACCCAGGCTGTATGCTGTCGGCATAGGAGTAAAGACCGGAGGACGACCCTCAACCAGAAGCTGTCTCAGCTCGTGTGATCGAAACGTGCTATCGTCCATGATTGCAAGCAAGTTGTTGCGAACTGTCGCCATGCCGTTGCTGAACTCGTCTTTATCCAGGCGATAGACAGTAGGCTCTTCGTCGTCAGCTGCGGGAGGAGGACCCTCTTGACCGACTTCCATAATGCCGTAGAAAGCTTGGTGATTCGCTTCATCGAAATCCTTTCGTCGCCGTCTGGCGTTGTGTAGCTTTCGATCGACAGCGACACTGATGCGTCTTGCGGAGACTTTAGTCACGTATCCGTTGGCAAGGGCGAAGTGACCCTGCTCGCTGGAGATGACGATGGGCTCGCCAACAACGATCTGGCTTTCCGTAAAGGAGAAGCCTGGCTTCGAATTCTGCTTGACAAAGGTGTAAGCGAATCTGTTGATCTTTTGCGCCTCAGGCAACTCCTTGGCTGAGCCTGCCTCGATAATCACTTCGGAGAAGCAACGTCCAAGCTTCTCTCGCTCCGGACTAAGCATGGTCCATAGCTCACGTCTGAACTTGAACATTTCAGATTCTTCCTTGGTCAAAAGTTCGTCCCATTTCTTGAAAAAGTCTTGGTGCACCGGCCTGAGCTTCGAGACGACCTCATTGAACTTTTCCTTGACTCCAGCAGACTCGGTAGTGCCGTTCTCGGACAGTTTGTGATATAGAAAGCAAGACGTTTTAGCGTAGCAGCGCCCGCATTTGAAAGCGTTCTGCAACATCGGAGGCAGCTGCAGTCTCTCCCTGACGTAGCTGGCGAGTTCGTTGCGCTGCATAACCATATGTCGTAGCTCGTTTCTGATGGCTGGGATACGGCTGACTGCGGAGGTGTCCATGTAGTAGAGTATGCCGTACACAATGTCAATATCGTAGCGATCCGAAAGTAGCAGAGTATACAAAGCTGTCTGGGCACGGTGAGCGGCACTCTGATACTTGCCAGTCTTCACCTCAAAGGGTACAGTTAGCGTCCGTGTTCCCTGATCATCCTCCATTACAACTTCGACAGTAGCATCGATGTTGCCTTTGAGACCGTAGGTCGGTGACCAGACATGCTCTTCGACGTCGAGCAGCTTACTGACACCAAGGCGAATCTTCTTGCCATTTCGATCCTCGGCCAGTGCTGTGGGCACAGCGCTGACGAAGGCGGTCGCCCAAGACTGTAGCTCCGGCATTTTGGCTTTCAGGTCCTCGAAAGCTTCGTTCGTGTTCTGTGCTCCAGCTTCGAAAAGTCCTTCTACGTAGCTGACCACTGTCTGCTCGACAAGTTGGTCGAGATAATCCGAACTCCATTTGTTCTGACGCATAGCAACCTGAAAGACCTCGTGAAGGATAGTCCCGTACACTGTCGGTTTGCTTGTTTGACTTGTTGCTTTGATTCGGTCCTGAAGTACGGCTTTCCTGAGGCAGTCGAATGAATCGGCGACGGCAGTTGCGGACACTAGATGATCCGGATGGACAATGACCAAGTTGTGAGCATCGTCAATGACAATGCGGCCAGTCGTGGAGAACAGTCCGACAACATGCACATACGCCCCTGGCATACAATGGGTATCGATCCACGTTTGTCGAAGAACGATCGTTTTGGCGGCCTTGAGTGATTGGTCTTGAACAAACAACGTCTGCCGGTTGTCAGCAAGAATTCACGCGGCTAACAGAAGACAGGACTTACCTTTTCGTCCATCTCAAACCCATGATCGGTACGATATTTGCCTACAGTCACTTCTTTGACGAGATATCGTTGGATCACACGAGACTTTTTCTTGACTAGCTTTCATACACTTAGCTACCTATATCCGGGATAGATTTGAAATACGTACGGGGCCTTGTGTTGCCGTGCTTGCATGGTAGGCTTGTGTTGCAGCTACTTCCGCTGCTGCGAACGAGTCTTCGTCGACTTCCAAGTCGCCGAATTCGTCTTCGTCCACGTCCAAATCTCCATAGTCGTCGTCTTCGTCATCATGAGTCGTATAGGGTTCTTGCTTTAGAGATGATATGCTTTTCGGGTCGGGCTGAAGTTGCGCCGATATTTGTGGTGGTGTGGGTCGTGGTTCTGGCGACAGTTTCTGTCGCTTGTTCTGCGATGGCTGAGCAACGAACAATGGTACAGCAAATTCGAGATCTTCGGCGGTGATGTCCATATCGTCCTCGAATTCGTCAAAATCTACATCACCAAAGTCTTCTTCGATAGGCTCCAGCCTGGTCGAGTGCGATTGGGCCGTAGTTAAGTTCTGGCTCGCCGACTCTGCAGGGAGGACATTATCATCGTCTGCATTCCTCTGGGAGTGTTGACTGCGGTACGCCTGACTGTGGTCGCCCCTTGCATCATGATGCTCGGTATCGCGGGGTTGATCGGGTCGTCTTCCTCTGTTTGTGGGTGAGATCACCGGTCCGTCGCCGAAGACTCCCTTTTCGGGCAGAGGAGATGAGCTTGACGGACCATCACGTCGGTGCTTGTCATATGGCTGAGCCAGAGTAGCCTGCATCTGCTCGACGAGCATGCCAACGCGGGAGACTTTTGCTAGGTGTTGTTTTGCAGACTCTCTGCTCTCAAGCACGTCTTCGGGTTGATCGCGAAACACAGGGTTCGTCCTTCTCTTTTTCGCTTTTGATGTCGGCCATTCCATACCACAACTAGCCCACCTCCTCAGGCCTCCGACACTGCCGCCGGGTGTTCGCGGCAGCGCGTGTGGTGACGAGTCGTTGAGTAAGTGTGCGAATGAAGGGATGTGTACGCCGGACGGAGCGTCATCCGAGTTTCGCGAGACGGCATAACGATTCCACAGATCTGCTGCAGGGTCGGCATGAGGTGTTCGAAGAGACTGTTGCATGTGCTGTAGATCAAGTGGCTCGCGCATGGCGAAATGATTCGATATTTCGTTCTGCGAGCTGGCGCAAGGCGATGAACTGTGGGCGCGTTTCCGTCTTTGTCCTGGTGTCAGAGCCGAGTTGGAGCTGTTTGGTATCCATCCTAGTTGTTCTTCTGGAGAGTCTTCCTTGATGGCCGGTCGTCGTAACGCGTCTTCGGCGTTACCAATTAGATCAGCCAGAGGAAGTCTCATCGCCGGAGTCGATGGTGGTAACAGCCCGTCTGCTTCCGCCTTCCCTGGCGACGCGTTCTTCTTCACCGGGTCAACATCTTCATGCCTCCAGTCTGGCTCATTCTCTTTCTCTTGCGCCTTTTCAGGGCTTGCTGATTGATTCCGGTCAAACTGAAAGGCGTGCAGCTTTGTTCGTGATTGACTCGACGGAGCAATAGGTGGTTTCGGTAGTGCTGGTTTCGGCAACGTGTGTTCCTGGTTTCGTCCTGCGTCGAAATTTCGATTTCCGTTCCAGTGAGGCTTTGCCTGAGACGCGTTAGAGGTGAGATTTCAGTGCCGAGGACGAGTCTTATCTCACTTTTCCGCGATGCTCCTGCTCAAAGAAGGATTTCTGTCGGTTATTCATGACATTTGCCTGCTTGATACGAACTATGAAATAGCATGCAGTCGGTTTGTGAGGTGATGGATGATGTGTGACTCTACACGTGCCCGAGGTGCAGATGGGCAGATGGCGAGACGCGCTTTCTGATGAACGCGTCATCACGTGATAATTTAACTGGGTGTACCGCAGGCTGATCAATCGCCGAACGGAGGAGGCTACTCCGCAGTCCGACCTCGCAAGCCGCGTCCAGCTTTGTTCAACGATAAGCTATTTGGTTGTGCGCACGCCGAAACCAAACACACTCACTCGCTCATTCGTTTCTCACGAGGACTTCTGCCAGTTTCTGTCATTGTCGTTCACCTCTGAGCTTTATACGCTCGATTGTCCCCATTTCAAAACCACACGCGACCATCAATACACAAGATGGCTACCGAGAAGCCGCTACCATTCGTCTACCAGTTCATGGCAGGTGAGTCAAAGATAGGCTCGCAACATGTGGTTTGCGACTGACATCCATGGCTAGGTGCCGTGGCTGGTGTGTCTGAAATCTTGGTCATGTACCCTCTTGATGTTGTCAAGACTCGAGTGTCAGTAGACGCAACGGACCCTTAGAAGAGCTATACTCATAACGTTCAGCCAACTACAATCGAGGACTGCTGTCGGAGAAGATGCTTATAATGGCATGTTGGATTGCTTCCGCAAGATCATCAGGAACGAAGGGTGTGTAATTGTACCCTCTGCGCAGAGGAATCTCGACTCACAACTGGCAGTATGGGAAGACTTTACAGAGGAATTGAGGCTCCAATTCTTATGGAGGCCCCTAAGAGGTGAGTACAGAGGTTTTAGGGATCCCGTCGATTTGCTGACAGGACACAGAGCTACCAAGTTCGCGGCCAACGACGAGTGGGGAAAGTTCTACCGCAACGCATTCGGCATGCCAAAGATGAACCAATCGCTCTCGATCCTTACCGGTGCTACTGCTGGTGCGACAGAGGCGTTCATCGTTGTTCCTTTCGAGCTGGTCAAGATCAGGTTACAAGACAAGGCGCAAGCACACAAGTACTCGGGAATGCTTGATTGTGTGCAAAAGATTATCAGACAGGAGGGTCCCTTGACCTTGTACCAAGGTCTCGAGTCAACCATGTGGCGCCACATTCTCTGGAACGCCGGATATTTCGGTTGCATCTTCCAAGTTCGTGCGCTGCTGCCAAAGGCCAATGACAAGTCGCAGCAGGTCCTGAACGACTTGGCTTCTGGTGCAATTGGTGGTACTGTCGGAACTATTCTTAACACCCCAATGGATGTGATCAAGAGCAGGATACAGAACTCTCCAAAGGTCGCAGGTGGTGTGCGCAAGTACAACTGGGCATGGCCGTCGTTGACAGTGGTAGCCAAGGAAGAGGGCTTTGGTGCACTCTACAGCGGTTTCCTGCCCAAGGTGCTGAGACTGGGTCCAGGTGGTGGTATCCTGTTGGTCGTGTTCACCGGTATGATGGACTTTTTCAGAACAATGAGAGGAGAGTAGTCGGTCATATCCAATGTTTTGGAAATATAGAGTCAGCGATTGATATAGATCGCGATCTGGATACAGGACACGATAGTCCTACAAGTGACCAAGCTACAGTATTTTGTTACATGAAAGAAACGTGTGCAAGCACACTGGTCAAGATGCGAATGTTGAGTATCACACAGCAGCGCATGCATATGAGACGGCCGAATTATTCGCTTTCCCGTGTTGAATTCATGCGGCTCTGGTCATCCCGCAGGTCGCAACTGCTGATCGTGGGTCCGCTTAGGAGCCTAAGCGGCCCGCTGACCTGTGTGGGGAAAGGTGTCACGGCTTGAACTTCCTTTCCTTTCCTTTCCTTATCTTTACCCCGATGGTCCTGCCGTCTTCCTCGAGCAACTGACCTCTGAAAACCACAGAAAACGTGCTGCTAAGGCGTGGGAACGACAACATCTCGAACAGTGTTTGTCGATAGGTGTCAGAGTATTATATATGTCAGAGTGAGACTGAGAACCCCATGAAAGCAGACAGAAAGATTTCGCACTTGTGTTGGAGTTCTGCAAGTGGGCCTTCCCCAACCTTGTGCGGACCCTGTGATGCAATTTGTACGTCGGCCGCACATCCTCTGCATCCCACCGCCGGCGCTCATTCCACGCAGTCAGGCAGCGATCAGAGATGACATTTGAAGAATTACACGCTTTGTAGGGCAAGCTTCGTCGTAAGTGGGGAGGTCTCAGAGGGCCCCCTTTGACTGTACCTCCCGTATAAGGACGCTGATCAGCTCTTCACCTTCTTTTCTTCACTGCCCAGCGCTACCTTACCTTGTCCAGGACCTCAACTTCTCCGATTGGACGCACGATTAACAGACGAGCTTCTAGCATTCAAATATCAGAGTCAATCAGCTCTTGCAATCAGCTCACTCCTCAGTGATCACAACTAAGCAGACAACACGGCAGTCCTCGGACTAGTGACGCTCCTGCTATTTGTACTACCTTTTCCTTTCTCGGTCTCTCCCAACAAGCAGCTGTTACGCTCTCAGACCGGAACAGCAACGTGTTACGGTTGCACGAATTCATCACTGAACGAATCACAAGGTCCACAAAACGCGCGCTTCCGATCAAGCTTCCATATATTAAGGTCGTTGGAACCACGCCTCACGGTCACCTCCGTGCCTCCAACATTCTTCTCTAAATCCTCTGCTCGTGTGTAGACCAAAACATCTCCTGATCTCGCATCCGTGAGCTCGCTCAAACACTACGACGACTTGCACTACCACCACAACAACACAGACACGGATCTCCTCATGTCTTCACTCAGTCCGAAATACCTGCAGCCGTCTTACATTCCTTCGTCCCTTCACATGGATACCGGTCTGGAGATGGATTTCGGCATCACCCCACTACTGATTGCAACATTTGTCATCATACCGTTGCTCGCCAGGCACTTCTACCTCGACTACAAATCGTTCCTCTCGCTTGGTCCGGGGGGTACAGAGCAGACGCCCAGGGGATATATGAAGTTGAAATTCTTGTCAATATTCGCACTTCGCAACCCATACGAACCTCCACCACTACCACTCTACCTCGTGACCAAGACAGGTTACTTCAAGTCTACACTACCGCAGCGAATCGGTCGTCGACCAGAAACGAAAGGCCTTGCACCGCACAGACAGGTAAACCAGAACTCGCCACACGAAGTCTACAAGAAATTAGCAGCTTCAATCGAAGAGCAGGCGACCCACTGCGAGAGCTTGAAGGTCGGCACTAGTTGCTTCGAGATGAACAGCACCGGTCTTTTCCATATGAACCCACAGCGACAGACCTGCGGCGGCGAAGTGTGTCACGCGCATCCATCAGATGGCAGTATGCATCTGACCCTCCACCCCGCAGACGCGAAAATGGCCATCGAATGCGGCTGGGCGGAGAGACATCCTTTGGCGAAAGGAGGCTGGATGGAGAGGTTCGTGCCTAGTGGGTTTCTTCTCGTCTATGCACCTCGTGCCGACGATGAAATAAAACCCATCATGGAGATTGTAAGGGCAGCAGCGTGGTGGGTTGCGGGTCATGAGGTGGAGTTTTCCAATGAAGTCGATGGTGCATCGAAGGGTGGATCTGACGAGAAGAGCAGACCAATGGTGCAAGCCGCATAGAGCGGTATCAGTACGCCGACACATGAGAAAGTATCACAGCGCGGAGTTCATGGGTCGCATTCATCAGGAGTATCTCTACGGCGTCATGCATTTTCCTTCTCTGCGTGCACAACAGCGAATGCATTCTAGCGCGCGATGTAGACCTACAGATATTTCATACACGACTTTCAAGATTTCTTTCTAGCTGTTCATGGATCGTGACAAGCTGGTAAACAAGTGGCAGATCTGTGACACTTTCACATTCGTTAGTGAACGGAGGACGATGATGGACCAGATCAGAGTAAACAAGCCATTCCGACATCTGCTCCCGGAGGCAGTTAGTCATTGAAGTAGTGCTCATGGTGCGTGTAAGGGTCATCCAGTCTGTCGAACTTTTTATATCAATTCTCGACCATGGATGACTCCGGGCGGCAAGGTCAACATCGCAATCCAAGCTGTATACTAAGAGCAAGAACGGCAATAAATAATGTACGTAACATACGGAGTCAACATGCAGTAGAGGCTGAGAAAGCATGAACAGATCGTCAATAGTAATCGACAGAAGGAGCCATGGTACCATCATTGACCTCAAGTGCGGGCGTTATCAGTCGAATTGCGACATTCATCTCATCGTTCAAGTCATCAGCTAGCATGATCATGCTTTGCTTGTATCGTACATCCCCTGTATTACCACTGCACATCTCGTAGCCCAACCACACCGATCCAACGCTTTTGTCCTACTCAAGCAAACGCTGAATATCCCTCATAGTCCGTCCACGACCACCCTCTCTCCTTCTCCGTTCCTGCGGGCCCTGACGCATAGCCAACGCCATAAGCGTGCGTTTTTCCTTCTGCACCTCGAGCGTGCGCTCTTCAACACTACCCTCCATGACCAGCCTCCAGACCGTCGTTGGCCGTGTCTGGCCCAGCCGATGCACGCGATCGACGGCCTGGTCCTCGATCGCCGGCGCCCACCATGAGTCGCACAGCACGACCGTATTGGCGGCCACGAGATTGAGGCCGACGGCGCAGACGCCGAGAGAGGCGAGCATGATTGTCGTCTTCGGGTCGCGGTCGAGCTTGCGGAGAGATTCGTCGCGTGCCAGAGCGGGCATGCTTCCGTCGATCCTTGCGATGCCGTAGCCTGCTTCTTCGAGTCGGGGCTGGATTATGTCAAGAAAACGGCACCATTGGCTGAAGATGACGACCTTGGTACCTGGATCCTTGTGGGCGGCTTTGATGATTTTAAGGAGTGCTTCGACTTTGGTCGACGTCGATGTGTCCTCGTCTTTGATCGGATCGGAGGCGTCGTCGCCGTAGTCGATGGCCGGTTGCACGAGGCAGTGCTCATCTTTGAGCTCGGCACGGCACATCGGGCATTTGTGCTGCGTCTCGATAACGCGCGTGATGCACTCGCTGCCGAAAGCGTGGGCGCAGAACGTGATGACGGGGTTGTGAAGGTCATCGAGACAGATCGGGCAGTCTTCGCGCGACTCGATGCTGATTTGGAGCAGACTCTGCAGGGCTTTGATATTTTCGGTGCTGAGGTCGACAGTCTTTTGCTTCTCGAGTATGGACATGAGCTTGTTGATACGCTCTTCGCATAACTTCCAGTGGTTGCAGACCTGGCGGAGGCGTAGGAGAACCTCCAGCAGTCCTCTGTATGCTTGCTGGGCTTCCTTTGCGTTGCCGTGGGCAGAAGCGTCGGTGTAGCTTTCGACTTTTCCTTTCGCTTCGGCTTCAAGAGCTTCGTATTTCTTCTTTTCGTGCTCTCCAAAGGGTATCCGATGTACGTACTCAGTGAGTTCAGGTAGTCTGAGGTCAATGAAAGACATTTCTTTATGACGACGTAAGCAAATAGTGGCCATGAGCGCAGAGAGGAGCATCTGAGCATCCGTTTTGCCCTCTTTCATTGGGCGCATTAGTACACTATTGAAGACTTCCAGTTGTTCCAGACCACCAGTCAGGCCGACAAACTTGACCAAAGAGAACAGATCCTTGAGCGAGTTGATGATCGGCGTACCAGTCAGCGCCCAGTGAGCGTGTGCATCGATTGCACAGGCAGCAAAGGCATTGATAGTGTTGGGATTGCGGATGATGTGGCCTTCGTCAAGAACAATACGCCGCCATTTGTGACAGTACAGACCAGAGGAGCTAGGGCTGCTCTTCTTGCCGCCCTTTGACTTGTACTCAGTCGACAATGTGCCGTAAGTCGTGATGACCACATCGTACTGGTCCCAATCCTTTGGCTTCATGTTCTTGCGTTTTGTGCCGTGATAGGTCAGAACTCTGAGAGGGTCGTCTTTGCTCACATGTCTCTCGATCTGGCCGCTCCAGTTACTCATGACGGAGACGGGGGAGATGATCAGCGTGGGTCCAGCGTCAGGGTGAGCGACCTTGTCTGCGACAATGAGAGCGATAACTTCGAGCGTCTTTCCCAGTCCCATGTCATCGGCCAGAATACCGCCGCGAGCGAGTTTGGGTTCTTTGTTCTTGATCGAGAAGTTGGTTGCAATGTTGGTATAGAGCCCCTTTGAAGGTTGCTTCCAGAGCTGAACGACTCCTTCGCCGACAGACGGCAGCTGAGGGTCCTCCTGGGCGAGGAGCCAAGCCAGCCCTTGACGTTGATACGGTAACATCTTGGTCGATAACCGTTCTGGTGCCGATTCTTCGACCATTTTTGCAAGGTCCTCTTCCTGAGCACCAAATCGCTCGGCGACTTCGCCCATCTCACGTGGGTTGAAGATCTGGCTTGATCCAATAATCTCATCCATGTCAGCGCTTGGCTTATCGGGATCACCCAAGCCGTTGGTATCGTTGCTCCATTGAGTGGGACCTTCTTTGTCGACAACGCGCGCTTGCTTCGCAGCCTTCTTGAGCTCCTCCTTTCTTTGCTTCTCGGCTTCTCGCTCACGCTGTCGCAGAGCCCTCGTATCGAGCCTGTCCTTCTCCATCTGCCGCTTGATGTCGTCTCTGCGCTCTGGCTGGCCTGGCCCGTACAGGAAAATGTCCACGGGAACGTCAAACTCAGTGGGCCTACCCGCTAGTACGGCTTCGAGAAAAAGATCTCCGTCGTCGACGTATTTGGACAGTTTGGCAGCCAGTCGCTTCGGGATATGGCCAATCTGCTGTCCTTGCATGTTGTCGACCCGAATGGCATTTTCGTCGTACTGGTTCTGCGGCTCCCGGCGCAGGACTGCACGCTCTCCAGGATTGATATATCCAGAATAGTACCGGATGCCGACAACCTTGTTCTGGACAGTGCCGTAATGCTCGTACATCTCACTGGCGAGACTCTCGGCTTGTGAACCCATCATTAGTTCGTTTCCATTATCATCGTCGTCGCCGTCACCAGTCAGGTCTATGGACGATTGAGCCTGTATGCCGACGTGCGATTGTGAGCTAGGCGAAGATTGTGTTCCATTACGCCTTGGCGTGATTGGTAGACCTGATCTCGGTGTTGGATATGTGCCCTGTCGTTGATCTGGGCGGCTGGGTGTATTCTGTGACTGGCGAGGCGTCTTTTTGTAACGTGATTCATCCTCGTCGCTGTTGGTGAGGTCGATTGCATCGTTCGCTCGCTTGCCGTTGGTCTTCTGTGGTGTCGCCATTTTAAGAATCTGATCTGTTCAAACCACTGTCGCTGCGGGTGCAATTCAGATAGTTCGCAGAAATGAGGGCAAGACGGAGAGGATGGAGACCCTGCTCCGCGAAGACAAAGGTTCACGGTGGGTTGTGGATCTGCAAAATGATTGTGCTGCGAGCGCGACAATGCACGTCAAATATGAAGCCAGGACGTTTCACCTTTTCGCGCCGTGAAGTTGCAGGAAGCTACCACGACGTCACGTGTGGGGCTATACCAAACGTGGAGAAGGTTCTGTCGACCAAACTCTATGTACATGTAGCCTGTTCTGCAGTTTACGGACGATGTACCGACTTTGAAGTAGACCAGAAGAACCTCACGACATTGTGATCCTCGTCAATGTAGGTTACTCCTGAGACACTCACGATGTCACGAGTCTGCGACTGGACCTAGCGCGATGCTACATTAACATGCATCCATCTCAGTCCTTTGTGCGGAGTACGCAGTATCTTTCACCTCATACGCCAGACGAGCTACGGCAGCTCACAGATGCAAGGCTTGTTCAAACGGGAAATGCAAGCGAGTCTCCCAGTAACAAAGCTTCCAACACATTCTATTGCTGGGCCATTCCATTTGTCTGACCAATTGGAATGATCAATAACAGATATGGTAGGTCCCGAGTTGGAACCGAGCGATCCTGTCTCGCCACTAGTTACGGTATCATCACGGCGTTTGGCCGTGCTTCACGCAGTAGCTCGAGCTGATATGTCTTCAATAGGTCGCTGTGGCAGCGCACACCGGCTACACCATTACCACCGGAGCTTACCACTTCGGTCGTCCATGGAAGGCGTATGCTCGCGTCATTTTTTAAGAGACCAGTTTGAGCAACGTCATCAATGCCGCCGTCCGGTAGTGAGCCGAACACCTCGAATGTAGTCCTTGAAGAGTATGCCCGCGCTGGCGTCGATGCAAGTGGTTCGAAGGCCAGTTTCTCCAAGAAGATCAGCACTCCGAGCTCGATCACGGCTGTCCTCGGCGGTGAACGGGCTTCCGAGATATATGTCAACGAAGCGCCCCCGTCCGAGAGACAGAGGATGGACTGCGGTATTTCATGCTGAAGTGGTTTGCGAGTCAAGGCTCGATCAGACGCATGAATCGGCTCCTCGGTGGCCAGATATCTCATGCAGCCACATCCAAGCAAGGTCCAACCCATTTGCATTTCGAGTGTTGTTCTTTGTCGCAAGACCTTGCGGCTCTTGCTTCAGAAGAACTTTACACCAGCTTCCTCATCTGTGCCAAACACCTGTGCTTTGCCTCTCTTGACCAGAACATCCAAGCAGCGCCTAAACATATCCTCGTCCATGCCGATCCAGTCTTGATTCTGTACAGCGTCACTCTCCCTCAACTCGTAGACAGTCAACACACTACCCTTCTGACCAGTACCGTCCACCCAGCCATGTATTGCATCAGCCCACTCTTCCGGCCGCTTCCAGTAGATCCAGGCGCTGCTCTTGGTCTCGTTCGCATTAGATTTCTTCCCGATAGGTACCCATTCAGCGCGCCTATCACCCTCGGCAGACATCATGTAATCCAGAACACGTCGAATCGACAGGACATCCAAGCGCCGGTTGATGCCGCTGTTGTGAAAGAGTGGAGAGTTGACTGCACTGGAGAGCGAGAGTTTGAAGAAGCGATTATGCGCGCAGTAGGATTGAATCAAGGAGCTCCACAATGCTAACTGGCGTGCTAGAGTCCCAAGGTTGGGTTGTAATGTGAAGAAAGGCGGGAAAGAGTAGTGCGACGGGAATTGGTAGCCATTCGAGGTCGGTGGTAGGGAGACAGAGGATGATCCGGGAGTTGGTGAAACGGACGTCGCAGTGGAAGGCGTCGAGACCTGTAGGCTCGATGCCGCCTGCGGATACGACGATGTTTCCATCTCGATGGGTTGACTGCAGAATATCTTCTTGTGACTGTAGATGGGAGTGAGGAAGGGAAGGACTCACAAATACGACATGTGATGAACTCACGAAGCTTGGCACGCGATCATGAAAGTCGCTCGACCATCAGCGAGCCTTCGACCATTGCTTTACAGTATCGGTCACTTACGATCGCAAGGTTAACAGATATAGTTGACGTACAGATCATGACCTATCTAGATACGTAACTTTCATGTCCGTTCTTTGAAGGGTACATACACCTAGCCCAGTAACTATCATTGTTTCAAGAGAGCGACGGTCACGCGAGTCAAATCCACCAAAGGCCGATCAAGTATTTTGCCGGAATTCGCTCGGGTCTGTCCAACCTGATCGAGCCGGTCAAGTCACCAAGGACACATCACAAAGAGTATATCTCATGGTTTGTGAACTGCTGACTGCATCTTCATCTCTCGCTTTTGATTCCATCCTCTTTGCTCTCCGTTGGACCACAAGATGTAGGTATATCCCGACCAAACACCGACGTCTGGTAATAGCCGAGAAGCAATTGCCGAAGTTTGGTATTCGGCTGATTCGGAACATTCGCAACATCACATTTTGTTAGATTGAGGATCTGCAATGCCCATGGAACGGCACTTCATGATGGCATTGCGTTTGTCCCCATCCGAGCCGATTGCTCCATTGACCTGGTACCCGATCGTCCCTCCACATTATGCCGGCTTTGGATCTTTTGACAGCTGCAAGGGTACCTTATGAAACGCCGCTTCGTCGTTGATGTCTCTGTGCTCCTTTCTTTCTTCCTCTTCATATACTCTCTTTCCAACCGCCTCCTTTAGCATCACACACGATTCTCCTCCCAAGTGCTCCACATTATCAAACTTATTGTCCTCATAATCTGCAACGATGTCAAACACTCAAGCGTCGAATGGGGCTGCTCTGCCCGTACCCGAGCATCGCCATATTTGGATCGTCACTGGGCCAGCCGGCTGTGGAAAGACTACAGTAGCAGCGTATCTCTCCAAATACTACAGTCTACCTTACTTAGAGGGTGACTCGGTACGTGAAGCGAGTGTTCGATCGCTCAGGCCCCACTAATAACTATGGTAGTTCCACCCGCCAGCCAATATCGAGAAGATGTCGCATGGCCACCCTTTGACAGACGCTGATCGATGGGATTGGCTGATTCTTCTACGCAACCAAGCCGTGGCCGCCCTCACCACTGGTGCGACTGGCGTCATTGTCACATGTTCGGCCCTCAAGCGCAAATACCGGGACGTCATTCGCATCGCCGCTTACAACGACCATAACGTTCTCGTACACTTCATCTATCTTTCTGCATCGCCCGAGCTTCTGTTCCAGAGGGTTCACGGTAGGGTTGGACATTACATGAAGGACGACATGGTCAAAAGTCAGCTGGAGAGCCTCGAGCCACCTCAGGTCGACGAGAAGGACACTTTGGCTGTGGACGTCAGCGGGGACTTTGAAGCTGTGCACAGGCTGGCCTTAGGTGTTGTGAACAAGGTTATGGCGACAGACGCTGGGCACACTGTCTGATCGTTAGTCAAATTGTTCGATTATACTACATACTCTGTTTTTGGCGCGCATCAGGCATTGGAGAGTTGGCACAGGATACCCCGATGAGCTGATAGAAGAGAGCGAAGAAAATCATAGCTGTTTCTACCTGATGTCGCGGAATGCTGGAAGAGTCCTGGGCTGATCGGCAAAGAAGCCTCGGTCGGCTCAGACACGACCCCGGACCGCATTGAACCGAACCCCATGGGTTCGGCTATCACCGGCGCTACGCTACCTTACCTTATCCCTCGCGTTCCTACGTCCCCTCTTCCTTCACTGTAACATGTCGAGACAACTCCTACTATGTAGTAAAGACAGTAGGTCCCTTGTCTTTTCCATTCAACATGGCATCAGTCATGCGCTTCGCCAGATGCGTTGCGCCCGAGGACTTCCGAGCGGCGCTCCTTCGATGCCGCAATCTCCATTCAGCACACCGCAGATCGTTCCATTGTTCAGCACGTAGGCACATCGTCAAACCCTTCCTTCTAGCAGATATAGGAGAGGGCACCCGTGAATGCCAGATCATCCAATGGTTCGTCCAGCCTGGTGCTCGAGTCGAGCAATTCGATAAACTGTGTGAAGTACAATCCGACAAAGCCGCGACAGATATCACATCTCCTTTCGACGGAATCATTAAGAAGCTCTACTATGAAGCTGACGACATGGCCATCGTAGGGAAGCCTTTGGTAGATATTGACATCCAAAATGAGATCACAGATCAGGATGCCGAGAAGTTGGGGGATACATCGCAGTTGAAGGAGCAGAACGAGAAGCATGACCAAATGGCATCGACCGCGCAAACGGAAGAGCAGCAGCCTCAGAAGGTGTCGCCAGAGCAACAAAGTACCCATACTAGGGATAGCACAAGATCAAAAGCAGAGTCGGAACGACGGACGCTTGCAACACCTGCAGTCAGACATCTGACCAAGCAGTTGAATGTTAGTATCGCAGACATCGACGGTACCGGCAAGGATGGGCGAGTAACCAAAGAAGACGTACATCGACAAGCTTCTCAGACAAATCAACAGCGTCAGCCGGAGGCGCCTCGACAAGAAGAGTCAAAGACCATCAGCGGGGACAAAATCGTCACTTTGACTCCTGTCCAGAAGGCAATGTTCAAGACAATGACCAAATCGCTCAATATCCCACACTTTCTGTACAGTCTGACGGTCGATGTCACACCACTCACACGATTACGGCAACGACTTAACAAACATCGTGAACATGACCAGAGGCTGACTCCGTTACCTTTCATACTAAAAGCAGTGTCACTGGCCTTTACGCATCATCCGATTCTTAATGCCTCTATGGACACTTCAGATACTGATAAATCGGTCTTGACTTATCACTCAGCACATAACTTCGGCATTGGTATAGACTCGCCTTCCGGGTTGCTGGTGCCGGTCATTCGTAATGTCGAGACCCAGAGTGTCGGGGAGTTGGCCCGCGCGATCAAAGCATTGAGTCAGACTGCTCATCAGGGCAAGCTACAGCCATCGGACTTGCATGGCGCATCATTCACAGTCTCCAATATCGGCTCGATAGGTGGAGGAGTGGTCGCACCGGTAATTACACGACCACAGCTCGCCATTGTTGGCATCGGCCGCAGTAAGGTGGTGCCGGCCTTCGGCGAAAGCGGTGATATTGTCAAGAGGGAAGAGCTCGTGATGAGCTGGAGCGCCGACCATAGAGTGATTGATGGAGCGGAATGTGCGCGCGCTGCCGAGAGGGTAAAGGATTACTTCGAAAATATCGAGTCGTGGGTGTTGGAGATGAGATAGCACGAATTGTCGAAAGGTTTTGTTTCGAGGCTGAAGAACACGCTTTAAACTCTCCTAATCGATACTGAAAATGGCTAAAAATGGCTAAAAATGGCTAAAAATGGCTAAAAATGACATGCTGCGGTTAATCTAATCAGCAGAATCTCGTTTGGTTCGGTAAACGTAGGGGGTGCGTTCGGCGGGTCCCAAAGCTGTTTGGTTGTGCTCGGACTCGTGAACCTTGAACTTTTGGCGTGACGATTGGCCAACTATTACTCATCCAAGCAGTGTACGCGTCCATCGCACAGTCAACCACTCCCTCGACGACATTCATAGTTCGCCCATACATTCATCAGCTGTCGAAAGACCGAAACCGGCATATTCCATAAATCTGGCAGTGAATCGACTCCTACGCGCATGCGCCCTCACGGACAATGACCACATGAGATGAAGGAGACAGTACAAGTCAATGCTGTGCACAGAACAAACTCGCAGCTCCCCCGGAGCAGCTTACCTTGATGGATTCCGAGGACTCAAGGCACCGACGCAATCGGTCTACACCACAGGCGATTCCGCTTCAAGACCTCAACGCCCACGATGACACCAGGCAAGAGCAGGACAGCCCGGGACCGGGACATCGGCGGACACTCAGTGATAGGGGAAGGAGTATGTTCAGACATGCACGGGATTCCGTCTCATGGCGCTACCCGCAAACAACACCGTATGCGCCGATAGAAGAGGATGCTCCGAGCAGATTGGTTGTACGCAATCAGGGTCTAGGACTAGGTCTCAATACAGATCTCGGCCACCAACAAGGACGTTTGTCGCCGCCGCCCGTTGACGGAAGTGGTTTCTCGCCCATCGGACCTGGTTTGCAAGAAGCTATGGGATTCGCGGGTCTTAGTTGGGCAGGAGCGACTTCACCTCAGGCAGGGTCTACGTCTAGTCCACGTTTACGTGCAAACAGAAGAAACCTGCCCACACTGCGCACTGTCGCACCAGAAGATGATGAGACACGGTCTTTGGTCGACGACGAAGAGTTTGGAGATGGTACAGGGGCATTTCCCTCGGAGAATGACAACGACACCATGCCCTTGACGGACGCCGGGAGGCTGACCGCTGCGAATGCTGGCGACCATGGGGTGCATTTTGGACAGAAGATTGCCAGGAATAATAAGAGCTTTGGCAGTCTGCGCTTCTTGTCGCCGAGTCTGGCGCAAAATGGCTTTCCCGATCCTGAGGCAGGCAGTCTGACTCCGGAAAGCGCTCGTACAACTCGGATAAGGTCTAACAGTAATCGATCACTATCGCCGTCCTCTCCAATAGAGTCGCCTTTCCGGAGAGCAGGAACCGTGATGCGCAAGATGTCACAGCGTGTCGTCAATATCAGTAACGAAGCAGACGTTGTCGAGAGGAGCATCAGGAGGACATCTTCGCTGCACGACAGCCATGCTCACCAATCGAGTCGGTCGCCATCGCCATCGCCTTCTCCTTCGCCTCATCGAATACACGTGTCCGACTTTGCGAGCAACGTTGACGGTGCTGAACCATATAAGGGGCCAGAGGAGAAGACTTCATCACCAATCGATGAGCGGTCACTGCCCCCGAGACCGCTTGGTGGAGTAGGCACGAATCCTTTGCGAGGCAAGAGCTTGGGCATTTTCCCACCTGAAAGCCCGATACGACTCAAACTCCTTGAACTTCTCACCCATCCATTTGTAGAACCGGCAATCTTGGTACTCATCGTCTTCCAGACTATTATCCTGGCCATCAATGGGTCAACACCACTCTACCAGGGAGACGACCGAGAACAATGGGGTGTGTCGTGGACAGATTGGGCATTGCTCGCGCTCTTCATCATATACACGATTGAGATCATTGTACATATGATAGTCTCGGGCTTTATGGTCAATCCCGTCGAATACAGCACGATCAACCGGCAGATCGGAGTAAAGAAAGCCATCACAATCAAAGCAAACGAGCTCTTTGCGCTGCATCGCAAGCCGTCAATTCATCGCGGGGGAGACTTTGCACCTCAGCACCCATCAATCATACGCACCTTTACCGGACAAGCATTACAAGACTTCGAAGATGCGCCGGGTGACTCCAGACAAGCACAACGAAAACGCCTTGCTCATAGAGCATTTCTTCGCCATTCTTTCAACCGTCTCGACTTTGTGGCCGTCGTCTCGTTCTGGATCAGTTTCTGGATTGATATCTTCGGAGTCGAATCCACGGAACATGTCTACGTCTTCCGCATGCTCAGTTGCCTGCGCATCTTGAGGCTGTTGGGCATTACGGGTGGTACGTCTGTCATCTTGCGAAGTTTGAAACGGGCCATGCCTATTTTACTTCATGTCGCATTTCTGATCGGCTTCTTCTGGTTGCTCTTCGCGATTGTGGGTATCCAAAGCTTCAAATCCAGCTTGAGAAGAACGTGTGTCTGGTTAGATCCAGAAGGCATCCAGGATCCGTACATCATGAATTCGACAGGAAATTTTCAGTTCTGTGGAGGCTGGATAGCTCCTGATGGCACGCCAAAGCCTTATGTACTAGGTGACATGGTTACTCCTGGCGCGGCTGAACCCAAAGGCTACTGGTGTCCCATCAACAGTACCTGTGTTGAGGGTCAAAATCCTTACAATGGCACAGTCAGCTTCGACAACCTCGTCCAGAGTCTAGAACTCGTCTTTGTTGTCATGACTTCAAATACCTTTACAGATCTCATGTATTATCTCATGGACACGGACTATGTTGCAGCCGCACTTTTCTTCGCTTTTGGGATCGTTATCCTCACATTCTGGATGGTCAACTTGTTGATCGCCGTCATCACATCTTCTTTCCAGATCATCCGAGATGAGAGCATGCACAGTGCTTTTGCTGCCGAAGACCGGACCAATGAAGGGTCGCATCATGACGAACAAGAAGAGGAAGAAGAACAAGCCGCGCAGAGACCGCGGGAAAGCTCCATGAAAAGAGCTTTTGACAAGACTAGATACCTCTGGATTGCGATCATAGTGTTTGGTTTGGTCGCTCAGGCTTTGAGAAGCGCTACCATGAGTGACAGCCGAGCCAACTTTATCATGACGGCGGAGAGAATGGTAACTCTGGCTTTGGACATTGAGATCCTCTTTCGGTTTCTCGTCAACTGGCGTGGCTTCTTTTACGAAAAGCGAAATATCCTCGACTTGTCACTGGCAATCATAACGTCCATCATTCAGCTACCACCCATTGTCAACTCTGGTCAACCATACGCCTGGCTCACGATCTTCCAGATCTTGCGTATCTACAGGGTCGTTCTAGCTTTACCGGTCACGCGAGAGCTCATCATGATTGTACTGGGAAACTTCTCCGGTCTGCTGAATTTGATTCTCTTCGTGTTCCTACTCACCTTCTTGGCGGCCATCTTTGCAGTCCAGCTTTTCCGCGGCCAGCTGCCATATCAAGACAACGCGGGCAACACTCTTGACGTATCTTTTTCCTGGATCTGGAATGCGTTCATCGGCATGTACCAGTTGCTTTCTAGTGAAAATTGGACCACAGTTCTGTATGCAGTTACTGGCGAACAAGTACAATGGAACAACGGTTGGATTGGTGCCGCGTTCTGTATCATCTGGTTCATCTTGGCCAACTTCATCGTCTTGAACATGTTTATTGCTGTCATCCAGGAGAGTTTTGACGTTTCCGAAGATGAGAAGCGACTACAGCAAGTCAAGGCCTTTCTACAGAAGAAGCGTTTCCACGACTCGAGCGCTGGCCAGCTATCTCTATCCACAATCTTCAAATTTGGCAGAGTTGGTAGGCAAGATCCACTCGACTTTGGAACGGCTGCTACCGAAATGCTGCTCAAAGACGCTGTAGTCAAAGACTTTCTCGACGACCCAGAAGAAGCACCTCAATCACAGACGCCGACCTCAGCTCAACCAACAAACATAACTACGGCACCGACGTCTGCGCAGCGAATACTCACCAAGGTCAAGGGCTTTTTCTTCGATCCTGAACCGAACCCTTTCTACTCACGATTACAGCTCTCTAATGCTGATCAAGAGCTAGACCCTCGTCAAATGGCCAAAGAAGTCGTGATAGCAACGGAACGACGCAAGATCGCCCAGCGTGAGTACCTAAAGAAACACCCGACGTACAACAAGAGTCTCTATCTTTTCAACCCGAACAACCCTGTTCGAAAAGTTTGTCAGACCATCGTTGGGCCAGGTAGAGGTGAGCGTATCGAGGGCAAGGCTCCTTCCATACCCATCTGGTACAGTTTCTCTGCATTCGTCTATATGGCAATTGTCGCCATGGTCTTACTTGCCTGTATTACAACGCCAGTATTCCAGCGTGATTACTTCCAGACTCACAAGTACCTCCGCGCAAATTGGTTTGTACTGTCCGATATCGGTTTCGCGGTGCTTTTCACAGTCGAAGCTATCATCAAAGTCATCGCAGACGGCTTCTTCTTCACACCGAACGCCTACTTTCGCAGTTCTTGGGGGTTCATCGACGGAGTCGTGCTGTTGACGCTGTGGATCAATGTCATTGCACTTCTATACAACCCTGGAGGAGGATCACGTGCTATCGGAGCCTTCAAAGCCCTCAGAGCTCTGAGGTTACTCAATGTCAGCGACAGCGCCCGAGACACGTTTCATTCAGTCATCATCGTGGGTGGTGCAAAGGTCCTCTCGGCTGCATTTGTCTCGCTGTCTTTGCTGATCCCATTTGCCCTTTATGGTCTCAACCTTTTTGCTGGTCAGATGTACAACTGCAATGACCAGAACAGTGGCATCTACAATCTCACTGACTGCACTGGCGAATATCTCAGCTCGCCGTTCGAGTGGAACGTTTTGGCGCCCAGACAGGTATCCAATAGCTATTACAGTTTCGATGACTTTGGTAGCTCGCTGTTCATCCTCTTTCAGATTGTATCGCAAGAAGGTTGGATCGACGTTTTGAACACTGCCCAATCGATCACAGGTGTCTTTACACAGGGCAACAGCTTCAATCAGCAGGGTAATGCTGTCTTCTTCATCGTCTTCAACTTGCTCGGTGCGGTCTTTGTGTTGACGCTGTTCGTGTCCGTCTTCATGCGAAATTACACCGAGCAGACTGGGGTCGCATTCTTGACTACGGACCAGCGATCATGGCTCGAGTTGAGGAAGCTGCTACGACAGGTCGCACCTTCCAAGAGGCCATCATCAAAGAAGCAGAGGGAGAACTGGCGGGAATGGTGCTACAAGCGTGCTATTAAGAAAAACGGACGATGGCAGCGCTTCATTACCGTCCTCCTCGTCCTACATCTGGTACTGCTTTGTCTGGAATGGTACCCTGATCGATCTGACTGGTTGCGTGTTCGAGACTTCATCTTCCTCTGCATGACGTTTATTTACATCGCCAACATCATCATTCGCATCATCGGTCTTTCATGGCCGCGATTCCGGAAAAGCGCCTGGGACATGTACGCCGTATTCTCCGTTTCGGGAACTTTTGTCACAACAGTACTGCTTCTGACCAACTTTCGCGAACGGGACTATGTTCAAGCGCACAAACTGTTTCTAGTATCTGTTGCACTTCTTCTGATTCCGAGGAACAACCAATTGGATCAGCTGTTCAAGACCGCGGCCGCTTCGCTGACGTCTATTGGCAATCTTCTTGCGACATGGTTCGTGCTCTTCCTCGTCTTTGCGATTGCCATGACACAGACGTTTGGACTGACAAGATTCGGCGCCAATGAGACTGGCAATCTGAATTTCAGATCGGTACCCAAGGCTCTCATTCTGCTCTTCCGAACCAGTGTTGGTGAAGGTTGGAATCAATTGATGAACGACTTTGCCACTGTTCAGCCGCCGTACTGCAACGTAGGCGATAGTTACTACGACGGTGACTGCGGCAGTGCGAATTGGGCAAGAGCTCTATTCATAGCATGGAACATCATGTCCATGTATATCTTCGTCAATCTGTTCGTGTCGCTGATATATGAGAGCTTCTCATACGTTTACCAGCGCAGCAGTGGGCTTTCGGTCATTAGTCGAGAAGAGATTCGACGATTCAAGCAGGCTTGGGCGGAGTTCGATGGGGACGGAACGGGTTACATCTCCAAGACTGACTTTCCTCGTCTGCTTGGTGTAAGTGCTGACTTGTCCTGTTCGTTCGGTAAATTACTAACGTCTTGTAGGAACTAACCGGTGTCTTCGAGATGAGAATTTATGATGGAGACTTTTCTGTTGGCAAAATTCTCGAAGATTGCACCATAAAGCCGACTAGAGCACCAGCTTTGAGCTTTGACGGTTCAGCTGAAGCGCCTCGTATCGACCTGGATCTGCTCAACGACCGTCTCAGAGATCTGCCTGTTGATGAGATTCGCAAGCGACGCCAACGAATGAACACCTTCTACGAAGAAGTCCTTGTCTCTGCTGATCCGGACAGAGGTATCGAGTTCAATGCGCTGCTCATGATTCTAGCACATTACAAGGTGATCAACGACAATAAAAGCTTACGCTTGGAAGAGTTCCTGCGTCGCCGTGCTCGCCTTCAACGCGTCGAAGAGGCGGTTCGCCGAAACGTCGTTGTTGGCTTCTTTGATACGCTATACTGGTCTCGACGCTTCCGTCGTCGCATCGACGCACGCAAGTCTGCTCGACTGACGACAGTACCGAGTCACGACTTTGAGGTGCCCGAGATTGTCGTACAAGAAGCAACTGACTCGCCTACGCATCACGACGATCCAATGGGAGGACCAATCACGCCCATTGAGCGCCTGAGCTTCGACGGTCCTGAATGGCCATCGCCATCCCGCTCACCGAAATCGAGTCGTAGTACCGCGACGGAACTGCGGGATGGTAGTCCCGGTGCTCACGCTTCATCTATTCTCCGCAACAGGAGCGAGAGCATACAAATATCACCCTCCGGCTCACCTACAAGGCCTCGCGCAACCACGCTCCAAAGTCAAAATTCGCTCCAGAGTCAAAATTCTCCTGCAAGTATGAGCGGACAATGGAAATTTGCAGAAGCGCTGCAGCGTCCGACGAGTCCTGGACATCTATCGGGCGGCGACGGTGCTTCTGACGGCGAAGGTGGACGTAGCAGAGCAAACAGTTCTGTGTCGGCACAGAACGTACTCGATGTACTCGACAACAGCGCATGGGGAGAGAGTATCAGGCGGTCATTTACGATGCGCAGACCAAGCGCTGCCGAGAATCTGAATGCTCCTGATGGCAGACGTGGTAGAGCCGGGCGAAGCAGTACAGTATCGCACCGTCGGATCTCTTAGGCCACGATCTGAGATGTATAGTCGGCATACCGAGGCACTGGGCTACTGAGACAGAGCGCTTACCGAAGACGAAGATATGACCGTATGAACGACGAGACGAAACAATAAACGAGATGAGCATGTCTCGCGATCCGAATCACTGTCACTAACCCGCAGCACCGACTCCGGTTTCCATCGTTTCAGCCTGCGTCAAGCGAAACGGTGCGGCTGCCTCTCCCCGTTCCGTCACAACTGCTTACCATATGATCGCTGAGTAAGTGCGACCGACTGAATGGCACGAAGTAAGAAGGGCCTTACGCGAAACAAAGGAGCGTTGTAACAACAACGACAAACGTTCGCAAAGTGTGATAAGAGCCGCTCGATCGCAGCCCGCGGACTGACAACGGTCCGGCGACGGGCGAGGGCGAAGTCAGCGGGCGGCGTCATCATCGCGTGGTGGAGCTGAAGATCTCATGCACTCACGTTGGAGAGGAAATTGCGATGAGGTTAATCGGAAGGTAAATTCCGACAAAGGTTTTCGGGTCTGGAGCTGGATGGACGAGGCAGGGCTGGCTAGATGCTCGGCCGGGGAGTATAAACAGTTGCTTCCAGAAATCTGTGTTTGATGAAAGATTGAGAGTGGTATGGACGACTACGACACAGTGCCTCGGTGTCAAGAGCAACGAGTTTCTTTTGTTTCATTTCGCTTACAGCACAACACGAACGACAGCTCACGTCAGCATAGCGAAGGCGTTGGTTCCTGACTCACACGGTGGTCACTTAATATTGGGAGGAAAAGCGCATGACTTCTACGTTGCCAATAATGTCTTTGTCTGCGGCAACTTTCTTGTGTATACGGCTTTAGCAGTAGAGTTCAATTACTTAGACACGTGGGAAGAGCAACTAATACCGAGATGCCTGAGACAGCACAATTTACCATGAGCGTATGGAGTGTCACAGTGAGGACGTTGTGCGCAGTTTAGTGCTGATGCGGACGCGGAAGACGTTGGACGTTGTCGCTGGTGTGTACACCACGTTGATTGTGTTCGGTGCGGAAATGCCGCGGCGTTGGAGTCGTGAAAGTATGTCGACACGAGCGGAACACGAGAGGAAGGCATCGTGTGACTCAGCTTGACAGTGGAAGGGACCTAATTAGGTAAGCTGGCGTACGTGTGTAGGAATGATGGTGCTCCAGAGCGAAACAAGTTATGGATTTGGTAGTCTCTTGAGATTTGCCATGTCCGAGACTGATATGATACACATCTTTCTCGATCACAAAAACACGCGACATTGGGTACCATAGCTGTCACGTGGGAAGCGGACGAATGAGACACGCAAATCACGGCGCCTTTCATGTCACATGCTGCGTCTGTACCTGCCAAGCATGGTGCAACATATGAGAACCAGAGTCTTAACAGACATACCTTATACCCGTCAACGGCGCTGATGGCAACAGCGCGGGATGAGCAGAGGGTACACGCTGCAAGACGTTGCACATGCTGACGAAGAGAGTCGCGATCATGCAGTCATATACGTTTATGCATTCATCCAGTCAGAAGCAAGCTGTAGCAATTAATATCCAAATGACTGGCAACAGTGGATGGCAAGCTGTAGCAGCATGGACGATCAGGCGGCCATGGCGATAGTACATGTTGCATCTTCATGTAGGCTCTTATAAATTCTTGCAGTACAGACAGTAATCTGATTCGATGTTTGTGGTTGTTATGATGCATATTTTACCATGTCGCGCATGAGATGTGCAAAAGATGCAGGTGCAGCTCCACCTCGCCGCCCTGGATCGCTCTTGCCCGCTTTTGCCCGTCACATGCGGTTTAGTGCCTTCCGTAAGCGGAAGCCGTGGCAGGCCTTTTTCCGGCCGTGGCCCCTTTTTGACGCCAACTCCAGTAAAAGTGCAGCACAGTCACGGGAAACTACTCCGATCAGCTTCCAGGTCTGTTCAAGGCGCCGACACAGGGGCCAGGTATTTCGATAGACTCGTGGTCGAGCAGAGCACTACTGCCGTCATGAGGTCTGGATGACACTGATGGCCTGACGAATAGCTGCTATCTTGTTACTCCTCCGAATTGTCAGGGTCGTCAGATCTGGCGGGACACTGTTACATGACACACGCTACCCAAGAAATATCATGCCTCATTCGACATGCCCATCAGACCATTTGTCGTACTCGCGACTACAAGTAAGTCGTGATCCTGTCATTTGTCTTTCCTACACAATTTAATTCACGATCGCCTTGCTTTAAATCAGCCCGCATATCATTCCCGAGCTGGATCTCGGCTTGCATATTTGTTCTCCACCTCCATTCGCGTTGCCTCTCTCCTGTCTTTAGGTTGGCATAAACCGTTGCCAAATACCAGGCGTCTCGACCGTTTCTGCAGAACGTTAAGACGATACGACGTTCATTTTGCGATACCACCGCACGACCGTTGGAATCGATATTTGCTCCCTTCTCTTGCTACCAAGGCAGAGAACCACACGGTCCAACCTCCTTAAACGGTTCGCTACGCTTGCTTACCTGCAAAAGCGGACAGCGGGGCACGCGTCGTGTTGCGGTTACACATACATATAGGACTGTCTGCACCTTGCATAGGGCTTCTTGCATTCATCAATTCGACTCTTCGCTCTTACGAACTAACAAATAATCTTGCACTTTGCAAACCACACTTGTCTTTCGACATCATCACACTCTTTCGGACGCCCAACTCGCCCAGTCAATCTTTTAACCACTATTACTTGACGTTACTGGACTAGAGGACTTTACTGTCACCTACTCATTACATCAACTTTCACTACCACAACACCACATCAAATCAAGATGGTTGCCGTTCGTCAACAAGCTCCTTTGAGCCCGTCCAACTCTTTCCGCAAGTTCCGCGCCACTTTCTCTCCTCTCTCTCCATCAGTCTCGGAGAGCGGCATGTCATCTCCATCATGCTCTCCATCAAGGTCGACCTCCACCGGCCGTCTCTCCTTCATGAGCACCAACTCCTTCCGCCAGATCCGCAGCTTCATCCGCCGAAGCCCAAGCACCATTGAGCTCGAGCAGGAGGAGGAGCGCCGCGACTGCACCGGCGAGCTCCTCGGTCTCGTCGAGCCAAGACCAACCGCCGAAGCCCACGTCGGTGGCATTGAAGAGGTCCTCTTCGGAAGACTGTGAGCTACACACACGCTTTCGACAACAGCCTTGACCCGGCTAATGCCCATCAGTTTCACCGAGGCATTCGCTCCGGGTCTCGGCTCTTCCAACTCATCCTTCTGTTAAAGGATGATCCAGATTGACGACCTTTTTCTAAAACACAACAATCCTCTCGCTTGGCTTTCGAGCGCGATGGACGGATAGGGCTTTTTGGAGTTTTGACGATTTGCATCTGCATTTGCAACCTTTCTTGGACCTGTGGACTGGCTCGAGGTCATCAACGATACTATTTAATGACCTTTTTGATGGAATGACATGCGGGGAATGAGGCATGAGATTGATGGCGAGGAGAGAGTAGATATACCCAAGGCTGCATGAGAGGCTTCTATCATTACTACTATTACTTCTCGCGATGACTGTGAATTGTACTATTGAGCTGTGTGTCGTAGATTCTGAACTCTCTTTTGGTTATTCCTATATCGTTCATTTTCTACCTGTACCTTGGCGATTCTTGACAAGACTGTCAGCCTGCCACAAATCCAGATCCGCAGAAACACAACGCCAAGCTTCACGAAATTGACCTCACGCGTTCCTGACCTAGCGCGCGCGGAATGTGCCGCAGCGCCTCAGGGGTCTCCACACAGGGTCTACAGGCCGCCTGGAATAATCTCCGCAATCCAAACACTTTCCCTTGCTCCAGTCGACCTGCATCGATCATCCATCTAAGGTAATTACAGCTTCCAACCGTCGTCACTCCTTACAGTAGATCTAAATACGTCTCACGTCATTCCTTCATTCGATTGATTCTTTCTCGCGTTAACGATACCCTTGTAAACATTACACAAACACGACCAACTTTACCGCAAAACAACAACATGCGTACCGCAGCAGCACTCACCACGTTAGCCCTCGTGGCTCCAGCTCTGGTCTCTGCAGCAGGTAGCCTGGGTTTCGCTCTCGGAGACAAGAAATCAGACGGAACATGCAAATTCCAAGCCGACTATGAGAGCGATTTCGATGCCATCAACTCGGCATCTGGCAGCAAGATGGTCCGCATCTACGCCGCCAGCGACTGCAACACCGCACAGCAGATTCTTCCAGCAGCAAAGAGCAAGGGGTTCCAGGTCATTCTTGGTGTCTGGCCAGATACTGATGAGTCTTTGGCCGCCGACAAGCAGGCTTGTCAGACATATGCCAACCAGTACCCTGATCAAGTGTATGCTGTGACTGTTGGCTCAGAGACCTTGTACCGTGGTAACTTTACTGGTCCTGAGCTGTTGGAGAAGATCATGGATGTCAAGTCTGTGCTGCCAGCGAACATGAAGGTTGGCACTGCAGACAGCTGGAACAAGTTTGCCGACGGTACTGCTGATGCGGTAATTAAGGGGGGTGTTGATATTCTGTAAGACGATGTTAGACTTTGCTCTGTTACCATCAACTGACGGTTTCGTAGGCTCGCGAACGGCTTCTCATACTGGCAAGCACAGCCAATTGCCAATGCGACCGCGACCTACCTCGACGATATGGCTCAGGCGTTGGGTCACATCCAGTCTGTTTCCGGCTCAGTCGATGCAATCGAGTTCTGGACCGGTGAGACTGGCTGGCCTACTGATGGCGGCTCCAACTACGGTGCTGCAACTGCTTCCACCGCTAACGCCAACACGTTCTTCCACCAAGGTGTCTGCGCCGCTCTTGCTTGGGGCACCAACGTCTTCTACTTTGAGGCTTTCGACGAGCCATGGAAGCCAGCCTCCGTTGGACAGGACGGTCAGCCTGCCATCGAGACGACCTGGGGTGCTATGACTGCCAACCGTGGCACCAAGTTCAGTCTCCAGTGCTAGGTCAGATTTAGTCAGATTATGATATGCTCATTTGGGACGGTGTATGGCTGAATACTTTCGATTGAGCTTATGCATTCACTTTGATAGACCGGATCTGGTATTCTGAATCTATTCCATTGTTGCTCGTGTACCTCGAATCGCTATGCTTAATTCAACAAACGCCGTATTTGCTTGGGTATCATCAAGTGACCTCTGCTCTCTCTTCCCCACATGTCCCATCACTCATCGTCGTCAAAACCAGTCCATTCACCTTCCGGCTCCTCATCGTCTTGACCATTCAAGTCTTCGCCCTCGATCTCGGTCTGGCTGACAATACCCCATTCCTCCAACCTATCATCCTCAAGCGCCTCCTTGACCCTATTCCTGACACTCTTGACCACGCTATCACTCGCCAACCTCCTAATCGGCGCGAGCAACTTCTCCATCGGCGCCTTCCTCTCCTCATCCGCATTGCCCACCTCATCGACCCAAATATCGACCACATGCAGCTTTAAACTAAGCGGAATCTTGACATCCCGCGGCGCCAGCACAGTCTCTTCGAGCACCTTCAACCACTCACTCACAAACCCATCCTCCCAGCCGCTCGCAGCCAGCACCCTCAGTCCCTCGTACACCTCGCGTCTAACCAAGAACAAAAACTTATCAACCCGCCACTTATCCAGGCCCCCCCACTGCGCGATCATCGTATCCCAAAACGCGCGCTGCCAGTTGAGAAAATTCTCGCGTCCGGCGTCGTCGTTGGTCTTGAAGCATTGATTCAGTTCCCCGAGAGCGATGGAGAGCCGTTGCTGGTTCCGTGGCTTGTCTTGCATGTAGAGTGTGTAGAAGAGTGCTTTTTGCAGTTTTTGCGTGTCGAGCACTGTGAAGGTTGGTTTGCTGGTCAGGTAGGTCCGTAGGGAGGAGAGGGCGGTGTCGCGGCGCGGTTTTGAGGATGAGGCGAGGGCGCGCAGGAAGGATGTTGATGTGTCTGTGGACGCCATGGTGGCTTTTTCTGCGGTTTCTGACAGTATATGTGTTGTGTTGATTTGATGGTCGCTGCAGAACGGCGAAAGATTGGTCGTGGTCTTGACAATTCTTGACGATGGTCAGAAAAAAGTCGAGGTTCCCCGGACTTTGGAGACAGACCCACTTTTATTGTCGGTCAGTCAGAGGGGGGTTCAATGTTTGAGATCAATCGGGCGACATCCATTCCCACGTGATGTATTTGTGCTATTTAGAATTTTGATCAGATCATACGTTAAAGCAACGAGGCTTCCGAGAGGATTACGAACAAATCTTATAAGCATCTATTCCCAATCATACACGTACGTTCTCTTCACTTTTACTTCACCGGATTATAGACAGACCATGTCGCGTCACGTCGCGCTGGCTATAGCCGACGTTCACCCGTCTTATACAGCTGCCAACATCTTTATATTTTGATGCCTTAAGCCACCCTTAGACCCATCATCACCACCACCAAAAAAAGTCATTTAAGGTAATAAAATATATGACCATTATCCTAGAGCTCTGTATTATCTGTTCTGGGTAATTTTATGGGTCTCACCTGCCAGAATAGGTCTCCGCCCTTTGACATCCACAGTTATAGCTTTAGGCACCCCTAAGGCTTCCACCTAACCTCACTAACACACTCTTTTTAGTCATGTTCTGAGATCTCCCGATTGGAGCGCCATGTCTTTGCAAAGACGGACTCAGTTCCAACAAAATGGTGCGTCAAGGAGATATGTTGTCGACCCTTCACAGGTATGTTACACGTGCCCTCTATACTTTACCCCGCACGCTGTATCACCCCAATCTAACCCCCACATCCTATAGATCGATCGCATTGTCTGTCACAGACGCGATCCTTCTGGTTTACCCAACTGGCAAGGCATCCGGCCAACACAATTCCTCGTTTCCTGGCGCGAGGTGAAGAGTGACCCGGCCACGACGCCATTGTCTTGGCATTCCATTGAGGAACTGGCGTCCATCCTGAACCGTGTCGAGGTTTATGTCGATGGCATTAAAGCTGAGAAGAAGAAAAGACAGAGTGTGAAGTCAGCAGCTACCGTCGCCGGTCAAAAGCGAAAATTCAACGACACTCAACCACATCTTCCAACACCCCAATCCCGCTCCGCCACAAGTCGAGAACAATCGGTCGTCAGTTCGTCCGACAATGAAAGCAAATGTTCTTTCGGAGCACCCTATACACCCCAAATTTACAATGGCGTTTTCCAGAGGAGGCAAGGCGTCGTCGTCGCAGTGCCGAAAGCAAGACCTGAGATTGAAACGACCGATGCGACCATGAGGCCGTTCAAACATGAGTTTGAGGAGTCAGTCAGTACGGATATGATCGACGCAGAGCTTGCTTTTCGTCAGCGATATCTATCTACTTTACAGAAGCTGGCAGGACCACCAGTCACCCTAGTCAATGATCTGGACCATGAAACACCGTCACTAGAACTCAAATACATCTCAGAGTACGTCCTCGGAGAAGGCGTCGAGCGTGTAGACCGAGAATTCATGTTCGGCTGCGATCAGTGTAAGCCGAACATGGGAGGTAATCGAGGCTGCGAGTATACGCAGAAGTGCGGATGCCTGGAATACGCCCAACCCGACGAGTCTGCCATGAACGAGGAGCAAAAAGCACAGTGGCAGGAAGAAAAGTATAGCTACGAACCACAGGTTGGAGACTACCCAAAGAAATTCCCCTACTTCAGTACTGGCCCGCGTACTGGATGTCTGGTTGATCATTACCTCAACCATCGCCACATGATCTATGAGTGTAACGACAATTGCTCCTGCGGACCCAACTGCAAGAACCGCAATGTCCAGCACGGCAGAAAAGTCAGACTGGAAATATTCAAGACCACCAACAGAGGATTCGGTCTGCGGTGTCCTGAAGCACTTCGAAAAGGTCAATTCATCGACACTTACCTTGGAGAAATCATCACGGAGGAAGAAGCCAGTCGACGAGAAGAAACGTCGGATGCGCACCAAGACTCGTACCTCTTCAGTCTCGACAAATTCAAGCTGCGAGCGGATGGTACCGAGGAGATCCAGCAGGAAGACTTGTACACTGTCGACGGAAGGTCCATGGGCTGCCCCACTCGTTTCATCAATCACTGCTGTGACCCTAACGTGCGCATGTACTCAGTATCGTACAGCAAGTACGATCGGAAGATATACGATCTCGCGTTCTTCGCCATCGATGCGATCCCGGCTGGTACGGAGCTCACTTTCGATTACATGGACGAAGAAGACACCGAGGAGAAGAAGCGTGATCCAGATGCTTCGAAAGTACGTTGCTACTGTGGAGCAGAAAACTGTAGAGGATTTCTCTGGAGCTGATGGCGGATTTGGTCACAGAAAGTGCTTGCTTGGGAAGACGAACAGCCTGGAAATTGTGGTAGATCCGGGAATAATGGTGACAGATGGAGGTTTCAGATATGCGATGTGCGATATGCGATATAGAGATACCCAATGACTATTGCACGTTTTTATTTCAACATCATCCCTGCGGAGAAAGCCGATGCCAGCCTTTACATGACTCGACTGTACCGGCCAAGGTTACCCAAAATGAGGCTCTGCTTGTCAAGCTGACTCGAACGTTGAACCTTTTCGGAAACAACTCTAAACGATTACATGACCGTTTGCCTATAGGCCCCTAATCGGGTATCCCGTCTGGCGAGACTGCTACTTTGTCACGGTTAAGCATCGGCAGCTAATAGCTGTTCTCCAACGATGATAGTGAAAGAGCTGAAAGCTGACACATAGGTAGTTGCGACAGCGAGCGATGCTTCCTGCTTGTAGATCTGTCATGTGGCAGCCCCGCCATTTAGCCCACTCCTTGCTTGACCACATTTTTCTTATCCTTCAAGCCGCCATATACCACAATCAAAGTTTCCTTCTTTACTTCAATACTCTGAACTTGCGATTGCAATATCTCGGTTTCTTCCGTCAAGAATCCCGTTCTCGTCATGTCGCCCGACGATACTCGTAGGCAAACGCCGGTGCACTGCAGCCACGGCAATCGCCGACCGCATACCCCACTTTTGCCAGGCTCCTTCAGCCGGGGGAGGATGCAACGATCGATAGAACACACAAAACCACCGTGCCAGCATCCACTCGATAATGATAAACCGCTGCAGGATTGCATGGAACGAAGACTGCAGTTTGCCCTATAAGGCTGCTCTACCTTACCCACGAAGCTAAATTTCCTGCTCGTATCTTCATTTCTTTGCCTTTCTACTGGCAACATTGCGTGCACGTACAGTGAACAGTTTTGGAAGCATCCTTCATCCAACCCTTTAATAAGACGGCAGACAGCATGATAGAACACAAGCACGAGTCTATGAATGCTGTCCTGGCTGGCAAGGACCTAGGCAACGAGATCCATTTCAGAGGTATTCAGTACGCCACTATCGAGGAGCGATTTGCTCTACCAGAGATAATCAGTGATTGGAGTGGCCAATGGCTCTCCTGTACCGATTTTGGGTAGGTGTCGGATCAATCACAACACCTCGCCAAACTGACAACTCTGCAGCCCTCGATGCCCGCAGAACAGATACGATATAGGCTACCTTCTTCGAGAACCAGAAGGCAACATCTGGTACAGTGAAGCCGAGGACGAGTTCAAATGTGCCAATCTGGATGTTACAGTATCGAAAGACCACCTCATGGAAAAGGTCAAAGGCATGCCGGTCCTTTTCTGGGTTCACGGAGGATCGCAGATCATCAGCTTCGGCAACGGGGCGAGCAAAGTCGGCGACGTCTACAAGGTTGTTCGAGATTCAATCGGATACGAGAAGCCCATCGTAGTAGTCTCGGTCCAGTACAGACTCAACATGTTCCACTTTGGCGATGGCAAATCGAATAAGAACCTTGGCCTCAGAGACTTGCAATGTGCCTTGGACTGGGTGCGGGAGCACATTGCTGGTTTCGGAGGCGATCCCAACAACATCACCCTGGCAGGCGAGAGTGCTGGAGCGAACCTAGCTCACGCCATGATCGTCTCTGGCGCTCAGGCGAAAAGAGCAATCCTCATGTCTGGATCACTATACATGTCACCACCACAACCCGAGGCGCGGGCACAATCAGCCATCATCGATCCCTTGATGCAACGACTGAAACGAAGAGGTTTCTGGGAGATGAAAACAGCGCCCGTAGCAGAACTCCTCGAAGCACAAACCGACATCCCCATCAAATCAGTCTTCCTACAAGCCGAGCACCAGCTATCAGAATGGTCCGTCAAGACGGGCAAGATCCAAGAACTCATCATTGGCGACTGCGAATTCGAGTCCGCTCTCTTCAGGAATGGCATGGAAGACGCCGGCTCGCGACATATCCTCGACTCGTTCGACAAAGCAGGCTCCTCCGCATCCGCGCTCAAGGACCTCTATCACATCATTGACGGCCGACCGAATTCGATCCGCTACGGTGCTCTGGACTTTCTAAACGATATGCTCTGGGCGATGCCGACGTGGAAGATGGTTGAACGATTCCGTAAGGATGGGAAGAAGGTCTTTACATACCTTATGGACCAGCCGAATCCGTGGCAAGCGTCAGCCAGAGCACACCATGCTGTGGATCTTGTGTTCCTGTTCGGCGGCTTTGATCTCTCGCATAACCCATGTGCGTTGAAGATGTCGGAGGATCTGAGGAGGCGGTTTATTGATTTTGTCAATGGTGATGCACCGTGGCATGTAGAGATGACGTGTGCGTTTGGGCCGCATGGGCAGGTGCAGGAGATTGACACGGACGGTGTAAAGGCGAGGAGGAGAATGGGTCACATTTCGCAGCTCAGGAAGATGCCGCCTGGTGATATCGGGGCAGCGTTCGCTGGGTTGGCTCAGGGCAGAATTAGTCTGCATAATTAGGTGTATGTACGTGGTGGGTTATCAGAACTGCCTCTTCACATATATGCCTAATGATTACTTCTGACGTCGAACTCTCACAACTATATGATCGTTACTCTGCACGTAATTGAGTATCCATATAAGCAACGTATCGGAGGTCAGTTCTGGTCCATACACGGGGTCGCGCGACCATGCAGTCGCACCTTCTCCGTTTGTCGATCACATCGAATGCTCACGTGCTCTGAGTGACACGATGTGGTCCCTGAAACGTGATCATTGGCCAAAAAGTCTAACAGAGCCGACGCCGGCGCAAGGCTACAGCTTTCCATCGTCACACGAAGAAGGAAAGAACGAGACATGGCTACGCTTTCCACGATTGCGGCGTGCTCGGTAGCGGACTGTCTAAGATGAAGCACGAGACATCTTATAGGAAACTCATTTTGAAGAAGTACATGCTCTCGGCTCTCAGGAAAGAAGGAGCACATTAATTGTAGACCCCGTCCCTTCTACCGTTTGACATGCCGCAGTGCATCGGTAAGCGAGCAGCGTAACTCCCGGACAAAAGTCGGGGACATCAAGCCCGGAACATGGAATTCGCTGGCACCAGACATCGCGAAGACATACCTTGATGTACCTTTGCCCATACCTTCTCTATTAGTACAGCGCAGTCCTCACTTTCGCACACACTTGACATTGCTCTCGTACTATCGTCTACAATTACGAGGTGGGCACAGCTTCCGCATACCTTCCCGGCCTTCTTACATCACTAGTGTGTGATCGCAATATATCTTTCAAGCTACAGCGGGGAAGAGGAAAATCCCGTGCTCGGGACTTTTTGCGCACAGTACACTTCGACTTCAGAACATTTCACCTGCCTCTGCTACTGACTTCCTGGAGCATACACCATAGCTCTGATTTTCGGTTCGTGCCTCTCATCACTATCTCGTCTCGCTCTCCAGGCTGCCAACCTGAGCTTTCCTTTGCATGTCTACGACTGGTCCAGGACTATCAAACCCGCTCTAGTACAGCTGAACATTGTCAAGACACTTTACGTCCCAAATACGAGGACGAGACTTACTGACCACTCGCCAAAAGACTATACTGGACAGTTTATTCCTGCGACTTCCACTTGTATCGCAGCCGTTTAATTTCGCTCGTCAGCTTGAGTTCAGGATTCTGTTACTATCACTGCTTGCTTATACCGACCTCGGACGAATATCACCTGCCTTGCTCCGGGTTTCTACCTTTGGTGGTACCAGTACGGGGGTTCAGCGTGTGAACCTCCCGTGAAAGAGTCGGACAGCGAGAAGGGTCTGACCAATATTTTCAATTTCCCCATCGCGGGATAGGTGGAGAGTCAAAGAGTCGGAAGTCATTCGTACTCTGGCAGAAAGTCAACAAATGGCTTCATTAAAAGAATCAAGTCCAACCGGATTCTCCTACGCCATGGCCGCCAAAGGTCGCTCACCCTCAATGCCCTCAGCGAAGGGCTCCAACACTACAATCTCTGGCACTACTACACCTGCTTCGAATTCTATTCCCGACTCCACACCTGCCAGCAGCTGGGCCGACGATGCAGAGACAAATGGCGTCACCAACGTTTCGTCGTCCAAGTCTCAGGACGACCTTGACGTAGCTTCCCCTGTGCGCGAGAACACCGAGGCCGAGAGTGCTGACCCTATCTCACACGGATCTTCCACTACCGAGAAACCACCGCATGGCGACGGTGATGTGAATACCGAAAATGTTGAGAAGGCTTCCACCGAACCAGAAACAGCAGCAACGATGGTCGAAGGTGAATCGACGACGAAAGAGTCCGAGTCGACGGAACAAGACAGCACTGCTGGCGCGACCGAAGAGGGTGGAAAGAAGAAGAAGAAGGCCGCTCCAAAACCAGTTTACCACGAGGCAAAGCCTCCTCCAGTCAATCCATGGCTCCAGCGAGCAGCTGACGCCAAAGCAAAAGCTGCCGTTCCAAGCACATCCTCAGCAGCATCTTCTGGTCCCACCTCAGATGCTGACAGAAGTCGCGTCGACCCTCGAAGAAAGTCCGAACAACCATTGAACAAAGATGCAAGGAAGGCGGACCCTCGACCTACCAACAACAGACCAAGGAGAGATTCAAGGACGGACGAGGCTGCACGAAAACAAGCTTTGCCGAAACGCGAGCGTGCTCAGTCGGAAGCTGGTCCTGCCGTTGGTAACGAGACCTCATGGCCAAAGCCCACCGATGCTCTTGACGATGACAAGAAGAAAGGTCAGGACAAGGAAGACCGCTCAGAGAAGGCTGCTGCGTCTGCGGCTGCCAAGGGAAGACCCGAGTGGAAGGCTATGCCATATACCCCAACTGCTGTTTTCGAGACGCAGATCACCGGCAGAGGTGCCGGAAGGATGGGCAAGGGCGTTGTACGTGGTGGTCTGACAGGGTCAGGCCGTGGAGCAACGTCCCCTCCAGGCGGCGTCGATAATCAGCGAGCGTCACCGCGCGCTTCGTCAATGCCGAACGGCGAGCAAGCCCCTGCCGACAAGATCGGAGATGTCAAGACAGACCGTGACGCCATGCCACCGCCAACTAAGGCCGGCCGTGCTGTCAGCGATGGACCTAAAGATGCCAAAACGGAGGGTGGCAAAACATTGACCCCAATTACTACTGACATGGCCAGAGCCGCCGAAGCAAAGGCAGCAGTTATGCCCAACGACGCCAGTGCTCGTCAAGCCTCGACGCCACGCACAAACAAGTCTCCTAGAAAGGACGCCTTTCCTAAGCGGAATGGGAGTGTTCACGAGGGCAGGTCTTCATTCATTCCCAACGGTGATGACGCTGCCGCCGATGGCGTCAATGGCACTGATGGTGCTACATCCAAGTCCGCGTTCGCCGAACGTCAGAATCAGCCGTTCGATGGCAGTGTACCAGCATTCCGCGAAAGCAAGCGCGGTCGAGGCAAAGGAAGAGGTGGCTTCAACAATGGTCCCTTTAACGGCCAGCAGTTCGATTACCAGGCTGGTGGATTTGCTATGAACCCATCTTTCAGCCCACGCGGTGCCCACTTTCAACGAGGAGGTCGCAACAACTACAGCCACCACCAGGCTGCTCGCTCGCAATCGATGGCCGTTGACCAATTCGGCCGCGCCATACCATACGGCTACCCGATGATGCAAATGACCCCCGACTTCTACGGCCCATACTCTGCTGGTCCATACGGTTTCCCACCTCAAACTGAGCGTGACTTCCTTGTCGGACAGGTGTCACTTCAAGTGGAATACTATTTCTCTATCGACAACCTTATCAAGGACTTGTTCTTGAGGAAACATATGGATTCCCACGGATGGATCTTCTTGAGCATCGTCGCCGACTTCAACAGACTCAAGACCCTCACCACCGACTACGATGTGATCAAGCAAGCATGCCTGCAGTCGCAAGAAATCGAGATTCGTGTCGGTGAGGACGGAAAGGACAGAGTCCGCAGGGTCGAGGGTTGGAACAACTTTGTGCTCAAGATGGAGGACAGAGATGCGTCTGCTCAAGCAGAGCCTCCAACAACCCTCAGACGTCCCTCGGCTCCGCGTGCCCCGTCTTACGAGCAGCAGATGTTCTATCCGGCTAGCCCAGTTTCCGCCCAGCCTCATGGCGCTTACCCACGTATGGATCGTCAATTCCAGATGATGAATGGCGGACCACCTCCATTCATGCCCGAAGGCATGAACCGTTTTAATGAGTTCGTGCCTCAGGAGGAATCAAGAGGTCGTCAACCGAAGGCCTCGCATCGTGACATGAACGGTGCATCCATGACCAACGGCCATGCGGAATCAACTGAAGCTTCCGGTGAGCACGACAACTTCCCTACGTCTTCCATTGATGGATTGACAGTTGTTGTTCGTAAGCATGACCTTCGTGGAGCCCCTTTCCACAACGCCAACACTCGAACATTCTCCGACGGCTCGATCGATTCACGTAATATCATGGAAGAAGTCACCAAGTCTCAAGAGCCTGCCCCTCAAACAAATGGCGTCGGACACTCTAATAGGTACGCTGATCAAGAGTATCGCTTATAGTAACGAAGTTAACGCCATCGCAGTGAACAAGGTCAAAATAGTATTACCGAATCGACTACTCTCACTGCCGAGGAGTCAAACGCCTTGACCCTCTTCTGGGTCAAGGATAAGGAGAACCCTGTCGACGTCAACACTCTTCCTCCAGATACCACCCACGAGCCATACACTACCCTCCGTGTCAAGGCACTTTCTCAACGCGATGACGCTGCCACCGGCACGTGTCCTTATGATCTCGACGTACTCTACCAGTTCTGGTCTCATTTCCTGATCCGCAACTTCAACTCGCACATGTACAGCGAGTTCCGCGATCTCGCCACCAAGGACGCCAAGGAGAGACACAATGACACCGGCATGAAGAACCTTGTCAAATTCTACTGCGAGGCTGTCTCGAGCTCTATTCCGATCCGCGACAACATTGCTGGTGATTTTGCGGACCTCGTCAAGTCCGAGAGCAGCAAGTCTGATCGTCTGGCTTTTACTCAGTTGCGCGATGCGTGGCGCAGTGGTGCTCTCAATCTCAAGAACCGCAAGAAGCTTGGCGATATGTTCGACGACTCACTCAAGGCTGAGCTTGACTCTTGATCTCGTTCAAACAGACGAAAATGATCATTCTGCTCGGTGAACCGGCGCCTGACGATCTCATATCAGCTCACGAACGTTCCTGAACGACCACAAGTTGAACTCTTGTGCTGGACATTCTCTCACATGCTCACTAGGACCACTGGACCATCAGCTTCCTAACATCACATATACCGATACTAGCAACAGATTGTGCGCACTTCTCATGCATACCTGGCCACGGCGTCTCGGAGTCTCTTTCTGCATTTAACAATCAAAAGCACCATAGATTCCCAACATTATTCCAAGCGAAGGCGCCATGCTATGCTAATGGGTTCCGATCTCTCCCTCCGCTGGACAGCTTGCGACCAAAGTATCAACAGATCTCCAATGACTTTTCAAAAAGCAACTGCGTTCTTTTCTCGATCTTTTTCCTTGGCTCAGTCCAGACTCAAATCGATTCATTATTCGAACAAGAGTCTTCAACCCTGTACAGTCAACCGCGGCACGACAGTTCAACGTATCGACATCTTCAGCGCGCTTTCCGTTTCGAAAAGGGCAGCAGGCGCATATGTACATATCTACGGCAGTCACAGACAACTCCTTTCTCACACCACGGGATATATACGGATCGGGAAGGGGGTTTAATCAGGAATTCTGAAGTTTTCTTTACTTTATTCGAGAAGGGGAGGGACATTGTTGCATCGCTATGCTTGCGGAGTTATTCAGGAGTGTGGTGGGTCTACTATATATACGACAATCACAGAGAGTTTTTTCTTTTCTCCATTGCTTGCGGGTCTGACCTTTGTTCTGTGCTGTTGTTATCTTGTCTCGTGCACCACGATTCGTATCACCTCCTTTCAATGCGATTTTACTAATCCATTGCTCTAGCTTTGTCAAGTTCTGTACCACTGCCAGATAGAACAGACCCAGCAGTTGGGCGTGCGGTATGCACATGCACTTCGTTGATATGTACCCATGAGAGATATCATTCACGCGAACTTATCTCCTCGTCATGCTTGCAAATCTCTCTTCCAGACATACACTCCAACGCCCTTGACGCACATGATCACCGTCACAAGCATTTCTTGTCGCTAGGTCTTCATAAAGTAGCACGAATGATGGGTATCAGCTTGGTCGTTGGACGCATCTATGCAGTCATTACGAGTGCTATCGCTGGGTTCTCGAAACTCCGAATGTGGAATTACCGAAACGTCTTCGTGCTGCACGCGGCTCCTAGATATTAATGCCTCATGCCCAGAGTCCCACGACAGCTTCCTCGCTGGGGACCCATCGAAGTGCTCGTAAACGTACTCCCTTCTATCACGCTCACGTGTTCTCTCACGCTGCTGTAGTCCGAGCCGTAGCTCGCAACTTATTGTAACTTGTAAATCATAATTCGTAGCCGAACCTGCCTAGTTCGATTCTATCCCGTTCGGCAGAGCGGTATCGGTCCTGTGCTCGGCTGATTCCGCTTGTAGTGCTCTGACGCCTTCTGCGAGGTCTTTGCCAACGCCGGTCAAGCCGTCATATCCAGCGTGGTTGGACCATTGGTGTTCGTTGTGAGACACAGGGACCTGAGATAGCGATTCCTGCTTCGGCTCAATTGGTGTAAGTAGTGGATTCTCCTCCTCTTCTGCTCCAGCTTGGTGCCTCGCTGTTGCGCCATTCGTCGATTCTGAAATCGTTGTTATATTCTGATCCTCTTCGATATTTCCTGGAAAGCCATTGGTAGTGACTTCTTGGTCGTCCTGGTACCTATCACCACGTCCCCTCCACCACGAGCGTCTGGCCATACCGCAGAACCTCTGCACAATCTGTGTTGTTCCTGCACTCTCTTGTCCAGTCAAAAACCGCATTGCGACGAGCAGTTTCTGGAAGGGGTCCTCCGGATCTTGCGAGGAAGGGATCAACACGTCATCCGGCCTGTACTCGGCTGCGCGACCGCCGTAGTGGCGCGCAATGGCCATTGAGTAGAGTACGTCGCGATTTTCGAGCATGGAGAGAATGGCGCGCATCGAAGAAAGCGCTTGAGAAATGGCGGTCAATTGCGCCGAAATTGATGACGAGGAAGTTGTGCTGTCATTGATCGAGGTGAATGTTCCGAGATAGTGCCAGAATGAGACGCAGAGAAGGGTCGGGTAGGCGAGAGAGTCCGGCGGCGGAATTGCCTGGGTCGGAGACGGTGGAACTTCTGACTCGGGAAGAAAGGTACCAGTCAACAGATGCTCAATCGTCGATATCCGAGGAAGAAGCTCCATAAGCTGTTCGTCTGCGGTGTTTGTCGGCGCAAACCGTGGAATGGTCGCCAGAAGCCAGACTAGTCGTGCTTCCAACGAAGGGAGGGTCTCGTATTCTTCTTGCTGTTGTGGTGGGTTCTTGAAGCGATCCACGCAATACCTGAGGAATTGTGATATCGTAGGATCCGCCTGTATGTGATATTCTCCTTGCATACTGTACCACGTAGTCTCGAAGAAGCTGTCCAGTCCTGGCGCATATTGCTGCTTGTACATGGCTTTCGTCTCTACGAGGTCCTGCTCGGAAAAGTGCGGATTTTCCTCCAAAGGTGGGTATACATTGGGCGGCACGTGATCGTGTAAGAAGATCTCGTCAATGGAAAGCGGTTTCACTGATAAAGTTAGTAGTGACCTTCATAAGAGCGTTTTACACATACTGAATCGCCGTGGTAGCAATGTGGTACTATACGTGTGTGGTGTATTTTGATCCGGAGGTGAAGGTCCGGTTGACAAGGAAGGATCCAGCGTCGCTCCGTAATGGTAGTCGTTATCCACGGACTGGGGCATTGGCGGCGCAGGAGCGGGTGTAGGAGCATAACCCGCACTCTCAGCAGGCGCGTAGCCTTGCATAGCCGGGGCATAAGACAATGGCGGTGCGGAGTAAGAAGAAGATGTCGAAGATGCCCGTGGTTGCTGCTGCTGCTGCTGCTGCTGCTGCTGCTGCTGCTGCTGCTGTTGTTGTTGTTGTTGCTGTTGCTGCTGTTGCTGAGCCAGTACTTGTGCTGGTAGCAATGTTGGCGGTAGGCTTGGTTTGAAGATCGGATCATAGCCTAGACATTCTCGTTTGCTTTTCACGCAATTCTTGCATGTAGGATGCGATTCGTCGCACTGAGGATACCGTCAGCTTTCATCCAGCGCGATATTTCTTCCGTTCATCTTAACATGGCTGCGGACTGCTTGCGGGTGCCACCCTTATCATTCTTCTTACACACCTTTATGCGCCTCCTTCGACATGTCAAACATCCGGTCTTGGTCCTCCTCTTGATCTCCTTCTTCTGCCTTCCCCCCGACAAGTTCCTCGGATCCATTGGTAGCGCTGGTAGCGCGTACCCTATCTGTGATTGGCCATTCATGAGACCATTTGGAGGAATCGAGCTTTGCGAGGGTGCTGGGTCTGAGTGGGTTCGATAGATCGCGGTATTTGTTTGTGTTGGATGAGCAACAAGGTGTTGCATTTGCGCGCCGTTCGAGGGTGGATGCGCATACTGGGACTGTACTTGGTGCTGCTGTGGGAGTGGTGGTTGTTGATATTGGGGTATTTGCGCCGCGGGATCATGGCCCTGTATAGGCGGTAACGACGGCGGTTGTGACATGACCGATCCCGATAAAAAAAGCGCGACTTCTCGACTCACAGTCGAGGCGTGAAGTGGATGCGATTTATCGAACCGTCCTGTCCTCCATGATCATCAACGCGGAGTTTGGCCTTTCCCGGCCGGCAATAAGTTTGAAGATGAAGGTCGAGATCTCCACAATCGACGGACCCTCGCGTGAGATGTCACGGTCTACAGCATAATTACGCTCGTCTAGCGTGTTGACGTTACCTGTAACTATAATAAGAGCTCGCTTAAGCACCTCGAATGCTTGACAGCGGAGGATTGACGGAAGAGGACGGGCTGTACCGCGTGGAGGAGCGGTTCGGGTTCGCTTGTTGAAGATGATTGATGGCCAAAAGAGATAGCCCGAAGACAGCACAAGCGAAGATTTCGCCGATTGATGGAGACGGGAGCGAAAGTCAAGAGCCTCGGCGAGTAGCTGAAGCCTCTTTAAACGTTAACCATGAGCAACTTATATCATACGAATGTACCGCAGCAACGTGACAAGTCAAGAAGGCAAGTCATCGGGAAACGCTCATACATGTGTGTAGTTAGAATCATACATGTGTGTAGAAATGAACAACATGATTAGAGTCTGTATCGGTGTAGACATAGCCGACGGTCATATGAAGGTCTCAGTGGTATTTCAAAGAAATCTCCAAAAATTCCGTCGCTATAAATCGATCGTTTCGCCCATCACAGTCAACTAATTACCGATCCTTGCTTCGTTTGTTACCGTTTTCATAACGTCCTCTGATCAGCGATGGTGGAGTAAGCTGTCTACTTGCAGCGCTGCCACCGCTCTTCACACTGTCCCTTCTCCTGACTTCTTCTTCCGCCATCTCCAGTATTCGTCTTTTCTTCTCCTTGTCGGTCTCGTTGCGCGTGCTAGTCGAGGTTTGCTGTACGACATGGCTTGCTTTGCTCTTTTTTATGGGCTCGCCTATAATTTTCCCTGAGGAATGGTCCGGTCGTCTATGTCCCGGGCTGCGCGTGGTGAATCGCGACACTGGGGTGGTGGTCTGCTTTCGAGTGGGCGAGGTTGTAGCTGGTATAGGAACGATCGGCGACTTTGGCGACGTTCGTGACGATCCTTCAGTCCTGTCCGCAATAGACTGCAAGGAAGCCATGATCTCCCGTGCATCAGCAAAATCGGCTTCGGTGATGAACTCTTCATCTTCCAAAGCCTTTTTGAAAGCCTGGGACGCCAGACTCCTCGCAGCCTTGAAGTCTTTCCCACAATCCCACTTGAAGATGCAGAATTCTAGGTAGACAGATAGCCGCAGCGGATTTGAGCCTGGCAGGAGCGATCGCGCAAGCCTTGCTGTCTCCTCGAAAAACTGGTTCGCACTAGGCACGAAATTCCGAGGTGGCATTATGTAGTTGGCGCTCGAGGCTGCAGAGTAATCCGAATGTGAACCAAATCCTGCTTGTCGCAAGGAACTACGGCGACCTTGAGGTGTACTGCCGGTGGTTGGAATCGGTGGCAGCGGGCCGGTCGGAGGTGGAGATAGTGCTGGATATTCAGCCACGAATGGATTCGTAATATACGACATGTCCGAAGTCACAGAAGGAATAGCCTCTCGTAATGCTGCTTTCCTTGTCCTCGTCTCTTGGTCCTTCTTATTAGCCGATGACGACGGTGTTCTCTTCGGACTGAGCTGGTTGAGAGGTGGCTGATTGTGGAAAAGGCAGAGGATCTGGTAGAAGGTGGCGCGCAATTTCGCTGCCATGACCTGTCGATAGGGTGCTTCCAGCTCATGCTGACAATATGGCAAGATGAAGACTTCTGTGATGGACAGTCCTTCGCGAGCAAGCCATATGATGTGATGATATAGGGAGACCGACTTTGTGTCTCTTGCCAAATCAAGGCGACGCAACTTGCGCGCTCTGTACACCTTGCGTGACAATTGTATAGAAAGTCCGAGTATCTGATAGAGATTTGACGAAAGAAGGGGATTTTCTTTGGCAGTCTCATGACATATTCGACCGAGTATCCTTTGGTCGATCGCGGATACCGCCATTGGTGTGTCGCAGTAAAGTTGACCGTGTAAGAATGCAGGGTGTTGGTAGAGATTGTATATGGCTCGTCCTCATCCATGGACTCTAGAACAAAGAGCACTCATCACGAGGTATCGGGCGCTTAATAAGATTGCTGGTCTGTTCCAAGTGTGATTGGTCGCTGTGAGGATGAGATGCTGAAACCGTGTCGCTGCCGTTTGTCTGCCCCTCGAATTCATGCCAACAAATATCAATGCAACGTGTTCCCGGAATCATGAAGCATACTCATACGTCGTCAATCGTGCGATGTAGGTAAAGATGAAGCGTTACCGCATACTGAAATGAGACTTGGAATGATGTGACAGGCGTCGACAAACTGAAGCAAGCGCTCCGTGTAGTGTTTGTACGACTCTATAGGCGAAAGTAGGAATCTCTTGTGAAACGAAGTCGATGCTATATAAGGATGACTCGGCGCAACTGTTCAGGGTAGACCTTCCCAGCAAAGTGCCAAAAGGTAGGGGAAGTGCAGTTAAGCAAGCGATGAACGAAAAATACGACAGAAGGACAACGAAGTGATATAGAGATACCCACATGGATTTTGACATGGTCTTCAGATAGACCAGACCGGGATTATAAATGCATTGGGCATTGACCTGTTGGTCATGGATGCTAGCGGTGTGCGACGACTTGCGACGTGGCCCGCCTCGGTAGACATCGCTTCAGCCACAGGATGCCCGATATTGTTTGCCAATGTCTGCCGGAATAGTCGGCCGAGTTGTGGTTTGGTACCTGGAAGTAGGCAGCTGAAGAGGATCGAGTTGGGCCGAAAGAAAGAAGTTCACGTTTTGTCGCGTCCGAAGTTCTGTGTCTGCTGCCTCATGCATTTCAACAGCGCACATGATCCCTCTGCCCTACTTTCATGTGACACCGCTCTCCATAAACAACCTACCTATAACAACATTCAATATGCGATACAAATTACCATCCACTGCAATCCCCGAGTGCCGGAAGCACGATTCGCAACCCCAGTACTTGAGGACTTTATCTTGCGCACGTACACAAGACGTGTTGGCATTGGCCAACATCTGCAGATTTCTCATCATTATTCCAAGCGAACAAACAGAAGGAAAACTGGACACTTATGCACGTCGTCGACTGCCGAGGGGCCAAGTGGATCCGTGTCAAAATCATGCATCAAGCTATCAAAAGTAGCGGTGAGAGCGGGCTATGACTGGACGACGAAACATGAGGCTCTTCTTCGTGAGTCCACATATTCTCTATCACCTTGTGGGAACCCGAATAACTGCACAGCGCGCCCTCCTCGTTCATAAGGACCCGTCTCGCCGCTCCTTGTACCACATCAGGCACTGTTCTCACCTCCGCGCCGGCGCACATGCCGCCATCCGCCGGAGCTTCGGTAACTTCCTGCTCTGATGCAAACGGTACATGTTACATGCAGAGTGTAGCGTTCGTCTCAGACACTCAGCATTCAGAGGTCGACCGGACCGCTCCATCCGGCCCCAGGATCTGGTATTGATTCAAGGCATCCGCCTGTTCCCCGGAGGTATGGACTCAGGGATAGAGAATTCGCATGTCAGCCACGAGTATGTCTCGCATCATTCTACTCAATGGAAAAGGTGAAAAGGTAGGTCATGTTTCTCTACAATACTCAAATTCTGCGGCGTGATCAGAGTCCTGGCCAATCGCGGCAGAGTCTTCCTTTCTTCCGATGAGTCGCATGGCAAAGGGCATGTATTACCAAGTACCGTTTGCTTGAACCTCTATTGCAGAGCCGGAAGCTCATCCATCATTTCCACTGCAAGTCATGTCTACGAGGCGGTTACAGCATGTCAAGACTCCACTACTGTGCTACACACGCACCACGACGAATGAAACAGAACGCCAGCAGCCCATATTCTGGGTGCTGTTCGTCATTCGACGAAGAGCTGAACCGATGGATCGAAGGACGTCGACTATAAGTAGGCACGCGGCCGCTCGGTACAACCATGTATCGACCGGCATACCATCAGCACCTCTTCATCAAGACAGGAAGCATCCAGCAACACCAAAGACAGCATCCATACACAACACAAGCATCAGATATCAGGTCAACACCACAAAACCTGTCCATCTTGTCGAGCACCTCTCTCTCAAGTTTCAGACCAACTACTCAACCCACTTGCCAGCGCCCCTTCCATCATCACAAGGTCACTCGACCCCGTTGCCGGACCACATTATGTGCAGTTTCTACACCTACACCCACACCTGCGGACACACAACCATAACCTGGGTCTCGCACTGCAAGAAGGGCGCAATTACTCAACAGAGATGTGCATGGCAAGGCACGGTGCTGGCTGACTTGGAGATCGAGCACGCGTGCCAGAAATGCCACGAGACGCGTGATGTACCGAGGCGGCGTCCGGGCGAGGAGAGAAGAAGCGAGGGACGTGAGAAGAGGTCGAGGGTCAGAGGGGAGGGAAAGGAAAGGAGGTGAGGTTGTCTTTGTCACATGGAAAGCGCGGGTTCAGGGGTCGGTATTTTAGTTCATGGTATGATATCGCAAAGCTGTGATGCCGCTCCCATCTGGAGCAACATTGGCAATTCAGTCACCATGCATTGTGAGGTCTTGTACCCAAGTCACTCAGTAATCTTGAGGTGTGGAAAGCGTAAAAGCCAAGTCTATATCTGTCTGTCTATCTGGGTATCTTGTAGTCTATGCCGTAAATGCAAATGCAATGTGACACAGTCTCGCAAGACTGCTCGTTATCGATGCTGAAAAGCTGACATGTTCGAACGCCGTAGTATGCATAGTCCTCGTTCCGTTCTTTCCGGCATCCCAAGTGTAGGCGCTCAAGCGTCGAACAGCTTCCACTTCTTCTCGCCCATCTCGGTCGTGATGGTCACCTCGCATGCTTCAGCGCCGGTTTGCAGCATGTCGAATGCGAGGACGCGTCCTTTGATCGCACCAACATGCATTGGGAGTCTGTGGACGGTGTGTTTGGTCTCCTTCTTCTCCTCATCAGCGGTCTCGTGCGTAGCAGTTTCGGTTGCTGCCTGCTCTTGTTCCTTTTTCGTTTCGTTCAATGCCCTCTTCAGAGTCTCCGTGCCCGGTACGCGGTAGACAAACACATTATTGCTGCCCACCGCCTCAGTCGTGACCTTCGCCTCGGAGAAGACAAGCAGCCTGCCGTCTCCACTGCTCGCAAAACGAGGATGCTGTTCACGTCCGCTAGGCAGCACGTTCCACGTATCTATGCTCTCCAACTCTTGCTTCCTAGGATGACTGATGGCCAGATCCACCAGCAGCGTCGCCCTCGCCTGAGTTGCAGGGAGGTGGTTATGCACCATACCAACCTTCAAAAAGCCCATGACATAGCTGTTGGGCGGTCCCGCAGGCGCATGTCGCTGCGCAGCGAAAAGGTATCCCTCGCCCATCTCACGCAACAACTGCAGCCCCACGATCCTCTCCCCGGGCACCAACGTGGTGATCTTACTGCTATCGGCAAACGCGTGTCTGAGACCGCTCTTACTGCCCCAGTGTGCCAAATCCCCCTGTTTCTCGCTCGGTGTGCCTAAATACACCACGGTGGCTTTGTTGCTCAACTCGACTCTTAGCAAGGAGTCGTTGTGCGAGAAACTCAGGCCCGCAATGTAGTGTCCTGAAGCGCTAGGGATATACGCTGCCACAGGCCATGCGTCCTCGCTCGTGTCCGCTAGGTCGTAGATCTGGATCGTGCGCTCGAGTGCGATTGCGAGGAGATTGCCGTCTGCTGAGAGAGCCAGCTCGTACACGCTGGTCGGCGCGCATTTGAACCACGGACCGCCGCCCGCCGCGGTGTGGAGATCATTGATCGGTCGAGAGGTCAGCGTCGGTGTGTCTGGTTGTGTCATGTCGTGGAGTGTGATGGTGCGTGAATTGAGGGTTGCGGCGCGAGTGCCATTGCTGGAGACGGCAATCTTGGGTGCATTAAGGCGCTGCGAAAGGCTCTTGTGGTCGTTCTCAGAAGGTGTTATCTGCAATCCGAGCATGGACGTGTGAGCTGCTTCTCGATACAGCTCCTGGAGCTGCGCTGCGGATGTCGTCTTTGCACATGCTGCCGGGTCGATGGGAAGGTTGCACAACTGGCCGGCGAGGGTAGATCGATTCCTTGATGCGGCATTCCACCATGAACAGACACTACGCGAGGAGTAGAAGGCACGTGGATCGAGGTAGGAGAAGATGTGTTGCTGGAGTTCTAGAGGGAGTGTGTGAGCCATTGCGTCAGCGAGGTCGGTGTCTTTCAAGACACTACAAGCACTCTTGGGTTGGGTATAGAGGAATTAGTCTTTTGAGACAAACGCAAGGGCGGCCATGACATTTATTGATGACAGCCAGGGGTCCTCGAGAACTCCCGGCTGCAAAATCGTTCGAGCTGTCAATCAATGATGCGACATGTTCGTCGACACACACGAAGCGTTGAGTCAACACGGTCATGGAAGATCCACCGAAGCGCCGCAGAAGCCGATAAAAGATTGGATCAGTCGAATGATCTCGGTTTTTTTCGGTAGGTCAACCTATCAGATTATCGAGTGTATGTCTAACAGACGGATCTGAGTCTATTCTGTTTCGTTCGCTCCTCAAATTCCAATGCCAAATGTGATTTGACGCCTCAATACGCATATCACGATTTCCCGGCTTGTGTCAGCCAAAAATTTATCAAGGGTCGGAGTACTCGGTATGACGATAGCGCTTGCCCTGATTCGACCGGTGCCTGCCGATGAAGCGTGCCGGCGCAGGGATGCGCCTCACTCAATCTTAAAATTATTTTGTGAGGCGTTCGGCGGTTTGGAATGGTAAAATTGCGTCAGTCCGTGTACATGTAGCCCGTCGGCCGGCAAAAAGCCCATGTCCCGCGGTGTTCCTATTCTGGATAATGGTGTCTGCGTAATGCTGCGACGCGAAACGCGTGGATCTAGGCAGATGGAAGGCGCGTTTTAGGCAGCCCTCGATCCACGCCTTGATCAAATCTTCATTTCGTCTTCGCGACAGCGACCGCGGCGGCGACCTCTGCAGCGATCGCTAAAGCGAACGAAGGTGAGAACGATAGAACAGTCATCGAAGAAAGTGCTGAAATCATTGGCTTGGAACATCAGAGTGACAGTGGCATACTAGATGAGGAATTGCCCGGCTTGAAAAGAGGTAGAGCAGAATTGATTGTCGCCGATGCATCATCCTCAAGCATTGTACGATTCGATGATGTACTTGAGATGAACAATGTCTGATTAATTAAAAGACTTTCCTTCTAGTCAATGAGTAATGCAAGTATATGCCCACCGACGCCTATCGCTAAGTTGACATTCTATGTTCATTATCGTTCGTTGCTCGTCCAAGCTACGCAGCTACCCAATTAGTTCTTGTTAACAAAGCTTGACGCTCGCGAGCGGTTCTTGGCCTCTCTCGTAGAAGCGTGATCAATGTCGTAAGGGTTGTGCTGGTAGCTCTTCGTCTGCTTCAATCTGAGAGAGTTCTGCCTGCTTGGAGGACCAGAACGGGTACCAGATCGCACTGATCGTTGGTCGCCATCGACTCCATTGCCAGCGCCTGTCTTGATGCCTTCGAAGCGTGGCTCCTGCTCGTCGTAGGAATAGTCGTTGGCATTCTGTTCCTCTTCGTTGATCTCCGAAGACGATTCGCCTTCATCCTTGCTTTGCTGGAGAGAGCGCATAAATTCAGCGGCTTGAGCGGCGTACTTGCAGCGTTCGCGAATGGCTGGTCCGTACTTGTAGAATAGGAAGGGAAAAGGAATGCAGGCCAGAGCGAGGAAGCCCGGAACGGACGATGCCCAGTGAATGCCCAAGTTGTTGTACATCTGCGTGGTGAACAATGGGAACGCGGCACCGAAAAGCGAACGGAGGACCGAGTTGGCTGCCAGGACCGAAGCGGCGTAGATGACATAGGCGTCGATCAGGTAATTCATGATGGACAAGAACACCAAGACCATGCCGAATCCGAACGGCACACCCGCAGCGATACTGGCCATGAATTGGATGCTTGGTGAATTGGTCCACGCGAACCAGAACAGGCCGACCGTGAGAGAGATACCACCAATCATGCAGCCTAGTAGACGTGCCTCCGGAGGCGCAAATCCATCATGAGCTCTGCTGATCTTGACGTAACGCTTGTTGTCGAAAATGGAGTACAGAACGGCAAAGATCATACCGACCGCGACACCGAGGAAAGCGAGGCCACCAATACCCTGGGACCAGCCGCGGTTCTCTTGGTAGACGATTGGAAATGCGCTGAAAAGCATGTACCTAGCCAGCGGATTAGTATCTGTGCAGATGTGCGAATATATCAAGGAGGAGGCTTACAATGTGCCGTAAATGATGGCCATGTAGATGGAAAGGAGGAAGACGATTGGCTCGCGGAAAAGAAGAATCCAAGGGCGTGAGAGAGCAGTCTTGAAAACGTGACCGAAGGTGACCTTGCCCTGTTGAACGTCTCCTTGCGATCTGTAGACCTTGCCGGTCATCTTGGACAGCTTCGCGGCGCGCTTGCGAAGAATGACTGGTGGGTAGGTCTCTGGAATGACCAAAGATCCGATAATCCATAGCGCGCCCGTAAATATGGCCATGAGCCCTTCTACCCATCTCCATCCGATTGTCTCGCCCACAAAGCCACCAACGATTGGACCAAGTACGGGACCCATGAATGGAGCAGCCGCGAACAATGACATTGCCAGTCCACGTTCTTCCGCCGGGAACATGTCCGCGATAACACCTCCAGCGTTGGTGAGAGGACTCGAACCGAAGGAACCAGCGAAGAAGCGAAGGATGATCAAGGTCCAGATGTTTTGCGATCCAGCAGCACCGGCGTTGAAGAAACTGAGCAAAGCGTAGGTGCCAATGAATAGAACCTGGCGACCGAAGAGCTCAGACATAGGCGCCCAGATGAGTGGACCGATGGCGAAACCAAGGACGAAAAGGGAGACTCCGAGAGTCACGATCTCGTCACTGGTGTGGAACTCTCTCAGAATCTGGTCGATACCGCCGGTATATGCGGAAGAGACGAATGCGACGGCGAGAGTCGCAATGGCTACGACTGCTGTGAGGGACCATTTCTTGAGCTGGGAGAAGAGCATGGGGTTGCGGGGGTCGTTATCGATCCATTCTACTACCTGTGATTGTCAGTTAATGAGCCACAATATGAAAATAGATATTATGATACTTACATATGGATCCTCGTCGGTACCCGATCCATTGTATTTCCAGTTCTCAACTTCTGGCGTAATAAGGGCCTGGTCGATCACCAATCTCCAGTGGGAGACGCTCTTGGGTCCCTTTCCAGGTCTTGGTCCGGACTCGATGTCCGAGTTGTGGTTCTTCTCCTCGATTGAAGAATCTGTCGACATCTTCTAGGACTCGATAGGGTGATGTCGCGCAGATATGAGGTCAAGTGACCGGGTCGCAGCAGCAGTAGGTAGTTGAAGGCGGTATGGGGATGGGGATGTAGACCAGGCGCGGAGAAGGGTCCTTATGAATAACTGCTCGTCCACCAGATATCTACCAAACGTACGTATTGGCGCACGCTAGCCGTGGCTCTGCTCAAAACTGATGACCTAATGCCCACCTCTCCGACTTTCACTATGCAAATTCCCAATGCTGTAGGATCGATAGGAAAGTCTACGGATGGTTACCGGTACACCGAGGGAGTTGGGAGATTGATTTTATGCATTTATGCAAGCTGGTCGTACGTCAGAGCGCAGACAATTTGGAGAACCTCGGTCTGTCATTGGTTCACGAGAGCCAAGAACCTCGGAACGGTTGTGGCGCATAACTTTGTTCTTAGCATACCAGCTTTAATGCACATCCATCCATCTCTTATCCCGGTCCGCTTTTTATGAACGATGTCGACATGCCAAAACAATGAGAAAACAACCACGAACGGGATCTGCTTTCTCCCTGCGTTCGGCATCGGGTTGTGGATATGACATTGCCGATCGCTTTCATAAATGTCGGCCGGTCTTCGATAGAACATTCCGTGCTCACACTCCTAGTGGGTCTGGTTCGTCCGGAGGTAACCCGTCGCGACTCTCGGTAGAAATTACTGTACTGATCAGGGGTCGGTCTGTTTGTGCATGACAGCTCACAATCCAATTTCGAGAACGTTGTCACCGAAACCTCGCTCGGCGCCTTGAGTACGGCCGGTACAGAAGGGGACGTCTTGAAGAATGCTTGTTTGATAAAAGGCTCGTACTCGATCGCAATTGCAACGACTGCTGCATTGTCAACAGATCGGCCCGACACTCGACATGCCGGTCACTGCGACGAAATATCTTCTGTAAGCTTTGCTTGTAACAAACGCTGGGACGTGTACTCAACATCAGATTGTTGATCAATAACATACGATAGTTCTTGGAGCTATTTGCTGTCTGCGAATCTCCTGTAGGTCAAATATATCGCAGCGAACATCACAGCCGTGGCGAGGCCAAGAAGCCATGGCGATGTAGCAGATTGGCTTGAATTTCAGTGACATGCTCGTGCGACATGTGACTTTTACTTACATTTGGCGAAGATGCATCGTCTGGTGGTAGTGCTGGAGAGCGTCTGGTGGTAGTTGTGAAAGTGCCTCTTCGAGGTCTTTGTACGAACTATCGTGGTTTGGCTTCATGGACGCTGCAATGGAGCGAACATTGACCGAGAAAGGACCCTCCTGTGAGCCGAAGAAGCTATACGTTGTCAAGATCAAGAAGCGTCAATACGAAGATCATTACATACCTTCTCATCATGATGCTGATGCGCTGGACGTTGCTCGTATCAAGCTTCTGGGCATCTTTCTTCTCCTTGCCCCTGTAGGTGGGCGTGAAGTTGCTCCATGGTATAAAGAACTGCTGTTCGGCGACTTCTGGGCCGACTTCGACATTGGAGGAGGTCCTGGTGTCAAAGTCGTATTCGTAGGATATGGTCGCTTGCTCTCTGCCATTTTCTGGATTGCGGGGCAGTAGCTCGTCCTTAAGGATCAGAGTGTATCGCTTACCTGATGCCGTCTAGTCAGTCCCGAGTCGGGAATGTATGCGCTTGTTATGCTTACCGTCCGCCTTGTCGAGCTTTAGAGTAATACCGTCGTACTTAGATAGATTCCACTTTCTGTCGTCGCCTGTGGTTCTCTGGCTAGCAAATCCGGCGCCGCCGAGAGTCTTGATGTCCAGCTCGCCATAGAAGCGACCACATGATCCAGTCTTCTCAAAATAGGACTGCGACAGAGTTCAGCTCAAGGATCAAATTGTGGCAGCACAACGTGTCACTTATGCAGAGGGAACGGCATATTGAACTGGCGTACCTGTGACTTGCCTCCCCGCACCCGATCGTCACTGGCCGTCCAGTCTTCTGTATCCCATTTTCTGCCAAAAGAGGTCAAAACTTCGAGGCCAACGCCGGTGTTGGGCGTTTGTACTCACTCGCTCCCGCCGAATAGATCCATCCTGTGATCACACCACGTGTAAATCGATTGACTCGAACGATGGCACGCGAATCCTGATGCCTGATGCTGGTCCCTGAGCACAGCCAATCCGGGAGCTATAAGTTACCACTTCGGGTTGCAAATCGTAGATAGTCAAGTGCGCTGCCTTGAGAGAGACTCAGAAGATACGTCTTGCGTAAGTACGGCTCGGCGAAGGCGATGTAAAAGTGCAGTGCTGTATTGGTGTACCTTGGAGCTCTAGGTTTAGATTGCAGGTGCTGCCTCGGGGCAGGCTGTACCAGTTCCTTAGGCGGGCTACGACGCTAAGCCATTACGGGAAAAGCGTGGGCCTGGGAACGATTGGACCCTGTATGCCTCTAATTGAACGTTCAGCCGCACTTCTGGAAGGGATTCGAGGATCATGCCTTGTTGAGGCATTACAGAGATAATAGGCAACCCAGCACGACATTACTCCGTCGGTCTACGGGGAGCTTGGTAGTTCCATCGGAGCTTGAAAAAATGGGAGTGTTGCACCGACGATTTTGCGCACACAACCTTGCCTTGGTGGCTTGTTCTCGCCATGTTGTCGCGCCCCGTGAGGAATCGATAACGACCCACGTACAGCTGGGCCGTGTCGGAAGGCAGCTGAACTGATGCGGGGCGCCAGCTACTGTACCGTGTGACTCGTATAGCCAGTTGCCTGGGGAAAAAGCTATCGAGAATCACCGCACCACGGCGTTCACCACTATTGAATACGTACTACTGAGATAAAGACAAGCTGTTTCTATTGGGGATATTTCGCTTGCTAACGATCAAGAGCCGTACATTCCACCCACCCGACGCCGTTTTGAAAGTCGCCCAAACCTTCGTGCTAATATCTTGACAAGTGACTTCGTTATTTCGTCCCGGAGCATTCCATACCCTAAAGCATTCCGCAAGTTCCATGCTCAGGGCCCAAATCAACAGAAATGGGTGTCGAAGAAGGACAACGGTGGTGTTAATGGCATGGCATTAGGTGTCATGGGGTGTGTGTCGAAATAACTTGGCGATGTCGATTCCATGCTGCCAAAGTAGTCGAAGGAGTCTGATAGTTCTGGTGTCTATATTGGCTCGTCAGCACCAGAATGGTAGCGATACGATGGTGCTGGGTTGTAGCGAAGTGAAGTAGAGTAGGCAGAACGTACAGCGATCATTGGGTGCTCATGGCAGCTGCGTGAGAATGAAACTGGCAGTTCCAGCCCAGCCAAATTGGCATAACTCATACCAAAGGGGCTCATCTCGTCCTCACCATAAAGTCCCTGTGGTGTTGACGCTGCTTTGCCTTGCCAGCCAAGGTTGGAACCCAAAGGGATATGAGCCTGATACGAATGAGGATCTGAGCTCAGATATGGTGGTGACAGTGGTGCAATTTGTGGGATGGACGAGGTGGGTGGATGGTCGAAGGAGCCATATGCAGAGTATGAGAACGGAGGGGGTGACATGGACAGTTGTCGTGTATGCTGTCGGGAGAACATGCTCTTATCGTCGGTGATTGGTATAGAGTGATCGCTTGCATTGGACTGCTTGCGGGTTCTCGACCTGTTCTTCGATGTAGTGTCCGTCCTCTTGGAAGCCGTATCGATGGTCATCGGGTGGCTTCTGAGCTTTGGTGAGAGACCATAGTCATCTTGCAAATGTTCTGGGGATGCGGAGCTCGAGGCTGCTCTACGCTCGAGATCTTCCAGTCGCTTCTTCAGCTTCTTCCCTGATCCTGGTCAGAGAAATGACGATGCAGCACACTCGAACACGAACTGTAGTTACGCTGGGCAATCCTGTTCTGTATTCTCCTCCTTTCCGCAAGATCAGATATCTTGGTCCAGTCTTCGTTTGGGTTGGCGCTGGCACTGAAGGCACTGCTGGTATGCTGAACTACCGCAGACTGCTTAGATGACGAGGTGCCGTAGGTATATGAGTAGCTACGTTGGTGGTCCATGGTGAGGGGCTGTATAGTGGAGTGGTCGCGGGTGACGGTGGGGTGAAAAACAGAAGAAAAGAAGCTGAGAAAGAGACCTGAGAGTGTGGCCTACTTTATGAGATAGCTGGTCATGGTAGATGAGTGGATATTCGAGGGCGGATGGACAGCCTTATGTATCTCAGGCTCGCAAGGCGTGGACAGGAACGTAGATCTGTAGGCCTTACATAGCTGCAGGGAGGAACGGGACCCGGCTAGCAACCTCGAGAAGCGTTACTAGCCATGTGCTCTAGCGGCAGCCGGACAGTACACGCATTGATGTCGGATAGAGTGGTGCAACAGCGCAGCGGGTTCGCGAACGGGAGCAGGTAAAGTCCGCACCCGCATGTTCATCGGTGTCGAGGGCCTTGAAGCCGCAGCGGTACGGGGGCTAAAGTAATGGTGGACAGACAACGCTCGAATAGCTAATAGGTTCGAACGCATTCGTGGCGTCCAACCAGAGGCTTCAGCGGTGTGTTTTAATCCTGCCTGGGGCCTGATCCTGGATAGGGTATAGCTACTGCGCGCCCAAGGTGGGGCGAGCTGGAGGGCTGGTCGAGCTTCGAATGTTGTAGGGCTGTCACAGGTTCACAGCCGCGCCGGAGGATTGTGCGTGCAGTGACGGACGATTGCGAGCGAGCTTGCTCAGGCTAGCGCGATAGCTGCAAGCCATGCAGCATTGCGTTCCGGTCAGGATTCTTGGTCACCGAATGTTTCTGCCTGTGCATAGTGGATTTTGCGGACTGTACACCATTAAGCAGCGGTATACACGCAAGCATGGACATGACCATGTTGCACCATGTCAACGTTGCATTGTCGCAGCGTTACCTTGGTTTCAATTGTACAGTGACTCGCAGCATGGAAATTCCAAGCGGGCATTAGACCAATATCGCTCCATTCCACCACGTTCATTCGAAACGCATTTCCAGGAATCGCAAGCGAAATAGACATCTCCAACCGTCGCTGGATCAAGGCCTCCAGTCGTGTCATGGTCATGAAGGGACTTTCGATATTATTGACTGAAGCGGTATCCGGTAAGGGCCAAAATGCAACAGGGTGTAATCTCGCATCTGGAGTCACAACCCGCGAGCGATGACTAACAAGCCCAATTGGGATGAGCTTGGCGAGCACGAGGAGGGCGCCGCAGCTTCGCAAGCCATGATGCTGCTTTTGGGGCTGATATTCTTGTCAACCGCTTCTTTCTGGAAGCTGCGGCCGTAACATGGTCAAGACTCCGTTCATGGCAGGGAAGCGGGGCATTTCTAAGCTCAAAATCATCAATCTTTAGATCGATGTTACATCGGGGATGCTGCAGCTACATGTATGTCGTTTCAGGCATCATGACCAAACCTTTACGTGCGAGAGAGCTATACCAGAATATGAGCAACTGCGGGATGGTCCACCCACGAAAGAATGGAGGATTATTGCCCTATTCGTAGCCGTTGAAAGTGATATCGGGTGGTTCGCACAAGGGAACTCGGAGAGATTTCCTGAAATAGCACCATCAGTGGGACCCGCCCTTGATCTACAGTACCAGTATGCGTCGGGCTTGGCATTACATCTATGCCGACCTCCAGCCTCTACGGACCATCCAATTGTGTCGCTTCACAACAATCTACAGTATTTCAACAAGTATCTATTCATCTAGGCGGGGGTCTCGACGAAGCTTGTTCTTTTATGTACATGAACCTCGCGCACTCCGTTCCACGTGGTTATGAGTACACAGCATAGAGCCTTACCCGAAACACCGACTCTACGGACTTTTCCATTCGCAGCACCTCTACAAGCACGTCCAATCAAGCACAGCATGACTAGCGTTCCACATCGACATGATTAGATCCCACTCGGCTGTCGATAATGCATGGTTTGACCGCCAGCTTTCAACAACACACGTGCTCGTTTGTCAGCCTGCAGACATAAGGTGAGCAGTCGCTGAGACTGCGGTTGCTGGACCTGGTAGACCTGATTGTGTGACCAGTATCGGCACATGCCGGACCCTGACTGCTCTCCTCGCCGTTTCAGCCTTGGGGTGTGACACATCGGGATCATACCACTCGAAGGTTCCAAGATCGGGCAGGGGTAGAAGGGCGCAAACAAGTAGCGCTGTCCCATACATCAAGTTGCGCAGTCATCGTCGCAAAGTCTCAGCCATGAACTGACATCGCGAAGCTGCAGACGTATGGTGCTCGCCGCGAGTCCCCACCAACAAAAGATGTTACGTCGTAGTACCGATAGTTGACCACGGACGCAACGGAAGATCAACTTGTAGATACATACATGTACTGACATGCTCCCACCCAAGTCGCCCCCGAATACGCATACGGGGCGCGTAGGCATCGATTGTCGCGAAGAGTCACCATCTAGACAACTAGACAGCGACCAAGGCAACGCCATTGAATGGAGTGCTAGACTGATGCAAGCTGTTGTAGTCTAGAGGTGAACAAAGTGAGAGAAGGTAAGGTACCTCATAGACCTGAATGGGCCAACTGCTATCTTGCGCCGCGGGATCGCGGGCCGTCGGGGATTTGGGGAAGCTGGAAAGCCCTGAGACCTGACTCAGTGCAATGTACGTCAACATCCTCAAAAGTTTCTGGTGAAGCTCTCTATTCTCTAGCAACACGATCAACCGACCTGCTGACCGACTGACCTGCTGCTACTGATCTGGACTCTGGAATCCGTGCACGGATTTTCCGCTAACAATCTATACCAGTCATTTGAAGGAACGTCGCGCATATTCGCAATCAATGGCAGACTCGGATTTGTCTCACAGCGGCTCTGCTCCCGCGCAGGCCATGTCCGCCATGGATCCAGAGTTTGAGAAATACATGGAATCGGTATGTCTTGGCCCCAAGATTGAGAAGAAGATACTGACCCTTTGTCAGGTCAACGAGGCTGCACCTGAGCGTCATCAAGCCACGGCTCAACTCTCCGACGAGACCAGCAACAAGCGCAAGCGCGATGAAACCAATGAATCAGCCAAGCCGAAGAAAGAGAAGAAGCCCAACGCTCCACGCGAGAATACCTCTATATATATAACCGGCATCCCTCTTGATGCAACCTTTGACGAGATTCACGACAAATTCAAGGCCCGTTGCGGCTTGATCATGAAGAACGTTGACGATGAAAAGCCCCGAATCAAGATGTACGCCGACGACGATGGCAACTTTAAGGGCGATGCCCTCATTAGTAAGTGCTCCTACAGACCCAATTCACGACCGTCATCTAACTCTCAGCAGCCTTCTTCAAAGCTGCTTCCATCCAGCTCTCCGTGCTGTTACTCGATAAGACCGACTTTCGCAACGGAGGCTCCGGCCCAATGCGCGTCCAGGAAGCAGACATGAGCTACAAAAAGCAAAAGGGCGAGGCCCAAAAGGAGGTCAGCGAGGAGAAGAGCGGCTTCAAGAAAGGTCGCTCCGGCAAGGATGTCGAAAAGATCAAGCGCATGACTAAGGAGATGAACGACAAATTGGCAGACTGGAGCGATGAGGAGATCTCGGCCATCCCGGACAACATCAAGCCGGCGTCCAAGTGGGACAAATGTGTGATTGCTAAGGGCCTCTTCACTCTGGACGAGATCAAGGTCAGCTTATCGAACACCATTTAGTATCAGATACTGACTCGTTTCTAGGCCGACCCCAAGGCCATCATCGAGGTCGAGGACGATCTCCGCGAACAGGCCAAGGAAGAAGCCTGGGGCGAGATCACCAAGGTGGTGGTCTACGATGAGGAGGAGGAGGGCGTGGTGATGCTGCGCTTCTCGACCGTCGACGGTGCCGAGTCCGCGGTCCGCGGCATGGACGGTCGTTTCTTCGACGGCCGCCAGCTCCAAGCGGAGGTCCCTTCGTCCCGCCCTCGCTACAAGCGTAGCGACCGCACCGACGACGCCGACGAGGCCGCCCGCTTGGAGGCCTACGGGCAGGAGTTGGAGGAGGAGTAAGAGCGGGACGAGGGTGGTGGCGGTCTTCGGACCTTGTATTTATGTATTTAGCGCGGCGTTGATGGATGATACCACGGGGCTGCGATCCCTTACCTGTAGATAGCCCAAGAGGCCGACTTTCTGCTATGCAATCACTCGTCCAAGGGACTGAGTTTACCACTCCACAGACTTGACCGTCTGTCGCATTACTGAGCTGACTCATTATGGGTATCTTCCGCCTGTAGACAATCCAGAACCAAACGCCATGCTCAAACCAATAAGGCACTGTAATGCTACCCAGTACCCTTAAACCCCTACGAGTGATCTGGTATCAGCAGATCCTGTGCTCCGGCGGCCTCCACGGAACGCCCAAGGCCGCAAAAATCTTCTTCTCATCCGCACCCTCTACAAGCACTCCTTCTGTGACCTTGACCCTCCCAGGTCCTCTCATGACATCCTTATACAACCCCCTCTGATTAAGTCTCATGCCCTTCCTGCCCGCCAACAACCTCAAACTGCGATTGAAAATATCGTTTCCCGTGAAGTATATCAACGCCGCACCCAACTCCTCCCTCGGCACAAGGAGGAGATCTATTCGTCGCCAGATAGTCGAATCGGGCAAGCACGAGGCTCCGTGCCATTTACTGCCCTCACCGTGGGAGGAAGCCGCTAGCGTCGCTTTGAGGAATCCTTGTTTGAACAGCAGTGGTACGAGGGTGTCGAGGATCAGATCACCGATCTTGCTGAGTGGAAGCGAAGTGTGTGTGAAGATCAGGTCGATGTCGCCTGAGGTCTCGGCGCCGCGCCGGTAGGAGCCCATTAGGTATATCTCGAGGTCGTTGTCGAGGGATAGAGCGACTCGACCGACGAAATCGGCGTGTCGCTTCACTTCTGCGCGCGGGATACGGGTGTTGAAGTCGTCGTAGTGCGCGATGCCGATCTTTTGGTTTTCGCTTAAAGAGGCTTTCGAGACCAGATCTGCGAGTGTGCGGTAACCTTGTCCGACCCAGCGGGAGGCTTGGGCAAAGCCTACGCCGTAGATCTTGATGAATGCTTGGATTGACTGGTCGTTAGGCTCTTGTCTGGCGTTCTCGAGTCGGCGGAGATGGTTCGTGTGAGCAATCTCCTCTATCTTCTCTGCGAGTCGTTTGCCCACGAAAGGAAGCTTGATTGCCTGTTCTTTCGTCGTGATCCTCGTAGGATGATTGCGAAGCTGAGCGATCACTTTTCGATACGAAATTGGTCTCCATTGGTCGCGAATCTCCGCGTAATAGTCTGCCATCTGCTGTAGCAATGCGATCGTCTGGGCATTTGGGTTGTCGTCATTCTTCCCAGTGTGACTCTGCATACATTGAAATTTCTCCTGCCACTCAGTACCACCTCGCTTCACTTTCTTGGCTGGAGGTTCTCTTGCTTCGTCCGCAGAGCACTCTTCGTCACTACTTGACTTTGTCTCTTCGTCTTCGAGATCGAGAGGCTACAGATATCGGATTAGCCTTCCGACCATTTCAACCAAGATGGGTGGGTTGCTTACCATGTGCTGCAATCGTTTGGCTTCGCTGATAGCGTCGTCAAGTTCGCTGTTCTCCGATGCCTGTATTTGGTCGATTTGTGGAGCTTGCTGGTCTACTGGAGAGCTGGGGATGTGGCTTGTTTCAACCGAGGGCTCGTTCGCAGAGGATGATTCGGCTGCGGAAGGTGTCTGAGGTTCACGGACCGTGACGGCCTTCCCTGCGGGTTTGAGCTGTAACGAGGCATCTGACTGCGCAGATGAAGGAGCAAAGATAGTGGTTAGGGCTTGGTTGCCTTCAGCTGGATCATAGCCTCTGATGTGATATTGTCTTTGACTCGGGTCGAGCACTACCCGATAAGAGATACAGTCTGCGGGAAAGACTTCGTCTACCAATGCCACGTTCGACGGCAGCTTGTCCAGCTTGAGAGATGCCATGACTTGTCCGTAGTTCATGCTACGATCCACAATGATGTGACTGACTTTCGAAGTCCAGTCTTTGGTCCACGTTGCACCGTGCTCAATTGCCTTTCTGATTCGCATGCGTCTTGCCGGGGCAATATCATTGGGTGGAAAGAAGTAGAATATCAGCCCATGAAAGAGCTTATTGGGTACAGACACGATGGGCTTGCTTGGAGGTTCAGGAAGAACAGCAGGTGCGGTAGATGGTGGAGGAGCAGCGCTCGCCGTCTGTTCTGTAAATGTCGCCGGACAAGTGATAGTATGCCGTTTCTGGTACTTTCGAGGCACCGAGTTTCTTTCGACAAGTGAGGCTTCTTGTGAGTTCTTCAGTATGGCCATAGAAGCGACAAACATCTTATCTCTCTCTTCACCATCGGATTCATCGAGCGCGTACAGCTCGTCATAGAACACCCTCTTTGCTTCGAGAGCATCTTCATTCGACATTTGAGCGACACCTCTAAATATGAGATGTTACCACTGAACATCGATGACGTTGTTGTTGGAGAGCCCGATTGTCTTGAGATGATGGTGTCCTCAGGTAAATACCTTCAACGATGGCACAATGTCAGAAACACCATGCAAGTCTATCACATTCATCGTCCCCAAGTGAATCGTAACAAATACCGTGAATTACTTGCCTAACAAGGGGTTTACACGAAAATCAGGATAATGGTACAAATACTTTCAGTAATGTTTGATGTCGCCTCGATGCCTTTCGGGGTGGATGTGGTTCGCCGCAAAACGCGCCATGCCTTTTTGGGAAAAATGCCATCTCAGCTGCATGAGGTGTCCTTGGTGTAGTTGTACTTCTATAATTTCGCCTGCTTTTACGACCTTGAGAATCACGATGCCGCCGATGCAAGCGCCATCTCTACGGTGCCTGCATACCTTGCGCGCGCTGGCCATCGCAGATACACCTACACCTTGCTTCTCTACATTTCAACGCAGACATGCGTCGACACCGAGCTCATCCCCAAAGCCTCCGACAGAGCCCCAGCGACCAGCACCAAAGATTGATTATCGATCGCCGGCCACCGTGCGGAAAGAAGGTGAACGCACTGTGCAGCCCCTTTCCATACCGATTGGAATGGCCGGCCCACCACGACCGGGCCAAAACACTGGAGTAGACACTCGCTCAATACGCGAACGCCGCGATGATTTCGTCAACTTCGACAAGCATCTTGAGAGACGACAACAGATGAAGGCACAGATATCGCGTTCGTACTTCCGCGACTTCAACGAGATGAAGCATCACAAGGGCAAAGCATTTATCGCACCGGAAAGAGCTTTCAAAGGCGAGCATGCATTGTATTTCCCAAATCTACACGGTAGAACCCTTCAGGACGAAGAGACAGACACCACAAAGGTTCTTGCTGGACGAGTCTCGGTAGTCAGTGTATTTAGTTCTGGCTGGGCGGAAAACCAGGTCGCGACATGGTGCTCAGAAACGCAGAATCCAGAATTGCATACATTACTGGATAAAGATGGTGCAAAAGGTGCGAGCGAGAAGGCTCAATTGGTTGAGATAAACCACGAACCGAACTTCCTAAAGTACTGGATTCTGCGACTCTTCTCTTACAGGTTGAAGGCCCAACGACTTCGAGAACACTGGGGCAGATACTTTGTCGTCCGGAAAGGGTTCGACGAGTTTGCGCGCGAATCTGTCGCCATTATCAATCAGAAGGTTGGCTATGTCTACCTCTTGGATCCGCAATGTAGGATTAGATGGGCTGGGAGTGCGCTGGCCGAGGAGGGTGAGAAGGCCAGCATGGTGAAGAACCTCGAGAGGTTACTCGAGGAGGCTAAAGAGGCGGGGCCGATGGCAGGAAGGGCGGGCTCGAAAGCCAAACGCTCTATAGACGATGCCGAGGAACCTTCTGAAAAGAAGGCCGAGGTTGTACTTGGAGAGGTGCATGGGTTGAGCTGAGTGGGCACCTCTCGGGGTCGTTGTATCGTGAATACCATGCATGGAGCATGGGTGCCTTTTGGGCTCGAGCCCACCAACGCTGTGCTAGTCCGAAACAGTGCTGAGTCCTGGTATCATGAGAACCAAAAGAACACCAGAAAACAGAATGCGATGAAGCTGCCCAGAATGATACCATCTCTTCTCTTCTTTGACCCGATTCTGCCGATTAAGCTGTTGATTCCTGGTACCTGACTGGCCGCCCCCACTATCCTCCTGTTGATACTGGTCAACGTTTCCCTCTGCAGACCAAAGCTTTCATTAATCGCGTATGCCTGGCTCAACACACTGTCAGTCATGTTGTGACTGTTGTCTAGCCGCCTTCGCTCATCCAGCATGTACTCGGCCTCTGCTGCCTCTGGGTTCTGTGACCGGTATGCATCGATATCCGACCTGACATTTGACAACAGATTGGCGCGGTCGCGTGCGTGTGCTATTTGCGACTTGATCCTTGTGAGTTCGGTCCGATGTTGTGTAAGGATCTCTCTATGCCGCGCTAGATTTGTAGACTTTAAAGCGGATTGTGACGGTTCAGAGTCCAGCAGTCGCGATAGTTGTCCTAATGAAGTCGAACGCTGCCATTAATTAGCAGCCTGAAGGTGATGACGATGCACTAGTACAAGCGATATAGAGTCATGTATACCCACTCTTTCAAGTATGTCCTCTAATTGCGACTCGGTCTTTGTCTCCTCCGAGGTTGGTTTGGCAGACGTGTTTGACGTCGATGCGAATTGTGAGTAGGTGTGAAAGAGCGCATCAGTCTGTAGCAGGAATTCAGTAAAGCGCTTACTGCTATGTAGTATTTAGAATACATACCTGAGTCTCCAAAGACCGGGCCTGTTGTCGTAGCTGCGCCCAGCTGCCGGTTTGAGTAGACATGTCGTGGTATGTTGACAGGCTATGCACTCTGTTGTTCTAGTTCTGACAGATAGACGAGTATCGCGACCTGATCTAATAGAAATTGTGGTTGAGGAATTCAGTCGATCAAATATGGTGAAGACGTATTATGCTCAGAGAGCCTTTTGATTACATCTGGGTTATTGCAGCAGTCAAGGGTGACGTCCGCCGGTCTCGGCAATAGCCGTTCGCGTTCGCGACGCCTTCCTACCTTCTCCGCACTAGTGCTGGCAAAACCTCGGACGGAAAGGTGCGATGCGGCACCCACTAGCGTCCGCACTTGAGAATTCGTCAAGCGTGACTTCCTTCGAAACGTCCGACGACAATTTGCAGCCGACTACGACACCTTTTCGACAACCACATTTCCTCACCACAATCGTCACAATGGTGCGCCAAATCGATACTCAATCACCACCGAACGAATTGCTGACCATTGATACAGTCGTCCGCCAAGGTCAAGGCTACCGCGCTCTGGGGCAAGAACAAGGAGGAGTTGAAGAAGCAGCTTGAGGAGTTGAAGGCCGAGCTCGTTCAGCTCAGGACACAGAAGATTGCCGGTGGTGCGCAGTCAAAGTTGAACAGAATGTGCGTCTCCTCATGCTGGCAAAGCATAATACAAGGACTCGGAAGGACAAAATACTGATATCGGATCCTACAGCCACGACGTCCGCAAGTCGATCGCCCGTGTCCTCACTGTCATCAACATCAACCAGCGTTCGCAACTCAAGATCTTCTACAAGAACAAGAAGTACGCTCCTCTCGACCTCCGACCAAAGCAGACCCGTGCCATGCGCAGACGCTTGACCAAGCACGAGGCCAACCTTGTCACCGAGAAGCAAAAGAAGAAGCAAATGCACTTCCCACAGAGGAACTACGCCGTCAAGGTACATCAATAAAGGATATGGATCACAATGTCTGGACAACTACTGACATTTGCCAGGCTCAGGCGTAAACATCTTTGGGTGGTGTTTGGCTGTGACTTTTTCGGACGATTCCATGGATGCATTTTTCCAGCGACTGTGTAACTCGGTCATGCGCTCAGATAACGGCGTTCAAAATGAAAACATTTCGACTGATGGACTCAATGGACCTGTGTGGTGATTTGCATGGATGTGACTATGGAGGGTTGTGCAGTTGAAGGACAAACGGGTATCATCATTCCACCGGGTCTATTCAACCAAGGCAACAATATCTCGACGTCAACGTAGCGATCAATATGCTCTCCAAGCGGCCTTTCAAAATATACTGTCAAAGTTTTATCATTCATGGACCACTATCTCCAGCACGACCTGGACACATTTCTACGCGCCTTCCATCTCCGCGTCCTCGCCTTCGCTATCTGCTTCATCAAGCCACTCCTCGAACTCTTCGTCCGCGTCTGCATCTTCTGGTACGGGTCCAAGTACACCCTCCAACTCATTTACCAATTCATTAGCGTGATCGCGTAATCTGTCGTCCTCGTAGTCCTGCAGCTCATAAAGCTTAAGCGCATTGAGCAGCCACTTTCTGCTCGCCTTGAGTGTATCCATGCGATCTTTGTCGTTCTTTGTCGATGATCCATTTGCACCTGCATTCCTCCTCTTGTCCGCCAGCAAATGTAAACACCATCCTCCGAGATAGCAAGCTTCCACACTTTCATCATCTTCCAGTGCCAATCGCTCGAGCACAATCATTGCTTGCTCCTCCATTTCCGCCTCCATCAACAGTCGTGCCAAACTGACGCGTGTGGGGTAGTCGGGTATCAAATCATCCTCCTCATCGAGATCTTTCCACATGGCAATGGATCTGGTCAGAGCACTCTGCGCATCTTCCAGCTTAAGTTGTGATAGTCGTACAGAAGCCAGAGTCTGAAGAACTTCCGGGCTCTCTGGCGCATAAAGGAGGGCTTCTGTCATCAAGTTTTCGCATCTCGTTTCGGCGTCCTCTTCCCACGACAGATCGGTCATGTACACCTCGACAACGCTGCACAGTGCTGTCGCGACCTTGCCCCTCTTCTCATTGATGAGGATCTCCTTCTCCTCGGTACCCATCTTTGCGTCGTTCTCCAGGACCTCGATCTGTGTCTTGAGCGTTCTCACACCCTTCTCGAACCACGTAACACTGTCGGCTCCTCCATCGTCGCTCAGCTGCGCCAGCCATAGGAACTTTTCTGCTCCTCCTCCTGCATCGTCTGACACGCTGCCATCCGGGTCTGCTTTGACAGCGAGCAAAAAGTAGCGCCGCGCATTCTCGATGTCGCCAAGTTCCACGCTGATCTCTCCAAGAAGATTGAGGGCCGGTAACGCAGGTCGCTTCGGTATGACTTCTGATATTGAGGTAGTGCCAGCCAAGTCTGGATCTACAACAGATAGTAGAGTCTGTGCATGTTCGAGAGCAATCTCCAGATCCGCAGTTTCAATGGCTTCGATAGTAAGCGCATACAACTCCTCCGGACTCTTCTGAGCTGGTCGCTTCTGCTTTTTTCCCGACTGCGATTGGGCCTTTGTCTTCGCCATGATGAGCACTTTGAGAGACAATTCGATTGCAAGGATACGTAAGGTTTGCGATCGTGACAATGATCGGCCAAAAAATTGTTTGGAGCTTTATAAAAATGCGCCAAGATCTGAAGATTCCAAACACCGACAGCCGACGATGACATCGTCAGCGCTGCTTGCACCACACGAGATTACTACGAATACGGGCGACAGATATAGCATTCTTCTGCGTGGATCGACTTTGACACTGGAAACTACCTTCTGGAAACTAGACCGATACCCGTTTATACACCATGGGACGAGAAGAGCAGAAAGAGGAAAGAGAAGTCCTTGACTCCATCTTCCCAGAAGAAATCACAGATGTGAATGAAACAGAATACCGTGTCGCAATCAAGCTCGAACCCCCAGAGGATCTCGAAGAAGATGCAGAAGCCCCGACCATTCTTCTACAAGTACAATACCCAGAAGGCTACCCCGATGAAGCACCCCGGTTAGACATACAAAATCCCCCCAATGCCTCGAAATACTCCCACCTGGATGTCCAAGAGGACAAATCGCGCCTGCTGGACAGTCTGACATCAACGATCGAGGAGAACCTGGGCATGGCAATGGTCTTTACGCTTGTCACGACACTCAAGGACAGCGCGGAGCTGCTGATTACAGAGCGCAAGCAGGCGATTCAAGCACTGAAGGATGTAGAAGCTGCACAAGCGGAAGCGGAAGAGAATCGTAAATTCGAAGGAGAGAAGGTCACGAGGGAGTCGTTCACTGCGTGGTTGGCCAAGTTCAAGACAGAAGCTGAGGAGGAGGCCAGGAGGAAAGAAGTCGAAAAGGAGGAGGAGTTGAAGAAGAAGAGGGGACCAAAAGAGGAGAAGAAATTGACGGGAAAGCAGCTCTGGGAGAGGGGTCTTGCTGGCAATGCTGCGGATGAGGATGACGAGGGCGTGGATGTGCTCGAGGGTATGAGAGAAATGAAGGTTGCATCGTGAGACTGCGGAATATCGACATATTAAGCATGAAAGCGCCAAGGGGGCCAGAGCCGACCGATCAGCGACCACGTACGAGTACAATTTGATGAGAGAGAGCGACCTAACCCTCGACTATCATGACGATCTCGACCAAAATCGATACTACCCAGAAGACGGTACCTGGACTTGACCGACTGTGGGACCGACTGTGGCATGTGACGAGGCACTTATTGGGGGTCTTCAGGAGTCCGCGAGAATTGTGACGGATATCGCTCGAAGACAATGGAAGTAATAGAATTGTCAACTCCTAAACGGCACAACCGAGCAGATGGCTTGGGTGTGATGATGTGGTAGCGAATTTCATGACTCGCAGTCTGGGTTATCGACTTTATGAAGTGCTATTCCTGAGGACTTGGGCAACATTTGCTCCTTATTTCAGATGTAGACTCGCAAGTTCGTCTATGTAGCATGTTGGACATTCCGAAACAGCGCCGTCATTCTGGCAGCTCTCGAAAGCATAGAAACATCTCCGGTGGCTGTGCGAAAGGAACGTGATATTTTGCATCCCCAATTATTTTAGCGCCATGAGATCGATAGAATAAGAGACGCTGATGGGTGGTCGTTCAACACGTTCTAGCCAATCAAGCCACCGGTCGTCCTCCCCTCAAGGCAATGCCGAAACCGCCTCGGCCACTACTGTCAGGGCCCCGTGGCTGACGGATCGGTTGCTCGTCCTTTGGCGTCACAGATCGAGCGACTTCCAAGCCCCTTGGTTTGGAGCTGAGGCTCGGGTCGAACAGCTGCTTACTAGCCTGCGCGTGCCTGGCCGGAGATTGCTCCGCAGATGAATTGGCATGACTACCACCACGCCCACCACGACCTTTGCGCGAGCCCTGCCTAGAGTCCCGTCCCGCAGGAGACTTTGAGCCGCTCTCCGCAAACTCCCTGGTAGCCGCTGTAGGTCCGAACAGTCGTTCCCTCACTTCGGCGTACTTGCGCTGCTTCTCTTCACGCTCAATGGCGGCTTTGCGCTGCCTTTCGGCAAGCGACTCGGCGTTCTTCCTGCGCGCTTCTTCCTCGCTGTCTTCGTCGTCTTCGATAGGTGCACCTCCCGAGCGCGAAGCGAGATTCATCGGTTGTGGCTTTCTGCTCAGGACTTTCAGCTGAGGCTTGATCTCTTCTTTCAGAGGGATGTTGTTCTTGGCTTCCAGGAAGTAGGGTTGCTCGTGGCTTTCGGCGGCTTCCCATAGCTGTCTGTTTGCTTCTGCATGTTGTGCTTTACGCTCTGCCCGAGATAGCATCACGGGTGCCGCTTTCGGTCTTGCAGGTGTCTTCTGCGAGATATAAGTATGTAATCTCGGTACTGTCAGCGCTTGACTTACGTCGACGACATTTTGCCAGTCGTCATCCCATGCGTCTGGCACAGCGCTCATTCTGGTGCGCCGGCATGCAAGGTCGGGCCTCTGACTGGAGCCAATTCAGCGAACAAATATAGGTCGTGAATGAATTCCAAGGCTCGGGATTTATTTTGGGAAAGATTGACCCTTGCACCGCTCGGCTGCAATGGTTCTCTCGGCCGGCTCCGCTCCGCTCCGCTGTCTTCCCCAGGTTTTCGCAACGGTTGCCGGTCTTCCGCTCCGCGTGCAGCGGGTCACTGCAAGTTGACTTCGTGAATCTATTCACTGTTTGGCACCACCCATATTGACAATTCGGACACCTGCAGCAGCTTTACGAATCTGAACAAACACAGAACGAAAAACATGTCAGGTGAGACGATCGCATCACTGTTTTAAGTCAGCTCAGCTCACACCACCGTAAGCTCTCGACGAAGACGGCGACAGCGTAATGCAGTCCTCACTAGCCATGCAAGAGTCGACGACAGCCTTCCAGCCAGCGACTCCAGACACACGTTCAAGCGCACTCGCATCAGAACTCTCACCACCCAGCTCGCAAGGTGTACCACTCGCGTCGCCGGTCTACGGCGCCAATGCAAACGGCAAACGCCCTTTATCAACCCTCGATGTGAACGGAGACGCACCACCATCGTTGAGAAGCGCGCAGGTAGCAGCACCAGAGCCAGCAGAGGTCCAAACACATCAGTCTTCTGGATACACATGGACGAAACAGGAAGATGAGCCGGGCTGGGCGTGGAAGAGCAAGAGAGCGGTGGACGAAGCGAACCGGGCTCAGGATAGTCTGATCATGAAAGACCTCAGGATCGGTGGTGAGTTGGCTTCTGACAGGATAGCAGAGCGCAAGAACTGACAAGCGATAGATCGCTATGGTGATCCATTTGCCATGGCGGATCAAGAGGAAGCAATGATGAAAAGTCGGGGTCAGCAGTAGGAGCGTTAATGCATGGATCTTGCCGCTCAGAAAGTGCATTGCGAGGCGTCACGATTTTTTGGAAGGATCAAAGCATAAGCGATGGGGTCCTTTGACTGGTGAAGGCGCGCTGGCGAATTGGCTGATAATGACAGCCAGATGAACGAGATCAATGACGAGAAGTGCAGTCGACCGCTAGATTTAGCACACGAATAATGAATATCATCAGTCACTATCAGGCTCGTCTAATGCTTCGTCTCTGATCTCACCAGTGACCAGATCATCGTCGTCTTCTTGCATGCCATCATCCACTTGCTCGTCATCCTCGGCCTCTTCCTCCTCGACTTCCTCGCCATCTTCTTCATCCTCCTCTTCTTCCTCTTCAGGCTCTTCGTCTGCACCTTCGTCTTCTACGTCCTCATCACCATCATCAACCTCATCGCCAGGCTCCCGTCTAATCTTCTTCGACGGCGGCTCATCTTCACCACTCCGCTTTCCGTTCGCCACCGCCTCGCTGATAGCAGCATCGGTGTCGTCCATAGCATCAGTGTCTTTGCCGTCGGGGTCAACAGCCGCCTTGTCAGCCTTGACTCGTTTCCTGTACGAATTCCGCTTGTCACATTGCACTTCGTTGTATTTCGAGACCTCGGCTTGTACGCGGGGAAGGAATGCGTGGTATTCATAGTCTTTCAGCGCGGCGTAGACGTCGTTTGGCGATATTGTCTTTTTGCCGTTCGTTGATGCCCATTCTGAGGCGCTGATATACGTGAGTATGAAGCTCATGTATCGAGCTTGCATAGGGGATGAACGAAGGACTTTGATATTGTTGGAGAAACACGAAATGATTAGACGTACCCTGCTGCGATGTAGTTGATGAACACAGTCGCACTTTTCGACAATGCTAATAGTGCATCCTTTTGGATTTGTGTGTTCGAGGGTAATACGCCCTTTGCCAATCTGTTGATCATCGTCTTTGGTAGATTAAGGTCCTTTGGCTGTCAGCTGCGTGATCACGCAAACAGGGACAAGGAATATACCTCAACACTCATACCGTCTTGTTGCTGTTTTGATTTCGAAGCCGGTGCTGGTGATTCCGTCTCGCCATTCGTTACGACTGACACGTTAGATTTCCTGGCGCTGGGCATTGCGGCGGATGTGCTGGGGTTTGAAACGCGGTCTTCTGATTTTCGGCAAACGTGGTACTTGTGCAGGGCAGAGGGAGGAGCGGTTCGGATGGTGCTCAGATGGGTTTGCGATTTGATATTGAAGTTGCAGGGTGGAGCAAAAGCACATGCAAGAGACGAGGAGCGGAAGACGCGCCGGATCACTCACGCGAAGTTTCACGCGTTGGTCAACCGAGAGCAATTAAACCCCCTTTTGGACATGACTGTACAGGAGTAGGCGATGCATATCTCCATAATTTGCTGTGGTGTGGAACAAATTATTGTTTCATAAGGTATCTATTTGCATTTCATTGCTCATTGTTGGTCGTCCTACTGCCAGCGCGTCGCTCTATATCGGTGATTTTTCCTTCCCTCCCAAACGCCGTCGCTATGCTACTGGTATTGCTGAGGCATCCCGGCTTTCCGACTGTTATGGAGACTGATCGTCATTGTTTAGTGCCCCGACGTCCGCCAGAAACCCCCATTCGTATCAAGGATCATTCTGACCGGTGATCGCAAAATACCACACCTTGACGTGTCTGATCCTTACCGCCTGGCAAGACCGGGGACGTTGCTGTAACGCTCGTCTCTCTCCGTCTTGAACGTGACCTGAACCCAATAGTCCTTGCTATCCTCGTCAAACCAAGACCAGTACTTCTGCGGATCCTTGTCGATTTCTCTCGCCTGAATCTTGAATGCGCATGTCTCGTATGGTTCGGCTGCGACCAAGAGATATTGATAAGCGGTGTCCGGTGGGTCCTCGATCTTCTGCTCGTATGCGCTCATGAACCGTATCTTTGGTGTAATACCCTCTCCAATCTCTGGATATTGCAGCTGAAAGAGCAGCCCATTCTGCCTGGTCTGTGGATCTCTCGTCTTTGTGATGTTGTAGCCGGGTCGACCAATCTTCACCATGTTCTTCCTGACCTGCACCGTGTTCAAGCCGGCCAGCGCATCGTCCTTCTTTCCCATCGCCGCCTCTCGTGCGGCACGTCGCGCTAAGTTCGTCTGATGCTTTTTGCCCTGAGTATGCGCAAGATAGGATCCATCACTCTGGTGGACTGTCAAGCAAAGTCTGCACTCGAAACCACCGACGTGGTTCTTGAAGATATAAGGGTCCTTGTCCAGATCGATCGTTTCCATAGCCAGCTTTCGCAGACGTTCTCTTCGGTCGGCATTTGTGGCTGATTGCGAGGCGACACCTCCACCTCCAAATTTGGAGCCTGCTCTGTTCTGGTAATCCATCTTGGTGTGCCTTCAATCTCTGTGATATGCGACCACGCGACCAGGGCGATACTGAGGAGGCCGATGTTTGGAAGGATCGTCTAGCTGCTGCGAGGCAAACTCTCCAGTGAATATGCAGGTGATTCGGGGAGATCGCGCAGGCGATAGATGTTGTTGCTCGTTGCAAGGAGAAACCACTCGAGTTGGAGTCGATATTGGAGTGAGATCTGAGAGCGGCAGTATCTCGCATCTAAGCTTCACCGCCTTTGGTCAGGGCGTTCTCGGCTTGATACAACATGTCCGACCGCTCATCTGCCTCGATCGAGATTCGATCAATTTCGTCCATGTAATCTCTGTGTAATGCACGACTTTCACATCGGTCAGCGTCTTTCCACTAAAGGACAGCTCTGCACCGTACGATATGTCGGACCGGTTACAGGGAAGTCTGGTGAGTGGTTGGGTATCGAGTGGGACAATGCCAGTCGAGGCAAGCACAACGGAACCTTTGAGGGCGTGAACTACTTCCAATGTAGGGTCGAAACGTCGAAACCTTGCCAGTTCCAACACACAGCTGAGCCATGTAGGTAGAGCTCCTTTTCAGACAGCCGCATCTTTTCTTCGTCCCACAGCACCATGGGATTCATCGCGTTCACTTCTGCAAGCACTGCGTGAGAAGTATGCATCAAACGCATTACCTTCAGGTCAGAACGGCACCGGCACAAGCCTTGAAGACCAAAAGACTGTCTTCATCAGCGGTAAAGAGGTCGAGGAACTCGGCTACGACAAGATCAGCCGGCGGCAAGCCCAGCTCCAAGACCTTCGCATTGCCATTGTGGACGATATGGTGATATCGGAACGTCCAAAGTCCTCAGATGACACAGACAATACTTTGTCAAGCCTACTGCCGAATCTGCTGGATCTGGATCTGAGCCGTAACCTATACGAAAACGCGAGCGTCGTCCTACAGCTGTGCATCCAATTGCCATCAATACGAACCTTGACACTAGACGGCAATCGCCTGGGTCAATACAATGCTGGAGGCCTCAAATGTCCCTCGATCACATCGCTCAACGTCAATTCGATGCTATTGTTACCGGAGGAAGTGGCGAACCTTGTACAAAGCTTCCCAAACCTGCAGTACATCTCCGTATCAGGCAACATGATACACACTCATCCATCTGTGTGTAATCTGCCACACGGGTTGTCTACCGTTGTGGCGGAAGACTGCAAATTCGAAGCGCTCTCGCAAGCCGTCGATCTGGTGGGCAGCTGTCTCAATTTGCAATCATTAGGGCTCAAGAACAATTCCTTCTCTATTATAGATACAGCACTTACCCAAGACTCGAAGACAAATACGTCAAACCGCAAGCTACCATCCTCGTTGCATACGCTCGATATTTCCGGCAATGACATTCAGACCTGGGCGTTGGTAGACGGACTTCTATTGCTTGCACCAGGTCTCGAGCACTTGCGCCTATCAAACAATCCGATCTATACAACTTCAAAAACACCCGGTGGTAAGCTTCTGTCGGAGAGCGAAGTTTCATCGCTGGTCATTGCCCGCCTTCCCAACCTCAAGACTCTGAACTTCTCGACTGTGACCGGGAAAGAGCGACTCAACGGCGAAAAGCTTTACTTGTCCTTAGCAGCAGAAGAGATCGCCAGCAATCCAGACACGCAAGAAGTGAATGTGATACGCAAATTCCCCAGGTACAGGGAGCTATGCGAAGAGTACGGGGAGCCTGCAATCCAACGACGCAGCGAGAACAGCATCGATCCAAATTCGCTCGCTGCGCGCTTGATCAAATTCCACTTCTACCTGCAAGGACAAGTCGGAGACGGCGAGACATCAAGAGTTGCAAAAGAGATCATATTGGAGCTGCCAAGGTCGCTTAGCATTTACTCAGTGCTTGGAATTGTGGGAAAGCGAATAGGCATATTACCAATGGATCTCTCGCTTGTTTGGGAGACGGGCGAGAAGGACCCTGTGACGCCGGCCATCAAAGGCAAACAAGGTGTTCAGGAGTGGGACTCGGAGGACGAAGACGACGGTAACGCGACTGCGCAATGGGTGGACAGAGAGATAGAGCTGGTGCCAGGAACAAGACCTATAGGCACAGTGATTGAAAGACCAGAGGCTCGGATCAGGGTGTTGATTCGTGGAAATGGAAGATGATACCCCTGATGGATTACCGCAATGATATCGTCGTGTGATTGTTCAGATATGACCTCGTTGCGGGCTAGTTCTAGGGATTTCGCTCTCCTGCCATCATTGCGACATCGGCCAACAGTTTGTGGCCTCGCAAGCGAGCAAGATCCAGAGCTTTCTGGTTCCTGAGCACAAGGCAGAGCAGATTCCAGTACTATAGCCGCCGAAGTTGTCCTCGTCGTCTGTAGAATTATGCAATTGCAGTCTACATGTCTCGCGGTTGACAAAATAACCGGCACTCAATAACATGGCACTCAGTAACACATCAACCAATCATGATTTACTCCATAGCTATTGCATTCATCTTGTCATTGATTGTAGAAAATCCCTTACATGCAAACATGCAAACATTATATCTAGACACATTTGATCGAAATCCAGTGTCGAATGGTTGATGTGTTACTAAGTGCCATATTGGTACCGTATTACTGAGTGCCACTTATATTGCGAACCGCGAGCATGTGTAGTGCTAGGTTTCAATCATGCACAACCAAGTGGATCGAGAGCGGCCAGACATCGATGATCTCGAGGAAATAAACCCACTTGTTGAACAGGAATATTGCTGATCGGTTCAGCTCGGCGCAAAGACTCCACAAGGGTCTCTCTGTACCTGCATGAGGTAGGTACCCTGCAGTACCCGCCTGTCTGCGAGACTTTTGCATGGGTCAGGCATGGAGAGTCGGGGTTTGCATGGATTTACTGAGTGCTCAAAATGCTGTGCGACGACCATTCCTTCCCGCCGACCACATCTTCTCTTTTTCACCGCTTTCACCAGGAAAACCAGGAAAAGTCACAACATGCTGTGCATCGATCGGCAGCCGCGGATGACAAACGAAGAAGCGAATATAGGATAGACATCGATAGTATTGGAATTGGCAAATTGTTGGGGTCTCGCCTACACCTACAACGTGAAAAGCCAAGAAAGATTGTGCTTTCGAAGGATCCTCGTATCCAATCCACAACGCGGCGCATGTCTTGGTCGGGCAAAAGAAACACGATGAAAGTTCACAATGGCGGTATGTCCGGCAGGCTTAGCAGGCAGAACTCGGCGCTTGCAAGGATCTCCCACACCTGTTCCTGACTACTGCGCGTGTTCCTGCATTTCGACCAAAAAGAATCCCCCAGTCCCCTCCTCCACGGTTCACACTGTCGCGTGTCCTGATAAGCTACCACTACTGTATATGGCCAGGGCCTTGGAAGACTGTAGGCAATCAATTACACAACCGATTCGAGCACCACATCTACGTCAATACTTTCATATACGAGCAACCATGACGAGGCTTGACCATAATATCAACTTGATCAAGGGCGCGGACACGAGTTGAGACGAGCGGCGTTATCCGATCAATTGCAGCCTGTGCCAAAAATAGCCATTCAGAAAAATTCCTTGCTTGGCCGACTGTCTGATTGGCTCGCGGCGGAATTTTTCCTGGAAGCGTTCAGCGGTCTTTGACTTTATGACTAAGTTTGGCACCATCACGTCACATCGCTACCGATATTTTCATCAGGTACGGTATTTTTCATCGTTCATCACCATCGTCTGAGACTTTTCTCGAGTCAATTGCATTCTCATGCCTAATCACAGCTCTCGCGCTGCTCCGACGTTGCACCCGTCTGTTGTGCGACTTCGACCTTGGCTGAATCGCTGCGTTGCACAAGACGTCCGTTCGCGAGGCGCCATCCTGAAGAGTGATAGTTTGGATGGCTAAGCGTGTGCCGGTCGTCTTCGGTTCCAACTCCCCGCCGACTTCTCTCCGTATGCACGCACTTTAGCTGTGCTCTGCTCAGCCCACCACACACCATGGATCATCACCGCTGTCTTTGCTGGCTGCTTTCGCTTTCAATAGATCCACTTGGCGAGTTGGTCTCGCGATCAGGTAGGTGACTCTGCTCGTACATGCATCTCTATATAACCATTCGTATCTTCCACCCTGGCCTTTCTTCTCATCCACCATCACATCTTAAACACTCTCGTTACAGTCCCAACTTTCGACTACAGTCTCTCGCTTCTTTGCAACTTCACCAAAACACCTCCATCAATCAACATGAAGTTCTTCGCTACCGCTGCCGCCCTTGTTGGCGCTGCCTCTGCCATGCAGTACAGCAACGTGACCTACACCACTGAGGTCGTCACTGCTTACACAACTTACTGCCCTGCCGCAACCCAGGTCACCCAGAACGGAAAAGTCTACACCGTAACTGAGGCCACCACTCTCACCATCACCGACTGCCCTTGCACCATTAGCAAACAGGTATCTTCAACGATGCCAATGCCAACCGCTTCTGCTGCTCCTTCTGCTCCTTCTGCTCCAGCTCCAGTCGTCGCCCCAGCTCCAATGAACTACACTACTACCGTCATTACTACTGACTACCTCACCACTTACTGCCCTCAACCCACCGCGGGCCCAACCACTACTCTCATCAACAACATCACTTATACCATCAGTTCTGCGACTACGCTGACCCTCTCCGGATCTGCCTGCCCATGCAAGCTCACAAAGACTGTACCAGTAACAACAACTACCTACGTCACCGATGTCTTCACCACTTTCTGCCCTACCCCAGCCACCACGGTTTTCGGCTCCCAGACCTTCACCATCACCAAGCCAACTACTCTTACCGTTTCCAACTGCCCAACCACCATTGTCTCTGTTATGCCAGTCATGGCTCCAGCAACAATGAGCTCCGCCAAGCCATCCACCATGATGTCCACCATGCCATCCGGCTCTGCTAAGCCAAGCTATGTCTCCAACCCATTCGTCCCAGGCTCAGCTGTCAACGGTTCCTCCACCAACAAGACCTCTGCTTCTACCACCGGCTACAAGCCAGCTCAGCAGACCACCAACGCCGGTGCGCGCCTCGGTGCTGGTGTCGGTGCCGTCGCCGGTCTCGCCGGTCTCGCTTTCTTCTTGTAGATTATCTGATATCATCTGATATCTCCTGATCGCAAGGGCTTTTCTTTCGGTTTATGATACCCATCAAAATTACCTATGCTACAGGTACGGAGATTGGAGTGCTGTTGGACTTTGTTTCTGTAATGTAATGACTCACCATATACTACCCTAACGTCGGGCGAGGGATCGGACTGTATTCTAATCCTAATGAAAATCAACCTTGCATTTTGCCAAACCATTTTTATATTGCCATTGCCATTGCCTTTGTTCAGTCCAGTGTTTCAACCGACCGCACGACGCCATGTTTACAAGCAAGACTCGATTATCGAGCATCTGTAGTCGCCGCTAGTTTGCCCTGTAATACTACTAAGAGACAGAGAAGGGAGGTAGCAAAAGTTCCAGTGGGGACTTCGGACTAGATCGAAAGATGTGAAGTGTGCACAGAACGGACTATAGAGGCATTCTCGCGGTTGACAATATAAGTGGCACTCAGTAATATAACACCCAGTAACACATCAGCCGTTCAACACCGGAATTTAAGTAAATGTGTGTAGATATATTGTTTACATGTAAGGCATTTACCATTAGGAAGGCATAACAGCTATACGTTATGTTATAGTCGGCTGATGGTATATATAGTGTCCTAAAAAGGCTGAATCTAGCGTGGTATGTGCCACTTATTTTGTCAACCGCGAGGCATTGTAAGTTCAACGCGAGAACAGTAGGGTCCAGTCAGTGTTGTATTTCAGACTTAGTAGTCTGGCGAACCCCTGGTACCACTCGACTGACTTTTGCAAGGAAGCAGAGCCGCTTATTACAATACTCTATGACAGGTAGACAGAGAAGATTCAATCATTGTTCTCTTGATCTCGTGCCGATATACTATATATATATATATAGATAGACTGCTTATGGGCAAATACTACACCCACGATTGACGCAGACGATACGTAAGTGTGCAAATGTTTCGTGATTCAGTGAGTCGTCATAGAAGCTCAATATAAGCGACCTCTCCCTCAGCATGCTCGCTCTCAGAGCTTAAAATCCAAATCTTCCTCTTCCCCCTTTCCTCTTCATAAGCGTACCCCCTCTCAGCTGCCGAGTGTGCTCGAACAGTCTCTCCACCTCTGCCTTACCGATTTCTTCGAGAATGATGATATGATTGTGGTGTTCCTAACGACGTCAGTCGTAGTCTCAGAAGAATAATTCACTAGACACTCACTCGACTACGCTCATATGGGTACCCGTAGTACTTCAGCGTGTCGATTTCGAGATATTTGAGGTTGATCAGCGGGTACCGGGGTCTGTACGAGTCGCCAAGGACAAGCTCACGACCACCAACAAGGACGAGGTCTTGCTTCTTGTTCTCCTTCGCGACCAGGCGGTCTATGGTCCTTTGCGAGAGGTTCGACCGCTCGAGTCGCTTGCGCATCTCGCATTCCAGCTCCTCCTCTTTCTCCTTCTGTTCCTCTTCCTTCTTCTTCTTCTTTTCTGCCTGCTCCTGTTCGAATGCTTTGTAAGCTCTCTCCTTGGCTTCTTTCTCATCCTGCTGCCTCTTCAGAACTTCGTTGTAAATCCGCTGCTCCTCCTGCTTCTGTTCCTTTATTCGACGCTCATGCTCAATTACCGCCATCTTTTCGGCCTCTTCTCGCTCGGCTTGCTCTCGGATCTCACGGAGCTTCCACTTCGCGTAGAGTGCCTCTTCTTTCTTGGAACCAGAAGATCTACGTCGAAGAATTCGTTCGCGGTCCAAGTCAAGAAGTAAGGCGTCATCAAAGCCTCGGCTGCGTGAGCGCGATCGCTCGCCTACGTTGACGATCTGGACTATGTCTTCTGCATTCACTCCAGGTGAGCGGCCCCGCTCATGCGGTGGTGAAGGTGCTCCATAGTTGTTGATTATTGGATAAGGCGCCTGGCCGTAGCTATGACTCCGATGGGGGCGGTGAGGATGTGGTGGGTGCAAGCCTGCGTTATTGTAATGCGGAGGAGGTGGAGGGGGAGCGCCATAATTGTTCTGCTGGTTGTAAATATCAGGAGGGTAGGAAGTCTGCTGCCAACCATGCCAGGCCATTGTATGGGATCAGCAAGTAAGGATACGACCCCTCCGTAAGCGCGGGGTCGTCGAAAGACTCGGTGAGGTCCGAGTATGCGATGCAATGAGCGGTGAACGCAGCAGTAAGCGCGAGACGCGATTGCGGGTTAGCAGTTCGAGGAAAGCAGACAAGAGAGAAACGAAGGTGTAAGGAATGAAAATACTCAGTTGTCAGCGCGTAAGGCGTCCAGCGGTACTACACTACATATATTACCTTGTCCAGGCCGACGGGCGACAACGCATCGTGATGAGGCACGGCGTGCAGCTAAAACGTGACTACCGCGTGCGGCTGATATGCATATCTACCCAAACCGCGGTCAATTGTTGGCGACCGATCGAAGGATTTGCGAGCTCGTGACATGAAATCAAAGTCATTGGTGTCGCTGGGCAGGGTCTGCAGATCCGTTGTGAGTCAGAGCCATGAGATACTCGGCTGTCGAGGGCCAATTTCTTGATGATCGATCCCCGTTCCTGCCTGGAATACGAAGGGGAAGAAAGTAAGAAGCTGGTGTTTCCAAAGAACCAACAATCGCGAATTCATGCATTTTATTAGAGTTCATCGCAATTGATGCCTAAAAAAGCGGGCCGCTACTGCCCCACTTGCTCACTACTAATGCCAAGAATAGCAGCTGCGTGTGCCTTCCTTTCTTGTCAAGAAGACTGCGTCGTCGACGAGATGGAGATTCCTTCGGTTCCTGTATCCTTGATCGACCTCCAGGCGTCGAGAAAATGCCACTGACTTTTGGTGTCACAGCTCTACGAGTCCAAAATCATAGCATTATCCTCTCCGTTCTTACCATTGAGCACATCCACAACCCGTGCATATGGGACCGTGATACGTTGCAGCTCGCGATGTTTGCCTGTGAATGTCAGTCATGGTCTTCTACACCAAAGCAACCGACTTACCGAGTATGAGCACAACATCCTTCAAAAGATGCAATCGTTTCCAGCCAACCATTTCATCACCCTCGGTCATCCAGCCCTCACCGCCTTCGGTTGTCTTTTCCTGCCCGTCTTCATCTTCGTAGATTTTACCCATGAGACCGCGGAGCAGCTCTTCGACCTTGCCGCGGAGGCCCTCCGCTCCGAGTCGCTTGGCATACATGAGCAGGTATAGACGGAATTCGTCCTTGGCTCCTAGTGTCATGGCCGCTGCCACACGATTCTCCAGATGTGCTATACTGACTGCCGACTCGAACCCTTCATATCCTTCTGCAGATAGCAACGACTTGACCAGTCGTTGGAGGAAGTATGCTCTACCTTTCAGTAGAGATTGTGCTGTGGTATTGCGCTCGAGCAGGGGGATAATGCCAGCTGAGATATTCTCTGGTTTTAGATCTTCGTCTTCTGCGGAGGCAGCGTCTTTTGACGACGACGAACTCGAGACAGTAGAGATCGAGGTGTCCGTCGTGTTCCAGTACTGACTCCCTACAGCCCACCACGGCTCGGACAACCTCTGCCAGATGTACATCGAAGAAGAATGTGTGAAGCCATCACCATTCGACATGCCGATGACGATACGCCCTTGTGAGTTTAGTCGCGCAAACATGACGCTCGGTGAAGCTGTGAGGTGGCTTTGTTGAGCCTGAGAAGCGATATCCAGGACCGGCGCAATCGAGATCGGAGGATGAGGTGACGAGAGCGTCTTGATATTCCACACGTAGCACTGACCGACCGCTGTGACTGCCAAAAGCCACCACCCTCGGCAGTCCAGGATCACTGGCTGAGCTTCGAGGATCATAGCATTCATCAGTCTTCGTCCAGCAGGTGTCCAAATATGCAACGAGCCGTCTTCGCATGCCACTACCCAGAAATTGTGGTTTCCAGTCACAAGCAGGCAGGCTTTCGGTAAGTAGTCCTGCCATATCATTTGGCCGCGCTTTGAAACCGAGACTTTAGTCGGTTGCCGGTCCTGAGGACGTCCTGTTCGTGCAGGACCCATCGAATTCCTGGCTTCAAACACTATCGCGCTGTCCTCGTTGGATTCTGCGGAAACTCCATTTGTGGCAGGTCCTTCTTGTGGAACGGCCAGATCGAGATGTCTTGTGATGACACCTCGTACCATGGGCACAGAAAGTCTGATCTGACTGACTGCTAGACTCGGGTTGATTATCGCCGGCCGTAATGGTGCAGGCATCTCGGTAGGCTGCTTCGATGCAAACGCGGGTGGTAATACCCCATCAGGAGTGTTCATTACAATCGGTGTCGCCCCTGTCTGCTGAACCCCCTGTATGCGCTTTTCTGCTCTTTGGTCATCGTCACCATCGATCGCCGCGAATTTGCGCTTGTTGCCCAAGAGTAAGGACGCCAACCCGTTAGGAGGGAGTCCATCGTACGGCTTTGAGAGGTCCAGAATACTCTGCGGCGCATCACTTTTGATTCCGTGACTGCTTTGTGTGACCAACTGTGATTGCGGCAATGTCGATTGACTGATACCAGGTGCGGAAGATACAAGCAAAGGCGCTATACGCTTCTTGCCATCCTTAGTGATGGTCACTCTCTGCTTGAGCTTGTCAATTCTTGCTGCTTGCGGATCCGGTGTTGGCTGAGGTGCAGCTGGCTCTTGACCGTTGGTCATAGCCGTATCGCCATTGGTGGTGGTGCCGTTGACCTTGGTGGCCTCGCCATTGACTGGAGGCCCCTCACCGTCTCCCATGAGCTCACCCATTCTACCTTGCACTCCTTTCAGCTCATCTGCTTTGCTGCTCTCCTCCAGAATAAGAGCGTCAGTATTCTCAACAATGCCCGCTCGTCTACTACCACCATATCTTTGGAGAGCTTTGTCGTTGTTGGCCACAGGCGCAGGGTATCCGAGTTCACCCGGCTCAAAAACGCATACTGCAATCGTCCCGTCGAGACTGGTAAAGTACAGTGTCTGTCCGTTAGGAGCCCAAGCGAGATCTGATATCGATTTGGCCGCCAATTCTTGAGTGATGACGAATGGCCGTGCCGCACTGGTATTCCAGACACTCAGACATTTGTCTTGACCTGCGCAGGCCACGACAGTGACCGAGGGAGGTGTGACATAGTCCTTGGGGATCGCATCTTCTGGTGGAGGCGGATCTTTGCAGAACAATCGAGGAGAGAACGCAGTAACTTCGACCGGACCTTCATGACCGATCAAGCTGATCTCACTGTCCCAAGATCCTCTCGTGATCACTGCGACCGAGCTCACAGGTCCGTTGACAGCATTGGCTGCTGCCAAGTGAGCGCCATCTGGGGACCAGGACGGCCGTCGAAAGTAAGTCGTGAGAGGAGATGCACTGAATGGACTCGTGACTGTGGTCTCGAGCGTAAAGTTGTTAACTTGGTCGTACGCCGTAGCCTTTGCATCAGGTGATTGGAATCTGAAGATTTTGATAGTCCTGTCGTCGCTTGCTGTCGCAAAGTATTTGTTCGCCGGGTCGAACGTGATTCCTTTCACATGACTCTGGTGGTTAGCCAGAGTCTTGAGTTTCTCAAACGTGTACCCCGACCAGATGACAACTTTTGAGTCCAGCCCAACTGAGATCAATATCGATGAATCATATGACCAGCCCAAATCTTGCACATCGTTGTCATGTCCGATCAACCTCCTGTATATGCGCCAGTTTTCCACCGGCGGTGTTTCGTTCGATCCGAATGTTGTGTGTGCTGGAGGGTTGGGGTCCAATGTATAGATACAGACGATCTTGTCGTCTGCGCCAGATGCGAGGTACGTTCCATTTGGCGAGAACCGCACTGTGTGAATTGTTCCAGAGTGATAGCTCAAAGACGCCAACTGCTTCGGTTTGGTGTACTCGGGGTTCGCTGCATTCAAGATCGCTTCTGTTGACCAGATCCGCACATGGCCGTCTGCAAGGTTGTTAGAGCAGTCCTGTTATGGTTTACTCTGTTCATCAAGGGCTCACCTCCAGCTGCTGTGACCAATCTACTCCCGTCCGGTGAGACATGACAGCTGTAGACCTCATGGTCCTTTTTATCTCCTCCATGCGACAACCACAAAGGTTTTGTGAACCGCATCTTGCGCAATCCTCCACATTCCCTATGAATCCATGCTCTTTTAGTCCAAGGCCGATGCTGTGAGGTCGTGCAGCGAGGTTATGGAGCTTTTTGAATCGACAGAAGCTGATACTGGCTCTCGCGACTCGTATGCAAAAGTTTCGTTTGATAAGAGGCACTCGATGCGATCGTCCGCAATATGCGCAGGTTTGGCACGGCTGGCAGTCACAAGAAGATGCGGCTCAAATCAGTGGTTCGCGTCGGCGCGAGGCACCACGAAAATCTGGGGAAGCTCTGACGATCTCAAAGCATGAGGAGGGAGGGCTAAGGTTCAGCAAAAGGTGAACTCATAAGTCTTTACTTGATTGATATCGAATACGCTGACTGCAACCGCTATGCTGCAAATACATCATCCATGACTGAGTGCCAGACATGCATCAACCGCCATGCCGACCCTTCCTTCCTTCTGACGCACAACATCAGATATGACCTCTCTATCCAAGTCGGGGAACATCCCTTGTAGTGTTCTAGCGTAGTCAGCATGGTTTTCTCGTCGGTTAGATTCGTGGTACTCACTCAACAACAAGCCGATGTTCTTCGGTCCGAACCCTATGAGCCTCCGCTGCCTCGGCGCTAGCCTGCCTCGCGGCCGAAAAGTCTCCGCCATGTCCCTCTCTTCTATGCCGTTCGGTGCTGCGTCTGGGTACTTCTGGACGAGCTTCTTGGCTTCTCTGTCGTTGGCTTTGCGTTGTTTCTGCACTGGCCGAGCGAGGCGGTAGAGGAGAGCGAGTGCGCGGCGTAGATGATGCTTGTGGAGTACTTATCTGCGTCGGACCTGGAATTTGCGGATTCACCTGCGAAGTGACTTCCTCACTAAATATGCGACCTATTGTGCTGAGAGGTTTCTGTATTGTACGTAAGAGGTTACTGGCAACGTTTTCGTCATCTCGGCCAGTTTCCATCGATGCGCTGCGTTTCTCGCCAGACAAGCGTTGCGAGGCATTCCGTTTCGGCGGTGAGCGATCTATTGATGCGTCGGTAGAGTTGCGAGGCGTGACTTCTGGTCTTACCAGTGCTGCTTTCTCAGCGACAGTGGAGGGAGCGTTTTTATGCGTCTTGCTTTCGTAATCATCAGCTTTATGCCCTTCGGCAATCGCGCTAACAGACGCTTCGACATGGCGTTCGAATTCCTCGTCAGTGATAGTGAGATTCGTGCGGTCCAGATTCTCGACGAAAGTGACCACGCCTGATAGAGACGAGATGTAGTAGCCCGCTTCGCCTCCGAGCTTGTCTTGGTTACGGAAGCGCATAATGTATTGCACATTGCTGACCAAATGCTGAGGGTTTGCATGAAGCACTGTGTAAATCAATAGCGGGATGAATGAGTCTGCAGACTGATCGCTCTTGTTGTTTTTCAGGAAACCAAAGATCACCTTGCAACAATTCAAAATGCAGATGACCTTGTCGCGAGGCGCCCGGTACGAATTGATCTTGAGCAACTCTTGCTGCGCTAGCACAAGGAATTTCCGACCTTGATCTCCGATCGCAGGCATGTCGAGATGCTCTTCTTTGATCCAGCCATAGATACGGATCTTTTGCGCAATCACATCATCTCTTTCCACATCTTCCTGGTGCTGGCCTCTTCTTCCAGGCCCGTGAGGATCTTGCATAGCCTGCGCCCGACCCGATTTGGTCCGCCCCGCTGGTGTCTGCTCTAAAGCGGGTATCGCGGGTGAGAATGTCTGTGAGTAGAGCCTGTTCATGACGAGCTTCTCCATGCCTTCTCTGGCATTATCAAACTCTGCATCGCTCACTGTACGCCAGACTTCGCACTGTGCCATCTTCTTGCTGATGAACTCAAGAAAATCGGAGATGATTTTGACTTGCTCATGAACCATCCATTGCTTCTTTCCAAACTCCATAAGAAAGGACCTGAGAAACCTCGCTACAGGATCAGCGGTTCTATGTCGCAGTTGTTCAAGGAAGCGGTGAAAATCGAATGGCAGATCAGGTTCTGGTTCAGGCGACGGAGGGGGAGGCTGGAACATGGATGCCTGTGATGGACTGGGCGAAGCTACGGATCGCGGTCTCGCCGATGGAGTCCTCGCTGAGGGTATGCCCGTTGACTCAATTGGACCTCTGAGGCTCGTGCTGGACATTCGCGGTCTCACGGAGTTGGTATTGAAGCTGTGACTCTCGCGCGACGATGTGCGCTGTAGAGGGCTGACAGGCGAAGCAAGTGGGCCAGGTTGTATTGGGTCAAGACTCGAAGATCTCGGAGGAAACATGACCGGTTGCGTCTTTTCCAAACGTGGTGACATTATCTCCTCCATGCCCGGCCCTGTCCCGCCTTCACCAAATTGCTCCATAATGCTCTGAATTTCAAGCTTGTTGTCATCCTCTTTCGCTTCGGGTCGAGGATCTGCGACCGATTCATCCGGAGGATGTTTCTCATCGAAGACCTCTTCTTCCTCAACGTTCCCGGCCGCCTTCGCCTTTCCTGTTGACCTGGTGAATTTGTCGTCCTTAGGAGGTGGTGGAGGAGGAGAACTGGATCGGGCGCTAGCCCCGTCTGTATTCGGATCGGGTGTCATAGGCTTCTCCGAGAAAGCAGGATGACCACTCAGTGACAGTTGTGCTGTCTGGACGCTCAGGTCTGGCTTCTGTGCCGGAAGCGGGGCTTCAGCAATCGTTTCGAGTGGTACGTCCTGGCTCGATGCTTCGTCGTTGGTCGCTGCCACCAGCTCCTGCATGTCGCGTGTCCCGGCAGACTCGATTATAGCATTCTTCGACTCTTGCTGTCCGACGCTCTCGTCCGTGTGCTTGCTCGTGTCCTTCTGGCCCCTGACATCACCGTCTATCTGCGGCTCGCCCATTGATGCTTGAGTTCCGGCCATCAGCTTCGAGTCTTGCTTCCCATTGTCTGACGACTCTTTGGAGCTTTGAACATTCTCCGAGTCGGAGCGCTCGTTTGTTGCCACATTCATTGCTCCTCCATCTTCTGTCTGCCTTTCCGATCTCTCAATAGATGCTGACATAGACCATTCAGATGTTGTCGAGAGAGGCTGGGTATGTGTGACGCTCGCTCATGACACTATTCGAAGCACTGAACCAGGGACACTTTCGCGTGTGGTTCGCTTCGTGTCTTGACAATAGTAAAACTCGATGTAAATATGCTAAAGGTATCGACTTCCACAGTGTTGATTTATTTACGATGAAGCTCTTGACCGCGGACTGCGGAGCGGTGATGTCGTACGGTCTTGGCACAATCATTCGGGCGAGGCCGAGGTCAAAGCGACGAGGTCTGCTTCGACATTTCCTACATAATTTTATGGGACAACATCATGCTTGAGGCAGAACGGTGATCGCACGAATTTATTGAGATCGTAACAAGGCATGTGTGGTATCTACCTTGCTCTCAGCAGGAAAGGTCTTGTACCAGCGCCTTCAAATCTGCTCGAGCTTCTCCGAAATCGAGGACCCGACCACGTCAGTCAGGTAGTACATGAGATTAAGCTCGATGAAGGAACTCACGGGCCAGCGACAAGAACTATACAGGAAAGTGTATTCATTAGCTGCGCAAGTTCCGTGCTGAGCCTTCGAGGCAATGCCATTGTCGAGCAGCCTGCCACACTTGCCGAGGAGCTAAATGGTCGAAAGGTTTCTCCTTTCCTCTGCTGGAACGGAGAGGCTTGGACTTTCGCAGGTGCTGCGATACAAGGTAACGATTCCGAACATGTCCTCCATCTACTTTCTCATGTCTCCGATGCTGCCCTTGCTTGCCAGTCAAAGTTCCATGAGCAAGCAGTAGCTGAAGCACTCGCATCTTACTCCGGTCCTTATGCCTTTGCCTTTTACGAACCACTATTGCGTAGGCTCTACTTCGGCCGAGACCTTTTAGGACGTCGATCATTGCTGTATCGCACAACTAGTGAAGGAGAGCTGGTTCTGTCGAGTGTTCCAGAGGGAGATGGTATACAATGGACCGAGGTTGAGACTGATGGCATACATTTTGTCGACCTTGGTATCGATCACTCTAACCCAGCATTCCGGGTCCAGACCACACCCTACTGTTTTGGCTCCGATTCGAATCCCACGGAACGACGAAGGGTATGTGATCAGAGTGGCGACAAGCCGCAAGCGAGGCTGACATGTACCAGGCCATACGTCCTTTGGTTCTCAACAAAGAGCTGCCATCTATGAAAGCAGACGACGACTGTGTGCCCGAGATATCAAACGACAGTGTCAATACCATGCACAGGCTGCTTGCTGCATCTCTCGAGCTACGAGTAAAGGACATTCCTCGGATGAACACACCCAATGCGCCGGACTCAAACGTCAAACCTGCAAAGTTAGCCGTATTGTTCTCAGGAGGTCTCGATTGCACTTTACTAGCAAGACTTGCACATGACCTTTTGGACCATTCCGAGCCAATTGATCTTCTTAATGTGGCCTTTCAGAATCCTCGAGTCCAGCGCAACAATGACCTAAAGTCCGCTCAACCTCAATCCCCGTACGAGCAGTGTCCTGACCGAGTGACTGGCAGGAGTTCCTACGATGAGCTCAAGCGCACATGTCCGATACGAGAATGGAGGTTCGTCGCAGTCGACGTCCCATATCCTGAGATGTTAGAGCATCGAAATCGGGTCATGTCTTTAATGCATCCTCACAACACCGAGATGGACCTCAGTATCGCCTGTGCTCTATACTTTGCAGCCCGAGGTGCCGGCACGATTTCGATTGATGAAGAATTCGCCCTGAATTACACGACCACCGCTCGAGTCTTGCTGTCTGGTCTGGGCGCGGATGAGCTGTTCGGAGGATATACTCGGCATGCTACAGCGTTCAACAGAGGTGGCTATGCTGGCCTCGCTGACGAACTCGAATTGGATGTGAGTCGTCTTGGGAAGCGCAATCTTGGGCGTGATGATCGTGTCATCTCGAATTGGGCGCGGGAAGCAAGGTTTCCATTTTTAGATGAGAGACTTGTCAATTGGTCATTATCGATACCGACATGGGAGAAATGTGGCTTTGCATCTGCTTCAAAGTCAACGATTGATCCGACGAAACAGCTGTTGAGACATTTGGCATTGAAGCTAAACATGCCTCGTGTATCCAACGAGAAAAAGCGCGCAGTAAGGTTCACAATCCTTCCGTGTCCTGACCTTATGTTGACACTCTCCAGATTCAATTCGGAGCCCGTACGGCAAAGATGGAGGTCGGGCGCTCAAAGGGCACAGACGTGCTTGTGGTCGATGGCTGAGTGTCGGTTCAAAATGGTAAGTGAAGCTCTTTGGTCTTGCTTCTCCGTTATACGGCGATGATGACTTGGTAGACCTCGCGTCTACCAACAGATACTGCTGAGGCCTCGATGTCGTGGTTCTTGTGTCTTTGGTATGCGTTATTTGACAATGTCAGTCTAACCAACCAAAACCTTGCGCCAGCGACTTCAGGTTTATGACGCCCAAAGGCAAGTCTGAGCCTCCACTTTCACACTTCACTTCACCTCACCGAAAGTCTCCACTCTTGCAGTATCTGTAACACATTCGCATTGCTAATGCCGGCCGTGCAGCTTACGACTCATTGAACCAGCCTCCACAGGACCCACTGTACCGACGGATCAGAGTGAAGCTATACAGCGTGGTCATGTTAGGCATCAGCGGTCACTAGAAGATTGGAGTATAGCCAAAGATGGTTGAAACAGGCTATCCCCTCCGAATTATAGGACAATACGCTACAATAGCAAGTCGAACCCCCAGTGCCTCAACTCACGCAACTTTCGAGACCGGAAAACCCCAGCTTCCCTCCTTCACTGTTGTCATCTCAGTCAACAAAGCTACGTGAGCACCACTCTGCCGCTTTCGCGCTACCAACACGTTATAAGATCTTCATCCTCCCTCTTGTTTCTTCCTTCCTTCTCCCACCACTGTTCTCTCGCAACCCCGAATCGACCACCGACCACTCATCACTCACTACATCTTCAATTTGAGTTGATCATCCTTCCATCCCTCATTCTTTATTATCCGTCACCATCATGACTTCCACTACCACGTTTGCTCCGACTCACGCCGGTCAAGTCATCTTGAAGAAGAAGTCCTTTGGCATCGTCGCTCTGATGATCCTTGGAGGCTTGTCTTCCGCCGCCAGCGGCTCTTTCGAGCAAGCTCAAAACAATCTTGGGGTAAGCGGAAAGAACCATGTTGTGGGGGTCTCGCCAACCCCAGGTGACTTGCGCGATCTTCCAGGAACATCTGCGCTTCGTCTCTACGCAGACTATCATCCAGGTCACTCGCTCGAAGTTCCTTCTTTCACTGCAGGTCGTTACATGATGGAAGACAACACCGACTTTGACGCCTTCAATGGACCGTCCACTCCAACCGGCAACGATCCATTCGGCCTCGAGGATCTGGCATGTGACATCCGTGGACCCAAATCTCACTCAGCCTCAGTCGACACCACCATGACTGCAGTCCGTCTCTTCGTCAAAGACCACTTCAGCAGCCCTGTCGACTTCGACAACAACACTGTCAGCGGTGTCGAGGGCCACTACCACTTCCGTGACACCGCCGGTCTCTTCCGCAAGAAGATCTTCACTTTTGTGTACAAGCACGATCTCGAGTGTACCAATGGATCCATTACCAGCGAGTACGATTCTGTCTACTACACCTACGTACTGTCAGCCATACAATGTGCAAACGACGGCAGCATCAGCAGCTTCACTGTCCGCGATGACTGCACTACTGCGGTTCTCAACATTGATTCCGTTGCTATGTAGCGTATGGTGGTAAGATCTTAACCTCTACTATTCTCGATCTCAACTAACATTACCAAGTTGAGCCTGCGAAGGAAGATGGCCAGGCCCTCTCCACACAGGCTCCGCAGTGTCTCTTGCTTTGAAATATCGAATCTGACACATTCTCTGCTTCTTTCACCGACAACTACAGCAATACCGATCAAGTGTTTTCTTTGCTCGAGACTCTTGTTCTTCGAGAATAGGTCTCACCTACTTGAGGCATTCAGATGATGGAACGAAATACTCTTGTTATTGACGACCTCCATGGCGACTTCAGAGCCTCGGTCTTCTTCGACCTCAAAGCCTGCGTCTTCAACCTCTCTTGGACTTGACTTCCGCCCTCTCTGTCGGTCCCTCCTCTGTCGACCTCTCTGCCGCCCTTGCTGACAAGTGAGTAGGACTGTGGTTCAAGGTGGATATGCTGAGGATGAGAGATGGATCTGTCTTCTCTTTGCGGTGAATACTTGGTGCGATGTTTCTCTTAGTCATGAAGTTTAAGCAGGCAGCAGCAGAGATGGATATGAGCAGATCGATATCTGGTGCGCTTGGAGACATGAACGAGAAATGGATACTGTACCCTTGCACACAGTCGACATGCACACGATCGGAAAAACAGAAGTTGTCTTAGGCCCCCATTACTGGTCCTTGACCTGACTGTGCATTTACTTCATTACTCATCTACCTAACCAGGGCTCTGGCCGCCCTTCCAGTATTTGCTCGGTACAAACGGCATCTTAGTCACAACCGCCTTCCTGAGCTTCTTACGAACCATAACCGCGACCTCAGTACCACTTTTATGCATCCCATTCTTGACATAACCCATAGCGATGTTCTTTCCCATTGTCGGCGACGGACAGCCACTGGTAACAACACCAATCTTCTCTCCAGACGCCGCATCCACGATCTCAGCGCCCTCTCTCGCAGGCGCGCCTTCAACAACAAGTCCAACCCGTCTGCGAGCAACGCCCTTTCCACCCTTGGACACAGGCGTCAGCTGCGGCAGAATCGTCTCCGCACCATTGAAACCGCCGCTTTCGCGCCGCGACTTGGCGATGATCCAGCTCAGGCCTGCCTCGACTGGTGTTGTCGAATCATCGATATCATGGCCGTAAAGACACATGCCCGCCTCAAGACGCAGCGAGTCGCGGGCGCCTAGACCAGCGAGACGGAGTTGTTCTTTCCCTGCGCTGGCGAGGAGGTGCTGCGTCACTGCCTCCGTCTCACCTGGCGCGATGGACATCTCGAAGCCGTCTTCGCCGGTGTAGCCGCCGCGAGAGGCGAGGATGGGTGATGAGGGCCCGGATGGGAGATCGATGGTTATATACCGTGAGCTGCCAAAGTACAGGGTCTTGAGGTCGATATCTGGGGATGCGAGGACGGAGTTGAGGATTGAGGCTGACAGAGGGCCTTGTAGCGCGATCAGTCCACGGTCGGCGAGTTGTGTGATGTTCACCCTTGGCTGGTTTGAGGAGTTCCAGGCGTCGCATGCGGAGGTCAGGAAGGCGTAGTCTTTGTCGCGACAGCCGGCGTTGGTGACAATGTAGAATTTCTCGGGTTCCAGACGAGTGATGATCGTGTCGTCGACTATGCCGCCGGATTGAGGATGGAGAAGGGCTGACAACGTTGACGCATGAGCTTGAAGATCGCCTAGAGCCGAGGGTGTGAGAGACTCGAGGAAGAGCGTCGCGCCTGGTCCTTCGATGTGGTATTGAACCATGTGGCTGACGTCGAATAGGCTTGCCTTTTCTCGGGTCCACTTGTGAGACTCGCCTACGCCAAGGTCGCTGTACTGGACAGGCATTTCGTAGCCTCCGAAAGGTACCATTTTCGCACCATTTTGGATGTGAAGATTGTATAGTCCAGTCCTTCCCAAAGGCTCATGTGGTATCTCGGCGCCTTGAGAAGCAGATCTTGGGGTTGAAGTGTGAAAGCTTCTGGTTGCTATGTGATGGGACAATGAGGCGACATTGATCGCTGAAGCAGAATGATTGATCTTTAGAATGTTTCGGTTTCTTGTGACAGTATTCCGGTAGCTATCAAGTCCGTTCACTCGAAGTGTAGCAGATGATCTGCTGCTTACAGTCTTCCAGCATGATGCAATTGTCTTTCTGGCGACCATGGTCTATATGCGGGTAGTTGAATGAGCGTCGAGCAGTAATCTAGTCGATCAACTGTTCTCGTACAAGGTTTATCAGGTCTTAGACCAACTGAGAGATCAGTAGGCCGATGATATAGTTAACGGTGATTTTCAAAAGTTGTATGAGTGTCAATGGCATTTACAGATAAGAAGGTAATAAATGTAATAAATGCTCTCAGGCTCACGCAATGAGGTTGCCCCACCCAATCCCGAGCCACCAAGCTCGACCAATGACAGCAGAGCTGGCGTGACGTACAGCGAAGGTTGATGTCAACCTCGATTAGAAACACCAACTGATATCTTTGCCAGATCACCCGTCACGTCACACCCAGCTAGTCTGCTTCTCGCCATGTCGAAACAGACGTACTTCCTCGTGTCGCTGCCAACCTCGATATCGCAGTCCAATGACAGGGATGAGGCTCTTACAGCTCTTCGCTCAACAGTAACCACCGACTTCGGCACTACCACTCCCTTCAACATTCCCGCTTTCAAGATTGGAACTTTGGACGCATTAGTACAACAGGCGGACGACCTGACGAAGCTCGAGAACGGATGCCAGGCTGTTGTGGGCAAGGTCGCGGATTCGTTGAGGGGTATCTTGGAAGGTGATGAGGACAAGATAGCGGAGCAGAAGAACGTCAACGACAGTAAGAGCTGCTTGGAAATGCAAAACAGACCATATCTGATTTCATGTACCAGGACCTGTGGAGAACTACCTACAATCTTTCCAGTGGAACAAGGTCAAATATCGCGCGGATAAGCCAATCGCCGAGTTGGTCGACATCCTACAAAAGGTGCGTCAGGTCCATGTCACGGATGAAAGGTCGCGCTTTAACATTACCCAGGAAATTGCCAGCGTCGACAACGACATCAAATCCAAATTCAACCAGTACAACAGCACAAAGACAGCTCTCGCACAGATCAATCGCTCGACAACCGGCAACCTTTCGCAAAAGTCGCTCTCCACCGTCGTTAATCCTAAAACACTTCTCGCACCTGATGCATCCGAATACCTACAACAGCAGCTCATTGCGGTCCCAAACACTCAGGTCAAGGACTATCTCAAATCCTACGAGACTCTTGTCGAGCACTGGGTAGTGCCACGGTCGTCGCAGGAATTGGCCAAGGATGACGAGTTCACGCTCTTTGCTGTTACTGTTTTCAAGAAGCACGCGGCCGAGTTCGTGCACAAGTGCAGGGAAAAGAGGTGGACACCGAGAGACTGGAAGTTCAGGGAAGGAGGTCGTGAGGCAGAGGAAGCAGAGGCAAAGAAGCTGGAGCAGGAAGAGAGGAGAGTATGGGGAGAGGCTTTGCGACTCGGTAGGACGGGATACAGTGATGCAGTCATGGCTTGGATTCACGTCCTTGCGCTCAGAGTCTTTGTTGAGACCGTACTGAGGTACGGCTTACCGTTGAGCTTCGTCTGCGGGCTTGTCAAGGTAAGGCGACTACGATCTGAGAAGTTGGGCTGCACTAACACGTATACAGACCGACAGCAAGACTTCTGCAAAAGCCAAGGCCAAGCTGGATGCCAACTTTTCACACCTCGGAGGCAATGCCATGAGCCATGACAAGAAGGGCAAAGTGACAAAGGACGACTCGGCGATGCAAAATGACATGCAATCCGCTGGCCATGGAAACGACGACTACAGCCCGTACGTCTTCTACAACTTTGAGATCGTATAGTGGTGGATGCTGTTCATAGATCGTCTATACCCAAATGTAATAGCCTCAAGCTCGTACACATGATTGAACAAACTCCTCACAATGCAGAATATACATCGTACTGTACAGAATCTACTGCTTCAACAGTCCCTGCTCCTCAAGGTACTTTGTGATAATAACAACAGCCTCCTCCACACTGGTCTTCTCGCTGTGGATGTGAATCTCCGGCTTCTCAGGCGCCTCATACGGCGCACTGATACCAGTAAAGTCCTTGATCTCACCAGCACGCGCCTTCTTGTAAAGACCCTTTGGATCTCTCTTCTCCGCCTCCTCGACCGGGATATCAACAAAGACCTCGATAAAAGGCAGCGCGGTATCAGTGTTGGCGGTGCTGGCGTGCATGGCGCGCGCCTGCTCGCGGTCGGCCTTGTAGGGCGAGATGAAGCTGGTCAGGGCGATGCAGCTGCTGTCGGCGAAGAGCTTGGCCACTTCACCGATGCGGCGGATGTTCTCGTTGCGGTCCTTTTCTGAGAATCCGAGGTCTTTGTTCAGGCCGAAACGCACGTTGTCGCCGTCCAGGCGGTAGCAGGCTAGGCCTTGCTGCAGGAGGTGCTGCTCGAGGGCGGTCGCGATGGTGGATTTTCCCGAGGCTGAGAGGCCCGTGAACCAGACTGTGCAGCCCTTTTGCTTGCGGAGGGAGTTGCGCTCGTTGCGGGTGAGGCCTGCGTGCCAGGTGATGTTGCTGGAGTGGGTTAGTGCATGTGGTTGATCATGGGTGGAGGCTTGAGATTGTTGCTGCAGCGAGAGACTCTGAGAGAACACTTACGTTGCCATTTTGAAGGGTTTTGTAATTGAGAAATGTCCGAGAGGATTATAATATGATTTGATTGATCAATGGCTATTATTTCGAGAATCAACAATTTGAGCCCAAGATTATGGAGGGGCTCTGCGGTCTCCCGTTGAAGATGGCGTGCTCCGATTGTGGAGGGCGGAAGATTCCGCTCTTGAGGCAGCATCGTCTCGACGACATCGTTTCCTCCATCAACCCATGAAGACGATATCACTTCAAGGAAGTTATATTCGCTGTTGGCGCGTCGACCCAAATGAATGCTTTTCCGGAGGACTCCCGGTTCAGAGTTCTGGACATCTTCCGAGCTGTCCTCCACCGAAACAATTGACATCAGGACCGAGAGCAAACCTGTCCTCCTGGCTCCATCTATCCCTTGTCGTGTTCCCAGAGACTTTGTCGAGAACTGATAAGTAGGAGTTGCGGTGAATGTCTGCAAGCTTACCATTCTGCTGTAATGCTTTCCTGGAGCAGCCTTTGTGGCTTCGATCTCCATCCCTTCGTACTCTCGACGAGGCTCGACTGGTTTTCAGTATCTTTTATCCACTACCTGCCATGAGAAGAAAAACCAGAACAACACAGTGCAGACTGACATGCTCGAAACTGCACTACTTGCTGCACTGCTCCATCAGAATCTCGACATCAAGCTAAGTTGCGTCTCTCCTTCTGATGATTGCTCGCTGTGCTGTATCACTCACTGTCTCCTTCGACTTTGATTGCTTGGTTCGATTTTCTTTGCTTTGCTTCCGTAATATCGTGTCAACGTCGAGCTTGATGTTTTACTCCTTGTCACTGCAAAGGACGTCTGTTGCACCCGAGCTTGATGTTCACTTGATACTCCACCTGCTACCACAACAGCGCATTCACCTGAACACCTTCTACTCTTGCTTTTCTGCTCGCTGCAAGCTAGCCAGCGCTAGACGATGTGGTTCCGGCTTGCTGGTACAGTTTGACGTGTCTTCTACAATCGTCTTTCATTGCAATTTGCGAAGGTCTTCCGTCGCTTGCCAGCCTCCTGCGTCAAGCGTTCTTTCAGTCTTTCACCACCCAGCAATTCGCACACACTTCTCCTTTCCTGCGTACGCTATACCAATCCATACAACTCGCGTATCTTCGGACGTCACGGTCTCTTTAGTCTCTTTCTTGATTGCTCACGTTCCACGACGTTCTCCTGCTTTTCGTTTGCTTCAAGGCGAATACTGAATTCACGACCGATTGCTGTCACCCTGAAGCACTACAGAGACATATATCACGACACCCGCATCACCCAGCGGCGAGCTCCTTTGAGGGCAGCCAGCTATATATATCACACGACAATATACTGCCGCTGTCAGTCCCCTGACACAGGACACAGCCGGTTATACAATGAGCGCCTTTTTCGGTAGACTCTTCGACCAACGCGATGCTCACCCAGTCGTCGCATTCGACCCCGCGCGCACTGCCCGCATCGACACCATGCGCAGAGTCGCGCACATCAGACGACGAAGAATCGCAGACATGGCCGACGTGTCTGGCAAAGGGAGTGTCGAGCTCGTCGCACCGCTACGAGCACACAGCGCGAGCATACCTTTCGCACGACTGTCGACACATCCCAAGTGCCTTCCTTCGGTCGCGCAGCCCTCTGTCCGTGTCCTCGGCCTCCACTCGCGCAGTGTCCGCCAGAAGAGGCACCATCCCGAGCGTCCTCCATTGCCCCCAGCCTGGATCGATGCAGAGCCCGTCGCAGCACCCGGGTCAAGACACTACGGTACGCTCTTTAACTGGTCACCACAGCGACACTCAGAGCATGAAGACTCCTTCGTGGGTACCGGTCGGTACAAGCACCTGCGCGGCACGCCCATCGCCACACTCGCCGATAAGCTGTGGGAGGAGTTCACTGGACTCAACAACCTCTGGTACACGGGGAGGGTCGGCGACTTTTTGGGCCACCACCCATGGATCCTTGAGTACCCCGAGTTGGAGGCCATGATCCAGGCCAAGGTCACAGAGCGAGACGAGCGCGCTGGACACCACCGCTCAACTTCCCTGAACTTCGTCAACGAGTCAGGCACGATGGTCCAGCGCGGCTTCACCGTCCTCCCAGCATCTATGTCTGGTTCTATGTCTGGCTCCTCCCTTGCCTCATCGTCCCCTTCGTCGTCGCGCTCTGTTCTCCGCTCACAGCCCGCCGACGCGCCAACATCCTTGCCTGATGGGCACTCCCCGTTTCCGCTCGCGAGAGTGTCAACGCTCACCACCGCAATCAATCGATACAGATGCTACGGTCCGGAGCCACCACCAACTCCTGCTGCGACCGCGCCTGTCGTTGCACCTATCCGCCGGCAAGTCACCTTCCACCTGACTCCGCCATCTCCGCCGGCCGACATCATGCTTATGCCGGAGTCAGGTGGTAGCTGCGCGATAGTCAGCGACGAGGAAGACGAGGAGGCCTGCGCTCGCCTGGACCTGCCTGAGCCCACTCCGCCGGTCTCTGTCCCTGGCAGGAGTGGCAGGAGGTAGCCCGGCCGTGGGTTGGGTCTGATGCGGAGGACTATGGAGGGCTTCTTTGCATACGCGGGGTGGAGCATTGATTCCGGCCTTTTGTTGGGTATGTGGTTAGTCTTTCTTGCGTACAAGCGTCGGAGCAATGGTTAGGAAATACCCTTGGGCTATGTTGGCGACATTTCTTTGGCTTTCTTTTCATACTATTTGCATCGGTAGATGCCCTGCCTAATTGACTAATGTGTGCACCCTCATTTTCTCCCCTCGTCTATCGTGATACTATATCATCTTCGACCTGCTGTAATGCTACCCAGGGTACTATTATGCTAATGAGGCATCTGGTATATCATGCATAAGTCATTTATGCAATTCCTCCTCCGAACTTCATGACCTCACAATTTCCCCAGATTCTCCAAGTTGAGGTGACCTCTCCAAAACCATCATTTCCGCATCTCTCACACGACACCACAATCACACAATGCGATTATCTCCTTGAACAGAATCTAATTTTGCCATGTCCAATGGCAACGGCACCAGAAAGCCGAAGTCATCTAGCTGTACGCTGCATCTCCTCAACACCCTCATACCACCCTCTCCTCCGCATCACCTACATCCATCACCCCATCATAGTCAACATATAGCTAACACGAACCAGCCTTCCACTTCCTCGCCGGCCTCGGCAGCGGCGTCACATCAGCCGTTCTCCTACAACCAGCCGACCTCCTAAAAACCCGCGTCCAACAATCCCACGCCTCATCCCTCACACTCGCCTTACGCGAGATCCTACGCGGGCCCCGCCCAATCCGCTCCCTATGGCGCGGCACGACACCCTCCGTAATCCGCACCGGCGCCGGCAGCGCGCTCTACTTCGGCTGCCTGAACCAGATGCGAGTGTACGTCGCAGCCTCGAACCTCGCAGCGTCTGAAAGAGACGGAACCGCGACAGCAGGCATGGGATCGAGTTCGCGACTGCCGAAGCTGTCGAACACGGCGAATCTGCTCACGGGCGCGCTGGCGCGGGCGAGTGCCGGCTTCGTCATGAGTCCTGTCACCGTGCTCAAGGTGCGGTACGAGAGCTCGTATTATGCTTACACGTCGCTGTACGGCGCTGCGAAAGACGTGCTGGCGCGCGACGGGCTGAAGGGTTTTTTTGCTGGGTTCGGCGCCACGGCTGTCAGGGATGCGCCGTATGCGGGGCTTTATGTGCTGTTCTACGAGGAGAGTAAGGTGCGGCTTGGACGACTTGCTGGGCGGTCGGATACCGCGGGTATGAGGGAGGGTGGTGTCAAGGCTTCTGGAACGGTGGCGGCACCGACGATTAATTTTGCGTCTGGGGTTGTTGCGGCGGTGTCTGCTACTGCCGTCACGAATCCATTCGATGCGATCAAGACCCGATTACAGCTTATGCCGGCCAAATATGGCAATATGGTTCAAGCGGCGCGCATGATGGTGCATGAGGGCGGGTGGAGGAGTCTGTTCGACGGGCTGATGTTGAGAATGGGACGAAAGGCGCTGAGTTCGGCACTCGCGTGGACGGTCTATGAAGAGCTGATACGACGGGCGGAGGAGAAGATGATTTGATGGTAGGTATGGTATACCCTTGATTTATGAAAAGTTCACGGAAGACGAATGAAATACTCTTATATCAGGTTTGATGCGACATTTCGACTATACAATTTTTGGTGTGACACCAACCCGGCTCAATTACAGAAACCAATCTAGCGGTTTACAACCTCGCCCTCCATCCGACAAGCCTCGATGTTCTTCAGACTGACTTCCAGCCGTTTCCCCTCGGCGACCTCCCACCACCTCCTCTCCTCGCCCAGCGCACCATATTCATCAAACCCCACACAGGACTGGCCGACATCAGGCTCAGTCAATTCCTCCAACCGATCCCGGCCAACCAACTCCTCCGCCTTTTCCACGTCGAGCCAGTAGCTACGCCCGTCCCTATCCAGACACGCCTGCTCCTGGTTCCAGTCGACGGGGTAATACTCCCCCTCACCACCATACGGCACCTCATTAAACGCCCACTCGTCCACAGCACCCTCAGGCACACGAGTGGGGCGCTTGAACGGTGCGCGAGCAGTGGCTTTACCGCTTTGGATCGCGATCTGGCAGGACAGCTCGTGCACCGCGTAGTCCGTCAGCCAGACGCGGGAGAGGGAGGTCCAGAAGGCAGGGACCGAGGCTTCGGGGAAGGGGTCATGGGTCGCCCAGCTGCCGTGGGGTCGCTCGGGCTGGTCGTCGCTGGGCTGCTGCTGCTCGGTGTCTGGCTTCTGAGTCCAGCGGTCGTGCTTGTGGGAAGGGACCACGTCCCAGCCTGAGGCCTTGTCTGCCTCGTCGACGTCGGACCAGCCGTCGGACCAGCCGGTGGGTTTCTCTGCTTTGTCGACGTTCGACCAGCCGGTGGGACTGGCTGCCCACTTGTTCTCTGACCAGCCGCTCTCCCAGCCGGTGAACCTCCCGGTGAACCTCGCAGCCTCGTATGCCTTTTCCCAGCCGTTCGATATATAAAGCTGAGAGTCTGGCGGGGAGGGAGGAAGTGAGTCGACCGTCTGACGTGATCGCTTGTTCTTGCGACGGGCAGTTGTGTTGGTCTTGTTCTTGGGCTTATGGTTTGGTCTATACTTGCGCTTGTACGTGCGCTTTGTTCCGATTTGGTCGTCGACATCTTCCCAGCCGGTGGTATTTTGCCAATCTTCAGGGGCTGCCTCGACGTCAGCCGTTTTCTGATTTGGCAGGTTGACCACGACCTCTTGGTTCTCGAAGAGATCGAGGTGTGGTGGTATCGAAGATGTGATGGGTAATAGGGGTTCCGGAAGGAACTGCATACTCGATGACATTTTAATAATGAATGATATATACAAGGAGGAAGAAGGTGCGATGATAACTGATGCTGTTTAAGGAGTGATGGAGAGGAGCAAGCGCAGAGGATTTTGTACCACAGCGTGTTGTAGCGGGTAGGCAGCCACTCATCAGAAGGTACCTTGGTGTCACATGTGGCACAAAGTCAATACCAACGAAAACATGATGGAAAGGTACATGGAAAAAGTTAAACGGTTTGAATAAAACAAGATATCTACATATCCTGACAACCTGCATCCCACCCCTGGTGACGATTCCATAACTCCAGTCGTGCGCGTTGCGCGGGTATATCAATCAGTACCATCACCCAAAGCCGAGTTGTGGTCGACACAATTGCTCATCTGCCGTGGAACATGGTGCGGTCGTGCGGTGAATCATATGACAGCGGATGCGGACCGTTCTCCCCGGCTTGTCTGAGCTCGTGAAGTTGTTGGCTTGTCAGACCAAAGTCAAAATTCGAGATTTCTGTTCCCGACGGGTAGTGGATCTGTGGGCTGTATCGGCGATGTGGACTGCGCGGCGGCGGTGGTGGAAGCGATTCGTAGCCGTCGTCGGCATGATGGAATGGGTTCTCCGAGTGATATGATTGACGCTGGCCACGGTTTGCTTCAAAATCGTCTGGTGACCAGAATGGGTTGGACGATTGTGGTAGGCTCGAATACTCTGCTTGGTGTGGGGTGATCGGGCTGACAGGACTGTCACCATAATCTGGAAGTTCTGCGCGAGCATGATTATTCATCATCGCAGTGTGCATGAGAGGGACTGCAGGTCTGTCCCCGCGAGTGTCGGCGTGGTTCGGCTCGGCAGGTTGATGAAAGGCGGCGGTCAACGGAAGGTGCTCCGACGACTGGCTCGCAGCCAACTCGGCTGGACCCGTGTAAGGAGTGTGGTAGCCACTTCCAGAAGAACCCGTACCATTCGAGTCGTGGCGCATACCGGCAGCAGCAATAGGTGCAGGAGCACTCAACATGGCCATGCTAGGTGTGATGTGCTCATATGGTGCTGCCTTCTCCGACCAAATGCGAGTCTGATGGGCTGAAGATCCAGGTGATCTCCAAGACTCGATCTCACTATCGTCTGGAAGCTTGCTTCCGCCGGCGTACTTTTGGTATGTGCCTGTCTTTCGCTTGCGACGTCTCATGCAGACGAGGAGGAAGGCAAGCAGACCAATCGCTACAACTCCGAGAGTGACACCTAGACCGATGCCGAGTCGGTAATCAAGTCTCATGCCTTTTTGTGTGTTGCCAATGGCGCCTGCACCGCTTGACGGGATCGCTGACGAGGTAGCTGCAGATCCCGTCGGTGGTGTAGTCTGAACAGCCTCGACACTCGATATGGAAGGAGAAGAAGTTGCAGAAGTCGAAGAGATACCGCTCGTTGAGATAGGTGTTGAAATAGCTGGGGTGGACTGAACTGATGGCGAAGATACCGTTGAGGTGGTAAGTATCGAAGTCTCGAATGTTGTCATTGACGTAGAGGTGTGCGGGACGGTGAGGGTCGCTCCATTAATGACTACCACTGAAGGCCAGGTAAGAGTTGCGACATCAGATACGATAGTGGATGGATAATATTCGCTGATCAAGGACTCTGCGTCGGAAATGAGTTGTCCGATCAAGTTGCCATTTGAGTCGTCTCTCTTTGCAATGGCCGTTACAGCGACCATGGTGGCGGAGTCTCGGCTAGGTCTTGCGGACGGTGATCGTGATATGAAAGTAGACGATGGGTTAGGATGGGCGAAGGAGAATCGACGCTTGCTAGGCCTCGAACGCAACTGGGCTTCTACTAAGATACAGAGGAATAATGCAAAGAACAGAGTGGAAAGAAGGTCTGAGGAACACCATGAGTTTATGGAAAACGTGGACCTACGATACTGCTTGTGACTCCAAGCGATGAGCGGTATTCCGCCGAACAATGTCATGATGCTGCAGGGACGGAGAGACGGCCCTGTGTAGATTGATAGGATAGAGTGCCAGCAAGGTTCTTTACCCCGAAATCAATCAAGACATGTGGCTGCGACCATACTCAAGACAGTAGTGACGTGCAAGGCTGACCTATCGGAAGATGTACTAACCCTCGACGACTGCGCCTCTCTGCAGATCATGTGGCTCAGCAGCATGTCGATATCCGTTGAACGTGCTGTGACTGTGGCGCATCGTGCTTCTGGGTCGTTCGAGACGGCAGAGGAGTTACGAGATCGACCGTGTTGGTGTCGAGAAAGGATGGTGGAAATTTGGCAGAATTTGGCGAGTGGAGAAGCGGTTCGGACTTGAAACAGGTTTGTGCATGCTTTTGACGTCCCCCACCGTCTCCCACGACGTCAGAGTTGAACATGACCAGGGTCAAATTCGAAGATCGTTCTGTAGCTCCACCAACTTAGGGTCTTTGTGCAATAATTGAGCCCGATAACGAACGGTCGTCGCTTGGGTTTATGGCTTGAATCTTGTCAGGACGTCATGGTCATGCAGTTTTGCTGTACACTGTCGTCTGTGGCTTCACACCTTTCTAGGCATGCCGAAAATGGAGTAGTAATAGATATCCTTGCAATTCCTATCAAACCGCAGAACAACATCTGTGTTCGAGATCTATGTTCGAGGTCGTTGATTGTGACCATCGGCCGTCATCGTCACCTCCCTTGTCCTCCTTGAACATGTCCCCGATTTTGATCGAGACCTCCCCAGGCCGCGAACTGTAACACGGGCTCTTCTAAACCCTGCTGGTATCCCACGGGCATGGGCGGTATACTGTCTGTCTGTATCACCGAACCATAACCCTCCATACCAGTCAAGTGCTGCATTGGAGGGATAGCAAAACTCTGTCTCGCTGCTCTCAATTGCGCACCAGTCACACTGCCGGGCGCTGCATACATACTAAAACTTGGTGGACGATCGAATGATGCCATGGTCGGCAGAGAGCCCGAATCATTAGAAACTTGAATATGCGATGGCGACTGCTGCGAGTAGTCGTACGAATACACTGTCGGTACCGAGTTGTTTGACGAGGAGTGTCGCATCATTTGTGGTCCGTTGGCGGTCTGCTGATACTCCCAGAGGCGGTTGCGCAGAATCGCCAATATTGGTTCCGCAACTTTGTCAAAATTATCTCGCCATGAGGAGTAACCCCACCGTTTGCCAAGGTAGTCAAGTGCATCACGAAGTTGAGTAATGCAGTTGATGGCTCGCGTTGTGTTGGTGTATGCGTCCACAGGAGGACAAGGTATCGCTGGCGGTGGTGGTGAGTTCGAAGATACTGTGGGCGGGTCGGCGTGAATACCAGATAACACATGATTCATATTCTGGTTCAACAGATCGAGAAACTGCCGCCCTGTCATGTACACACGCATGGCGTCATAAAAGGAAACTGGAACCAAGTCTGTCGTTGTGTTGATTGCTTTGGACATGAGCTGAGCATAAGAGACGCAGTGTTCGAAGATGAGGTTCTGGACATATGGATGTGTTGTGGGTACTCGTGGAGATGGTGACAGCAGGTACACGTACGAGTATAATAATTCCAGTTCGAACCAGTCGTGATGTGCCGCCGATCTCTTGGACTGATCGTTAAAGCATGTAGCGAGATTGTGACATGTCTGCCACAGATACGGAAAAGGCTGAGACCAGGCTTCTCTACCTGATTGGAAGAGATCTTGATACCACTTCGATTGCAACTTTCGGAAATTGACAATGTCTCGAGCATGCTCGAATGATTTGAGCCATCGCGATGCGTATGAAGAGGTCTTTGGGCCTTGTTGGCCAGTGTAGGGCATACTCACATGAGCAGAGTCGTCGGAAAAGGAGAATGATCGAGTCTGGACTATGCTCACAGTCCTGTCCATTGTGTATACGCACCAGAAGATCCTGCGGCGTAGGTCCAGTTTGGCTTTTGGCAAGGTAGACCCCCTCGGCGGGTCCTGGTGTAGGCCTAGGTCGACCATCGCACGCGAAGCCGCACCTATCAAACTCCAGCTGTCAAAGTGATGAGGATCGACCATTGCGTATTGAGCCAGGAATATCAGGGCTTGTACGCTTGTGATGGATCCGGGCCGTAAGACGTGCTCGGCATGTTGCAATGCAGCAGCAACGTGACCCATGGCTTCCAGATGACATTCGTCTCCACACTTTTCTGACATCCAGCCATTGGAAACAGCAAGGATCATACGGACACACCAGTGGTCAAAGCTTGAGGCCATGGGTTGAGCATCGTTGGCGGCCTTGTAGACCGAGTCGATGGAGTAATAAAGACTGGTCTCGTCGAAAAAGGGTAACAAAGTGTAGATGTAGTCGAGATAGTGCTGTATGGTCATGGTTGCTAGATGTCGCGGCGGTAAAGGAGAGAGTAGGCTTGACGGTAAGGGGTCTTTTGAGCAGGCTGAGAGAACAAGACGGGCGTATGACATGAACGAGGTGAAGCCATAGTAGTCTCGTGAGGTCGCATTCACCGTGCTGTCTTGGTCAGTGGATTGGCCATACATTAAAAGCTCGTGGCTACTCACAGAAAACCAAAATCGGAAACAATGGCATCAATATCGATCTTCTCTCGCTGTCTGGCCTTCTTTTGACGAGCTGGATCGTCCTCGGTAGGAGTGATGCTATTGTCGGCCGGAATTTGCGATGGGTCATCGTCTTCTCGTTCGTGTATACTGACTGCAGATGACTTTCTAGCTTGAGCTTCTCGGAGCTTGCGTTCGAGTTTCTCGATTCTTGTCTCCAAGGTCGACACAAAACTTCGTTCTTTACCTCGAGCGAAGTTGTCGTTCGCACTCGCACACTCTGCTGCTTTGCCATTTTTCTCACACGCGGAGCAGGCCTTTTCGTGTCAGAGATTAAAAATAAGATGATGAAGCAGAATTAGACCATACCGGTAGTTTGCCGTCGCATTTGATCTTCGCAGTTCGACATCTTGAGCAGGCAGCTACAGGCCGACTGACCTTGAGAAGAGGTGTTTCGAGTACCATGAGTCCTCTGCCGCTGCTGTCACGAAGATGTTGGCTAGAGACTGTCATTGCCAGGTCAGCATGGTAGCTTCTGGGATTGATAGCTGCAAGTTAGACATCAGCACAATCGGGAATAGTTGGCGAGTAGCGCAACTATGCAATGATGCGTGCTGGATGTCTTGACCGGCAATGGTAGGGAGAAGCTGTCGTACCTTGTATACAGTATTCAGGGTAAATGCTTCGCCTCGGCAGATCGGAGTATATAAAGGTTGCGGCGTGTGGTGTCACGAGTCGTGAATTGGCGGTCGTGCAGTTTGTTCAGCCTTGTGGAACTGTTCCTCCTTTCGCAAGCGAGCACAGAGACGACGACAGAGTGACAAGATGCCTGAGTAGCTTATGTGCTTTGGAACAGATAAAACTGCTTGATAATAGGGTGCAGATCGCCGAAGCTGGAGTCTTTGAGGAGTTTGTACACGCCCGCCAGCCGAGGACTGATCAAGCCCAATACAGAGTCCAACGAGCTCCAGATACCGGTGTACGGCGGCGGAAGGGTCAAGCTGAGTAGCGAAATCGCGAAATCGTGACTGTCGCTGGCGGGTTGTTCGCAGTGCCTCAAAGGTTTCGCGCGAAGCTGAGCTAATCACGATAGCAACTGCTACGGCTGCGACGTGTCTATCGAGGGCAAGAACAGTCGGTTGCGCTGCTGACTATAGACATTTGAGGACAGTGCAGTATAGTGATTTTCGCACCCTACTGAGCTTAAAATTCTAGGTTTCCTTAACGATTCAACTGGCTTTCATGTTCTCATCGCTTGTCTATCCGGCACTGGTGCCATCATGGATGAGGGGCCAGAGTCGACCCCCGAATTCTTCACCGGCTCGAGTACATGCTCCGGTGGAGGGAGAAGACCCGACTATTCAAAGCTTCGTGGATAAAGGTTTCAGTACGATGAATGCATGGTTGTAGACCGTCATTGTTGGTCGATCTGCAATATCCCGTGACAAACATTTTAGATTATACATAGCTGTCGATCATGAGTTGATTAAGCATAATCAATTTAGCATTGTCAAAGCATCGTTATCATGCAGTATCGTGTCAGTCCTCTGTTCTCGAATATAGAACCCCTGTTATATAGTCTTCTCCCAGCCTGTCTTTCAAAGCGATGCTGTGTGTTGGACGATATCATTCATATGGGGGGCTTCCAGACCAATGCCGGCATGAACTCTTCATGCGTGCAGTATTTTCGTTCGGTACCGAGCGAAGGTTGGAGTAAAAGACGTTGGAGAAGTCGCGCATTTCTCGGCGTAAATGCTTGTTAACCTACTACTGACTGTGTGTATATCAGCCACAGCTTCTAGAACCCAGTAGGATGCTGCGAAGATTTTTTCTTGTGGCCAATTCTAGCGATGCCCCTCGCACTATTAGAGTCCACTGCACGTTCGTGGATGCGAATGCGTATAGTGCCATGCGCGTGGCAGCAATGATTGAAACTCTGCTCTGGGCGCAGTACATGCCGGCGTTCGTTCGGCTTATGCTTCTTCTTCTTCTTTTTCTTCTTTGCCTCGAACCTGACGGTTACCAGCCGTGGAGTCATACTGTAACCTGTTGAGTCCGCCCAGAGCTCGTGCCCGTGCTCCTGTCTTGGAACGCATGTCGCAGTCAAGTTAGACGCTTCAACAGGAGAAGATGGCGGTCTTTCTCCAGCGCGGCAGATGAACTTCAGCTGTCTGTAGGTGATCCAGCGAAGCATCGTTAGCCAGTGAGAGCTTGACTACTACGAAATTGCAGATCTTGCACTGCTTTAGCACCAAAGACAATGCTCCAAAGCAGTCCCCACCGGGCAAAACGATGTAGGGTAGCCCCTCACCTTTCCATGACAGGAGTCAAGATAAAGCCATGCCGCAGCCCTGTGACTGGTCAGACAAAACGGTTCGCCGAAAATTAGCTGATCAACGTGTCGCAGATCCATTCTTTTCCACTAATAACCTCGGCAACCTGCAGAGCTTTCCCCCCAATAACCTCTATCGCATAGTGTAGGCAACCCTGATTCTGGGCGGCTCGGAATGTCACCGCACTGTGAGTGTCTGTCGTCTCCAAATCGCCCCGTTGGTGCTTGTTGCGACTGCGTCAGAACTAGCACGCAGATGCTTGATGTGCACCCGAAAGTACCATGAACAACCACCTCTTGCTATTCCAGTGAACTCGAACAGTGCTGTAATGATGAAAGACTTGGGAGATAAGAAACGTTCTGTATCACTTGACCTGAATGCGTTGGCGCGACTCATCGTTGCTCTGCTTGCTCCGCTCCATTGTCTGTCATGAGGAGACCGCATAACCTTCGACCCCCACGGGTCCGCTTCACTACCTATCGGGCTCTGCCTGCCCATCTTTCAACCGCCGGTGATGCTTATTGATTGCTTAGTAAATTCTTCTTCGACATTCCTTGTCGATCCCATAAACAGTGGACTTTTTTTCCAAGCATCCTAGACTGTGTTTAGGTCTTGGAAGCGGTGATTTGAGCCTCTCGTGCTCCGAATCTGTCTCCGACAGAGCTGCCGCGTCACGCATATTACCGTATCCAACAAGAAACCTGCTCCCCATATGACAATTCGAACACTACCGGGACACGGAGCTCGCGAATAATCTTGGCCAATTTGTGCAGCTTCCGGTCTTGATGTATCTGCAATTCGACATAACTAGTTAGCCTTGTCAATGGATGCTATAGGTACTCCAACGAATATCCGTACCAATCCATCTCCACATGTCAACGGAGTCGCCGATCCTCGCAAGAAACCCTTGGTCATGACAACAACTACTGGAAAAGACCGCTTATCCGAAGAAACAAACTCTCCTCGAGTCGCTCACACTTTGACCGCATGTACAAGATGTAGACAGGTCAGTCGTATCGTCGTCTACCACACTACAACCAACCTTTACTAACATTGAGAAGAGAAAAACTCGATGCGATCCTGGTCTTCCTCGGTGTGGCCCTTGTGAGCGCACAAATGCTGTTTGCGAATACTGGGATCCTAACAAGCGCCGTAACATAAACCGCGACTATGTCGTCTGGCTACAACATAGGGTACGAGACTTGGAGAAAGAGGTGGACAAGCTGGACAATGACGATTCTAACGAGGACCCCGAACATATGGTGAGGGCAGCAGCTTCGGTCAAACTTCAGGATGCAGATGAGACCAAATTCCTGGGCCCTTCGAGCGGCACACAACTTACGAGGATTGTGATGCAACTGGCCAAGCAGTTCGGAGATGCAAAAACGATCAAGGAGATTGTTCCAGAGACAAAAGCCCGCGCCGTCAAGGAGCTCTACACCGCCGAAGCAATCAAGCCAACGTCTAAAGTCTACCCGCTCATTAGTGATGTCGCAGCAGAGGAGCTGCCAAACCGCGACCTCACCGATCTCCTGGTTCAACTTTACAACCTCAAGGTTCAGCCAATGTACCCCGCTCTCCACGAGCCGACACTTATACAGGATGTTGAAGACGTTTACGCCGGAAGGGCCAATGACTTTCAGAACTACATCACTCGCATGGTCATAGCTATTAGCTTGCAGAAGATGGACACACAGTACGCCGGTCTGGCCGATTCTTACTACCTGGCCGCTTTCAAGTACATGGAGGCTGTTGTGCGACCCATGGATCTGAGAACCTTGCAATGCTTTGCTTTGATCGCCGAATATTCGCTCCTCACACCTACACGAACCGCCATCTATTACATTGTTGGTATTGCAGTACGACTGGCGCAGGCGCTGGGCATTCACGAAGAGAAGACCATCACTCGAGGTAAAGACGGAAAACAGGCCAACTTTCTCGAGATTGATATGAGACGACGAGTTTTTTGGTGTATCCTTGTTATGGAATGTGGACTGTCGCATGCGCTAGGAAGACCTGTCACTCTAGCCATGGGACGCGATCATTTGGATGTCGACTGGTTTGCGACGTGTCCTGATGAGTACATCACCCAGGAGGGTATCGCGGATGGTGCACCCAGGATCGTACTGAAGAAGTGGATTGCTATACACTTTTTCAAAATGCGGCTACTTCAGCTAGAGATCCGCCGTACGCTCTACCTCAAGAAACGACCAACTCCAAGAGACGAAAACGATCCTTGGTTCAAGCAAATGCAAGCCAAACTTGATGCTTGGCGCGACGTGAGTCCTGAGAACGATGAAGGCATCGGCCTTGACAAGGTGTGGTTCATCGGCAGATATAACACCATGATCGCCTTTTTATATCGACCATCGCCACAAATTCCTCGACCATCGGTAAACGGAGCTCACAAATGCTACGAAGCTGCACGATTTAACATGTACATGACCCGAGAACAGATCAACCGAAAGAATGTCGACGTTACATGGATCTTCACCCAAGCCATTTTCATGGCCATGAACACCATGCTTTGGTCGTTATCGTACGAAGAAGTGCGCAAGGCACATCCAAGGTCAGAGGTTATCCAACATCTGACTACCGGCATGGAAGCGATCAATCTGGCGTCCGATCGATGGCCGGGTGTCGCGTCCGCTCATGAGCTCTATACACACATTATCGAGGCAGTGCTGAAAATATTTGACAAGGATGGAGATGTACCCATTACTGCAGCCTCGCCGTCTGACGGACCATCTCCAGCGACGCACTATTCTGACAATTCCGGTCGCTCACATGCCGACAGTCCGGTGGCCTTCGCGTCCAACACATTGTACACACCACCTGAGCACGGCAATAATCAGAATGCTCAGTATGGCTATCTTCATGGCGGAAGCAATGTCGAGCAATTGCCACTACCTTTCAGCTCAAACAAACTATCGGACCATTCGTCTCCCTCGGGCGGTGCTGGATCTTCGAGCGCAAGTCATCTCCATCATTCTGCACATCAAAGTCCGCAAAGTACAATGTCGGTACCATATGGCGCAGACCAGCGCACAAGTCAACCATCAATATCTCCAGGACCGCTACCACAGTTCCAGCCTCTGCCGACCGACTTTGACAACATGGCCTTCCACGGTTGGAACCCATCTTTTCGACCGAACAACTCGAGTCCGTACAGCGATTACGGCATTCCCAACATGGCAACAAACCCCGCATATCACGATCCGCAAACTTATAACCAGCAATATCCCGGCCAGGAACAGCTTCTTCCAAATCAAGCCATGGACTACTTTGACCCCAACTACTGGAACAACATCAATTCTATGCATGGTAGCGGCTTGACTGCGTCGCAGCAGACGGAGCTGATGCAGTCACTGGAAACGCAAGGAGTCAATGATATTAATAGTATGATTGCCGCTAGCAGCAGGTTATTCAACCCGCAAGCGAGACCTGGGTGAAGGAACATGGGCACTAGGAGAGTGACGACACTTCGAGTCATTTGCCTTCCAAAGTCCTGCCTGGGTGGATGTGGAGCTGCTCGGGTTACAGGAGACGAGCAGTGAACAGAAGGACTCCTTGTTGAGCAAGACGAGCGGATGCTATGGATCGCGTAACCGAGCAGAACGGACCAGAGTCGATGGATGGCAAGACGAGTGGATTCAATGGATCGCGAACCAGGAGCGAAAGGAAGCAGAGCCGAAGCAAGGCTAGACGACTAGCCACTGGAAATCACGAGGGGACGGGACTGATACAATTGATGTGTTGGACATAATCCAATATCATTCAAATATATTTACAAACTCCAGATTGGAGAGAATCAACTCTTCCTCGAGCTCTCTCGTCCTCAGATTATTGGAACTCTTCGCCTTCGTATCGTATATGGTGCCTTCCGCTTGGGTCTTCGTTTTGATCTTTTCTCCTTGCTCTTATCCTGTAGCGTTTCCTCGCCCATCTCCTTCCCTCACAAACAGTAATGCGCCTTTTACGCACCGCCCTCACGCTTAGCATATTCCTCCTCAATACGCTCTTCATAAAGCTTATCCGCCGCCTCCTCGGCAGAGCCCTTGCTCTCGCTGACACCAGCGCCCGCAGTCACACCCCCCATGGAGGACTCCTCGCTCGGCACCTCTGCTGCCGGGACCGAGCCGGATGGTCGCTCGTTGCCGCCCTGCGCTGTCTCGGACGTCGAGGGTTTCTCTGTTGTTGGAATCGGGAGTGGCATGGTGTTTATTTTCTGGGGAAGAAAGATCAGGGTTGTTCGGTAGTTTTGAGGTGGTTTGTTTGTAGCTAGACAGGCTTGTGAGAAACTGTGTTTGGGGGCACATGTACATGTAATATGTGGTTGTTTGGAGCGATACGTCACTTGCACAGCCACGGAGGAGGGGTGATCAGCTGCTCGAACCAGTGGCGCATGGAAGTCTTTGGACATTTGGAGACGCACACAGCGTGCTTTTGCGTACGAGTCTAGACTTCAAGATATTCCTTGACGCAGGCCAAAAACATACCATTCGTCGTTGATGCAAACCTTTGTACACGTGTTCAGACAAAGTAACAGAACCGTGCTGACCGGAGCAAAAGGTGATGTGCAAGAGAAGATTCGTTCCGCAAAACGTACAGCACCCGGGATTCGCTGCTGGTCACCCACGCAACTACTAATCGAGCGTTTGCTTGCTTAACGTGTGGAGAGCGGACGGGATCCAGTGTTCTCAAGCAACTATGGCCGTACGTATTCAAGAGTTGTTCTTATTGAATTAATATAGGTAAACAACTAATCTATAGGTAGTCAGCTAGAATCGCGGCTTGCGCTGGAGCAAAATTTCTGGCCTCACATTTGTTGGGAGATGCGTGAACACATGAAATTAAGTAATAGTGATAATGTATATACATGGTATGTGCAGTTTTATAGTACAGATATTCTAGTACTAACCAAGTCATCGAAATTCTTTCTATATGTACAATTCGTTATTCGTAACATCGCTTTTCACGATTGCCGTTATGTATGACACAAATTCATGACATCAAAATTAAAACTCATTCCAGGATGGACTCCAGAGCCTCGAAGTCAGCAACCGATCGCTTGCCGCCAGAAGTAGGGGTTGACTTGGCGGAAGTCTTCTTAGAAGTCTTGGTTGTAGCCGCGGAAGAAGACTTGGAGGTTGTGCTAGTCTTGAGAGTCGTGGAGGAAGACTTGGAGGAGGTACTAGTCTTGAAAGTCGTGGAAGAAGACTGCGAGCTGGTAGAGCTAGAAACAGTGCAGGTAGAGCTGGCAGTGGCGTATGCGGAGATGGCCGGCTCGTTGGCCATCTTATTTGGATCGGAGATGAGAGTGATACCGGCCACCAAAATGGCGTTCTCGGTAAGCAAAATGTCTTCGAGGGTGAGACCTGGCGCGGCATACATCTGGCAGAGACTGGAGGTGTCGACTCTGCTGAGTTGACCTGGTCCAGGATGCGTCAAGGCATCCATGGCGAGACCGTAGGCGATGGGGTTATACAACACACCCTCGTGGCTGTAGAAGGATCCAGCAGGCTGGTCGGGGCAAGCGAGTTGAACTTCGGTATTGGAGACACCTACGTTACGGGCGTCGAGGAGGTAAGCAGACGCGTTGGTGCCCTGTTGAGGCTCGACGATCTCATCAAAGAAGCCGCTGTAGACGGTGGTGGTAGGAACGTAGGCCGAGTCACCATCGTCGGCACGGAGAGTGGTGATGTAGTTGCTGAAGTACTGCTGCTGGAGAACAGCAGCTTCGTTGGCGAGACCACTGACGTCGATAAAGTTGGCCAGTACGGTACCCTTGTAATCTGGGGAGATGGCAACGTGGTCGTTCGTGACAGAACGAGTAGAAGGCCAGTACTTGAATGCCCACTGAATGTTGATGTTTCCCTGGGACCATCCAATAATGGAGGTGTTGGTCTTGGTCAAGGAGGAAATATAGTTGATGGCGTAGGCGGCGTATTCGGCATTACCCTGGGCATCGTCGAGGAGGAAACCAGGGACGTTCACCCACACTGGATCAGCATAGTCGACGTTCTGCAACAGAGGGATAAAGTTGCCGTCAAAAGTGATGTAGCCAGTAGCTCCAGTGCCTGGAAAGAGAATGACTGGTGGCTTTGCGCCATAGGTGAAGCTGTCTGGAATGTAGATGGCCGATCGGAGGCTGTCTTCGCTGATAGAATAGGGAGCGTCGCAAGGACTCTTTTGTGGATAAACAGAGGTGGGAGGATCCGGGTTAGAGTTGGAGGAGCTGTCCATTTGGGTAAACTCGCCCAAGAAGTCGGCAATACCTTCGGCGACGGAAATGGTTGTGAGTCCATTGGCGACCAGAAGAGCATCGTATTCGATGATGTTGGTAGGCTGAGCGACTTGGTTGATGCTGGAAAGGCGGGAGATAGCATCTGCCTCATTGGTTGGAGTAGCAGTTGGGGTGACCAGGCTCAAAGACGAGAGGACACCGGCTGAGCCCACACCTGCTGACAGGGCAGAAACGACACCTCCAACGGCAGAACTGGCAGCTGCATTGAGTCCGCTCAAAAGACCAGCGAGCTGTCGCTTTTCGAGGTCGTCGATTTGTGGTGCTGGGGTGACCTGAGGTGTCGCGGCGGCTTCGGCGACTTGAGTAGGAGCTGCAATGGCAGTACCAATGAGCGGAAGAAGCGCGAAAGCGACGGAAGAGGACTTCATGATGAATGATTGAAGGTGAAGAGAGACGAAAGGGAGGCAGAAGATTATCGCTGCACCTACGAACTCGTGTGGGATTGGAACGGCGGCTGTCTCATGGAGACTCTGTTCGTTATGTATTCTGCCGCACACGGCTTGACCCTACCTGAAGGGCAAGCGTAAAAAGCATTACGACACAGATATCAGATCGACGAGAGGTGATCAACATTGCCATGTGGATATGCGATTTGACGATGCCGAAGATGTGGTCAGTGTGGTCGAGGATCATCTGGGTTTCTTCGCCGTTCGAGTCCCGAAAGCGGCTAGCGCACGGAGAAGAGAGGATTGATATGCGTGTAAAAGGCGAATCCATCATGCAAGCCGAAGGACCGCGCAGTTCCCATAATCGCAGTCACTTGACATCTGCAATGACTTCTGCAGGGTTTTTGCGACCGTCACGCATGCTGTGAGGCGACCCCGTATGTCTGTGTCGTAATTCTACTGTGAGTTTATAGAAAGAGTGGTTTGTAGAGATACCCTGGTCAGTTAGGGAAGTCAGGCTTCTGGGGCAAACTCGGCAGACAGCCAACGCGGACAACAAAGAAGTCACTTTGTTAAGATACCTTGTCCTTTCATCAGATGTCGAGTGAAGGATGCCGGCGTAGACGCGACCACAGTCCACTAACCGGAGTGGAATATTGCCGATGGGAATAGATCAGATCTGCAGATCGGTCGGGTTGAATGTTGTTTTTTGACGACACAGGCATGAACTGCACATGTGAGGTCTGTGATGCGGCTGGACTGACTCGACCGGGCCAGTCCGAACCCTACAAATATGGTTCACGTGACGCAAATGCGGATAATCGTTACCAAGGATCTGGAGATCTGCGGACGGCGTCACGAGAGGCAATCGATGTTTCTCCATCCGGATTCCGACGAGGACCTTTAAAGGCGGTTCCTCAACGATCAGCGTTGATTTCCTGATGCGGCAGTTCTTGTCCGAAACGCAGCCGGATTTGCACAAAATCTGCTCAAATGGATCTGAGGTCCTATCAAAAACAATTCACAGCATTGAACGAATGAGAAACGAAACCTTCACCGTTTGGCCATAATCTCTAGGTGTCGGAACAATCTGTTCGCACTTTTTGTCTATTTGCGGTGTTGAATTCGTTCCTGCCTCCTTGGCATAGCAGAAAACCAAGCAATGGCTGTACGTGAGCTGAGCAGGCCTCGAGTCGCGACGAAGCTTCAAGTCGTCGAGGACCGGTGAGCAATCTGGCAAGAAGGCCGTCTGCTGTAGTTGCAGATGGTTTGAGATGATGCATTGTTCGAGGTTACTGCTGCCTCTTTTCCCCAGTGGCGTGGGTCCGCTACACCTGCCTCATCCTTTTCTCCGGTACAGAGCCGCGCTGACTCCGCTTGTTCCAACATCCAAGAACCATGGGAAGCACTTGTTAAACAAGCAAACACAATCGTATAGTAGCACTCTCACCACATTGACTCGTTAATTCGATCGAATCTCCACGCAACACGCGCTTCGGCGGAATAGTCTACCACCGCCATGGCTACCAAATTCTCCATCTCTGTAGATCAAGCTCAGCTTGACGATCTCCATCAGCGTCTCGCACTGGCTAAATTCCCTGACGAGGTTCGTGCCTTAAAGAACGGCCTGGGGACAAACACTGCTTGACTACTGACAACACTTTTGCCGATAGCTCAATGAGGCCGGATGGGACTACGGTGCGCCTCTTCAGGATGTGAAACGGTTGACCGAACACTGGAAGACGCGTTATGACTGGAGAAAGACCGAGGCCAAACTAAACGAACTGCCAAACTTCAAGACGTCTGTTCATGTCGACGCTTTTGAGCCTATCGATCTTCACTTTCTTCACCAACCAAGTTCCGACAAGGCTGCCATACCACTACTGTTCTGCCACGGCTGGCCAGGCAGTTATGTCGAAGTCGTCAAGATCATGCGCATGCTCTCTGACTCTTCCTCTGGGGTGTCATTCCACATAGTCGCTCCTTCTCTGCCCAACTTTGCATGGTCTGCTGGTAAGTTGCATTCAAATTCTATCTAGGAGGACCAGTTGACAGGAATCAGGCATCAAGAAGAGAGGCTTCGGACTCGCTCAATATGCAGAGACCTGCCACAAGCTCATGAAGCAACTGGGCTACCACAAGTATGTGACACAAGGCGGTGATTGGGGCTTCTACATCACCCGAGCCATTGGCTTGTTGTACCCGGATTCATGCCTAGCATCTCATATCAACATGATCAGAGCCTCGCCACCGAGCTGGTCAACACATCCTCTCCTTGCCTTGGCTCATGCGACCACCCCATATACCGAATCTGAGCAAAAGGGGCTAGAACGAAGTGACTGGTTCGCAAACGAAGGCTCTGGCTATCGAGTCATTCAATGCACAAAGCCTCAGACTCCAGGGTATGCCATTACTGACAGCCCGGTCGCTCTGCTTGCTTGGATCTACGAGAAATTGCACGATTGGACTGACAATTATCCCTGGTCTGACGACGAGATACTCGACTGGATCAGTATCTACTGGTTCTCGACCGCGGGAACGGCTGCAAGCTTCCGTATCTACTACGAAGCGACTCATGCAAAGTCCACAGGAGTCTCGCGTGATAGAACCCAACAGTTCATACCGACTGTCAAGCTTGGTCTTAGTTTTGCTCCCAAAGAGCTCACCGTCTTGCCAAAGACCTGGTGCAGGACTCTTGGCCCTGTCGTATACGAAGGCGAGCACGAAAGCGGTGGCCACTTTCTCGCCCATGAGAAGCCAGAATTCATCGTTGAAGATCTGCGAGCCATGTTTGGTCCTGGTGGCCCTTGTGCCGGCATAGTCACTCAGTAGGCGATCCCAATCACTCTTATGCAGTGGAATCAGTAACATCAAATACTCGCCATATAGCCATGGAGTGACCTAGAACGTAAAAAGAATAGAAACGATGATATGTATCAGATTCGCGCTGTAGCCAGTTCGACACACAACCGACTTGTCCGCCAAGACAACAGGTCGTCCATACCTTAACAATCATCATGTCTTAGATCAATCCGTATTTCCAACCTTCAATAACCAACTACTCAATATCTTGACATGACTGATAATGCCTTGCCTCAAATACGAAGTGTATCAGAAGTTCCGAATGCCAATGATGATGAAGCACAGCAATCCGACTCGTCTGCAGCATCGGCTCCCAGCAGAATAGAAGGCAATACTATTGATACAGATGAAGAAGATGAAGATTCTGATGACAGCGATGATGATGCTATGAATCCTTCGGTGCTGGAAGATGCACTTGACAGAGCGGAAGAAGAGCCGTACTACAATGAAAGTAAGATTAACTCATACGCTCGCTTTACCACGCCCTTACCAACATGACCCTCAAGGCCTCGACCATACCATACCCAAGGAAGAAGCGGCGCGTCTTCGTCAGCATCTTCGAAAAGTTGGCCCAACTACTTTCATCGAGGAATACTTGACCTCTGGCAAATACGATCTTCGGACACTCGTGACCGCTTTCGGCGTACGACCAGATTACCCATTCGATGACCAATGGTACCTTCGTATGCTTGGACTTTCAATACAACGCGAGGTAGACCGCCGCCAGAAGCTGGATACTTTCAACACGATCGAGGATGTTGTTGAACTCCTACAAAAATGTCACAAAATCATGGTCATCACGGGTGCCGGCATCTCGACAAGCTTAGGCATCCCAGACTTTCGCTCAAAGAACACTGGCTTCTATTCCCAACTTTTAGCTCGAGGCATATCAGAGCCAGAAGAGGTCTTTGACATTCACACCTTTGACGAAGATCCGACGTGAGTTTGACCGAGTTTTCAATGGCCCACGTACTGACCAAGTGCAGCACATTCTACAGTCTAGCCAAAGACATACTCCCTGTCATAGACCGCTGCTCACCGACCCATACCTTCATCAAACTCCTCCAAGACAAGAACAAACTTCTCACCAACTACACCCAGAATATAGACAACATCGAAGAGTACGCCGGCATCCACCCAGACCGCCTGATTCAATGCCATGGCTCCTGGGCTCGAGCGGTCTGTCGCAAATGCGGCCACAACGTTCCAGGCATCGACATATTCCCAGACGTACGCGCCGGCCGCGTACCGAAATGCACACGATGCCCGACTCTCCTCGCCGCCGACCAGCCCAGGAAACGCAAACGCGGCTCCTCCAGCAGCAAATCTCGCAAAGCGTCCTACTCTGACAGCTCCTCAGAGGGCGACTACGACATGCCCGAAGCAGGCGTCCTGAAGCCCGCAATCACCTTCTTTCACGAACAGCTACCCAACACCTTCTTCGACCGACTGACGGACCATGATCGTGACGCTGTGGATCTGGTCATCGTCATCGGCACATCCATGAAGGTCTCACCTGTGAATCAGATCCCGAATTATATACCTGCTGAGGTGCCGCATGTGTATATTTCGAGAGACCCTGCGCCGCACATCAATTTCGACGTTTCATTGATCGGTTACTGCGACGATATCGTGGGCGAGTTGGCGAGAAGGGCGGGTTGGACCATTGAGCATGCCGAGTTTAAAGCGGATAAGCGGGCGGTCGTGGAGAGGTTTGATGAGAGTGGTCATCATTGGAAAATCGCGGTGCCTGGTACGCAACACACAGCTGAGGAGGTGGCTGACCCGGGAGTCTGAGTACGAGATGGCAGTGCGTGAGAGGGATCGTGAACATGAATTCATAGGATCCAGAAGATTGCCCACTGCACGTCTTCGACATGCAAGGACGCAGAACGAACACGACGAATTATAGATACCAGGCAGAAGATTGACAGCATCCGCTTACACTATCTTCTTTCGCGCCCGGCCCTTCTCCTGTCCTGGTGATCTTTCGTATCTCGTCCCCTTCCATGTTCGTGATAAATCGCGAGATACATTGTAATGGTCATATGAGTAGAAAGCTAAAAGGCAAGAGCGTATACGAAAGAAATACATGATGCCAATTCACATGGATTACCTGGCCATTCTCGACCTATATTTACCACTTCTAACTCTGATGTTTGGACACTCTACAGGGACGTTCAAACGGGGTCTGTGGCCAGCAACTGTAAAAGCAACCTGTTCCAGGGGGGGTTTTCAGCTGCTTCCAATAACACATCCCCTTGGTCTAAGCTTCTGGAATCGCGGAGTAGAACGCCATTTCAGGGTCCATACCATAATACCATACATTATTATTATCTACAGGAAGCCGTGCACGAAATCCAGGCACCATCGTCTTACACACAGTCTTCTTGACCTATCTATCTAGTCACATCAACCTCAGTCCGCCTGTCGAACAGCCAAAATGCCAGCCCGTCGATTCAAAACCATCGTGCTGCTATTCGTAGCCTCAGTACTGATCCTCTTCTACATCACGACCGGCGCCTCCAGCACACGCTCAAGCGAATTCTACACTCGAACCGTGGCCGCCGTGAACGCACGCACACACAACCATGGTTCAACAGCCGGGGGCTCGAAATCATTCAACGACATAGCAGCCGCCAACGCCAACATCGCGAAGGACAAGGACAGCGAAATGGACGGCGAGATCGACCGCGCTGTCGCCGGCAAGGACGATGCGCACGATCGCAAGCAGAAATTGCTCGCTGACGACGCGCCGGCTGTTGGTACGCAGGCGGCTAAGAACGCTGCTGCCAAGGCCCAGGCCGCGCTCGAGGACGCGGATGAGGCTATTGAGCAGGGCGCTGCGAAGGCCAAGGCTGGTGCCGCCAAGGGTGCTGAGAAGGTCAAGGACACGGTCGGCAAGGGTGCCGAGAAGGTCAAGGATACGGTTGGCAAGGGCACGGAGAAGGTCAAGGATACGGTCGGCAAGAGCAAGGAGCAGGCTGCGGCGCTGGCGAAGGATGTCGAGGCCGATATCAAGGACGCCATTGACCCTGTCACTGGTGGCGAGAAGAACACCGCCGGACGCAAGAAGTACGAGGCCGGTGAGGGCAAGAAGGTGGTCAAGCAAGGCGGCGACGACAATGATGGCGTGGCCAAGGTCGGCAACACCGGCAAGAAGTTGAACAAGGGTGATGGAAAGGATGACAAGGACGAGGAGGAGGACGATCACGAGGTCGAGGCTGCGTTGGACCAGATCTTGAAGAGGAGTCCAGGTATGATTAACACGTTGATCGACTCCTTCGAGCACAGCTAACGGTTCTAGTCATCATTTTCAGCAAGACCTACTGCCCCTACAGTCAAAAGGCCAAGCACATCCTGCTGGACAAATACAGCATTGTGCCAGCACCGCATGTCGAGGAACTAGACATCAACCATCTCGGCGCTCGTCTGCAGAATGCCCTTCTCAAGATGACGGGCCGCAGGACGGTGCCTAACATTCTCATCAACGGCAAGAGCGTCGGCGGTGGTGACGATATTGCCGCGCTGGATGCGTCGGATAAGTTGGTTGATAAGATTAAGGAAATGGGTGGAAAGAGGATCATGGAGGCTAAGAAGGTCGAACAGGCTGCTGCAAAGGGTGCTGGTGCAGGAGACGTGTAGTTTTGATCCTAGTTTCAATTGTTGTTTATTATTCTCTGTAAGAATCTTGTTCCTAATCAGTCATTCTGTGGAACCACGGTTCGGGCTTGTCTTGCATTGCGATTTGGTAAAGAAGCTTCGTTAGCAATCTGCATCAATAGATTTATGAAATCATAGCAATGCGTTAATCACAGAGTCTTGTCAAGTTGTTTGATCATCGTAGTCTTTAACGTTTGACATTTCGCTCAGACGCATGCAAGGTACCTGACAAAGGTAGCAACTCCCTCCATGATTTTTGTTGATTTCGCCATTTGCAAGAAAAGACACACAACTCCCCCAACCTCGAATCGACGTCGACCGGCATGGATCCATCCTCCTTGTAAACCGTCAACTCAATCCGTTATTGAGAACCATCCTCGTCATCAATGAAGCAAGTTCCAATCATCTAGACCTCGACCTCAATGTTCGTCCTCTCGGAGACGTAGAGACCGTCCAAGAACTTTCTGATATCCTTGTTCTTGACTCTGCAGATCTGCTGGATGTCGGCGGCGGATTGGGAAACGTCCTCGAGTGAGTTGCCGGTGAGCGAGAGCTCGTCCTTCTGGTTCTTGGATGCCTCGACGTCGACACCGGCGCGCATGACTACTCGTCGCACAATCTTCTCGCCCAAAAAGTTCCTACAAATCAAGTCTCAGTATGCCATGCCAGTTTTGGATGCTTCCTTATCGTGCTTCTTCCATACCTGATCTCAACCTCGTGGAGGCCAGTCTCGCCGTTCTTGTCGATGTTGACGTTGATTGGGAAATGTGCGTAGACGTAACGCATCTTGTACTTGTAGCCCTTGGTGACACCGACGATCATGTTGTTGATGAGAGTGCGGACGGTACGGAGGGTAGCGACACCCTTGCGGTTGCCGTGGTGGAGTTCGATGGCGATGAGGTCCTTCTTTGGGAGGGTGAAACCGACGGACAAGTGACCGAGGTCCTTAACGAGCTTGCCTGTGTTTTGTATGAGTTTTCCTGTTCCTCTTCCAATCTCTTTTCTGGGATTTGCGATTCGGCGTACCTCGTGGGCCCTCGACGGTGACGGTCCTGGTCTTGATGTGGACCTTGACTATAGACAAGTATCAGCGCAATTGTCCTGTGTCGCTTTCGCTGTCGGTTTTTCGATCGTACGTACCGCCCTCTGGAATTGGCAGAGTCTGCTCGGAGTGAATGTACCTCATCTTGGCTGGTGTGTGTGGTGTTGTGTCGTTTGGCGCTCCTCGAGTTCAATGTCGATTCGATGGTGGTCAAAAATTGGAAGTGGTGCGTCGCGCTTCACTCCGTAAATTAACCGAAGAAACCTGGCGGTTTTTGTGCGAGAAGTTCATAGCGGCGGTTATACCCGCTAGTGCGTTCATGATGCCGCTTCACGTTCACGGGGAAGGGAAAGCGTCTGTCTGTTCGGGCCTGCCAGCCGCGTCGGGGATAATTATTATCCTTTCCAACTTGATTGCGTAAGGTACCTTACGATCCTTTGGACTACCATGACCATATATCACTGCATACTTTGCATGCTTTGCATACTTTGATCCAATGGCGAAAGACAAGACAGCATCGTCTGCCACGCGCAACGACGATACGAGCGCGGACTCTGGCTCGTCGCTAATTATCTGTAGAAACAAGTGAGTACGCTGCATTCTCTTCGCGTGGGTCGCTGCATACCGTACCCTACTGTACCTTATCCCGAGGGTCTAACAACCACCATTTCTCGAACTTCCTGAGAGCATATTTCTTTTCTACGAGCAGAGCACATATCTGATCAGTCGATAGGTAGATAGAGGCGACCAAATGCAATATCCTTTTTACTGACTGAACTCCCCTTCAGACATTGGAAATACATCTCATCGTTTCACGGACCATGGCTGCAACTACCGCCAGAGGTGTTGCAATCGCTTGTGCACCAAAACTATTACATGCCACAACCTCGCCTTATTGACCCTGCAGTGTTCTTTGACATCGTCAAAATCAGACGCGCTGTCGACGAAGCGACAGACGACGCGGTCAGAGCATCAACCGGCTTCAGCTCGACTCAGAATGGTCAGCATGGACGCTACGATCCCTTTGGTGGTGGACAAGGTCCGAAGATGAGCAAAGAGCGAATACACAAGGTTCGACAGAAGGCAGTTAGGGTACTGGCGAAAGCATATACCTTGGACGAGGTTGCGACCAGTGTAGCGACAATGCAATCCACGTCATCACTGGAGGATGTCGCCCTACATGTACTGAGGCGCGAGAAGTCGGACCAGGATGCCAAATATGTGCACTTCTTCCACGAAAAGATTCCTTCTCGGACGATGGAAAAGCACACTCCTCTCGAGCCGCTGACCGACATCATACAATCATTCCCAACGGATATGCAAGCGGCGCCTCTACGCACGCGCGGACTGACAAGAATCTTCAAGAACGACAATGAGGGGGCTGCTATGGATTTCTCCTTGGCTCTGCAGATTGTTCAAGAGATCAACTTGAGGCACAAGCCAGGAGCAGATCAATTGGTCTTGGCCAGCAAATTCAAGGAAGAGCGAGAGGCTTGGAATAAGTCTGGTCGTGACTGGCGATCTGTACCTCAACTTAAAGACGAGGACCAGCCCAGTAGTCTCGAACAACAGCTGCTGTTCAATAGGGCAAATGTCTATTTGACGATAGCTTGTCAGTATGCTCCGCTGGCTCTGCTAGGCCTCAAGCAGTACCAACAAAAAGCACATGCTGCTACGAATGCTGAGGAAGGTGAAGGTATACCCTTGACTGCTGATGATAAGAGAGGTCAGGTCTTCCGTCTCGACTCGCGGAAAAAGGTCAAGCTATATGCAAGACGAGCGCTCAAAGACTACCTCGCGTTTCTCGCCTTTTTCGACTACACGCCAGGTCTACCTTCTGAGATAATATCCGAGGTGATCATGCGCATGTATGACCTCGCCGACGGAGGCAAGACTGCAACCAGAACAACCAAGGATCGTTTGCTCGAGGACGGACGCTCGTCGACAGACTCCAGCAATACGAGCAATGCGCTCACGAAGCATCAGAAGCCCGACACGAATGGTCACAAGGCATTCCAGCCCAACGGCTGGCCACAGCTGCCACGCCCAAATATCTACACCGCCAACTTGCTCTTCTCTGAGAAGCCTCCGGCAGATCTTCCAGAGTATCCAGCCTCCTCACGCCGAAAGTCGGAACCCTACTCCTCCGCCGCACGTGAAGCAGTAACCTACCATCCGATGTTGACGGACGCAATCCACTCTTTGCTCCTTTGCCACAGCCTGTTGCAAACCTCTCCCACCGAACTAACCCGACACGCCTACAACGCAGCCCGCTTGGCACGAATCGCAGACGGTTACCCGATCTTTCAAGCTGCGCGCTCGCCCTCACGCGCCGACTGGATCGAAATCCTTCGTCGAACGAATAACTTCCTTTCCCTTTCGGCGCCATGGCAAGTCCTATGCCAGCCATCTCCACTGCCTTATCACAACTCGCCCCCTCCCTCTGCTCCAGGCACAGCACCAAGTACGGAACTTTCGCGCAGCAACTTCTCCCCCGGAACAGAGGAGGGACAGCGCCCTGACAGTCTACGCCAGAAGCAGAACGAGACGGCCGAGCAGAAGAAAGAGCGGATCAAGCAGCAAGCCATCCTGGACGCGCTGAGCGACGAGCGAGTCGTCGACGAAGCGTCCTTCCAGCGCAGCGTCAAGGCCAGGGAAAAGAGGGCTTTCGACGACGAGGCGGACATTGCTGGCCACCAAGCACGCGTCGAAGCCGCTAAGACTGCTGCGGGCGGTCAGCTGGGCCAAGGCAACACCGAGGGCAGTGCCAAAGATACCAGAGCCGAGGGGTTCAATACTAAGGAGTATCCCATCTGTTCTGACCGCGCGGAGGCGGTTGCGAGGTGGATCTTGGAAGCGCCGGCCAGTGTTGGTAGCAAGAAGAAGAGGCCTGCGAAAAAAAAGGCGCGGGCGACGGGGGCGGCTTCGTCTGTCGATGCCGCTACGGATGGAGTGGCGGGTATGAGCGTTGGGGACGGCGAGGAGGTTGATTAGATGTACTCGAGTGCAGACGCACGACTGCTGTACTAGTCACACGTTCCACAGTCATTACTACACAGGGCTTCAGGAGTAGATGGATACTTTCAATAATCCTATGTGCTGCCCCAACTACATAACACAACATTTCCATCCTTCGCCAAACTAAGTTATAAACCAACAGTAAAAAGACAGACGTCGACCCGGATTAGGTCAAGATAGATGAGTCTCAGTTTCACACCGCTGCGCGTGGCCGGCAGGTGCGAGGGGGGGTATATGACGCCCGAGAAATGCAAAGCAAGAAAAAAGACGACCCGATTCGTACAAATATATCCAATCTGAACCCATGATATGACAATTTTACAACAAAAGAAAACAGTCACAGTCCAAGTGTCTAACCGATCGGCTCGAGCTCGTCAGCCAAGCTCCTGTGGCCATGGTTGACGTTGCTGGGCGACGCGGGCGACGGGGGCATACTGGCCAATTCGTCGTCTTCGGCCCTAGCGATTTGGGCGTCGACGGCACCCAGTTCCGCGTCTGCGTCGTAGCTTTGACGTCTGAATGAGAGCGAAGGCGTTGCTGGACTCTGGTCTCGAAGGGCTGATACCACGGTCTTGGCACTTGCGGGACGAGATCGGGACTGCGCGTAGGAGCCTTGGGAACTGCGTGGTCGCGGGGCGGAAGAGCCAGGCGTCACTGTGTGTGGACTGTGCGGACTTGGTGTCCGACGGAGGTTGCTCGCTGGCGGCGTCATGAGGCCATTCAGAAAGGACGGCGAGATTGGTTGGGGCTTGGATGGCGTCTCTGCGCTCCGCTGCGGGCGCGCGGACTGGACTGCACGGGGTGCGGCTATGGCCTCAGCACCCTTGCTGCGCCAATTGCCGAAAGCAGCAGCGAGTTGCACTGCGCGTGGAGAAGCGAAGTTGGTCAGACCAGCGAGTGCCTGCCCTTTCAGCGAGCTGCCGGCTTGAATCCAGCGTTCCTTCTCTGCTTGTTCCATCTGGAGATTCGCGCGGATGCGGATGGCTGCGTCGTGAACGTATTCCCGATCATAGTCGGACTTTGACAATGTCTCGATGAGCTCAGACAATTCATCGCCACGGTTTGACAGAAGCTCTCGGAGCCAGTTGATCTCAATCTCACGCTCCTTGAGCTTGGCAGGCGCTTCGCTGTCCAGGCTGGTGACCTGCTGCTGAAGGCGCTCAATGCGAGTCTCGCGTTCTTGCAGTTGCTCCTGGAGGACCAGGATAGACTCCCTCAAAGCTTGAGGAGAGATCTTGTCAGATCCACGGAGCGGCATTGAAGATTGAGGGACTGCTTTAGCGGCTTGTGCAGCAGACACCGCAGCTTGGGCAGCAGATTTCGCAATTTCAAGTCTCTCCTCGAGATGCGTAATGCGTTCTTGGAGATGTCCGCAACGAGCTTCAGATAAACCCAACCTCTCCTGCCAGAAGAACTCTGTGCGAGCCTGATCTTGCTTGGCATCGGCGATAGCACGGTCACGTTGAATCTTGACGTATTGGATATCCTCTTCGTGTCGCTTGCGAAGGTCGCCCAGAGCGGCACTGCTCGCTTCATTGACCTTGTGTAGAGTGTCGCGTCTGAGATCAGTCTCCTCCTGGATTAGGATCTCGTGACGTGCCTTGGTAGCCTCGACAAGAACTCTCATGTTGTCGAGCTCGCTATTGGCAATTGCAAGCTTGCTCTCGAGGCCAGCGCACATGGCGTCGGCTTGATTGCTCGCGTTGTCGATGCCGGCTTGCATCATAAGCTGAGCACGCTGCACTTCGATACGGCTATTCTCGCGAGCGTCTTGGATCTCGCGCTGAATGCGCGAATTGGTGGTGAGCGATTCAGACAGCTCGTCCTTGAGCTCAGCAACAGTCTCTTCGAGCAGAACATTCGATTTGTACGCCGACTCGAGTGACATCTTGGCCGCAGCACCTTCTGACACTTGAGATCGGAGACGCTGAATTTCGATTTCGAGACCAGTGCGTAGTTGAGCTTCTGCATCGGATCGAGACTGGAGCACAGCCTGCCTCTTCTGCAGTTCTTCGTTGCGGCTAGACCAGGAAGCTTTCTGACTTGCGATCTGCTCTGCGGCTACTGCCATGTCTTTGTGAATCTTCTCAAGCTTTTCACGCATGTTGTCACGAACGTTGAGGCCATCCGCTACCTGCGCGTTAAGGTCAGAAATTGTCTGCAATAGAGTCTTTTTCTCCAGCTCGGCAGTGTCAATTTCCTTTCGCCACTTGTTGCTCGACGTCCTGTACTCATCCAATGTAGCGGCCAAGGCTGATGTTTCCGTTTCGAAATCGCGAATCTGCCTTTGCAGTTCTCGCTTGTCGTCCTTTGCATTCTCGAGACGATCGCGCAGCTCAACACACTCTCGAGTACGAGCGTGAAGCTTGTTGTTATTGTCAGACATTGTCGCCTTCAAGAGATCAAGCTCTTCTTCAGCCAGGCGCAATGACCGGCGTGTCTCGGTTTCGGACTGTTCAGCAGCTCGGCGCTGGCTGGTTTCCTCCATTGATCTGGCGAGTGTCTCTTCGTAGCGCATCTGCAGTTCTGACAGCTGTTGTGACTGTACCACATCGCGAACTTCGGCGACCGGAACGTGAACGATGGCTTTACCGTGAGTATACAACGCTTCTTCGACTACAAATTTGACCGATTCGGCGTTCATACTTTGTGCAGCGATACGGGCGACCATAGCATTCAAGTCGACTAGCGCAGCATGGAGGTCGGGTGATTCTGTAGGCTGCGCGTTGGAACTGTGGCTATTCAGCGCCTCCAAAATCGTGGCTCTGATGATATCGAGTCGTCGGTCTTTGCCACGCGACAATGGTCGATGCAAGAACTTGCTGTCGACAACGTCGTCCTCGTCATCTGCGTCACTATCGATACCCGAAGAAGTACGTGGTCTGCTGCTACGCGGAGTCGCCGAAGCATTCACCGTTTGCTGAACGAGAGCGAGCTGATCCCGAAGAGGCTGCAGGTGTTGTCTAACCACAACAACAAGTGCTTGGGCGACTCGATCAGCATCATCCGGCTTGCTGCGTCGGTCGACACTTGGCAAGGGCATCTCAAGCTCTTCTGGCATTGAAGAAATCGACTGCGCTTTCTCAGCGCCGGCATGCATTTGTACTGAGCTCGGGCTTAGCAAGTCGGTGTGATTAGTCTCTCTGACAGGTGACTGCTGTCTCTCCGGAGAAGGAAGATACTGTGGTGTATCCGGCCGAGCTTGCTGTGAATCTTCAGATGGGGTCTGACCAGCATCATCGTCGTTCAACTGGCGCATGACTGCATCCAGCTCGTCGAAAGAAGGCTCGAAATTGGGCTCAGCAAGATGGTAGGGTGATTTTTCCCGGACAGGAGCCAGATCTTCGGGATCGGCCAACGTAGCCTCTGCATCTTGTTCCTCCTCTTGCTGACGCGAAAAGATGCGCATTGTACTAGCATTGGGATTTCCGAGGCTCAGTGTCTCATTGTCATGCACCGGCGATGCTCTTCGGCTCGATTCTGCAGGGTTTGCAGTGGTTACCATGCCAGGCTCGAAAGGCCTTGCAAAAGCAGACAACGAGCTTTGATTACGCTGATGGTTACGTTGTGCTGGTATGGATGCGAGTGTGCCAAAGTCCCCTACAGATTTGATATTGGCCGAAGCAGTCTGCTCAGGCGCCTTCTCTAGCGGTGCTTGTCTGTCGCGGATGCGAACAGTGTCTGCAACCAATGAGGACAGATCTTGAGACTCCACCTTCTCCTCGACATGCGACGGCGTCAAGGGCGAGTCGGGACGCTCGGCGAACAAAGGAACCGAGTCACCATCGTCTTGCTCTTTCCTCACCCGCTTCTGGCGCTCTTCGCTCTGTAACACGCGACCGTACTCGTCTTCTGCCTCAACCTCGGCAGGCTTCTTCTTGTGGGGTTTTTCTGGCCGCACGATTGGGATAGCCTTGGACTTCCTGGCAGATTCCTGACCGTCGGGAATCTGAACCTTACCAAAGATCGGTTGTTGTCCGGTCGAAACAGTTTGCGGCTTGTACGACTGAGACGCAGAACCCCCAGGAGTAAAGCTGGGCGCGGCGAAACTGAACTCACCCGAAGGCATCGTAGGTGTACTGAAGCTTGGCGGGTTGGAGGCTGGTGCTTCAATCTTCGGGCCGCCAGCTGACTGTTGACGAGTGTGGGATTGTTGTTGTTCGTGCACAGGAGGTAATGGTGCTGGGGCCATCTGCTTGGGCTGGATGCTCGATTGAAAGGCAGTCGCGGGATTGAATCGAAACTCCGGAGCGGCCACACTGAGCCGCGATCGGTGCCCTGATGGCATTGCGGGCTTTGCTGCCGGTTGCATCGATTCAAAACTGAATGCCTGAGGCTGGGACTGCGGTACGGCAGGAAATCCATGACTGTATGGAAGCGGAGCTGCATGTCCAAACCCTTGCCTGAATGAGAATGAGTCTTGCTGGGGTGGCTGCTGAGTAACGTGCTGAGGCGGTGCTTGCACAAAACTGCCTTGATGTGGACCAGCCTGCCCAAATTGTTGCTCGAGAGAAGCCTCTAAATTACGTAGATCTCTGTCCAAGACCTCGCTGATATTATGACGATGTCCGTTTGGCTTCGGTACTGCGATCTCTTTGTCGGCTTGTTCGACTGGAGCTGGTGTGTGGTTCATGTACCCATCGACAATGTCCTCCTCATCCTCGGGGACCTCCATCAAGCTAGGCTGAGTGGGTGTCAAACGTGCCGATGGCTGAGGTGCAAAAGAAGAGGCCAGAGATTGGTGACGCATATGTGCAGGTGGTGTCCAGCTACTGGTAGGTTGTAAGGGAGCCTGCAGGTTTGAAGGCACCGGACTAGGTCTGAACTGGTTCAAGTAGTTTGCTTGCATGCCCGGACTAACACCTCTGTATATTTCGTGCATGGCGGGTGAGGCAGACCTTGGCTGAGCATTGAGATTACTCTGTTGCATGGGCGAGAAGGAGCGGAAGCCACCGTTCGGCGCCGGTAGGCCAGAAGGCATGCCAAAAACTGAATGCCTGTGCATGTGACCTTTAGGCTCGAAACTGGTCGACATTGGTGAGGCAACGGACATGTTTCTCGCGTGAAGTCCACTGCCATGACCAGACATTCCGGAAATAGACCTTTGTGCAACAGAGAAACCTGGCGGACCCCCGAACGCGGCAGCCAAAGCTGGTGACACTGATCTCCCTCTGTGGTGCGACGGTTGAAGGGTAGCTGCAGGCGGCTCGTCGTCTCCAAAGCTCACACCAAGCGCACGTAGTTTCTGCTCAGTCAGCCAATCTACATAGTGTTTCCAGGCCTTTGGATCCGGAACGCTGATCCGCAGCCTCTCTGATTTGGCGCGTTTGGCACTCTCTACAGAATCCGGAAAAACTGGCCTTCCCTGCGCCGCTGACTGACCAGCTTGTACCGGATCTGCAAGATCGAATCCTCGAGTCTCGAAGCCGTTGTCCTCCCACTGCTGCAAACGATCACGAACCTCCTGCTCTGCAAGAGGACGCGAACCACCGTATGCCTCTGGTCCCTGCCAGGGCATGGCAACAATGCAGCTTCGTCCATTCCAAGGTACCTTGATCCTCTGCCTTGATAGTTGCTGCGACGAAGTTTCCATTGGTAGTGTGACTGGAGACATCGTTTTTTCAAATTCGTCATTCGTCCTAGCAGCGGAGTCTTCTTCAACCAATGGGTGCTCCACTTGGCTCTCAAGGTTTATTCCAGATCCGGGCTCAGCCGGTTCCGAGTCCTCCTCTTGTTCTATCTGTGTCGCCATCACTTCCCTGTCCAAAGTAGGCTGCCAACGCGAGGCCAGCATTTTTGTAGTGACCACGTCTCTAGATAGTTGTGACGAGCGACCAGCGTCTTCGTTCTCGGGTTCTAGGATGGCGTCTGCACGACCTTTTCCAAAACCTGGGAAGAGTCCACGCGATTTCTTGTTGTACAGCTGTCGAGGCCGCCTTTCGAGGGTTGGACTAGCTGGAGTACTTTGCAGTCTCGCACCCCTTTCAGCGAGTTCCAATCCAGATAATGCACTCGGGGTCCGAGGCTTGTCTAAATCCACAGAACTTTGACGAACTCTTGCACTCTCCCAGCCCGGCGATCCGCCCTCAAAGTCGCTAGCGATACCTTGCTCTACCCAATCTCTTACGTGCTTCCTCTTAACACTGCGCTCTGCACTGGCGGTGGGGTTGTCAACAAAGCCTGGAGCCGAATGCCGTCCAGTCCGCGGAGAACTGGCAGGTGCTTGTGGAGCGAGACGCGAGGGGACCAGATGTTCCAAGTCAAAGTTAAATCCAGGTGTAGGACTATCCTTCGACAGATACCTGCTAGAAAGGTCGAAGGGATGGTGTCGACTCGCGCTGCCGTCTCGCTGTTCGTACGGGGACCCCCAGGTAGCAGTATAATATGTGTCTGTGGTGGATTGCGTGTCCAATAGTCTGCCAGTAAGATCGCTCAGATGACTGAATTTACCTTGCTGCAACGCGGGCGTGAAGTACCTCCTGGACGCTTTGCCGGTATGATCGGGAGACACCGACTGTGCCGGCGAGGAGTTTATATCGTGAGCATGCTCTTCCTTGGTATGTCTTTTGAAAGGAGTGGATGTGTCCAAGGGTAGACCGGAAGAATTAATTGGCGCCGTGATGTCGATCTGAGGAGATGTATGATCAGCTTTGTGATATTGGAGTGATTTACCATGTCAGATACTCACGTTGTACAGTATGCAACTGTCCAATGTTACTGCTCAAAGTAGCAGCTATGGAAGCAAGATGTAGAGAGACAGAATGATGCGCGCGTGAAAGTCAAAAAGTTGGAAGACCGGTAAACCGTTAGAGGCCGGAAGACGCGTTATGGGGGGGTATCGACAAACAATCACTAACCACGCATCTTAGTCGCACAAGGTCCACAAGGAAATGTGAAGCTGATAGACAATGGTAGAATCAAAAGACGGACCCAGAACGAACGCAGTGTACCAAGGCTAGTGGAGATGCAACATTATGATGAGGATACAGTCACAGACTCACAGGAGGTCGGTTCCAAGCATTGCGGAGATCGCTCCTGCCTCCTTCCGTAGCAAAGCGCGTCATCCCGACCAATCACGTGTCGGAGGCCTTGGATTTGGTCAAGTTACTTTAAAATTGCACAAGTTACGCCGGCCTCGTCCGGCTCATCAAACACAAGTGTCCGTCTCAAGCACTGATCGCAATATCGCATCGCACCGCTCTTGGAGAGGTTCTATCGTTTCGAGAGTTTGTAGACTCGCTGATACCTTGTTTGCGCCCTTTTGCTTTAGGCTGCTGGGCCCGACCGTTGCAATCGTGAGCGGCGGTTAAAAAGATATCAGATTGACTTCTTTCCGACTGGAACTAGCTCAAGGGGACCTCCTTACCATATTCTAGGCCAAAGTTCCTAATCGACTGGTTCGCACGCACATTTCAGACCTGGTCGACATCGTGTTGTCGACAATCGGAATCCCGCGAGCTGTCGGGTGTCGGGAGGCTCGGGCGTGGAAAGGAACACCTCTATATGCTGACCGTACGCCAATCTCGCTATGTTACACTATCTTCAAATTACGTGTATCGTCTCTAGTGTTCAAGACTTGAGTCTCCTATCCTCGCATCTGACGCAGACTGGATCCAATGAATCTCCTCTAAGAAAGTATCTGCCGTCATCGAAGCCGCCACCGCATTCCTAGATGGTGGTTAGTTCTTGTCGTCCTGGTTAATGGGGCAAACGTACCATGCAGCAGAAACAGTCACCATGCCATTCGGCGCCGAGGGCGTTCACCACAAGCTCTGTGATGGGCTTGCGACAGCCCTTGCATTTCGGGCTATAGCGATGTGTATGGCAGCCTATACACCAAGCGTATCCTTCTCGCTCAACAAACGGTGTCGAGGAATCGAATGGCTAGCCATGTCAGTTTGTGGAAATGATGACCGAGAAGGAGGATTGCTTACATCACCACATTGGGCACAGAAGAAGTGGCCTACATGCCATTCGGCACCGCAAGCGACAACAACTTCCCCCTCAATAGGCGTCCTACAACTCTTACACCGAGGGCTGAACAGCTCGTGGTAATCCAGATGACAGAAGAATCGCAAAGATTCGTCGCCATCTTCCGCTTCAAGTCGCTGCATTTCTTCGTAAGACATGTCGTCCGAAGCTGCAACCTCAAGGCCCTGGTTACGCTGCTGAATACGGGCGATTCTTTCATAGTGCTTCTGATCCGGTTCCGGGTAGAATGCAACACACTCCAGGTTTGTACCGCATTGATGACATCTGAAGCATTCGGGATGGAACCGTTCCCCAGCTGCTGTCAGAACGCGTCCAGCGATAGGAAGAGCACAATGGGCGCACAACGCAGTCGTCCGCTTTACGGAGGGCGTATAGTGCGGTTTGATTTGACTGGCGACTGGAGCAGTTGCAGAGTGATGGGGAAGAGGTCGGCTTGATGTAGCTGGCTGCCGAGTTGGGTCCGGTAGAGGTCTTAACGACAGTGTTCCAGACCTTCCAAGAGACACGCGAGGGTCATGACGTGGCGCAAAGGGTCCTCTTGCTGTGACTGGAGCTGGTTCAACACTCACTGGCGGAGCGGCCGGCTTCTCTGGGAGGGCTCGAGTAGGTGCCGGAACTGACTCCGGGGCTTCGTTTGGAGATGATCCCGGCAGAACTATAGTCGGAATCATCGGTTCCTCGGCCAGTGTTCTTGAAGGGCTTTCCATGTCGTCCGGGACGCTAATGGACGGTATTGCAACAGCTGGTAATACCCCCATGTTGACACTTGGCTTACTTGCAGCTGCAGCATGATATTCCGCAGCCGATATGCTGATCTTGCTCTCGGCGTGAGTCGCTCTTGTTGGTGTTTCCACTGGCTCAGCATTTCTTGACTTCTCTACCACCAGCGGTTTGTGCACGGCGGACACTTCTTCCAGCTGAATCTCTTTTGGTTTCCATGCCTTCTGAAAACTCACTATGGGCCTTCCCGGGCTGTCGCTTACCGCCGTTGGTTGAGGAAGATTCGGGCTGCGGTCGCTGCGTTTCATGCTCGTTGCCGCACGTATGTCGTCTCCACGTATCTCCTTCCCGTCCTTCATTTGAGGAGCATCTTGTTCCTGTGTTATCTGCATCTTTTCCTCCTCTTTTTCCGGTAAATCCTCTCTAAGCGTTGGAATCGATGGTTTGTTCGCGAGATACCACGGCTTTCTCGATTGTGTAGGCGGGTTCTTGTATATGTCCACAGCATTGAATGGTTTGGTAACCTCCACTGGGGCTGTTTTGGTCCTAGCCAGTTTCTCTTGATTGAACCTCACTCTCGCAAACGGATTTCTCCTAACGTGACTAGGCACTTCTGGGATGATTTCTGCCTTGACTTCGATCTTGACAGGTTCTGGGACGACCGCTTCCGGTTCCGGTTCTTCGAGAATTTGTGGTGGTGTCGGTCTTCCAAGACACTCTTCTGGTTCTTCGTAGATCTTATCATTTGGGTTCGGAAAGGGTCCTTTACCACCACTAGCCTTTCTCCTACTACCACTACTCACACGTCGCTTCGAGCTTTCCACGTCTCTTGCGACCGCGCTTGCTAATCCATGGTAGCTTTTAGTTTTGCGAGGTTGTGGTTGGCCACTGCTGGCGGTGCTGTCATCGACTCTCTGGCCGCCGATATTCTCCGCTTTCGGACGCGATTCTGCCTCGAGAGCGTCGGTTACTGTGTTCGTGTTCGCGCTTCCCTGTGACGGAACGGTGCTCCGTCGCGGGTCTTGAGGTTCTCCGCTTTCTCGTCGCGTGTGGACCTTGGGCGCCAAATCTGGGTTATGATATGCTGATTCCGGCTTCTTGACCGCACTCGGGTTTTGATGTTCCAATACAAGTCGCGAGGCCTCGTCCTGTGCTGCCTCATGTATGCGCTTTTCTTCCTCGGCATCCTCATCTTCTAGCGCCATCCTCAACGAGTGTGCCTCCTCTCGTTCGTGCTTTCTCACACCTAGCTCAACGTAAGACGAGCTTGAAGTGCTCCGTACCAGGGGTTTGTCATTGTCTTTCGAGAGTTTGCGAAGGTGCTGACTTTGTGGACGGCCAGACTTGAACGAAAGAGGCTCAGGTACCAGTGGGCGACCAGCGTGTTCTGTACTCCATTTGCTCTCATCTTCCTGCGCTGTCTGAGCAGGCTCCCGTGACTCTTGGAACTTTTCTCTCTTGGTGGCATGCCGAGATGGTGGAGGTGGCCTTGACCCATTAAGTCGTGCTGTTCGGTTGATTCTAAGCTCGGCAAGATAGTTCGCTATATAGTCAGTACTCGGTATATCCACTCACTTCGCGAGAGCGTGATCATACCGAATTGAGTGTCAGACATCACGTTGCCATTGTCGTCCTTGACAGTCTTCGACTGGGCTCGAGCCAGCATATCTTAGTGTCGGACGAAGTAATTGTATTAAAAAGATATAATAAGACGCGATTCTTAACGTGATTATTCAGAAACAATGACCAATAGTTGAGCAACAGGAACGCAGGTAAGCGCTGGGTATATTCTGCATGAACGAATGAATGCTCAGTTGGATTTCGAAGCTGTTCCGATGTTTTCGTTTCAACACAACATTGGCCGAGCGACGACGGCCAAGGGTCTGGCAGGACATCTGAGCACTGCGTTTCATTCAGTCTGCGGCTCTGCCAGGCACGCGCCTTCCCTTTGCCGTGCTTGCCCAAAACACACAAGAGACCCACTGAAACTGCATCTCCCACCGTACCTGGCCTTCTTGCTGCCTTCGACACCTTCTTCCTTGACCTCCCTCGTTGCAACGACACGGCATTCAACGCTCATCCGACCTCGACCTCAGCCAACACCCATCGACCGTCTGCCCTTTAACTTCATACATCAACACCGACAATATGCGTGAGATTGTGAGTCTAGACACCCTTTATTTTGTTTCACTGCGCGTGTCGAGCCCCGCGTCAACACACCATTTCGACCTCAACACACAATGTATATAACTGTTGCTGACTTTTAATTTCTAGGTTCACCTTCAGACCGGTCAATGCGTAAGCTTCAGTCAGGAATGATTCACCGCCGAACAGCATTTAACCTCTCTTCAGGGTAACCAAATCGGTGCTGCTTTCTGGCAGACCATCTCTGGCGAGCATGGTCTGGATGGCTCTGGAGTGTACGTCGACTTCATACAAGCGGTGGACTGAACAAGTACTGATGATTGATAGCTACAACGGCTCCTCCGACCTCCAGCTCGAGCGCATGAACGTCTACTTCAACGAGGTATCTAGCCACAAACAAGAGTTTTTGGACGTAGGCTGACTTTCCTCAGGCCTCTGGTAACAAGTACGTTCCTCGTGCCGTTCTTGTCGACTTGGAGCCAGGTACCATGGATGCCATCCGTGCTGGACCTTGCGGCAACCTTTTCCGCCCAGACAACTTTGTCTTTGGTCAATCAGGAGCTGGAAACAACTGGGCTAAGGGTCACTACACTGAGGGTGCTGAGCTGGTCGACCAGGTCTTGGATGTCGTTCGTCGCGAGGCAGAGAGCTGTGACTGCCTCCAGGGTTTCCAAATCACCCACTCCCTCGGTGGTGGTACCGGTGCTGGTATGGGAACGCTTTTGATCTCCAAGATCCGTGAGGAGTTCCCAGACCGCATGATGGCTACCTTTTCCGTTATGCCATCTCCAAAGGTCTCTGACACCGTTGTCGAGCCATACAACGCCACCCTCTCCATCCACCAGCTTGTCGAGAACTCTGACGAGACTTTCTGTATCGACAACGAGGTAAGGCAAGCGCAATCTACTGTACTACACGAAACTCACCACTACAGGCTCTCTACGACATCTGCATGCGCACTCTCAAGCTCTCCAACCCATCCTACGGCGATTTGAACTACCTCGTTTCTGCCGTCATGTCTGGTGTCACCACTTGCTTGCGTTTCCCAGGTCAGCTCAACTCTGATCTTCGCAAGCTTGCTGTCAACATGGTTCCTTTCCCACGTCTTCACTTCTTCATGGTCGGTTTCGCTCCCCTCACCAGCCGTGGCGCCAACTCTTTCCGTGCCGTCACTGTTCCAGAGCTCACGCAGCAAATCTTCGACCCACGCAACATGATGGCCGCCGCTGACTTCCGCAACGGTCGTTACCTCACTTGCTCTGCCATCTTCCGTGGAAAGGTCTCGATGAAGGAGGTTGAGGACCAGATCCGCAACGTCCAGAACAAGAACCCATCATACTTTGTTGAGTGGATTCCAAACAACGTGCAAACTGCACTCTGCTCCATTCCTCCACGCGGTCTTAAGATGTCCTCTACCTTTGTCGGTAACTCGACTTCCATCCAGGAGCTCTTCAAGCGTGTCGGTGACCAGTTCTCTGCCATGTTCAGGCGCAAGGCTTTCTTGCATTGGTACACTGGTGAGGGTATGGACGAGATGGAGTTCACCGAGGCTGAATCCAACATGAACGACTTGGTCAGCGAGTACCAGCAGTACCAGGAGGCCTCCGTCTCCGAGGGTGAGGAGGAGTACGAGGAGGAGGCTCCTCTTGAGGCTGAGGAGTAGATCTATGTCACGCAGTCTCAAAGCCAGGAGTCTGGATGATGCTTCGAACAAGAGAATATCGGGTTGGTCCCGCTGGAATCTCTTTCTATTGTGTGGGTCAAAAGTGTCAAGGCAGCATCGGCGCTTGGCTTTTCTTTAACAATCAGTCTTGAGCGAGCTTTTTTTCAATGAATTCTATTAACGTAATGACATATGACTGTGCAAGTTACCTTGGTCAGATTGGCAACTCGTCCGGAGCACATCCAACGAATCTTCTGGTGCTCAAAGGTAGCGTGGGATACATCGTACCGCGGGCAGATGCCGGTGGGGAGTGCCCCGCCCATAATCCTGCCGACTTGCATATCCAGCAGCCGCCACGTCGACACTCATCAATCCAGCATGCATTATTCAGCCGCCTTGCTTTTATTGCAGTAGTCGTATCTCTGCATCTCACCGTCTCGTCCAATGGCAAGTGCAGTAGCGCCGCACCTGACACGAACATGACGCCTGCGACAAATTACGAGGTTGATGTGTGCGTGCTCTCGCACCGTCAGACTTGGCGGGTGGCCTGACTACAGGTAGGTGACCTTTCTATCACAGCAATCTCAACTCCTCTTCTTCCCAGCGTACGATTTTTGCGTGCATATTCTGCGACTTGTTTCTACCTATCAGAGATGGGCAGAAAGTGAAAGAGCTGGGATATGTATGCGCCAAGCAACCTGACCACATGGCACTTGACACAACAACCGCGCAAGAATTGATTCGAATAATCAACGCTGACCGCGAACGATACCTGGAAAGTCTCAATCGTACGACAGAGCTTCTACACAAGGCCATTGGTGCCTCCGGTGCTGTTGACAATGGCTCTGCTACTCGACCCCAGACTCGGCCCCAGCCATTGACCGCCGAAGGTCTTCGGCGAAGCACCTTTGCTGCTTTAGAAATAGAGAGTACAGATCGTGCCGGCTCAGCATATACTGGAGAAGACGAGTCGTCCGCTGGAGATGGTGAATCTATCTTCGCTGACACCCCTCTGCAAGACGAGTCATACGACATCGACGGCCTAATTAACCACATCAGAACGTACGCTTGGAAAAGTGCAGGGAGAATAATATTGGGAAATGTGTTAGGCAATGAGAAGTTACTGAACCGGCCGTCATTGTTCCCGGCCGATTTGAGGGTTTCCGACGACAGATCACATTTCTCGCATTACTCTATATATGATGTCGGAGGGGACGGGGTCCAGTACCACCCATCTTTTGACACTGGGAAATTGTCCAGGTCTCTAGAGATTTGGAACAGGCTCAACTCTGTCAACAAAGACCCCGATCAGCCCAAAGCCTGTGGGAAGATCATCTGTGTTAGAGAACCCTCACCGTTACTTTTTGCTGCGCTGCACTACACTATGAACAAGCATTTCGATATGGATGAGCTGTTTGGCTTTCTAGTCGACAAGGATCCGGTTCTGGCAAGGCCACACAATCCATTTGCGGACGACCATCGACACCGGAGGACGTTCGTCTTCAACATGGAGTATTTCACACTAATTGGTAAGCGATATAATAAAGCTTACCATTCGGAAACGACTTGTACTGTACTTCCACGGATCTTTGGCAGCTAACACTACCCAGGCAAGGATTGTGAGCCAATGCATTGGCAGAAATTCGATTCAAACCTAAAAGGAACCGCCGAGCATATCCCATTGAGTCGGTGCAGTGCTGTAGTGGCACTTTCACTGGAGGGTACTCATTTCCGAGATGTCAAGACCAAAGATAGAAGGTTCCAGAGAAAGTACGGTCATGTTTATGATCCTTTCTGTCCCTGGAGAGTTCTAGTCATACAAGCCTACCCGGACTGGGAGAGCACGATCGAAGAAGAGCCAGAAGATGAGCTTCGTCAGCGAAGACATGTTGTCAACGGACCCGAGGCATTCCTTACTGCTTTACAGCACGAGCTTCGCGATGCTTCGAAGAGATTGACCAAGGTTCATCACCGGATTGACGAGCTGGTTCGAGTACCGGACGATTTCCTCTTCCAAGAATCCACTCGAGATAAGCTGCTCTTCGAGGATGACAATTTTACGTACTCCAAGAGGTGTGTTCGTACTTTCGAAGGTCCGAAATCATGCTAATTGATCGATACAGATATTTCTGGGCAACTCAGACCTTGAGCATAATGAACCAAGACATCCATGGTATGATCAAGGCGTATCAGGAATGTCTGCATGACGGTATTTGGGATGGTACAGACAAGATTGTATGGCCAGGCGAAGACATGAGCTCCTCCCGGATGATGCATTGGCGATCCAGACGCATGGCTTCGCTTCGCATGAACTTGGAGCGAGAAATTCACAGCCTTCAGAAGATCCAAAAGATGAACGACGACAAGATTCACAAAATCAATGGGCTCCGAGAGAGTCTGTTCTCGGGCACCAGCGTTAAAGAGAGCCGGTTATCGATACAGCAAAACGACAATATCCGCATATTGACACTGGTCACCATCTTGTATGTCTTCAATCCGTCTTAATTTCTGTCGAAAGCAGTACTGATTCTAGTAGTTTTCTTCCACTCACCTTTGTCACATCTGTGTTTGGTATGACCAACATGCCACCCAATGATTCATTCGACCGTTTTGCCTGGACAACCATCTCTATATGCCTTCCCACATATCTCATACTGATCTATATCTCCCCTCGACAAGGCCCAGCATGGTGGCGGAAGACCGGCGCAGCACTCGTCCAATACCTCAATCAACGTTTTACCCGGTTCCTGTCGTTCTTCTCCAAGCGATTCCATCAGGAGAATGGCTCGTCTCAAGCTCAGGCTCAGAACACGGATATTCTCTTCCGTCCACGATCTCTGAACAGAACTCTTGGCAGAAAGGGCTCAACTGAAGTAGCGATGGCGATGCGCGCAGTCACTGGAGCGGCAGGAGCGGCAGTCTCACCAGTAATATCCAGATCAGTGAGTCAAGATGACACGACTCTCGCTCCAGGGACACCAATACGTAGAGACATGGCTGCGTTATCTCCTCCAATGCGGAGGATGAGTACCGCGCCTGCATCCATGTCCCCAACGACAACACTGAAATTCGTTGACTTCAACTCGCCTATGATGGACAGTAGGGCTAACGCGTCGGAGATCGAGGTCGGTCCTATAACGCCGGTGTCTGCCACTGGGACGAGTAGTCTTGTCGACAGTGATACCAAGGGCGGGGCTACTGTACAGGAAACCCAGGGGATAGGTGTTGTGACTAAGGAGCAGGGCAAGGAGGAGAGGAGGAGTTCAGCTTGGAATGTCCTTGGATTATTTCGGTCGCGGGAAAAGGCAGCGGGAACAGACATGGCATTGCACCGCATGGCTTGAGGGACGTGGCTTGAGGGAGCGAACAAGGCATTTTAGCTGAGGGTGCATATAGACGTTCTGAAGATGGGAACGAGGTATGTGTAATGACTCGATGGAACCAATGGAAAGATCATAATGACAAGTCGTTATTCCAGTTTAATAACAAGTCTATCATGCTGATCACCCACGAGAACACTCCCGATTCATGTATGGAGTCCGACCTAAAACATACCTGAATTGTGCTACCTCCTTACAGTCTTATTCAGACCATTCTGGTTTGAAAGAAACAGTTCGTTTGTGGTCGAATTATAGGGAGAAACGATCGGCAATGAAATTACAAGGTAATTGATTTGGAGCATGTGAGATCAGATCGGCCTCGCTCCTCGTGTCAGCGGGCTTGTCGCTAACAACCTCGGCTCTCACTTCTCCAGCCGTGACTGTACCCGCACCGCAACCGTCTCGTGCAACTACCACTCTGGGATCGATAAGTGCTGGGGCATGTTATCATTGCTTTGAATAGTAATAATCATTCATGAATCATTCATTAAATTTCCAGCTTTTCAAGTCAACCCTCATCTAAATCGAGTGCGAGCATTGTGATACTGGACGTTCTGAAGCATCTGACTGCCCCGCGTTGAGATATAGACGACATTCGACATTCGACATTGAAGATAGCACCTTCAGCTAGCACCTTCAGCTAACCAGTCTGTCGAGTCATCAAAGTAGCTGACCCGATCAAAGCCGACGTCAATCTCATCATTCCTTGCAGACAGATATCTCCCCAACCAGCAAGATGACCTCGAAAGTCTTCCAAATCAAAGAACATGTCCTACCCAGCTCTTACATCCGCGAGTACCCACTAGCTACAGCCGAAACACAGGAGGATCTTCTCCAAATAGCTATCAAGCAGTATACACCCAAAGATAACTCAAAACCACAACCAGGCGACATCACCATCATCGGCGCCCACGCCAATGGCTTCCCGAAAGAACTCTACGAGCCCCTCTGGATCGAGCTGCACTCACGGTTGAAAGCCCAGAACCTCCGAATCAGGTCCATCTGGATCGCCGACGTCGCCTGGCAAGGCCACTCATCCGTCCTGAACGAAACAGCACTAGGCAACGACCCAGGCTGGATCGACCACGCGCGCGACCTCTTCCTGATGATCAACCACTTCCGGGCGGAGATGCCACGTCCGATCATCGGCATCGGGCACAGCATGGGCGGCTGCCAGCTCGCCAATCTATCGTTGATGCACCCACGGCTCCTCACCACCCTCGTCCTGATCGATCCCGTCATCGCCTCGACCGCCGGCGCCGGGAACTGGGCTCCCGCCCGCGCCTCCGCCGGTCGCAGGGACATCTGGCCGTCACGCGCCGCGGCGAAAGCCTCGTTCGCCAAATCGCCCTTCTACCAAGCCTGGGACAGGCGCGTGCTCGATCTCTGGCTGACGCACGGATTGCGGAACCTACCAACCCATCTCCACCCCGGGGTGGTGGCCACGCCAACGACAGCACCTCCCGTGACCGCCGACGCGGCCTCGGCGATGCCGGTACCCAATCCTGACACAGAAGTGCCGGTGACGCTCACCACGACAAAACACCAAGAAGTCCTCTCCTTTCTCCGTCCGAACTACATCACCCGCTCGAACCCGACGCCGTGGAGCACGTTTTCGCGCGCCACGCACGCCGACGTCAGCGTCCCCGCCCAGCCCATAGGGAGTCCCTTCTACCGCTCCGAGCCAATCAGTACATTCAATCAGCTCCCGCATCTGCGGCCCAGCGTGCTGTATATCTTCGGCGAGAGCTCGGCGCTGTCGGTTCCCGAGGCACGGGCGGAGAAGATGGCGATCACGGGCGTGGGGCAGGGAGGTTCGGGGGGCCAGACTGAGGGCCGTGTCAAGGAGGTCATGTTGAAGACGGGCCATTTGGTCGCTATGGAGCGGCCGGAGGAGACGGCGCGGGAGTGTGCGGGCTGGATTGAGGCGGAGATGCAGCGGTGGGTTATGGAGGAGCGCAGGGTCGAGACTGAGCGAAATGCCATCGCGCGGGCTGATAGAGGGAAAATGACCGACAAGTTCCAGAAGACTATGAGGGGCGATTGGATCAAGGGTGTCACTGGCAAAGGGAACAGTAAGCTGTAGGTCACTCACGAACGAGAAAGATTGTATGGAACGCGACACGCTTGAGTATCTTCATCGATTCATGCCCCTGGTTGGTATTGTTTGCCTAAACAGTACAAGCCAATACGGTAGTCGTGCCTGTGGCAGCCGGCGCGGTGACACCGCAGGTCCTCACGGGTCCGTGTCCGGCGATGTTCGTATACGTGCCACAGCCCTGACAGTCGATGCCCTGCGTGCTGGTAACGTACTGACCATAGCACGTCGGCACCGACAGCGTGAACGGAATCAGCGTCGTGAAAGTGCAGTCGCTCGGTACATTGTCGCCAGGAAGCTTTCCAAGGAAAGTGGTCGTGGTAGGAGACGGCGATGCAGAGGATGTCGTGGTAGGAGCCGCAGACGTGGCTGCAGCCATCAGCTTCTTGGCCTTGCTCGTATCTCTGCAGCTGCAGTGTGTCGTCGTTTTGGTGCCGAGTATGAGCTGGGTGCTGAGGGGTGATATAGGGTTGTGTTGCGTGTATAGAACGCAGCCGCGGCAGTTGGTGTACTCTGTCTTGGTGAGGGTGGTCGAGTGAGAGTAGCCATTGTATGTCCAGTGGGTCAGTGTGAGTGTGCAAGGACCACGTGCGGTGCTGTGGTCGTTAGTGATAGATGATGGCTGGGAGGAGAGGTACTGACGCTAGACTGATCAAGCTGGCGACGCTTGCGAGGATGGTAGTGGTCTTCATGTCTGCAATTCGAGGGGGCTTGGAGCGGATGTTGCGTGATTGAGGTTGGAGGTAGAGAGAATTGCGAACGCAAATGTGCTCAGGTGGAAAATATCGACTTGAAGGAAACCACGAGCAACTTATATCTTTCCTTTATTACCTCAATCCTGCGCCCGCTCCTTCCTTTATTACCTCAATCCTGCGCCCAAGGCTTGCGTTCTAAGACCTGGTTGCGGCAGACGTTGTTAGGTCTCAGTTTGCTGCATCAGTAGTGACACATGACCGTCAAAGCCTGGCGAAATTCTGATTGGTACATGAGATAGCACAATGATCAGCAGGTTTAAATCAGTACCTTAACGACCAATACGAATACGGCTTGGAGGGGTAAAGAATGCAGACCTGTTTGGTATGGAAGAAGCAATGGGTGGCTCTAAAGACGGGATGCTGCCTCGCGGTTGACAATATAACTGGCACTCAGTAATATAACACTCCGTAACGCATCAGCCGTCTAACACTGGAATTCAAGTTATTATGTATAGATATATTATTTACATATGAGTGATTTATTATTAGATAGATATAACAGCTATACGTTATGTTATAGTCGGCTGATGGTATATAC
>Ga0268246_10000029_pt1 | contig 175463 bp, 146 predicted proteins | sample AgamicOrSfe_FD_200242 | JGI IMG/M metagenome (GOLD analysis project Ga0268246, IMG submission 200242) | Agave microbial communities from Guanajuato, Mexico - Or.Sf.e (v2) (version 2) | ecosystem: Host-associated > Plants > Phyllosphere > Phylloplane/Leaf | place: Guanajuato, Mexico... | reverse complement strand
CCCCAACCCCAACCCTAACCCCAACCCTAACCCCGTCTTTCACTTGTTTATTCTAATTTTTGGTTCGTCCTTTACCGACGGCTCTGTTCTCGGCCCTCATCATATTTGGTATTATTAGGTGGTGGTGTGGTAATGTCGTCGTTGCCGGCGCTCACGTGAGCTGGAACATAGTGCTGTTCGAGGCCAAGACTCGGTCCGTACGCAGTTTTGTGCGTTGTGTAGGTGTAGTTTCTATGCGTAATTGTGTGTGTGAGATCTCGAACACGATGCAAGATCAAAAATCACAAGGCAAGCATCGCTCCTTCCTTCTGAACAAAATACCACATCACATACGAAATACCACGTCATCATGCGATAGCAAGCTCTCATGTTCCCGACTGACCTATAAACGAGGTGAATGTGTAGTTAGTTGCAAGCATCACTTGCAAGCATCACCTGGGAGCATATTGTTGAGCAGCCGGAGACGTGGTGTGGACGGCGAGTTTTACGACATTCTTGCTCCAAACCGAGCTTGGGCACGGCAGGATACTGATGGCAACTGGAGGTACTATTAATAGCTCGAGACGTGGTGTGGACAGCGAGTCGTTCTGACATGCTTGCTTCGAATCGAGCTTGCGAGCGAAGAGGTATTGTTGTTGGACATTCATGATGGACTGTTTGCATACTATCCTTCTATACATTCTACTTGCGCGCCTTTTCGGCAGCGGCAATAGCAGCGTCCTCCTTCTCTTGTTCCGCTTGAGCGCGCTCGGCCTCCAGCCTCTTATTCTCACGCGCGAGCTGATCTGGACGTCGCATGGCAATATCCTTTGGCTTGTAGTCGCTAAAAGCACGCTTGAGCACCTTTTCAATAATCCAGCAGCCGCAGTAGTCCAAAGCCATGACAGAGGTAAGAGTCACCTTGAACTCTGTGGTGAACGGAACAAGTTTCAACTGCTGGTTGATCTCCGGAACGAACTCGGTGGCGCAAGAGAATGCAACGGCGGCAACCATAATAATACCGTAGTACATGCCTTTGTTCTCCCGAATAGACTCACGGAAGGGTCGTCCTTGATAGTTGATGGCAAAGGTGGAGATCTGCTGAATGAGCTGGAGCAGGTAAATCGCCGAGTTGAGAAGTGATGGCTCGAAATCGCCCTCGAGATCCACGTCAGTCTTCTTCGGCTCGGTGCGCTGCACATACTGCGAGATGTATATGAGCGTAGCGATGTGGATCGCGAATTGACCAAGGACAGATCCGATAATGTATGGGTTGAAAATGTTTGGTTGAGGTCTCTCCTTGGACAAGGCCTCGACGGGCTTGGCGCGGGAGATGGAGAGGAAACAGACCGACATGAGCATACCACTGATAGTGACCTGTCCGTCGCCAAACTTGATACCATCGAGGTACAACACACTCAGACTGTAAGCGCTGATCAAGCAGTTCAAAGCAAGAATCTTGTACATCTGAATAGTGGCGACCAGAGTGCAACGACCTTGACGAATGATGTTTGGAATGGCGATGACGTTGGCAAGCTTGCTGGTAAACGGCGCCGCAACCGAAGCATCACCAAGCTTGATAGTTGGTGGCTCGTCTTCGGTAAGCGAGTCCTCCATCAGTGAAGTCGAAAGAGTCTCTGCCAGTTTGGAAGCCGCGTTCTGTGCCTTTTCCCTGCGAATGTCCTTGGGGTCTTTTGGCTCTTTGGACTCGTTGATCCCGGCGACAGCCTGAGCATTCGCAGGCGTAGCAGGAAGACCATTTGGTTTGTTGCCAGCGGTAATAGCTCCAGCGGAAGAGGCATTGGTCTTTGCCTGCGCTTCACGCTCGAGGGCCTTTTCGTAGTGTGGGTTACTCGGTCCTGGTGGGTAGAGATGCGCAATGTGAACCGGAACAGGAGGAGCGGGTTGGTTGAATCGCTTCATCATCTCAACCTGCTTCTCGTAGACCGACTTCATCTTGCCCTCGCGGAAGTTTTTGGCAATCTTGTTGAGGTCGTCTTGTGATCCGTTGAGCAGTGCAACACCAATATGAGCTTGCTTCAAAGCACCAACATCATTCGTTCCATCTCCGCACATCAGAGTGGTGTATCCGGCTGCCTTCAACCCAAGTAGGATCTCTTCCTTTTGCTTGGGCGAAACTCGGGCGTAGACCCAGGCGTGGCGAAGGATATCATCCATCGCTGGCTTGCCAGAGATCTTAGACATGGCGTACCCAGTAACGCACAGATCGTTGGTTGCGAGAATCTTGGAGTCGATACGGGCGTCAGGGTTGACAGAAATGTTGATATTGTCATCGATACTTCTCCAAACAAGCTTCTCTCCAGAGTCATCATGCTCCGGCGCGTCAAGGATCAAAGTCTCGCGATCGACAATCTCAACCTGCTTGGCGACATGGACGGCGGTGAGAGGGTTGTCACCAGTAATCATGACAACACGGTGGCTGCTCTCATTGAGCATGCGGACAGCTTTGATGGCATCATCCTTCAGAGGACATTGAAGAACAAGGAATCCCGCAAAGTGAAGGTCGCACTCGACTTCCTCTCTCTTCAAATCGTTGATGCGCTTTTGGCTGAGTTCGTCGGTTGTCGACAGGTGCTTGTAGGCAAGAGCCAGGACACGCGCGCCGTTTCTGCTGAAGAACTTAAAGGTCTCTTCATACTTTGGCGGTACATTGACAAGCATCTTCTGGATAGTCTCGGGAGCGCCTTTCACTCCGGCAAAAGAACTTCTGATCTTCTTGCCGGAGTTTTTGTCTGTGGTGACGGTAGTAGCGACGGAGCTCTGGCGCTTGAGAGAGGAAGAGAATTGAAAACGGCGTTTGATCTGAACAGACTCGGCAAGTCCGCTACCGTAGCCAGCTCCTCTTGCTTCGTTCGCAACCTTGCTCGTCAAAGTATCGTTCTTGCCAAGTGTCCATCCGAGAGAAGCGAGTGTGGCCTTTTCCATTGGCTCACCTACAACATCACCATCGTCGAGCTTGACGAGAGCGTGCGCACTAGCCAGAACAAGGGTAGTCTCAAGACCAGTCTCAACGATAGGAACAAGCTTTGATTGAGCACCATCCTTTTCAGCGTTGGCATCTGGCTGGCCAAGTCCGAGACCAGCGATACCGTCAACAACAAGATCTTCTCCAGTCAAAGTACCAGTCTTGTCGAAGCAAGCAATATCGACTCTGCCTGCGAAAGGAATTCTAAAGGGTTCCGTACAGAAAATGGCGTATTTGCTGAGGGCAGCGAGCGAGGTGTTGACGGCCAAGCTCAGCTCCATTGGTAGTTCTGGCGGGACAACGCTGGTGACAATGAGGACACAGTCCAATAGAAGCTTTGATCTCTTTCTGTCCTTGGCAACACCCTCAGTCCAGACGTACCAGGATGCAGCAATGGCGAAAAGGGTCAGGAAGAGAATAAACAGCAGAGCCTCCACGTTGTTGGCCGAAACGCGTTCAGTCGAGTAGATCATAGTGCGGACAAGACTTCCTTGACTGGTTTCGAAACCAGTCTTGGTGACAACGGCCATGGCACCATTATCTGGTGGAGGAGGAACGCCGGAAACGAGTGGTGCGAGAGAACCGGCTTCCTGAGCCATACCATGGGAAACCTGGAGGACCTTGGTACCGCCGTAGAGGAATGCGTTCTTGTCGAGTCCTTCTGGTTCGATACGAGCTTCGCCAGGTCTGAGCTGAATCGAGTCCTTGAGCACTGGAGTACTCTCTCCCGAAAGCATGGCCTCGTTGATAATCGCAGAACCCTCGACCAAAAGCATGTCGCATGCGACTCCACTGTCATCCTTTGTCCGACCGACTGATACCAGATCTCCTGGAAGGAGTGCATCGCTCTTGACCTCAATCCACTGGTTCTCTCTGAAGACGTAAATATCATAGGGCTTGATGCTCATCCCGCGGAACTCCAAGAGAGTACGCTGTCTTTGCCATACCACGGTGCTTTCAAACACGACCAGCATGAAGAGCGTGAACAGAGAGTAGTACCAGTATTCGTCCAGCATCCAGAGTCCGACGCAGAAAATCTGAAAGACAAAGAAAGGAGCGACCGCGTGTTCCTGGAAGAGCTCGACAAAGGATGGCACTGGAATATCGAATGTGTTGGGGCCATAGTTCTGGTTGATGGTCGTGATGATCGCGTTTGTGGGGAGGCCACGAGACTCTTGAAAGTCGCTGATCAAAGGCTTTGAGTCCTTGTCCAGAATGTAAGAGAGCGGCGCAAATGTGCGATTCTCTGGTGAGTAGAGAAAGCGGCGCTTCTGGAACAGAAAGGAGATGATACGACGACCGCCAACGTGTTCGCGCGAAATCTTACAAATCTCGGCTGAACCAGCATTTTCCGCCGGAATGATCTTGATGAGATTTGCATCCTCGATTCTCGAAGCCTTGGTTGTAGTAAACAGAGACCTAATGTTGACGTTCCAGAAGGTCATCAGCCATAGAAGTGACTGGGCAGTGACAATGCTGCCGCTCCAGACAAACGTCCATTCTTGTGCACCGAGGTATTTATCATAGCTGTCCTCTTGCAAATAGACCGCGAAGAACAAAGGCCAGAGTATCAGAAAGGGCCAGACATAAGTGTGTAGGGCAGTCGGCAGGGGGTTGTGCAGCGAGGCCGACTTGACCTGTTCGTTGTCGACTAATGGCGCCCTGGAAAGCATCGTTAGGAGCAAGTTGGGAAGAAGGTACGCGCAGGACTTACATGATGGCAAACGACAAATAAAGAGCAGTTCGTACAGAACGAGCAGATACGTCGCCAGAAGGATGCTGAAACCTGTACGATTTATCGCCGCGGACCAGAAAGTTGCTCCACGTCAAGATTGCGTGTCATGTTATCGGCATTTGAAAGCTTCGTTTGACTCATGCATCATTGTGCTTTTGAGTCACTGATCTCGTGCTCTAGACAAATATCCCAGATACCAATTGAGTGCTCTATCCGTGTCAGCACATTCTCATATACTTGGTCGCAGGTCACAGAGTGTCTGGACCCCCAGCCTGATTGAACTACTATCCGAGAGGCCTACTACGCACCACATCATGGCTGACTCCGCTGCTGCTCCCGCCGCCGACGGAGAAGAGCCAAAGATCTCCAAGCGCGCGGCCGAGAAGGCTGCGAAGAAGTTAGCTGCGAAGGCCAAGAAGGAGACTTTCCAAGCAGAGCAGCCAAAGAAACCGACGGGCAATCAGCCAGTAGACCCAAATGCTAGTTTCAAGCAGGGCTGGCTGCGAGGAGTCTATAACGAAAAGCCCACGTCAGAAGTCCATACTCGATTTCCTCCCGAACCCAATGGATTCTTGCACATCGGGCACGCCAAAGCCATCACTGTGAACTTCGGCTTCGCTAGGGCATACGGCGGTATCTGCAACCTGCGATTCGACGACACCAATCCGGCGAAGGAGGAGGAAAAGTACTTCACATCCATCCAGGACATGATCCACTGGCTCGGCTTCCACCCCCACACCATCACCTACAGCAGCGACAATTTCGACAAGTTGTACGAGCTGGCCGAAGAGATGATAAAAAAGGACAAGGCATACATGTGCTACTGCAGCCCGGCGGAAGTGTTGGCTCGACGTGGAGGAAAGAGAGGAGAGGGTGGCGCCAGGACCGTATGCGAACACTGGAGTCAGCCGACCGATAAATCACTGGAAGAGTTCAGAGCGATGAGGGACGGAAAGTACGCCCAAGGAGAAGCACATTTGAGGATGAAGATGTTCTTGGGCACCAAGCCAGAAGAGTACGAGATTGAAGAAGGGGATTCGCCAGAGGTGAAGAGAGTCAAGGCAAAGCTGAAGGGCTCAGCCGACAACCCTGCAATGTGGGATGTGGCCGCATACCGCATCAAAAAGGAGAACTACCACCACCGGACCGGCAACAAATGGAGGATCTACCCTACCTACGAGTTCACCCACTGTATTTGCGACTCTCTGGAAGGTATCACACACTCGCTCTGTACGGTCGAGTTTGAAACACTTCGACCCGCATACAACTGGCTGTTGGAGCAGATCGAGCACAAGATGGAGGGTTCCGAGGAGAAAGGCCCAATGCAGCGCGAATATGGACGATTGAATGTCGAGGGCACAATCCTTTCCAAGCGTCGAATCCAAATGCTCGTTCAGGGATGCACGGTCGAAAGCAAGCCTGCAGCTGCAGCTCCGGAGAATGCCGGACCATCCGAAGCAGTCAAGGAGATGAATCTTGAGGAAGAAGGCGAGGAGGATCCGGAAGAAGAACAAGTGCCCACGACAGTCTCTGGCGGACGTAAGATTCCACCAGTCGTGCGAGACTGGGATGATCCTCGTTTGTTCACACTTGTTGCTATTCGAAGACGAGGTGTACCGCCAGGAGCGCTGAAGAAGTTCGTTCTGGACCTTGGTGTCACCAAAGCAGTTGCCGACACCAAGCTTCATATGCTCGACGCCACTATCAGGACCTATCTCGAGCGAACAGTGCCACGTCTGATGCTGGTGCTTGACCCGATCAAGGTAATCATCGAGAACCTCCCGGATGATTATCTCGAAGAGCGCGACGTCCCATTCGATCCCAAAGATGTCGAAAAGGGTACTCACAAGATTCCATTCACCAAGGTCATCTACATCGATCGCGATGATTTCCGAGAGGTCGATGACCCTGACTTTTTCCGTCTTGCTCCGGGCAAGTCTGTCGGTTTGCTGCATGCTACACACCCTCTGCGTGCCAAGAGTTTCACCAAGGATAGTTCGGGTAAAGTCAATGAGATTGTGGCAGAATATGGTGAACACCTGCCTGCCGGCAAAGCACGCATTCACTGGGTGGGTGAAAGTAAGGCGCACGACAGTCCACTGAAAGCAGAAGCTCGCATCTTCAATCCACTGTTCCAGAATCCCCGCCCGAACGAGCTCGACTGGAAAGCTGGAGGATACTATGACAACATCAACCCAGACAGCGAGGTCATCTACCCCAACACCATGATTGAGTGTGGATTTGAAGAGATCCGCAAGAGGGCGCCATGGCCAAAAGAAGAAGGCGAAGCGGAGGGCGACACTGGCAACTACAGTGTCCGTTTCCAGGGTTTGAGGACTGCTTTCTTCTGTCTTGATAAAGACGCGACTGCGGACAAGATTGTGCTGAACAGAATCGTGAGCTTGAAGGAGGACACAGGCAAGAAGTAAGTTAGCATCAGCATGTACACTGGAGCCGGCATTGTGGGAGTCGGCAGGATAGATATCCAGATAGAATCTTAGCGAGGAGTTCAATACAAGGTTCGTTATTAGTCATCTACTGTCCCATGTCAAACAACAAGAATTCGGCTGGCTTCTCACCAACACTTTCCACCTCGATCTTCCCGGTTCCCTTTGGCGCAAGGACAAAGGCACCGTCGCCCTCGCCGAGAGTTTGGTTGCCGACTTTGATCATGGCGCCCCCAGACTTTGGCTGGGTGCGGCCACTCATGACAAGGTGCAGGTAGATGTTTCTGCTCTCGTCCTTGACCAGCTCGTGAACGACTTTCTTGCCCGGTGAAAGAATACTGGCGTCCATGGTCAGATCGGCGTGCAGCGGAATAGGCTGACCCTCCTCGTCGCCTCCCTTGTGCATATCCGTACTCTCCATGATCCTACACAGCTTGTCCTGCTTCTGCTCATCGGTGTACTTTTGCGTCTTGTAGCTCGGCTGCAAACCCCTGACATTTGGCTTGGCCCAGATCTGCAAGAAATGCACATCCTCCTCTTCGTTGCGGCAGTATTCCGAGTGTCTGATACCTGTTCCTGCAGATGTGAATTGTACCTCGCCGCGTCTCAGCTTCTCGAGGTTGCCCATCGAGTCCTTGTGCTCGAGCTCTCCAGAGACGATGTAGGACCAGATCAAGAACTCGGCATGCTGGTGTGTCCCGAAACCTGTACCGCGCTCGACGCGGTCTTCGTTGATTACGCGCAATGGACCGAAGGACTCGTAGGACGGGTCATAGTAGGACGCGAAGGAGAAGGTGTGCCATGTATAGAGCCATCCGTGGTCGGCGTGGCCACGCTTGTTCCAAGGACGCTTGGAAATCTGAAGAGCTGGTGGTGGACGAGGTGGGCCGAAGACTGAGCCATTGGCACTACCGTTCGTTACGGTGGTCATTGTGCGGGATGTGAGGCGCGACGTAAAGGGTGCAATGTGTTTGGAAAGTAGAGAGCGGGCGGGGGTGAAGAGAGCCAGACTGATGGCGATGACAGCTACAGCCGATGCGATAAGAAGAGTAGGAGATCTGTTGCTTGTTTGAGGCTGCTGAGGTGTATTTGACGAAGGCATGAGACGTTGGAGATGATCGCGGATTCGGACTATTTATATCAAAGTCTACTGCTCCTTGAGATCGAGGAGCCGTCGCCGGGCATGACTCGGTGGTTTGTCATGATTGGAAATGTGCTTTGCTATTGATTAGTACCAGCCATTTTGCATATGAGATCAAGGCTACATTAAGCTCATCAAGCATCGCCGTCCGCCGCAGAGCCGCAGAGCCGCAACAGGCCACCTCGCCCCACGTCATTCGTCAATTACCTAGGTAATTATGCCATCGCAGACATTCATGCCATTCTGTGCTGAAATCTGTACCATCAGTCCCCGTCGCCTAACATTCAATCCGAAAAGCTGCGCAGTTCTCGTCGTTAACGGACAATGCCTCCTATTCCTCAAAAGCCGCAGACCGAGGGCTCGTTAACCTTCGATCCTGCCAAATTCTTCGAGGCCTGGGAGAAGGAGGAAATCAAACCACCACAGAAAAATGACTTCTTTCCTTTCATGCTCCATGCCTTTGGACTTCGTTCTAGCGACGACTACACATATCGTGCCACAGCAGAAGTGACATTGGCGCAAGTTCAAACATACCTTGAACATGGAGGAGTGGGTAGACTTCACGAGTGGTATTTAGACGACCAAGGAAAGCAGGTAGGCTTTGAACAGTACCTGGTAGGTCAATCTCATGTGTTGATGGATTCGCCCCTAGAGACCTGCGCCCCCGACTGCGGATATCGTTGCATACACGGAAATCTTCTCCTCAAAAACGTCGACACAGAAAGCCATTGTTGCGTTGGCCTCCAATGCGAAGAAAGATTCTATTCGAGCGGACGTTGCTGCGCATCTCCAAGCAAACTATGAGCCACCTTCTGCCGATCGGAAGATCGCTGTACCAAAGCTCAAGAAAGCACATGTCAACCCATACTATGATGTCTGGAGATGGGCTTGTGAGAACCTCGAGTGGGCCGGACCCGAAGCAGGAACCAAGAACATCAGAATATCGCACGCATTGTTGCCTGTGTTGTACCACCACTTTGGATGCATAGTACCGAGCTACGAATCTCTGGAGATCATCAAGCAGATATCGAAAGGAAGGACCATTATCGATCTTGGCAGCGGTAACGGGTACTGGACCTATATGCTTAGGCGAATGGGAGATGAGAAGAAGCCAGTCAACGTCGTACCTGTTGACAGTGGGCTAAGCGAATGGAGGACTATGTGGATCGGTGATACCATCATGGCCGACGGTATCAAGTATTTGCAACAGCACCAGGACGGGAGAGACCAGGTTTTGCTGTTGGTATATCCACAGGTCGGAGCCGATTTCACTGGAAAGGTGTTACGAGCCTACAGTAAGTGTAAGCCGTGGTGTGTGATCGCGCACGAAACTGACGGCATCACAGAGGGTGATATCATAATCGTTGCCGGGACACAAAACACCAATGGCTTCACCGCTTTCGCTAGAGAGACAATCGCCCAGTGGATGGCACGAGAGATGTCGGCTTTCGAGAAGGTGTTGCAGATCCCTCTTCCGAGCTTCGCTGGTAAGGACGAGGCTTTGTTCGTTTTTCAAAAGTCATAACCTGTCTCCAATTGATCCAAATTATCGTATAGTTCAAAAGCACAATGACGAAACAAAAGGACTGACTGTATATGCAAAAAGAATGAATGATTTCGCAAGTTCGTGAGTATCATGTATCGTAGCTAATAACGGTCATATCTTTCGTTTAGGTCAGATCTTAACGTTCTTCCAACGCCGTTCGCCGTCTAGATCATTCCAGCCCCCATCCACCGTCTATGAACCAGGCTGGGTGAAATCGGGAAAGTTTGGCCAGCTGCCCAGTCCGCCTGGATCACCACCAATGCGCACCCACTGTGCAGTAGACGGCACGCCGCCATCCAGAACAAAGACCTGGAACCAACCGGGAGGACAAATGTTTGCATTTGGTGGTGCGGTGACGGTGCAGGTGCCTCCCGAGCAAGAAAAGGCAGGGAAGATGGTACGTTGTCCCATGCTGTTTCCGTGCGTGCTGGATACTGCACCAAGGAGCGAGATCTTGACGTTCGCTGTGTTTCCCGACGGAATCGTGACAGTCAGTGGAACAGCCTGCCCATACGACCAGTCCTTGTTCGCGATCGTGAATGACGGTCGAGCCTGGCCGTTCAAGATGTACGGTGGAGTAAAGACTTCGATGCGCATTTCCTCGGGGTGAACACCATCCTGTGGATCAGATCCAGAGACGACAACGCGGCCGTCGTCCATGAGCACGGCTTCGGAATGGTAGAGGCGGGCGATGGTAGTATTGGCCATTATGGACATGCGGGAGCCAACAGGCTTGGATGGGTCATAAAGGACTGCGTTGAGATTAGGATCGGTGGCGAGGCCGAACCCTGCAACACCCTGGTGGGCACCGTTCAAGATCAAAAAGGTTCCGTCCGGGAGGGCGACCATGCAGGACATGACACGCTTCGAAGGCATGCGCTCCATTGTCCATTGTGGCTCGGCGGCATCGGGCTGGATGGAGACACAGTTATCCAAGGCGATTGCAGCGCCTGGATTCGAGCCACCACAGATAAGAACGGTGAGAGGGTCGGTGTACGGCGCGCTTTGTGGAAGAAGGACGGAGGTTCCCTCGAATGGATAGGTGCGTCCACTAGCAGCATTGTTGACAGCACCAGGGATCATGGGAAGTTCCTTGGCGGTGCCGAGACTGCCGGCATCAAGGATCCTGGCTTCGTTGTAATAGGCGACAAAGATGCCGCCACTTGGCAAAACAGCAAGGAAGGGGTAGAGGTTGTTGGGGTCGGTGCGTGCAAGCCAGTCGCAATAGACAGTCCCACCGACCCTTGGCAGGAGCTCAAGAGATGGAGTAGGGGCGCTGTTGGAGCCGATCTCCCCACCGACGACAAGGATAGAACCGTTGGTCATGATCATGGCCGAAGGATACCATCTTCCGGCTTGCAAAGCGACCTCATTAGCATTTTCCTGCCACATGTTGGTAGAGTTTGTTCCTGGAGCGCCGTCGGGAGTGTAGAAGCGGATACCATATGTAGATGTGCCTGACCAACCACCAACGTTGATCTGGCGTCCGCCCTTGTCGGGGAGAATGAGTCCAGCGGAGCAAAAGACATCAGTCGTGATGCCAGTCATGGTTCTCCAAGCCTTACTAAAGTCCGGAGCCAGTGAAGGGTCGAGCTCGTACGCGCCGGTGGAATTACCATAGAAACTGGTACCGTACTTCTCGACAAAGGTGATCTTACCATTGATACCGGCAGTGGCGATCAGAGGGGTGATCAAACCAGGGATGAAATAGGTGTATGAGCCTGCGTTGTTGCCAGTGGGGTAGCTGTGTTGGTAGAAAGGTGTCCCTGTCCATTTGTAGAGCGACAGTCGGTTTCCACCTCCACAATAGTATGTCGCGTTGCCTGTGCAAACGGTACCACAGTCGGACTCTGGCATCTGAGTAGAACCAGCAGCGGAGAGATCGGAAGCATCACCACAGTAGCACTCTCTTCCATACTCCATGCCGCCATACATGTAACCAAAGGCCGAGCATTGTGTGATGCAGTTGGCGGCCGAGTTGTTCTGGGGTAGAATGATCTGGTATGGCAGGGCGCGGCCACCAGCACCATTGTCAGAGTAGCAACCTTGATAAGCCCATGACCCTGGTAAGCTGGTGTTCTGAGCGACGGGCACTGGCAACACAGTGATAGTGCTGTTCGAGTAGACACTGAGTCTGTTTCCAGCACCGCAGATTTCGTTCTGGTTGCCACCGCACGTCATGGAACAGTCGGAATCCTGCTGAGCCAAGGCACCAGCTTCAGCAATCTGGTTTCCACAGTTACATTGAGTGCTGTACTCAAGACCGGCAATAGAGTAGCCAGCGGCCATGCAGGCGTTGGTACAAGACTCGAGTGTCATGGTGGCGTTGTCGGCGAGACGCTGCAGAACAGGGCCGTAGACATTGTCAATCCAGCATCCCTTGTAAGTCCATCCAGGTGGTATGCCGGCTTGAGTGGGGAAGGAAACAATCGAAGACGCTATTGTAGTTGACATGGTCACAGTGGGGTTTCCATCCTGAACACTAGATGCTGGTGGAATGATGGTGGGAGGGACTGAAATGGAACTTGTCGATGACGGTTGGGCGGTCGTCGTTGAGTGACTGGAAACAGTGCTCGAGGTGGAGCTTGCGGCAGGCTTGGTAGTCGAGGTTGCCAGTGTTTTGGGTGTAGTCGAGGTCGAGGTAGCTAACCTGGTCGAGGTAGCTAACGTGGTCGAGGCTTTCGACGATGAGACAACGCCAAATTGGTACATGTTGAGAGCGTTGCCGCCACCACAGTACTCTGAAGCATTACCATTGCACATCATGTTGCAACCAGTACTGAGGACTGGAGTCTGGCTTTTGATGGCATTTCCGCAGTCTATGCGACAGTCAGTGATGTTGTCATAGTGATCGAAGGATATACACACAGCATTCTCCAGCATACTCGGCGCCAGCATATGTGTAACCTCCGGCTCTGCATGCAGCAGTGCAAAGAGCAATGGTCATGTTGGAGGAACCACCAGTAGTGCCTACGCCGGGTTGAAGGGTTCGTGGGTTAGCGTCGGTATAGCAGCCGATGTATGACCAGCCATTGACACCAGGGTTGGTGACCGGAGGTGCCGGAGCACTGGCACCATTCCAGAAGACGTTGAGCCTATTTCCAGCACCGCAGAACTCCGTGGCATTTCCGGTGCATGGCATGTTGCAGTCCGAAGCGGCGGTGGTAGCGGAGCCACCGAGGAACGAGTTACCACAGTCTGGATGAACAGTCAGTGTGAAGTCGTTGAGGTAGGCTTAGATGGCAGGCTTACAGCATTCTTGGCCATATTCGACACCGGCATAGATGAAGCTTTTTGAAGCACAGAAGCTTACACAAGACTCCTCAGTCATGCCGGTAGTGTTGGTATAAGCAGCACCGCCAAGAGCACGGGTTCCACTGCCTTCGCTATCATATCGTCAGAGCCTAGAGATTGGATATGGAGATAGGTGTGACGTACGTATAGCAGCCGATGGACTTGTATGGGGACTGAACATTGTTGGAGATGACCAGACCGAGTACTGGGGAGAGCTGTAGAGGGTGTCAGTGACGTGCTTCAAGAGAGAGATGGATAGGTGCGTACGATGGCTAATGATAGCTGTAACAGTGGGATGGTAGACCGATACATCTTGAGTGTACGGCTCGGTAACCGATGACTTTAAGAACGTAAAAGTGAGGACTGATGGTGATTGGGATGATTCGAAAATGCGTCCATGGACTCGGTAGATATATTCCGATACCAACGGAGGTTCTCAGGTGTGACAGAGGTGAACTTACCGTACAAGCATTCGATCCACCGTCATGGCTATCGACGAGCCTTCACAGACAGTCGTTAGCGGTCAGAACTTACCTTGGCTTCCACAGTGCCATGGCTCACGACGCGGTGGGATGGAAGCCAACATCAATAGTCCTATGCATTGACATGGCAGTGCAGGTCAGACACGAATGTAGTGTGAGTGGGTTGGGACTAGAATGGCATGCGCCGTCATTGTTACCAATCGCGGTCCCAAAGTGCTTCATAGTCGCGCCGATTATCGGTAGAATATAGACTTATTGGTCTATTTTGGGTATGCAGGTAAGTGGGAAGTGCGAATTCCTTCGTACCTACATATCCGGCTGTGTGATGCTGTCGTATCGATGCCGTCGATGGGTGCGATCTCGTGACACGCGGGAAGTGATGTCGCTTGGACCCGCCGGGAACCACCCGACACGCGCTTGGCGGCAATCCATGGCCAATTACACGTGGTTTTCTGAGTCAAAATCGTGAATATCTCCGCTATTCGCAATCTTAATGGTGTATGAGCCAGACTTGAAGTGCAAGAATTGCAAGCCACTTGCGCCGAGGGCGTCCTCGAAGCCCCGAGTTCTTCGACAGAGACCCCGTTGTATGCTTCCGAGCACTGATCAGGCATTCGGTATAGGATCAGCCGTACGACAATAGGAATGGATATGCATGCGGGAACTGTACGGTACATGCATAAGTCACGGTGTACTACACGGAAGAATGCAAGGCTGTCAGCGCATACATCAAAGGACGTTCCGATTGGAGTCTTGGCCTCGAACAGCACTATATTCCAGCTCACGTGAGCACTTTTCCCGGACAGTCTGACGCAACAATTACGAGAAGCACTATACGAGGAGAATAGCTGAGGTAAAGTATATTGACTTACGGATGCTAACCCTATCTCTTACACGCATGGTGACTTTGATCGCCCGGAGTGGCTTGAGAACCAGCTGGGCGGATCATGTGGGCGTGTGGATCAGGTAAGTTGCGGTAAGTCGTCCTGCCTGCTTGTTCAAGTTGGTCCTATACCTTCCTTCCTTCCTTCCTTCCTTCCTTCCTTCCTTCCTTCATTCCTTCCCGCATGCAGTCAGGGAACGCGGGGTCGTGACCTTGTGGTACGCCTTGCCTTCTACGATCTCTTTTGGCAAACGGTCACCGCTTTCACTCGCTGTCAACGTGGTCCAAGGATCCCAAATTGGGCGAATTTGGCAGTCATAGGACCTAATATTGACACGCCAATTGCTGACTGGAAAGTGGCTGGTCAAAGGTGGTGTGACCACACGCGGGATTTACACGTTGCAAAGCAGGTCCAGATCCACATTCTTCATATGCTGCACATACAGCTTGATCTCGGTCTATGTCTCGATCCTGGTCCTTCGTTCTTCGTCCTCTTTCAGCTGACTGACATTGCCCTCTTAGGTGAAGATCCACAGGGGGAGGGAGTACACAGCGCAGTGTCTGGAAATCGCACATCGGCAATCGAACCTCACGAACCGCCCGGTCACATGTTCCTGTTGCTCATATGTGCATGCAGTCTTTCTGAGTCGAGACCGACGAAAGGTCGGAAGATGGCTGCATGCAACATTTGATGACCACGACTCGTCCAGCAGGCACTGGTACGAGTCGACGATTCAAATTGCACGCTGCGAAGCCATCAAGACCACCAATATGGCAGCTGACACAGCACATTAGTAGCTGAAGCAGCCTGAGCCGAGCACTACGACGCACAGTGCGCCAACCGCCTGATTGATGTGGTCTTTAAAAGCCTAGAAGCATGTGTGGTCCTCAAAAGCCTAGAAGCATATATTTCAGCCGAGACGATGTTGTCGTCCACTGCCAGAAATCAGATATGACAGTGCACATGTCCTGTACTCCTGACCCTCTGACCAGGCTATGTCGTTGAGACCAGTTGTACAGCAAATCAAAGTCGCCCTGGCTTGTCAAGGTCCTGTGCGGCTGAAGCCCTTTGCTGAATGGTTATAGAGCTGCATAGATGGTTCCTGAACGAAGAGAAACGTGGTGCTCGTCCGCATGACTCGAGCATACCTCGAGTTTATCACACGTACAGTATCGTTCTCTTGTACAGTCGGTCTCTACACCTCAACACTAGGAAGCCTCACCGCAAGAAGCATCAATGCACAGTCCGTCATTGGTAGATGACTCGGTGGTGCAGGATCTCTGAGGAGTTCGAGAGCAACTCGAATCTGTGTAGTAGACATAAACTTCAATCACCCATGCGCCACGGTGAGGCCAGTCATTAGCTCCTCGTGCAGTAGTCTACTTTCACATACTGCGCCCATACACAGCACATGTCGGTCCTACCAATCGCGGACGATAACGAACCCTCATGAAGAAATTGTGGGGAAGCCGAAGCTTGTTTCTCCCCTGCATGCAGCAAACGTGCCGCCCTATGAGAGCCGAGGATGTGGATTACAGTATGCACGTGTAGATCAGATCAAGATTATTATTCACTACACATACGTTACTTATCCGCAAGTTGTACGCTCCGTCGAATACATCTGTCTGAATATCGACGAGCTCCGCGACATCCGGGACCAAAGCGACATGCTGCAGACCTCCTGGTCATGACTGTACGAACAAGCGTGGATGATTCCACCGAGCTACACCTCCTCGGCCAATCCGGCGCGCGATCAGACTCGTCGGTCAATCAAAACCAACTTCGAGGGAATGGCCGCAGCTATGTGAGCTCCATCTTCCGACACACTTTCGACACTCTCCGACCAGACATCCTCACACGCCGAAAAGGGCCAGCGAAACCCATTGGTCCGACGGCATGGCTGGACGGATTAAGAGGATGGGCAGCTTTTAACGTGGCTATTGTCCACTTGACGGTCTATACACACGATTGGGCTGAGCTGTGTTATGGAATCGAGGTCCTGCCGGATTACCCCCTTACCAGTCCGATAGTCATGCCCTTTGTGCGACTGATATTCTCGGGTGGTCACTTCGCGGTCATGCTCTTCTTTCACATTTCCGGCTACGTCTTGACAAGGCGACTTGTCTCCATGATGCACGAAGGACCATCACGACATGATGATGTTGTCGACTCGGTACACTCTGCCATAGTCCGACGACCTTTTCGACTGTTTCTGCCAGTCGTCTGGAGCACCTTGACATGGGCCATCATCTGGCACGTTACTGGAATTGCAATACCGTGGCCTGCCAAACAGTCCAACATCATCACAGAGCTTGTGTGTCGTCATATCTCTCATAAAGTCTCATTCGTTCTTGACCATACTAGTAATGCTAATGCTTATGCTTTTCTCTAGTGGTTCTGGGTTGTCGAAACCCTCAGATTCTTCCACCCTTTCCGAACGGGCTATCTCTTCACACTATACAACGTACATACATGGACCATCCCCGTCGAACTCAGAGGATCACTGCTGGTTTACCTCTGGTGTTTTGTCACATATCGATTCGCGACACGAGTTCGCATTTTGGCGACGTTAACCATGACTCTTTACTTCAATATTGGCGCTACTGGATCTTGGTACGCAGGTTTCATGGCTGGTATGCTTACGGGTGAGATTGACCTACTGGCTGGTGCCAAAATAGGCCTACCTTGGGACGGTCTCTTCGCGTTCTTGAGGCGGCATCGCTTTCTGAAGGGTCTGCTCTTGCACCTGATGCTCGTTGCTGGACTTTACCTGGCAAGCATTCCCACGTCGGACAAGGAGAAAAAGGAGGAACTTTTGGGCAAATGTCGAGGATGGATGACACTGAGGCACCTGGTCCCATGGTCATACAACGACAAAGGTGGAGAGTCGGATCACCGATGGTTCTTTTTGTTCTGGGGTGCGTGGTTGACTGTTGTCGGCGTCAAGGAGATCTGGTGGGTGCGGAAACTGTTTGAATCCAGCCCAGCCCAGTGTGAGTGTTCCTTGCTCCTTGTGTTTCTTAACCCAGAGACATCTCTAACATAGTCTACAGATTTGGGCAAGATCTCATTCGCGTTGTACCTCGTTCACGGCCCCATGATCGGTATGGTATCGGAACGTCTCTTTTACATGACCGGCGTCAAGTCTGCTCCAGACAAAGAGCAGAAAGCACGCTTCGGGCATCTGTACAGAGCTTGGCCGCTACCAGGTGGACAGCCGGAAGATTTAGGTGGAGGTAAGACATATGGCTTGGAACCCAATTTTCTGTTCTGCGTGGGTGTGAGCCTGGTGGTGTTTCTGTACGTTGCAGAGGTGGGCACAAAGATGTGGGACGGACCGAGTGTCAAGGTCGCCAAATGGGTATATCAAAAGCTGAAGAGCAAGACTTGATGGCCTGTAAACATGTATAGATGCTTGTTTTGATCTGCTGCCGAGCATGACATGAAACGTGCTGCGATGCAAACGTGTTGCGATAATGACACGCGACCTGGATGTGTTCAATGAACTCGGAACTTAAAAAGCTGGTCGAGCCATGTGTACGACCCGGGTACCTGACATAAAGCACTATAACAGAGCCGGCTAATACATGTAACATTCGCAAGGATAGGCGACCTACGTCAACAAGCAACAACAATGATCGCACGGCATTTGATCCGCAATCATGGTCATGATCGCTGCAGCGGTCCGGTGATTACGAGTAATATTTGATTCATTGATCGGCACAACCAGGAGAACTAATCTGTAAAATGTGTCAGTGACAAGGATGAAGATGAACTCAGCCATGATTCGTCGTCGTCGTCGTTGTCGCCGTCGGAACGGCAATGATGTGGTATGCCTGTGCATCACCCTGCCACGATCAAAGGAAATAGTTGTTATTAATGCAAACAAATCAAAGTGACTCCACGTCAGGGCAGAGCAGCTCAGGAACAAGGCACAAAGCACAAAGCACAGATCGACCCCTTCTTCACAACAAAGAGCACGGCCACAATAATCGCATTCGCTTACTTGCATTGTCGTTGGCTAATGAGGGCCCAACATTATGAGCATTCCAAGTTATCGAGTGCCGCAGCCAACATCTCAGCCACTTCGAGAGCGTTAATTGAATTGAAACATAAAAAGTGAATCAAGTGTCTACCATGAAATGATTAGGAGGCGAGAAACACGCGTGGACGATTACCATTTTTCTTACACACGGAAGATAGCCACGCAACGTCCCGGTCGAGCAAGGCAGGTACGGCGTCCGGTTGTATGGCGACGGCGGGCTGCACCTCCCCGATATGTGCATTTTGACCAATACAGGTGCCCCGGGCCGGGCAAGACCCACTGATCATCCGCCTGGTCAAACGCCGGCCGCCCACACAGTGGCCGATGGGAAAGGCACCATGACCTCATAACCAGCAATTTTGACTTCGTCCATAGCTCCTTCCCCCAAAACGCGCGTACTTTCTGGCCTCGTCTTTGCCACCCCAAGGTACGAAACCCTCAGCAAAGCCTCACCCCCAACAGTCGCTAAGCACTCGCTAAGCATTCGCTGCAGCACAAGCGCAGGGGGCGTCCAGTCTGTCGAGGTCTGTTGCGTTCTGTCACGCTGGTTGTAGCTTTGCTTGGCGGGCCATCGCCCCGAGTTTGTCACTTTCTGTGCATCAACCGCCCAAGATGTAGTGCGTGCACCTCGATTGTTATTCGACAGCTTCGATCGAGCTCCACGACCTCTTGTCTCTGTCGTTTGGGAGACGTGACAAAGCGGGTCTCGACAGCCTCAATTGAGAGCCGCCCTGCACGCTTGCTTACCGTGTTTGCTTTTTGGACCCTGTAGGCAGCAAGTATATATATTCCATCTCGCTCTTTCACACCACATTTACTCTTCATCTAACTTCAACTCATCAACATACCTATCACCTTCTCAACCCACCAACCACAAACCTCAACACCATCAAAATGAAGGCCTCCGTCATGATCGTTTCCGGCCTCAGCGCCCTTGCTGCCGCCCAGACCTCCGCCATCGCCTCGGTCGCCAACTCTATCACCGCTGGCGGTGTCTCTTCCGCTGTCAACGGTGCTTCATCCGCCGTCCTCGGTGGCGCCGCTGGTTCCAGCACTGGTGCCTCTGCTGCTGCCAGCTCTGCTCTTTCCGCTGCCTCCTCGGCTGGCCGCAACATCACCTCCGCCGCTGGTGCTCTCGTCACTGGCTCCGCCGGTATGGGTGCCAACTCGATGAACGCTACCGCCTCAAGCGTCATCGCTGCCGCCAACTCTTCATACGCCTCTGTCATCGCTGGCCTCTCATCCCAGGCTGCCACCGCCACCGGCTCTGCCAAGTCTGCCCTCATGTCCGCTGAGAGCTCTGTCTCTTCCGCCCGCGCCGGTGCTCTTTCCACCGCCTCCAAGGCTCAGTCCTCCGCATCTGCTGCTGCCGCCGGTGGCGCCAAGACCTCTTCCGCTGGTGCCGCTGCCACTGCTGGCCCAATCATCGGTGGTATCCTCGGTGCTGCCATCCTCGCCCTCGGCTTGTAGATGCAGACTGATGGATTGTACGACTTTCAAAATTCATTATACAGGCATTGGGGGACATGGATGGAGTAATGTTAAATTCATCCCACACTAGTTTCTCATCTTATCAATCATCATGATCATTAATTCAATCACCTCCATATGCTTTTCCTCCCGATGTGGTTGATATGTTTGTATCTTGTTCGTTCGATTTGTGTATATCAATTGTTACGATTAGGAGCTTCGCCTCGTGTGTTGTGAACTCTGCCCGTAAAGTTCAACATCGTACAGAAGTCTGAACGCAACGTTCGCAGCTGGAGCACGAACTCTCAACGCAGAGTTTACCATCAAGCATTTCGAAAACCCAAACGCTCAAGGTTTTTTTGAAGACGAACACGTGGATCGCTTCTGCACAGCCAGAGTATCCGGAGACTCCGTCGCACCAAGCCTCACCACACCACCAGTTTGAACTATACAGCTTGCTTTTTCACATCCAACTCGTCCAGCACGCAATCGAGCAGGCCGATGCTTATCAATCTATCGCTCAACGCTGCGACCGTCAAATATGTGCTTGTGCGAGCACACGACTTCGAACTCGACACATCTCATCAGACAGCATCTACCTCAGGGCCGACTTTAGCCTTCTAGGTTGCTTGTGTCAAAAGATTCAAAAGATGACCCACCACAGCCAAGTCGGACTGTACAGCTTCTGATCCTGGCCAACACGCAGTCAAGAACTCAAGGTCCAGAGACTCCAGATCCCCAGAACTCTGGTTGTACTTATTAGTCTCTTGGCTACTCCACAACTTTGGCACAATACGAGACAAAAAGAAATGTCAACCCTGTTGGAGATCAAGCCTCAGAAACTTGGCATTGGCCTGGATCGATCGACAATGATGTGTGCAGAGCAGAGGTTGAATCACCAGCGACGACAAGGTCAAACCGATCCTCAGAGCTTGATCGCTCTTGTTGCTCTTGATTTCACTGTATCCGGAGATGCTAAGGTCTTAAATCGTAGAGATACTCGGATGAGAGCGACCCAAGGACTCATACCACCACACTGTGCAGGCCTAGTCCCGCCTTGTACAAGCAAAAGACGTTCTCCTGACTTGGGCCGCCCTACCAGGTATCTGGTGGGCGGTAACGATGAACAAAATCGAATGAACATGCGCAAACAAACTATTATCTGGCATCAAATCATGGAGTTGACTGCACATGAGACATCATCATCTTGTACGTCTTCCACAAATTCCAAGGTATCACATCTCCAAGCAGAGTAATGCCCCACTTACTGGAAGGGTTGGGTTCAATACATTCATGATTTGAAGTGACTTCACAGCTAGAGCATCTCGAAAGATTTTGGGCTCTATCGCAACCTGATGAGCAGTAGGTGTCGGAAGTGATGTTCTTGGAGCACGAGGATCGCATATCAGCGCTCGGCAAACCTTCCACCTAAACCCCGCGAACATTTCTTCCCGAATCACATGCGCATCACCTCAAGCGACAATCGACCATCCCTCCGGTTGCACCAGACCGCGCATTCCCACAATGACATCGAGGCTCTACAACGGTTTCCGCCGGAGTTTCAGTATCACCAAATCTCTTCTCCCTTACCCGCTCTGGGCTGTATCTCTGGTCATCTTCACCAATGACAATCTTCTCGAGAGCATGTCCATCGAGGGCCGCAGCATGAGTCCTTCTCTCTCACCGCACTATCACGACACTGGTTCAATGGACTACGTCCTCTTCCGAAAATACGCCCCTACTGCTGACCTCAAGCGAGGCGACGTTGTTAGCTTCTGGACTCCGCACAGAAAAGAACACCTCGCGGTCAAAAGAATCGTTGGTCTAGAAGGGGACACAGTCTACCTTGACCGAAAGCGAAGGCCGAGAGATGATTCGGCACAGGGAGAAAAGGCGGCGAGGGATTGGGACATAATGGGCCACTGGGATTGGGAAGGCTCGGAAAAGATGAAGAGTACCAATATCAACCGACCGAAGGTCAGAGTCCCATATGGTCATGTCTGGCTCGAGGGCGACAACTGGAGGGATAGTGCAGACAGCAATTACTACGGCCCCGTATCCAAGAGTCTGATCGCAGGTAAGGCTGTCTGTCTGGTCTTCCCATTCAACAGAGCTGGAACAAAGCCGTGGGAAAAGGTACCGAACGCGACAAAGGTCAAACATGGAAAGGTCTTGGTGCCGGTTCATTGGCAGGATTGAAGACATACCGATTCTGCGCGCTCTACTTCTGGCCAAAGACTTTTTCGACCTCCTTGCAAATCGCTTCCGTCACCTCCTTGGTGTTCGAAGTACCCTTCAAATCACGAGTCTTGATACCGGCTTCGGTTACATTCTCAATCGCCGTCATTAGACCATCGGCGACATGGTCGAGCTGTCCCTTGCCTAGCCAACGGGTCATTTCTGCGGCACTCCAGAATGCACCCACGGGGTTGGCGACACCCTTGCCAGCGATATCGGGGGCGCTACCATGAATTGGCTCGAACATGCTGGGGTTCTGTCTCGTCGGATCCAGATTACTGCTCGGCGCGATACCGATACTACCACTCAACGCTGCCGCAAGGTCTGTCAAGATGTCGGCATGCAGATTAGTCGCCAAGATGACATCCATTGACTGCGGGTTGTTCACCATGCGGACAGTCACCGCGTCGACCAGCATTTTGTCGTGCTCAACATCGGGATATTCTTTGGCGACTTCGTAGAAGACCTTGTCCCAAAAGACCATTCCGTGTCTCTGGGCATTGCTCTTTGTGACCATGGTGAGCTTCTTCCTTGGACGTTGGCGGGCGGTTTCGAATGCGTATCGTGCGATACGCTGGATGCCGACTCTGGTGAAGATTGCCGTCTCGGTAGCTATGCCATTGTCCGAATGACCATGAGTGACACCGCCGTGACCGGCGTATTCTCCTTCCGAGTTTTCACGGATGATGATCCAATCCAGATCCGAAGGCTTCTGCGCAACAGCAGTGACCGGCGAGGTGATGCCTTTGAGCATTCTTGAAGGGCGAACATTTACGTATTGGTTGAGACTGTTGCGGATAGGAAGGATCATATTCCATAGCGATATGTGATCAGGCACGTCTGGTCTGATTAGTCATTCTTATGGAAAGTACTGGGCAAAGTACATGTAAGGTCAATTACCTGGCCAGCCTACTGCACCAAAGTAGATAGCATCATGCTTTCTGAGCTGTTCGACCCAGTCCGACGGCATATACCAGCCTCGCTCGAGGTATGCCTTGCTACTCCAATCGAATGTCTCCCATGTCAATTTGAATTCTCCCGTGACGTTGGACAGCTTGTCCAGAACTTGAACTGCTGCTTCTGTTATTTCTGTTCCGATACCGTCACCAGGAATGGCGGCGATCTTGAAGGTGCGTTCAGCGGTCATCATGAAGAAGTTCAGGTGCAGAGATATCTAGATTGTGTCTGTCAGAGAAGGAAAAAGTTGAAGGAGTCAATACGAAGGCCACGGAGTTATGTTATGATACAGCGTGGAGCTTCCGGAATATGAGGTCCGCGTACATGGGGTCGTGATGCGGACTACGATCTGCCGTGTGGCCTTCACGTCCGCCTCATTGACCAACGGGCTTCTTCTACAACGCAGTGGGGTATCCTCGAAATCAATAGCATGCTGACTCCAGTCAATCGAGTTGTCCTGACAGACGTAGACCATGTCATCGTCACTGGAATGTATGATTTCCATTTGGTACCAAGCGGACTGTGACTTGCCGCATCTTTCTCGGTCCGCCTCCGGTCTCGTGGGACAAAGACTAAGGCACATCAATACACTCGTATATACCTGTACTCGAGTACGCTATAGCATTCAGCAAAGTGAGGTACCTCCTGTCCGGCTTTACGACCTCTACTCGTGGATACATTCAGGAACTTTTGGGATGCTATTTCGAATCCGAGGCCGAAGTCGCGCGCTCAGTGCCTTCCCCGCGATGCACCCCACCTTCCGAATCAAGCCACACAACATCGCTTGGTCCCGTCAGGGTTCAAGGCACAGGTAGGTAGCCAGGGGAGTCACGAATCGACGCTTGGCAGTGTTTGGCAATGCTGCAACAACACCTCGACTGAAGCATTGATTGCTTGTTCTCGAGCCCTCCACCGTCTTACATTTATTCCTACTTCGATACAGCAAATCCAAAAGAAACGTTTACCTCCGACAAGCATGTCTGTCCCAACATACCCTCCAGGCGGTACATTCTTCGACACCATTAAGGCCTCGTTCACGGACGTGCCGGTCGACGAGAGCAAGGACAACACCATCAACACAAACAAGTTTCTGGAGGCATCAGAAAGTCTGGCGTCACTTTTCGGTCAGTACCTTCATGTTCTCCACCAAAGATGTCAACGGAACTGACGCCATCAACAGATGTCCTCGGTTCGGCAGCATTCAAGCCAGTCAAGAGCGACATCCTCGGCAACGTTAAGGTACATATACTCCAGGACAGTGAGGAGCAAGGATTGTGACTGACAGAGTGGCAGAAAGTAAACGACAGACGATTGGCGGCGCCGCTAGACTCGGAGAACCTCCAAGACCTGGTCCGCAACGAGCTCAAGACTGGAAAGCACGTAGCAACAGAAGGTCTCGTATGGCTGGTCAGGTAAGACACCTTCTCCTGAATAAGTGAATGCAATGGACATGTTGGTCGCTGACACTACAAAGGGGTTTGGACTTCACCGCACAGGGTCTCCGACACAACCTCACCAATAGCAAGGACGAGTTGTCAACCTCATTCAGAGACGCTTATGGCAAGACTCTCAGCAAGCACCACAGTTTCCTCGTCAAGCCCATCTTCTCCGCGGCCATGAGCGCAACACCATACCGCAAAGACTTCTACCCTAAGCTCGGTGACGATCAGACAAGAGTGCAGAAAGAGCTTGCTGATTGGTTGAATGCTTTGGAGAAGCAGGTGAAAATCTTGACCACATTCCTGGCGAGCAAGGAGGCCAAGTGGTAGAAAGACGAGAAGGAGAAGCAGAAGCCGACTCAGATATTAATACCCTATCGCAGAAGTCACCTATGACAGACGATTTGTCTTGAGACCCCGAGCTTCGATTCGACGCCATCACAACCCACCCGAATACGTTATAATCGGATGACAGACACGGCGGATCTCTGCTGCGTGTGAAGATGTCGCGTGAAGGTATTTTATGCAGCGATCATGCTTGATCGTATGACCCCTATGCATATATCAGGCCTCGATGCGGAGAGGCGGTACATGCGGTGAACGGAGACATCTCGTCGCCCTATACGGCGCCTGTTGTTGACGCGGTAAGAGTCGCACGTCCTGCCGCAAGCACATAAAATGCTCACTCGGGAAGTTTAATGCACGGCACACGTAGGTCACGGGGACGTTATACAATTCCGTCAAGCCAAGCCGCAAGAAATCGACCCCGGAACGAGTCGAAATTGAGTCTCGGATGTCATGACATTCTATGGAAGGTCAAGTCTACCACGCGGGTTGAATGTGATTACCTAACAAGGTGACGAGAAGTGCTCGGATCCTATGACCCATTTCAGGACCGATCCACCAAGGAATACTTGTATCCACTTCGTTCTGCCATTGAGTTTCGGCAGAATACAACGTCGATGCGAAATTGCAAGTAGTGCCGATACTGAGCTAAGTTTGTACACCACGAAACTCACACCAATATGGCCATGGCACAATCTTAAATATCAAGTACAGCAACTTGCATCTGTACTCTGTCAGTTGCTCTCCACTCTTACTTCACATCTTTGCTCGATAGCTGTCAGAGCAGGACCGCGAGTTGACCACGCAGACTTATGACACAACAGAGCTTCACTACTAGACACCGACGGCACACGGGGATGAAGTACAGATAGCAACAGTACGCATAGGTCACTATTACCGCAGTATGCAGCTTCCCGCTGACAAGATCATGTGCCGACGGATTCTTTGGGATGCAGACGGCACAGCAGCAGGCTCAACAGCAGCTCAATTGTAAACACAGGCGCGAAGACCTGAGGTGAACAGCAACATCGTTGTGGAGCGATCACGCGCCTCTTGGACATGAGACGAACCAGGTATGCTCTGCGAAGGCCTTACGGATCACTCCGTAGATAGGCTAAACTAGCCACGCTTTGCTATAACACGTAGGTTATTCCCGATCATGCGCGAACACCTGGCCATGTACTGCACTAGAGGCATCAGTGTATTGAGCCTTTCTGCCGCCTCTATCAAGCATCCGGAACCTACAGCTACAAGTCTTGACGACTTTGTCCATGACATTACTCACAGTACCAGACGCTAAAAGCTCGACCTCCTCGCTTCTCTGGCTCTCGAATCGTACGCTGACTAAGGATCAACGCGGTGACCATGCGACTAGTGTCATGGCATGGCCTGGGCGCTGTTCTCTGGTGGGTCTTGTTGGCGGTTCGATGACCACGCTCTATAGAGCGAATCCGAATTGTCTCGCTGTACCGACACTTTAATTAGCCTTTTTGCAGATCGCGTAATAACTAAATCGACATATACTCAAACGGCTAAGCAGAATGCTCTTTCGATGTCCACCTTGACTTCTCTTTGACATCGAATATGCCAACCTGACGTTCAAGACGCGTCTTATCTATCTTCTTCAGCACCCGTCCTTTATGGCTTCAGAAGCATTGCACCTGGGTCTGACAGAGCTGAGATGGTTTCAAGATTCCGCTACCACAGTGTTCGAGCTTCCACCTGGCTATCAGATCGATGTTTCGAGTTTATACTTTGATTCTTTTCTGGACAATCCTATGACATGTCCACTTCAGATCCCCCATGGCCCACCAACGTACGAGTCTCCTTCTTGAGGACAGTACAATCCGCACCTAACATGGTACCTCCTTAGAAAACTCTACGATAGCACCGTCAAAGTCACGGTTGGGCACAACGACGCAGAAGTCTTCTATCCATATCTCGGCCTGCTCACCGCATATTCCGGATACTTTGCGCGAGCCCTGGGCGGTGGATTTCGAGAAGCAGCTGAGCAGCACATTCGGTTAGAGAACGAAGAACCACGCGTCTTTAGTGCCGTTTTCGACTGGCTGAACACTGGTCGACTTCCCGACATCACTCCAATCATAGGGCGAGCGAATACCAGACCAGCTCAGGATGTACTGGACCTCTTGGTCAGACTGTGGATCTTTGCGGATATGCGCCGAATGCCAGAACTCCGCGATGGTGTTGTCGAGAGTCTGATCATGGTGTCTCTGAAGACCTCGACTTACCCATCAGCAACTACCGTTGCTTGGGCTTATGACAATACGTTAGGTGGGACCGCTATACGAAAGGTACTGGTTGACTTGTTGATCTGGTCCGCCGACATCCAAAGTGTCTTGACCGCGACAGAAGAGGGAGACTGGTCGACTCAGTTCAAGCAAGATGTTTTCATCGCCTATCACAAGGCTTTTCCAGAAGGACGGTCAGCCATCAGGAACGCGAAAGATTGGGAAAAAGCAAACAAATGCGCTTACCATGTCCATGGATATTACGAACAGCGAACGGTGTGATGTGCGCAACTCAAACGCTTGACAATCCATTGCCAGAACCAGATTGCTGCACAGCGATACGTGATCTTGGTCGAGAACTTGATCTTTCCTATCGCACGTCCCCTGAGCCTGGTATCACGTCTGACTTCCGATACGCGCTGAATTCCCTTCTCTCAGTGCTCGCTTGAGCATTCCGCAGAAGCTCTCGAACAACAGAGCATCATGACCCCGAAGCCAACGAACGTCAGCCTGCGCATCGATGACAGTGATTCGAACCATTAAAGCAAGAGTGTGGACAGATACTTCACCAGAAGAACGAGTGGCCACATTGTCATTTTGGCTCTCCATGTCCGCTCGTTTCCTTTTCCGTCGAGCAGACCTGGACCATACGTTCCCGCTCGCCGATCCAACACCACTGTTGTTGGCCTCATGCCAATGCCATTCCATATCCAGACCGGTCATCACGACGTGCAGTTTTTTTGCAACCTCTTCCGCGCTCATACCATCCACTTTGATCGTGTCTTCCGTCGGCAGTGGTAACGCAACGGCAGAAACCTCTTTTCCACGACAAACAGCACTGACAGGCCGAAAGTCGTCAAAACTCCAGCCGACAGCCCATCTACGAGTCTTCTTCCCGGCCCTCAAGCTGGTGACTGCATAGTTGTCGATGTTGTTCTCCTTGAGCTTGGCGACAAGAGCATGAACACTGCTGAGCTTTCCCAACATCGAGGTATACCACTGCACTTTACCCCTGAGCTGCAACGATTCGTTCAAGATACGCGACACGAAACCAATATCACCACCGGGACAGATCATCTCGTTCTCTGAGCCTGTACAAGTCGCGCTTGGTGGCCGTGATTTGGCATTGTTGGCGTCGGTCATCTCTGAAAGTGAAGAGTAAAAAGGTGGATTACACAGGACAAAATCGAGACGATCTACGTTGAGGTCGTTGAGAGGAATGAGAGCGGTCTTGTCCGAAGAGTGATATATTGTTATTCTCGATGCGAGGTCGTTCCGCTCTACATTCCTGCGCGCAAAGGATAGACTGTGTGAATCAATATCTGAGGCGTACATGCTCCATGATGGACGTGTTCGACAAGCGAGTAGAGCGTAGATTGACGATGCTCCAGTACCTATATCGAGTCCCATTACGCGTTGTTCGCTGTCCACTAGTGATTGCGACCCTGACGACGTCGTGCGTTCGATGAGTCGTTGTATCCAGTGAATGTAATTATAGCGTACTGGTACGGGTGGACAGAGGCGATCTGGCGGTAGAATAAGGTTCAGATCAAAGTCTCGTTTCAAAAGTGATATTGTCAGTTGTCTGGTGTGGTCAGAGAATGAATTCAGGGTTTAAAATGTGGTCTTACTGTAATGCGTTCGGATCCTGGAAGTCGATTCTGTTGCCAGCATCCCGATACAGTTTGGCAAAGTCGACATCGACGAGGGCAAGGGCTTCAAAGTCAATTTCCTCTTCGTATATGGGCCTTTTGGCGCCGCTAGTCGACGACATTGGTATCTTAGAGATTGTCCGTGGCGGAATAGTTTGATTGTGCACGCAGACATCCAAAGACATCAAGTGAAGTCGAGACGCCAGTGCCAAGACCTTGTCATGTCGATTTCAGGACACACCAGTTTGAAGTTGTCATGGTATTCGTCAAATTGGTATCAGTCATATCCTATCATTTCTATTATGCAGCAACGTGATCGTGTCTCTATACCACACACGCCCAGCCAAATGATCCATCAAATTCCCACTCTCCTGGCTTCTCACCTAATCTGACTTGATCCAGCGTCGGCACAACGTTAGGACCATACGATTCCAGCAACGTCTGCATGTCGAGCTCTTCCATCTCACACAAGTCCTCGAGACTCCACTTGACGCAGACCTTTGACATCCTGCTCACATTAGTCGTGGCTTATGACAACAGCCATCATTACTCACCATTGCATCCTCTTCGGGCCCTCTTCCGTGCCAGGAGCTACGACTCTCAACATCTTCCTCAAAGCTCCCACTTTCTTGATGGCATCTCCGACGTTCTCCGGCAGAGTCGCTGCTATCTTCTTCCTCACAATACTCGCAATCTTGGGCCCGTTTCCATTTGTGCTGACCATGATCTGAAGCGGTCCGTCTCTGTGAACCGAGCCAAAGTAAAAGTCACACTCTGGAGGTACATCTGCGATGTTTGCCGCTATCCGTTTCTCTTTACAAAGTTTCCATATCACACTCGACGCTTCCGGGTCGTCGATCGCGGTGAGCACCATGGTGATTTCTGGATCGTCAAGATCGTGCGGCTCAAACACCCGATCTACATATTCGACTTCGTTTTGTTCGACTCGGTAGGCGACCTCATCGTTGAGTCCATCACGAGGGCTGATCAGTCTAACTTTCGCATCGGCGTTGAGGAGATTGAGGATGCGGCCTGCAGCAACCTGTAGACGTCCATCAGCCTTGTCGCGTGGTGTCATGTGATATGATGCATCGCTCGACGTACCTCACCTCCACCGACCACAAGTACGAGCTTATTGCGGACTTGCCAGGCAAGAATCAGCGATCCTCCTCTTTCGATCTCGGGAAATTTGGCCATTTGGTAGAATAATGTGTAGACGATGAGTACAGGTAGGTTAGCGCATCTCGTGATATTCACATGTCATCGGCTCGACATTTCTGGATCTCCGCGGTGATCTGATTGATAAGATTACCTCGATAGTCAGAGTCGTGTCGACTTCCCCTCCATCGACTTTGCGAGTCTGCATTGACTCCAACCCCCCACGTCTAATCTCCGTCGGTCTCCGCTCCCTAGTCTCGACGTTAAGGCAGGGTGAAGAACCCCTATGATGCTTTGAACCACTCTCGACCGCCGACAGCTCGGTGCTGTTGCGCCCATAGACTACAATGGCGGCTCGTCGTGCCCTTGGTGGAGGGCGCATACTAGGCAGCGGACAATCACTTTCGCCAGCTACCGCCGAAATCCGACGTCCACCACATCACCGCAATGGAAGCCTATTATCACCTTCAGAGAGCTCCCTTTCGCTCAATTCTCAAGCGTCGAGCACTCCTCTATCGACACAAGATGAAGACATTAGTTCACGAATTGCTCTCACAGAGCAAGGCTCAGCGGCAGCGGCATCTGCCAGCTCGAGATTGCTTTGTCCTATATGTAACGATGAGATGATGACACTGCTACAGTTGAACAGGTAGGCCGAAGTTGCTTCCTCTCTGTATTGCGATGATCTCCTAACAGCCGGACGTCAGACATCTGGACGATAATCACCAAAATTTGGAAGAGGTTGAACAAGTCGAGGTCAAGAACTGGTTCGAACAACAGGTCAAGAAAGCCAAAAAGTTCCAGCCGCTTGCTGCACTGAACCAGAAGCTTCGTGGTCTGGAAGTCTTCGAACCGAATTCAAACATCACGCCTCCGCAGTCAGCCTCCTTGCAGCCTTCAAGTAGGCAAGCATCCCCCGCCCCATCGCAAGCATCTCGGGAAGTAGATCCAGACGACTTGATTACGAAGACTCATTGGCAGCGTCATACTGGAAACGATGCCTGTTCGGAACCGGCATGTGGAAAGAGGCTGGGCACCACGAATGGAAACGTCAATTGCAGGCATTGCGGAAAGCTATTCTGCGACGAACACACTCTGTATCAGATGAAGCTGTCAAGATCAGCGCAACACGAGCCTCAACGAGGGTACTGGTGCAGGGTGTGCGAGACTTGTTTCAAGAGTAGGCCCGGTTACAATGATCATGGACTTGAGCGATCACATACCAACGCATTCCTGTCAGCACGGCGGAAGACCGTCGACAAGGCTTATCTCGAGATAAGCAGGCTCGAAAAACGACTTACGAGATTGACTCAGCTGCTGGCGAACCCTCCAGCGCCAGATGAGGAACAAAGTACTGGAAGTTATCTATGGGGCTCGATATCAGGAAATCGAGACCACATCCGGATACTGGAGCAATCGATCGTGACGTGGGAGGACGACGCTAAAGTTCTACAGTGCCCTTTCTGTCAGCAGCCATTCTCGCAATACTCCTTCAGGCGACATCATTGTCGATTGTGTGGACGCGTAGTATGCGGAGACGTCAACACCGCATGCTCGACAGAGGTCGCGCTGAATGCTGCTGTTTCGAGTAAGAAGTCCGAGAAGGGTGATAGTGAGGTCGCGGTCGATGTGCGAATGTGTAAAGACTGCCAACATACATTGTTTTCAAAATCCGACCTTGCTCGAGAATTGGCAATCGAGGCACCAGATCAGCGGGCGTACTCGAATCTGGTCCAGTTTGAGAGAGGTATTCGTTTACTTTTACCCAAGTTCCAACGACTCCTTCAAGCGTTGCAAGATCCTGAGAAGCCACCGACGCCGGCTCAGTTATCAGATGCGCAGAAAGTACGGAAGAGACTAGTCGATGCCTTTACCCAGTACGATGTTGCAGCCCGCCGCATACGAGATCTTCCAACGGAATCTCCGACGCAAGCTCGTCTCCAGAAAATCATTCATGCACAAGCGACTTCTTTCCTGCATTTGCACATGCTGCCGCTCAAGGCACTGCCGAAGTTGATCAAGCACGCGACACCAGCAGGGCCTAAAAGCCGACCGTCTGCGGGACCACTGGCCGCGATCAAGAACGGGCGAAGCGATTCGAGTGCCTCGAGTTCGACGGCTACCAGGGATGTCACGGCACTCGAAGCCGAGGAAAAGGAGCTTAGGGAGCGCCTGATCGTATTGGAGGAGCAGCGATTCATGGTACAGGAAATGGTTGGCGAAGCCAAGAAGAAGCGAAGATTCGACGAGGTCTCTGCTTTGGGTCAAAATGTCGACGATCTGAGTAGAGAGATCGATGCTATTCAGTCGCAAATCAAAGGCATGGATTTCGAGAGTGCATATATAGGGGATGGGGACGGTGTCCTTGGTTAGCTGGTATCAAGCATTGAGCATAGCGTGGAGTCGGCACATCTAAACATGAACATGGATCGAGGGGCATCTTCCCAATAATCACGACCGAATTACTCGGCGGCAAAACCAGCCCACAGTCTGCTTTCAGCACTTCCCCAAGCCTCACCAATCTGCTTCCCCACACCAGCATATTTCGGCCCCAGCATCTGCACTCGCTGCAACACGTCCCAGGCACGCTCATCGCCCTGCTTGGCGAGTGTGCTACCCAACAGACTCGCTGTGCCAGGCCTCAGGGTCCATCCCAATCCGTCCATCTCCTCCAAATACTGCCAGGCGAGATCAAGTCGTTCGCCTTTGATACAGACCAGTATGAGCCGATCGTAGGTGACACTGTTTGGACGAATGCCCAATGCCACACTCTCGGAAGCGAGAAAGAGCGCGGTCTGCGTTGCGACGGGCGTCGTGTCTCGCGCCCCCTTCAACAAGGCGTTGAAGGTCTCCACGTTGGCGAGGACTTTATGCGGAACATCTTTCGTAGGGTCCTCTTCGTACATGTGCATTCGTTTGTAAACGAGCAGTGCAGCTCCAAAGTCACCGCCGATGATGTCAGCCTCTAGAATGGCGTTGACGGCGACGACAGGGATGATTCGACGCTGCTTGCGAAGCGCGGTCAGTATTTCCAGCGCCGATTCGATCTCAGAGGGGTATCTGGTCAAATAGTCTTTGAGTGGCATGGCTGTACGAGCGGTTGGGGCAACGTATGCGCCGGCCATAATGGTCATTACCGAGAGTGCTGCACGTAAGTCGGGTGGTGAAGCGGTGAGGTAGGTCGTCAGGAGATTTTCGTAGTGGTCTGCGGTGAACAGCGTGGAGCGTTGACCTAAGACTCGGAAGGCATCGGTCGCGAGGTCGGTATCGCCATTCGCACAGGCGGTCGCAAGGACGTTGCTACAAATGCCCGAAGCCGGATTGATGTAGCCGGGTATCACCTGTGCTTTCCATACGTAGGCCGTCGCCGCGTGGTGGCGAGTGTGACTGCCAATGTCAAGAAGATGATACCAAACGGAATTCGAGATGTCCATTTCCCCTTCCTTCACCCTCGTATGTACCAGATGTAGAGCCTCTTCAATCTCCTCAAACTCGAGAAGCGTGTAGATTGCCATGTCAAACAGCCAGGCAGGTACTGACAGACCCTCTCTTCTCAAGCGCTCTAGTTCCGTCAAAGCCAGCTCCAGTTGACCTTCTTTGAATAGCGCCGCAGTGAGGTCATGTCTCCCAGAGGCCGAGAGGTTGTACCAGCGCTGCTGCATGAAATGCAATATGCTTTCGCGCAGTATGTAGTCCGGGTGGACAGACAGCACCCTGAGCACGTCGTGACAGATGCCAATGTCCATGTGTATATCCCCTCTCTCCATCTCTTGAAGCAGTGCGTTGACTCTGAGGACAGAGCCATCGCTGTGATGAGCATTGGCCAGAATCAAGGCACTATAGATGCGCGAGTCTGGTGGTTGATGCCGCACGCGTACTAGCCTGTCTACCAGAACCTCGACCTCTTGTGTTTTTGAATTTCTTGCTGATGTCCGCAATAGCTCGTACAGGAGCGGTGTCGATTCATCTTTCAAATTGAGCTTTCCTTTCGCCCAAATGTGTGTCGTGCCGGCATCGGTATTCTGCTTGTGCCATATCCTTGCTTGGTTGCGCGCTTTTGCATGCGCCGGTGTCCAGGCGCTACGAGCACATTTTACTGGTGTGAGCCGAGTAGTCGCGTTCGGTCGCGGTCGCAGGGGAGACTTTAACAACAGTGACGAATTGAATGAAGGGCAGAGACAATGCCACAGAGCGTCAATCGTAATATTTGACGAGGTCATTGATTTGCAAGAGATTCAGGCATGCGGAATCACAAAGGTAATATGTCCAGGTCTTGGCACATGAAGTTCAGTTCACATTGCATGACCTTGATGAAGTACTGTCTCACAACAAGGTTAAAGCTCTTGCATTGGATAACACTTCTTGTTGTCCAAGACATCGGACGCTACCACTATGGGTTATCAAGGTCTGCTACGCCGTAATGGCTGGCAGTCCCCATTCCCTGACCAAGCACGCGACCACCAAGCAGCAGTTCTCCGCTTGGTCGTAGTTGTTTTTGCAGCAAGCGCTCCGATATGTATCGTAGTGATGACTGACAGCATCACGTATGGTTGACGGCTCGAATGAGACCCAGCGCGACAGACTCTCAGCCTCCGCGTGGTCCTCTCCCCCTACCGCGTCCACCACGACCACCCCTTCCACCCCTATCTCCGCGTCCACCATGATCTCCTCGTCCTTGACCGCCTCCTCTACCACCTCGTTGTCCTTGCTGGGTTTGCTGCTGATCCTTGATGGCGTCGACAATCTCGTCTTCTAACCTGAGGTACTTGATCTGCAGTTATTGTCAGTCTCCTGCATTTGCGGGTAATCTCTGAGGCGCAACATGGCGCGCGTATTGTCCTTGATGCCGAACGTACATTGTTGCCTCGTACATACGCTTCCGCTAACCGGAAGAACTTGTCGCCGTCTGCGCTTGTTTGTACGACTTCTTTGAGCGTGAGGTTCATGTATGTGTCGCAGTTGACCAGATGGCCATTGAGTGTCTCGCCATTCTTCAATTCGACCAGCATCGGGTGGCCTTGCGCCGCATTCAAAAGTCCAAGAGGAAGCTGTAATCAGCGATTGTGTCAATAGTGTGCGCTTCAGACTAGCAAAAAGTATGGGTGCACACGGTCAGCTTACCATGTTTGATGTTCGTCGCTCGAGCGGTCGATCTACACCAGTATTGTGGGTGAACTATGAATATCGTTCGTTCGCTAGTAGTGTGAGGGAGGTTGCGGGGAGTACATGGAATGACGCTGTTTTGCCAGTCACGATTGCGAACGCCGACACTGCCAAGAGTTATGGTATAGCCGCGAGTCAGTCGCCAAAGCTGGAGTCATCATCACGTGTCGGGCTCGGTCATATGTCCCAAAGGGGATAAGGTAAGGTCTCGAGCCAATGGAGCAGCGACGGGAATCCTTCCATTTTGCTGCCCTGCAGTTCTGTTCTGTTGGTTTCGTCCTTCGTCCGACGGTCGTACGTTGTATTGCACCGCCTCGCCGCCGCGGCGCAATTCTGCCCGACCGCGATTACAGGTTGATTATGGTTTATCCTGCTGCCTTGTGCTTCTATTGACATCTGTCTTCTATGTCCTAAGGTTTTCAAATCTGAATGGTGTAAAGAAGCACTCCTGGTGCTCACGCCTCACAACACGTCTCGCTTCTTGGGACGCCCTCATGATCTATTTCCGGTCATTCATTCTATAGCGCATCAACTCGAAGTGTCATGCGGCCAACACTGGTACTGGTCGCGTGGGCTTTGCTGCCGCTCTTTGCTTGTGCCGTTCCCTTTCCTTCGAGCACTCACCTTGGCCTTCACCCTTCGAGCTCCTCTCTATCTCTTTCTACCAATGGTGCATCAACAGCTACCTCAGCACATTCATCAGAATCTTCTGTTCTAGCAGAACCGTTTCAAACAGATGAGGCTCTCATTGTACTGCCGTGCCGCGGGTGCAGCGATTCAGGAGCTGACGAATACCTCGTGAGTCCACGTACTCGCCAAGACTTTGGTCTTCTCTAATAGTGCTGCCTACTCTGTAGCCATTGATCTTCACAACACTGCCTGAGGCACAACATCGGAACGCTTTCGAAACTCATGTTTCTTTCTCCATCAATGGAGTATACGTCGAGCTGGTTCAGACGGGGGATACAGACCGACAAGCAGTGAAAGTGCTGCTTCCATTCAACGACGCCATCGCTGCCGTCTCCGCTGAACTATTCTGTGGTTCGGCCGTGGCAGAGATAGCATCATCCATCTCGAGTTCATCCAGTCGTTGTGAAGCCCTCGTAGCCCTCAGGTTGAACGCATACAACCATCACCCCCTGACTGCGCAACCCGGTGTCAATATAACTCTCCTATCATCTTCACATCATATATCAACACTTACACTTGGATATCCTGACCCTGGAACTGGCACTCCGCGACTCATCTCCGACACTCATGCCATCACCGAAGAGACTGCAAGGACATATCAGACATTAGTCGAAGCTCAACTGGAGACAACCCTTGCAGATTCGCGGGACGGTCTATCAGCATCTGAGAGGTCGTCTAACAATCCGCTAGGCGGAAGCTCGTCAGGACCATTGGATTTCGAAAATCAGGAACATGAAAAGTGCTTTGCTCGACTACATCGACTGCTTGATCACTTCGCGGCTGGTGCTGAAAAGGCCCTAAAACATACTCTGCAGGCCGTTCAGACCGAGTTCAGCCAGGTCAGCGTTTCCACAAGCTCTCCCGAGTCCTCGTCACAGGACATCATGATCACGTCTACAGAGAAACATCGTGCCCCGCAGAGCTCAGACAAGTCACAATACGAGAGACTCGACCATGACAACCCCCTCGTCCTCGTTCTTGAGATCATCGCTGGCGCAATCGGTCTTACCGCATTATACAAGTTTATCAAAAGTCGATGCTGCTCGCTCCGCCGCAAAGTTGAACGTCTTGCAGACCGTGAGGAAAGAAAAGCCGCCCAAGCATATCGTCGCGCCGCACGCAAGCAGGCAATACGTCAACGTTGGGAAGCCGTCAGATCTCTGTTCTGCCGACAAGGAGGGGATGGCAACTACGAAGAGAAGCGAGGACTGATCCTCGCCGCGGCAGAGGAAGAAGGATTGTTGAGCGAGAAGGACGATGCACAAGATGAGCTTGTGGCCTTCCAACACGCTCACAGTATTGTGTCTAGAATGGTACAGTCTGGGCGACAATTCTGGTTCGACCCAACGATCATATCGTCACCGAATAAAGTCGTCGCAGATACCAGGTCGCGAGCCTCTTCTTTACCATCGTATCACTCAGAAGAGCTACCAGTTTACACATCTTCTCCCGGAAGCACCCAAGAAGTCAGCAACGGCTTCCGACCCCGGTCACCAACTAGCAGTCGAGCATCTACAGCCGATACTCCAGATAGTAGCATACCAGATCTCAGTTCCAGGAACAGTAGCGAAACGCTTCGATCGGAATTCGACAAGGCATCGATATAGCAGGTGCTACCTTGTACAGATACAGCATGAGCGAGGCGTTGGGGGCATCATGATCACAATAATGTAATATATGTATTTCACGAATCAACAGAAATTACACCATCAATGTGGTGATCTATGTAACCCATACAAGATTCGACCGGGTATCAAGAACTTGTCAGTAATCATCACTGTAGTAGCCATGATCAGCATGCCGTCTCCTCCGCCTCGACCTCTTCCCACCATCATCAGAGTAGTATCTTCTAGCATGGGTATCCCTCTCTTCCTCCTCCTCCTTTCTCCGACTCTTCTTCCGCTCGTGTCTATCCTCTAGCTTACTCGCGCCAATCGCACCAGCAAGGAGCCCGCCTACAATTCCAACAACCCCTCCTCCTGCTGACGAGCCGAGTAATGCGCCGCCTGCGCCTCCAAGCGTGCTCGCTACACTCCTTTGTCTTCGCTCGTGAAGCGGTGGCCTTTGCTGCCTAGTGGGTTGTCGCGCGCGTCGGGCTTACTATCGCGCCTGGAGCGCTTCCTACGTCGGTGCCGCCGCGTGTTCTCGTAGTCGTCGTAGTCGTCTGAATCGTACTCGGAGTCGGACTGTTGACCACGTGTGTCTGCTGCGCGTCTTCGGGGGTTGTATTCGTGGTCGTGAGGAGGTGGTGGGCCAGAAGGAGGTGGAGGTAGATGCGCTCGCGCGATATGCTCGTCGTATGGAGCTAGTTGAGAATGTGCATTGTGCGCGGACTGATGGCCGCTGACCACTAGCGATTGCGATGCTACATCTTGCTGGTCGGCCTGGTCTGGTGCTCCGTCCCGTGTTGATGCGTACTGGCCGACCGGTGGAGGTGGATACTGCGACTGGTGAGCGGGAATCATAAGTGTCTCGCGTAACATCTACACACGTCAGAATGCCGCGTCGGTTGCCCGAATTGTTCTTGGGACCTTGGAAGGTATTGTGAATTATCCGAATACTGCGGGAACTCTTCTCGAGGTGGAGGTGGAAAATACGGCGTGGATTGTTGTTGCGGAGCATGAGGCTGAGGAAGTCGCTGCCTCTGCATACCATTGTCGGTATGTGCCATGATTGTTACACTTTTACGATACTTTTGGGTATTATTGTTGCGATGGTTTTCACATCAAAACTCTACAACTTCATCTTGTCCTGCCAAAGGGTCTTGGACGTACCAACCTTCTGTTCTCCTGGTGTTCCATTCCAAGATGCTCGATCGAGGGTGACGTAAGCGGCTATGAGCTGACCAACAACTGATTAGACTCGAGGTTTCAGGAAGGGAGCTTTCCAACACTCAGTCACAGATAGCGAAACTATCGACCTTCCTTGTCGTGCATGGTCTGCCCTCGGGACAAATTGCCCCAAGTATGTCTGTCCTCTGGTGACCAGAATACTAAGCGGTGCTTGGCCCCTGCCACTTGCACGGAGCTGCGAAACGCGATATCTCAACCTTTCAGTCCGTCCATGGCATCTGTCAGTCTGGTCCATCCTTCTGTGTCCTCCCAACTAGCCTTGCCGCGACCCATGATTCCACGAATGGCACTCTTGGCCTTGAACTTCCAGTCTTTGGCCACCATTACACCCTCGCCTGCCGACAGTCCTTCGTTCTTTTCTTTCGGTCCCAAGCTCTCATAGGCGTCACATAATGATACGGTTGCATCTACAACCTCATTCCATCTGGCTTCTGTGTCGGTCTCCCAGCCTGGTTGGTTCGTTACACAGCGCCACGCTTTCTCTTGTGCGTCCAAAGCAGAAGCTGGCTTGTTCCTCCAGATCGCTAGTCTTGCTACGAGTTGCCAAAGAGGACGTGAGGAAGTGATGAGGGGCACTATTTGCTTGTCCACCATCTCGACCATCAATCGCTCAAAACCTGGTTTCGAGGCGTCGTAGGTATCTGCTGATGAAACCACGTACTGGACCAACAGCTGCATGATCTCGACATCGATGCATTGTTCGCCTATACTATTTCCTCTGAGCTTGATGAGCTGTCTTTGGGCCGATACGACAGATACAAAGTCTGGAGGAGAGAGGGATGCGGCTACCACCAGCACATTCTCCCAGATTCGGAAGGAATCGTGCTTCAACGTCGCTGCGCGCTTGAGTGCACGTAATGCGTCTTGCTTGTTCCTTTGTGGGTCGACTGCTTTGGCTGTTGTGTCTTCGACATCGATGTCCTCGTCCTCTTCTTCTTTCCTGGTGGATTGCGCGGGCTCTGCTGATTCAGGTGGCTCTTGCTTCAAAAGAGCAGCCGCGAGGTTGCTCCATGCCTCGGCATCTGTATCTTCTAGTTGGACGCAGCGCGTGAATGACTCGACAGCCTTTTCGAACTGACCGAGTTCAAGCAATGCACAACCAAGAGCGAACCAACTTGTGTGGTTCAGCTGATTGACCCTCAAGCTCTTGCCATATCCTTCTGCTGCCTTTACAAAATCCTTTGCCGCAAAGTACAGGCGTCCGAGAGAGCGTTGAGCGCGAGCGTACCTTTGACCTGAAACCTCCCACGACTTCTCGTACATTGCTGGCTCCTGGCCAATGTCACCAAGGATGCAGAACAACCTTGGAGCGTCTGCCGGAGAAGGCTCTCTTTCCTTGCCTTCCCACTTCTCATCATCGTCCACTTCGTGATCGTCCCTACCATCGGTGGCATGAAACAATTGCTTCCTTATAAGCTTGCGAGCCCTGTCTTCCTTCTCGGTGGCAGCCCAGCATAGTGCAGCTTCGGCCCACATTTCCAGTCGTTCATAAATCTCGAGCGCCGAGCGTAGACCACCAAGCTGTACCCAGCGTTGAGCCAGCTCTGATTCGAGATCCCATCGTGCTGGAGAGGCCAGCTGAAAGACGTACCTCAAGCGCTCGGGTGCCGATGCTGATTCGGACTCTTTGGGCTTGGGCAAGAAAGAGGTTGCTTTTGCCTCGACGGTCGTCTCCGGTGCCACGTCGCGGGCGGGTGTCGGTGCAGTATCGGCAATGACTTGGTCGACAAGTGCTTGCAACTGCAACAACCCTCGCTCCACGGTTCGCGACTTGTAGCCCTCTATCCTGCTGCGGACCAACAAGGCTTGGGTGTAGATCTGCCAATTGGAGCTTCCACCGTCGAGCACGCGAGTGGCATAAGGCAGTGTCTCTTCTCGTGTCAGACCGTCCGATGGAGAAGTGTTTGTGATTGATGATGCAAGTGCTAACAGAGTGACGGAATCTAGTGGTTGAAGACGCGGTTGGTCCGAGGGGTCCAGACTCGAAAGCGATGGTGGTAATGACGAAGCGTCTCTGATGTCTGTTGTCGAGGCAGCTTTCTCGGTGAAAGATATTGATTCGAGAAGAGTGTCATCATTGAGATCCAGATTGGTAGGTCCTGTTGGGCTGTCGTTCAGGGATATCGCTGAAAATGCCTTTTTGCCGTGGCGATCATGATCGGCGCTCTTAGCGAGCACAACGAGTTGACTGATGTCGTTTTGCTGGAACTTGGTCCGCTTGCCCAAGGCTCCGGTCATGGCGAAGACGAAGCCCTCCTTCTGTGCGGCTTTGTCGAGTGCAGCCCTGGCTCGCTTGTCGAATCCATAGTAGATGTCGATCGAGGCCTGTTCGAGTAACAAATGACTTTGAGCGCCTCCCGGTGGACTAGCGAGCGATGAGAGGTGCTCCTGAGCCAAGTCAAGGTCCTGGTAGATGTGGTTCTCCAGGGTAGACGCGGGTTCGGACAGAAGTCGCTGGTGAATGAACGAGGCTCGTAATTTCGCCCAGCGTGCTACACCGACATGGTCCAGCACGAAAGGGTGATTAAGGATAGCATTAGCGAAATAGAAGAGCTCGATGTTTGGAGTCAGTTGATAAGCGGCAACACCATCGACAGTGAGGCTACTGATCAGATTTCTTCTTGTGTGTTGAGTTTGGCGGGTGTCGTCTGCAATGGACTTTGGAAACATCAGTTTGGAAGGAGAAAAGGGTAGAGGCGGTCCAGTGATGTTAGACTGCAAGAATGCCAGGAGGGCGCCATATGCGACGGTAAACAGTCCTGCGGCCCTGCATTCTGATGACTGTGATCCAGCATGATCGTCTCTCGCTGTAGTGAACTCCTCTAGACAAGTATCTAGTCGCTCACGCCAAAGTTCCTTTGATTCTATGTGCTCGGTATCTTGGTTGTTTGTGGCCTCGAGGCCCAATAAAGTTCGAGAAGTCGAGGTCTGTAATAAAGATTCAAAATTTCCGCTCTCAAGGCATTCGATTTGCTCTCGCAGCAGTCCCTGACAATCTTCCGACAACGACTCCTTGAATATTTGAATGACCGGCTCATCCATTTCGTGTGTTTAACAAAAGAAAAATGAGCGTGAAAGACCGGTTGTATCTCCGTCAAAGACAATACCTGTATGGGATCGTGATGCTTTACCGCAAAAAGAAGGTTCCATTTTTTGATGCCAAGCAATTTCTCGCATTGCTTAGAAATCGAGTAAAATGCAATAGAAGGACAGGCCCATATCACAAATAACATATCGTTCGTGTGACGAGGAAAGACATCCACTGCTGTAAAGGTGTTTCTGAATCGACTGGCACAAAAAGAATCGTAGAACAACGAACGACTACCGAATACTGTAATACTCCAATCAACTCCAGATCCAGCGTCGGCCGCAGCACGAACACTCCAGCTCCCGCCCCTACTCCTATCCCAAATCGTAACAATGACAAGTACCATAAAGCATCGATACCTTCATAAGCCTGCCGAGTGAATCTGCCCAACCTTTTCAACTCGAAGCCGCAAAGTGGAAGTGCTATCCCAACCAAGTGAACAATGCTACCCTATTTTCGCTGTGCAGCATCATACAAACTGACAAGCATGCCAATAAAGGCACCAACCATGACTCCGGGGTATCCTGCGGGCATCGACTGAGTGACCAGATCTACAGTTTGGTCGGAGAATGTTCCAAAGAAGCGCGCGCCAAGCGACCAGATCATCCAGGCAAGAAGGGCCTTCACCACGTTGAACATCAGAGGGTCGAAATGCATCCTCGGGCTGGAAGTGACCGCACCATGGCGAATCACGGGCCTCATGGTGAGATTGAAGAGCCATGAGACTGCAAGCGGAATCCAAAAGGCCGAGATTGCCCAGAGCAGAGTGGTAGACCAGTACACATCCGTTAAGAGGACGAAGAAGTCGGGCAAGAAAATCGAAGTGCTGGGCGTGCCGACGACTCTGGACGCTGGTAGATCGAAAGCATATCTCCATGGAATCATGCGGCGCTGAACACAGAAACCCTCGAGAAGCAGTATGACCGTCTCGACTCCGACGACAGACGAGGTCATTTCGCGTAACTGATAGAGGGTCGTTTGAGCGTGTGTAGCGACAAGCACGTCGTTCGCGACAGCCGAGATACGGCGGGTCTGACTCTCGATGGCGTCGGTGACGACCGCTGGAGATGGAGGAAATGTGCTGACGTGTGGCGCGGCTGTATGACTATGAGGCGTAGCATGGTTCCGAGCCGGTGCTGGTGTGATGGAGATGTCTGGAATGGGTGACGAAGGCGATGGGCCATCGCTTCTGTTACAGTGTTAGTAATCCGAATTGTTCTAGACCATCAATCACGTACGCATCGGTCTCGGATTTTACTTTGATGACTCTTCGCTTTCGTACTACTGTCTTGACTTCGCCATCTAATGTTGGAGCCGCGTCGCGCTTGGTCGGAGACGATGTGCGGTCGTAGTAGTCATTGAAGGTTGGGTCGCGGCGCAGGGTTGTCGCATTATCATTGAGATGCTCCTCAAGGAGGGAAGCGAGCTCGTCCTTGCGCAGGCCTTCCGTACTGTTCACGTTAGTCACGCACAAGCTTCGCGATGCGACATGATACATGTACATACTCGTCGAGTCCTGCGCGTTCGGCCAAAGTGAGAAGCTCTGCCTTGCGCTGGCGGTTCAACCAAGCGGACATGATTAAAATTGATATAGAAGTGGTCGCATTTACTACGCGACTGCGATAACAACGAGTATATCAATAATGCGCGGTAGAAATCGGAAAAGAATGCGTGCAGGTGGGAGGGAATGATTTGACGCGTGAAACGCGATGTAAGGTAAACATGTACACACGAAGCAGTCGTCTCTAAATGTCGCCGTCGCGGGTCGGTCGTCGGCGCTCCAAACGCCGCCAAGGCAGCTATGACGGTGCTGAATCCAGCGTTGTCCGAAGGCATCAAAGAATTGAGAAATGTAACTACTGCAGGCTTCATCCATTGCAGTCGAGCTCAACCACAAAGTACTCACCCATACACTCTCCGCCTGATACAACGACTGTTCGCTCCTGTAGCATCCGACCGTCACCTAGAAGTTCCTACCAGATCACTGATTTTCACCCTTCGGCTCTTGGTCAACTATACATCTTCGCAGCATCCTCACTGGCACAGTAATTCTTCATGGTATTTGCCCGCGCGGCAGAATACCTTTCTGGATCGCAGTCCGTTTCCTCAATCAATGATGCGGGAGCTAGAGAAGGCACAAACATCATGGACACAAGACGGCAGGCAGAAGTCATGGAGTCGGCGGCCTTAGAACAAGACTCTGACGCTGCGAGGCCAGCATACCCTCATGTTCGTTTGATATAAGACCGGTCCATTACTGGTACATTGCTGAACGAGTCTCAGGCTATCCTCGCTGGTGGTATAGGAGGAACAATGGGTGATATGCTTATGCACTCGCTGGACACAGTCAAGACTCGACAACAAGGTGATCCACACATGCCGCCCAAATACACATCCATGGGCTCGACCTACCGTACCATCTGGAAACAAGAAGGAGTCAGCAAAGGGCTATATGGCGGCGCACTACCCGCACTACTTGGATCATTCTCTGGAACATGCATCTTCTTCGGCACATATGAATTCGGGAAGCGCGCACTGGTAGATATGGGCGTCAATCCAACGTTGGCATATTTTTCAGCTGGTACGGCCCCATGCGAATACATAGTAACTGCGCGCAATGCTGACAGCATTACCTTAGGTTTCATGGCCGACCTTGCCGCATCGCCGCTTTACGTTCCCTCAGAAGTTCTCAAAACGCGCCTTCAACTACAGGGCCGACATAATAATCCTTATTTCCACAGCGGATACAACTACAAAAGCATGACTGACGCATTTCGGACCATTGTACGAGTAGAGGGTGTTGCCGAGATGTTTTCTGGATACAAAGCGACTCTCTGCAGAGACCTTCCTTTTTCCGCCTTGCAATTCGCATTTTACGAGCAGGAACAAAAATGGGCTAAGAGCTGGGTGGGCAGCAAGGAAATTGGTTTACCTTTGGAGATCATCACAGGAGCAAGTGCTGGAGGTCTGGCTGGCATAATAACATGTCCGATGGATGTTGTCAAGACGAGGATCCAAACACAACTGGACGAGCCGCCGAAGCCGCAATCGAAAACTGGTGATGCCAGTAAAAGCAAGACACATGGCGCAGAATCTGCAACAGCGCGGTCTCCGCCTCGACCGGCGACAGCCTCTTCTTCTCCTTCCGCAGCACAAAAGGGCGCTCAGGCACTTCGACACATCTCAACCTCGGGCGCTTCCACAGCACTACGGCAACATGGTTCGGTCAAGTTGGAGACGGAATCGGTCATCCAAGGACTAAGAGTTATCTACAAGGCAGAAGGACTGGGTGGTTGGTTCCGAGGTGTCGGACCCCGAGCGGTGTGGACGAGCATACAAAGTGGTTGCATGCTTGTCATGTATCAACAGTTGTTGAAATGGTTCGACGCGCATCCTCTGGTCGACATGGACAACGACCTATGAGCGGTTGCATGAAAATGATGAGGAGATTGTACATATACCCTGACGATTTCTGTTACAAGTGGTCATTTGATACCTACATGCATGGCGAGGAGTCGGGACGATAGATTAGAAGAAGCTTGAAAGCATTATCCACTCAACTCACCTAGCTTCCCGGTCAAATTCCTTCACTGTTGATGCGGTCGTATTCGTACATAAATAGAGGCGGTGACCAGAAATACGAGATTGTGATACGCACGAGTTGCCGATCGCTATCCAACTGGTCCCAGCGTATCCATTCAGCCCTACGTACGAGTATTGTTAAAGTCACATACAACGCGGATACAGTAGATGTGATGGTCGCATCAGAACCAGGATAGAGACGAGAAAACGAGGCGCAAGCATGGGGTTTGTGTTACATTGGGGTCGCGCAGTGCATCCGCATAGCTAGTCAGGGCAACTTGAGCTCAATCATTTGCTCGACTTCGCCCCACGCAGCTGACTTTGCCCTGTCGATCTTGTTCAAGATCTTCATTCTCGATGTTACATTCGACCCGCCTTATATCGATAGATTTGCGGTTTACGGCCAACTTCCGGTAAGTGAATTGAAGGTGGAAGATGTGTATAAGAGTAGGTGCGGAACGTATCGATGCTTCCTGTTTCATCAACAAGCTTTCACATCCATACCTCACCTCATTCTTCAAAACTATCAACCAGCTCTTCTTCTCAAGACCACAATTTCTAGTCAGAACCAGTCACAATGCTCTTCACAATTCTGTCCACCGTAGCCTTCGCCGTTCTGGCCACAGCTATGCCCACCATCCAAGACCTCAAGATCCGCCAAGTCTCAAACGAAACCGAACCCTTCTGCTACCAAAAGACACCCGGTATCTACTCTCCAGCCGAAGGCGCCGTTATCACCCAAGACACAAGTTCCTACGGCTGCACCAACGTCACAATTCTCTACTGCTCGGGCCAATACTTCAAGACCAGCAGCATCGACACTTCGGTCGGCTTGTCACAGATCTACGCGGGCGGTCCTGGTATCACGTCCGGACAACTGCTGGCCAAGAACGTCAAGCCTGACAACGCCGATGCCCAGGCCGGCTACTCGAGTTACCGTTATAACGTCACCATCTGTCCGGGTGGTGGTGATTACTTGAAGGGTGCCTATGAGTTGAGCGTTTTGGAGACAGAGACTGGTAAGTGTGACGCGGCTAGAGGATGAAGTCCTAAAGACTAACGGATAATAGGTTACTACAACCCGATGAACTACAACGTCTACACTGTCAATGTTACTCTTGCGACTTCGGATGCATAAAAGGAGAACTACCTCGAACGGATTGATCTTCAGCGATAACGATTCATGGGGTTCCTTGACAACGGCTCGATAATAGTATGATTTGCTCTTACGCATAAGCGACAGGCGTTCTGGGCTCGTAGACTGATAGAATGATGCAATGACAACTACTTCCATATTCTTCCTTGATGTATATAAAGCTTGTGCTCATACAAGTTCGGGGATGCTTCTTCCGCTGAACTCTCTGGTCGATAATCAAATGTAGATGTAACAAAGCGGTCCACCAAGTGTGCTCATCATATCGTTGATAGGGGTCGCAGGTGCGTTGACACCCAGATCGATGAGATCGCTGAGAGACGTGTTTCTGCTGGGCGGCGAGTTGTACAGGGTCAGGGTGCCTCCGAGCTGATACTGTCTGTGAGTGAGGTCCTGATTCTGCCACACCCACCACACACGGTCGATCTGGGCGTGGTGTAGGAAGAAGTACGGGTCACCAGGAGAGGTGAAGAGATCACCACCCGGGTCGCCGCCGGCCTGTAAGAAGTATTAGAAAGGCGGTTATAGATGAATCAAGGAAGACCTGCGAACTTACAATCATATGACCTGCACTGGGAACTCCCAACAAACCGGCAGGAAAGTTACCTTGCATGGTGTTCTGAAAGTCAAGGACATTGTTGTTCTGGTTGACCAGATCGATGACGTTCCGATCTGTGGTCGACGTGGATGTAGCGATGGTGGAGATATCACGACAGAGACACCTTTCATACATGTATGTTAAACCACAGCTCTGACGACCGGGTCAGACCATCTCACGGACAGACTTGCTTTCGACGGGCTGAGTGTCTTTCCGTACCACTGTGCATGGCGGAAGATTGATGTAGTGTGAGTGCATTAGTCTCTTCTATTTCGATTCAAGACTGTGCTGCCTGTCACCTGTGTTTGCGCTCGATTCAGGATCCGAACGACCAGACGAAGTACGTGACTGGGCTTTGCTAGGGCGGCTTATCAGGTTGTATCAATGGTAGTGTTGATAGCTGTCCGGGTCGATACGGTGCGGAAAATGCTTGCGATACAAGCGAAAAGACCGACGGCGAAAATTGATGACACTACGAACTTCTTGCTTGTGGAGAGCTGTAGCTTCCAGATGACGACCTCTACCTCAACCGAGCAGAGTACATGCGGATATCATACAGAATGTGCCTCATTCATGATCGCGTTTTCACGCGGTTCTCCGGCAGCATAGGCAAGGGTCTTGGTCGGCCCCAAAAATCACAAGGGTTGAACCTCCAGGCTCCAGTGTGGTATGTTCCGAACCAGTACTTGATGGCATACGGCATGGGGGCCGGGAGTGGAGGAAAGTCGTTGCCGCCTTCGTATGTCTTGTCGCAAGTGCCGAGGACGCACGGAAAGATGTCGTAGAGGAATGAGATGTTGCCTGCGGCCTTTGCAGCAGCCTCGCCTTCGTCCCAGCACTTTTGCAGACCTTCGCTATCGATACGCTCGAAGGCGAGGAAGAAATCGATTTCTTCATAGAGGTGTTTTGTGAGGGCAGGCGCAAAGCTGTCGATGATATCCTTCATTTTGGTCCAGCTGTACTCTTGTGGACTCTTTTGCCAGCCGTTAGACGTCTCCTCGAGGTTGATCATGCCGTTGTGGAATTCTTCGTGCTGGTGGATCGGTCCTGAAAGAAGACCAGGCTCACCAGCCATCTTCTCGATGCCGGGAAAGATGACTGTCTCTTCGGTGTGATGGTGGTGGTTGACTGTTTTGCACCAAGACTCGGCATAAAAGCACAGATCGATCACGTCTTGCTCGATATAACCTGGTTGGTCTTTCGAAGCGATGTGTGGGCCTTGTTGCATGATGGCGTTGAGACCTCGGAGAAGACAGTTGTGTGAGTGGGCCATTCCGGAGGCAGTGTTGACTGCAGCATGTGGTTTCTGTAGTGTCAATTGAAGATGCTGGAATCTTGATCAGGTGTTTCTCACAATGTCTTTGTAGGGGCTAGGTGTTGGTATGAGCTTGAAAGGCTCGTCTGCCCACGGCGCGATTGAAGGTTTCGTGGTCATCTTTTGGGATATCTGTATAAGATAGGAGATGAGAATGGGTTTTTTGGAAATCAGAAGTGAAGCACCGGTGGATGTTGAGAGGACGAAATTGTTTCCATGAATACACCATCATACCTACCTACCTCACGTACGATTGATTGACTGTGCCTCATTGACCGTGCCTCCGGATGGTCGATCACGTGCTAACTAATATGAAGCAGGCAGGCACGATTACTGTATCGAGGTCAGGGTCATGGTCAGGGTCAGGGTCCACGCTGATTGCTGCAGGGAAACACTGCGCTACAGACCCTCGAATTTCCTGAAGCCCATCAAGTCCATTGTTAATTGCATGTTGCAAGTCGCAAATCACGAAAATAGATGGACGTCATTGCCCTGCGTCAGGTTACATCAAGGGACTGGAATCCCCAGGTCGGCAAATGCGCACGCGGCCGTCCCACCAGATTGAGTGCAGCCCCAGTGCGTTAAATTGAGCCTGAAAACAAATGACGGGGATGACTCCGCTTCCAGGTTTCTTGGCAGTCTGAGGCGTACTGACATCCACATCTGCAAGCTGCATTCGGTGAATATTGCCCTGCTTACTCCCGTCCCTCGGTCTGGTGTGCACTTGTAGTCTACTAGTCTACTAGTCTACTGTGCCTGCTCGTTTGCCCTGCGTTGAATCTCCGCCATCGCTTGGGAGTCGCGTCTATGGCGTGTTTCTGGGAAATGATTCATCTTATTACCGATTAATATTACACTTTTATCATCGACACTCCGTCGAATGCTCCATTCTGGCTGTGATTGACCATCTAATAGTAACGTCTGTCTACTGGACAGCCCTTCCAGTATCAAGTTCAGTCTTACAAGCATGTCCTCCATCTGCAAACACAACATCATCTCACATTCTCACTGAGAAGCGGCAGCTCATCGGCGGAGCTTTGACCGCAGCCCCGGGCCAGATCATCGGGCCTGGCGCCAATTATATGTGGCTGCCACCTGTCTGGCTACGTAGCTTGGCGTGTCGCCGCAGTCCTTTTGGCAGGATCTAGGGTGGTGCTGTCGATGCATCGACATGACTTTCTCTAGGTACCGGTAAGTTGTTGCAGCCATTGACGGGTATTGTATACACTACCACCTACTTTCCTCGAAAATCGCCCAGATTCCTTCCTAGACCTTGCTCGCCCCTACTGGACTGAACAGGATCCGTGCATCTCGAATTCATCATTGTTGTTGTCTTTACCATGATAATCGACACTTCTCATGCCTCAGGATTCCTTTCGATCTCTCTCGATGGAACCGGCATCATCAAGATCCTTGCTTGGTCGTCCCTGGTACTGCTTCTCTACTTCGGTGTCCAATGTCTAGAGAACCAATATTATCATCCCTTGGCCAAGTTTCCCGGTCCTCCATGGGCATGTGCTACATGGCTCTACGGAGCCTATTACGACCTCTTGGTCGGCCCTGGAGGCCAATTCACTTCTCATATTCGACAATTGCACGCCAAATATGGTCCCGTCGTACGCATAAGTCCCGACGAAATTTCCATCAATGATCCGGACTTTTACGACGAGTACTACGGTTCTTGCCATGCTGTAAAAGACAAGATTCCCACCACCGCAAATATTCTTGGAACCACATCAGGCACTTTTGGAACCATTGATCACCATGTCCACCAGCAAAGAAGGCAGGGCAGTAATGCCTTCTTTTCTTCTTCAAATCTCACCAAAGCCGATCACATCATTCGGGAACACGTCGATCGCTTGGCCCTGAAATTGAGTCGAGACTTGTCTACCGTCTGGGAGACGAGGGTCCAGTTCATGGCTCTGAAGCTTGACATCTTCTACGACTTTGCCTTTGGAGACTCGCTGCACCTGCAGGACAACCCTCGCGCCGCTGAAGAATGGGATGCTACCATGGAAGCTATTGCAACATGTGCACCATTCGTCAAGCTGTTTCCCTGGATTTTACCCTTGGCTGTGAAGCTTCCTGTCATGCTAGTCTACGTCTTTTCGCCTCCGCTCGCTCGAGTGCTCCGCATCAACTACAGAATACACAAACAAGCCAACATGTACTCCAAGGATCCAAGTGCCTTCCAGGACAGCAAGAAAGGAGCCCAAGACTCAACTGGACGTCCAATTACGCTTTTCGAGTCGCTGCGGAACTCAAATATTACTGATCAAGACAAGACTGTCTGGCGCATCTCTCAGGAAGGCTCGGAGATGTTCGCCGCTTCGGGTACAACAGCAAGGGTCATGTCCGCCTGCATGTTTTACCTTCACGATCGGCCTTCTACACTAAAGTTGCTTCGAGACGAGCTTGATTCGGCAATGCCCTGTCCGAACAGTATACCGCCGACCCAAATGCTCGCTGCTCTGCCATATCTGGTCAGTACCTGTTTGCCACACTTTCGACGACTTCGGTTTGACTGACCTTCTCACTAGACTGCCGTGATCAAGGAGTCCCTTCGCATAGCCGCCCCGGTAGCGACACGCCTGCCATTGAAGACACGTGAGCCTCTCCGCTATCAGAAGTGGCGGATACCCAAAGATGTGAGTGCTTGCGTACCATAGCTCGAAGAACTGAGGCTGACCATCTTAGACGCCCGTCTCTGTGAATACAAGAGATCTGCTCCAAGACCCACGCATCTTCGACGAACCAGAGACGTTCAAGCCCGAACGCTGGCTGGACACAGATTCAGCATCGAAGCTTGATAAATACTTTGTGCCCTTTAGCAAGGGACCACGGTCGTGTCCGGGGCAGGAGTACGTGAATCCATCTCTCTCCCCTTTCTCCTCAGTACTGACAGAGCTCTCTAGTTTTGCCATGGCTGAGCTGCAGATCACAGTCGCCGTCCTCGTCCGCCGCTTTGACTTCGAACTCGTCGACACCACATACGAGAGAGACGTGAAAGTCGTGAGAGACTGCTTTCTGACCGAAGCATCTCCCGGGAGTCGGGGTGTCAAGGTTAAAGTCGTGGGTCTTCGCGCTTAGTTTACGTACCATTCTTCTCTTCCTATCAATTCGTTGATTGCATGGCCAATGATTATTCAAAATTGACTGCACCTGTTCCCAGATCTGATCGGTATCCTGAACGAGGCCACTGTGAGCATTGCGCCGATCGAGCTTCCATTCCGAGCGACAATCACAAGGCAAGGGCACTGGCGATATCACAACAGCACGATGTACGACAAATGTGTAAATGAGCTGATTAATTATACCATCTTCATATCGAAACGCTTCAAATATGGTCACTGCATGTAGCAGGAAAGGGCTCACCTGATCCGCAGGCTCCCGTGGTATCATCCCGTCAAATCGCTAAATCGCTGCATATCATCGTCAATCATATCATAGCTCAAGGCGTGCGATGCCGACCCTCAATCGAATCATCGAGAGGCTCAAAGCGTGCATCAGCCGAGCTTGATCGTCCATCGTCCTCACAAAAGAAAGTCCTGCCACATAATCGCCGCATCCAAAACCGAACCGTTGCGATCAAACCGCCGTTGCATACCCAACTCCACCGTCACTTCTCATTCGAAGAGAGGGGGACCACCAAAGAAGTCCTCAGCGTCTCCGTACAACGCACCGTCAAAGTCAAACGCATCGATCTCCGAGACAGTATCGAATGCACCGTATCGGAATCCTCGCTTACGCTCCATGTCGAGAGCCTCGTCGTGACTCATCTCTTGCGCAATACCAACAGCAACCTCTTCCGGACGGTGAGCTTCGAATTCGTTGGTGCCGACGATTGGTCCGACCATGTGCTGAGAAGAGATCGCGCCGCCGGAAGGAACACCCATGGCGAGATCGGAGCGGACACCTTGAGCTTGGGAGACCTGGTCGGTGGCCATCATGGTGAAGTTGTCAACGCCATAGATGAAAGAGCTCGTGTTTTGGACAACTTCACCGCTATCCGCCATGTGTTGGTCGATGTCGCCATCGGTCAAGAAGCTAGTGTGGGAGATCTGAGCGTCGATTGCTTCGCGAGTTAGGTCTTGGAGAAGCGCGTCTGCAGCAGCGTCCAAGGCGTTCCAGTCGTGAGTCTGAGTGCCGATGTGCGAATGAGTTGGCAGAGTCATCTGATCTGGCGCGGTGTTGGTAGCTGAAGAGGCTGCACCGTTGATTGTCCAATTCGGGCGCCAGAACGGATCAGCGTCGTCGTTGTTGACATAAGGGTTGTTTGTGGCACCGCTCAAGCCGATACTCGCCAAGTACTCTTCGGAACAGAGTCTGCTAAACCCATTGCCGTCGGCACAACTGTGGTCGATGCAAGCGGCGTACTCATCGTGACGAGCGTTGAAAGGGAGCACGCTGTTCCAGATCAAGTCTCTGTTGGCAGTGGGCGCAAGGTTGAAGATCGGGTCGTAGTCGAAGGGCTGCTGAGTCTCATGGTCGTAAGGACTGACGTATGGCTGGAGGCCGCCGGTAGTAGCAGAGCTGTATCCAAGGTCGCGCATTGTCGATTCACTTCGAGCAGTCTCAACCTCGGACTCCTCGCTCGGTGCCCGGGTGGTGGCTGCTGGAGTCTTGCGCGCTTTCTTGACCACCATCTCCTCGCCATCATCGACACCGGCGTCAGCGACAGATCTCTTCTTAGCTGCGGTTTGGGCAGCTTTCTCGCGTCTGTCGCGACCAGCTCTTGACACCTGTTCAAATTCATCGCGAAGCTCTGCGTAGGTGCGTCCCTGGGCGTCAGCTCTAGCTTGCAGCGCGCGTCCTGCTGCGTGTGCAATGCGTGAATGTCCCTTGTCGCGAGTCACGGGCGTCAGATCGCACTCTCTATAATCAAGAAGGAACTCGAGCAGGCGTTCGCCCATGACTTTCTTGGCTTCGACTGCAGGGAGTTTGAGAATCTCCTCGTTGGTCAGTCCGGCAATGTGTGGCGGAGTACGTCTGGGTGCGGAATTTTTCGGCTTCTTGGGTTTGCTTGAAGTAGCGCTGGCTGCCTTCTGCTTTGGCTGCTTCTTTGACTTGGCCCTGGACTTTTTTGGTGCTGCAGTGTAGGCAGGTTGTTTTGGAGGTGGCGTGACTGAGCTCTCTGAGCTATCTGGTGGTGTCGGAAGAGTCATGGCGTGTCCTTGAACTTGCGTGTGAAATGGCAATATCGCTGGCAGAGGTTGGGTGAATTGGTCGATTTGCTCATCGGTCACAGATTGCGTGCCGTCAAAGGTTTCAGCCTCATCAAAATCGAAATTGTAATTCATGATGCAGCTAACCAGCAGCTGATGCGAGTATGATGGGATGATATGGTATGGAAGGAGATGTTGAGAGAGATCAGCGAGAAGAAGGTTGAAGTGAATGTGTCGAAGCGCAAAAGGAGCCAATGAGAAGCGACAACACGACCAGCGTGAAGGAAGAAGAACTGCTGCCTGCACCCAAAGTGACGCGATTTTGTGGTGCTTGAAAATGTACTGCTGTGAAGGAAGTAGACTTGGTCGTAAGACTTGGGGCTTGACAACAAAGCTATTGTCTCAGACGCCGAGACCGCAAAGGTCGACACAATGGACGACGAGCCAAGCAAGACTGTCGCACCACACCACACCACAGTCTGAGGAAGTCGAATAGTCTCTGAATATGTAGATGGTTCAAAGAACTATAAATAGATGTGTCTTGTGGACCGGGAATGCTTGATACACCGGAGTCTGCATACCTATCTGGTTCCTTGTGAGCGGTCAGCATTGGGCATTACCATCTCAGTGCACCAACGCCGCATTCTGTCGCAGCATCATACACCATAGAACAATTTTCGAGACTTACGTGACCTTGCAATGTCGTCTCAAAAAGATTTGTCCGCTCCGCGAGCCCCAGAGCTCGATCCAAACTGGTGCCTTGTTGCATAGCAGCGCCCGCACCACCATCGACAGGCACTCCGGCTGCTCTAAGATCGATCTTGCTTATAAGAGTTTAAAGATGCCATCAGACGGTGATGCTGCTGTCGCTGATCAGCCTCTGCCACGTGGTTGACAATGCCTCATGAAATGGGCTTTGTCTCTTTGTCCCTTTGTCTTGGTCGACCACCAAATCCGGCGACGACGCGAAGGTATGGACATACATCTACGCGTACCTGAATCTCAGCGGCACAGCTGTGACTACATCCTTGTCAAATCCATGACCGATTACTATGAAGACGCGCCGAACACGAATCGTTTCCAATTCTTGCCCAGCTGGCGAACGCCATCCTCTAGCGACCATTCTTTCAGCTCGCAGATCTTCCGAACGATGTCCTCGAGATGTTGATCCATACGGTCGCCGGCAATATGCAGATCGCTCTCGATCAAGATACGCTCCGCCGGTACAGCTTTGATGGCCTCCTCGGCCTTGCTGGTGGAATTGCCGAAGTTGATAGCAGTTGAGAACGAGAAGAACATGTCCACTGGAATAGATGGATTGGTATACTGCTTGACCGGTTCCCCAGGCCCAGAGTAAGAGTGCAGACAGATCCTCGGTGGGTAAGGCTGAGGTCTGTTATCCCTTTCCTCGTCCTCCCCGTCTTCTTCTTGGACGGACGCATTTGCCTTTTCGAGAGATGCTTCACGCTTCCGCTCACGCTTACTGGGAATCTTCTTCTCGTGGCCCTTCCAAGTCTCCGCTAGAGTCTCGAAAAGAACGCCATGGGCCTGGACACCGTGGCAGGAGACAGCCCGCTGCATCTCGCCGGCGAGCCGTAATTGAGCCAGCAGAACCTTCTTCTGATGATCTATTGATACGCGGTACGGCGAGAGACGACGACCCTCACGTCCACCAGGGGTGAGCCCATCATCTCGTTGGTACTTTTGTTCCGGCAGCCATGCTTCCGGTATACGGAACCCTTTATCCAGGCCAACTTCTCCTATTAACGCCAAGGGGTATTTTGCCAGATAGTCCTTGGTCTGCTTCAAAAAGTGCGAGAATGGTCGTGGGTCCGGCAGGGCCTTGAGGAATCCCTCGTCCTCAGACTTGGGCGTCAGTACGGACTGATAGTGCTGCACCTTTTGCTCCTCTGAGAGCGCTTCTGCTCCATCATAGGCCGAGTCATCATACATCTGGTGAGAGAACCAAGGATGCCAACCGAAACACGGAACCAGTTTCTGGGACTTACTACATGTACGCTCGGCGGTTAGCTGATATTCGTCATACATGAGCTTGTGATTGAGAGTATAGTCGGAGGGATACCTTTACAGGCTTACCTCCAATCCTCCGACGCAGAATGTGCATCGTCAGGTTCGATACCCAGATCATCAGCCGCCTTGGCTACAAGCTCTTGATCTTGTGCTCGAGTAGCCATGACGGTTAGAACCTTTGCCCGCATCTCCGGTATATCGGACAGAGAGGAGAGGGTGTCTGTCGGATGACAGTGTGCGTCGAACACGCCAAGCTGCCATGGGAAGTCCGCCATTGTGGTATCTATTGAGTTGAAGGTGGCAGACACTAGCCAAGGTGCTCGATGCGATATATGAAAGGGCACAGAAAGCACAGAGCAGTAACCTCGAGGCCTCAATGCTCATGGAACAACCTCAATGATCGTCGAATGACGTCTGGAACCGCCAAGCCCTCCCCAGCGTTCAACAAACCTTCAATTGTACACTTCACACTGAAGATACAGGTATGAACTGTTAATGCATGCTACACTCTATCAAAGTGCTACTCAGTGCTCGAGTCGAGGTCGCGTACAAGCGGCTTGGTTTCGCTGATCGTTTCAGCATGAGATTGTATCATAGAACATTGGTCGCGCTCGACTTTTTCAGCGCGCAGTAAAGAAGCACATCAGGTGCTAGTACAGCATAGCATACAGCTAAATATACGATTCACGAATCGCCTGCTAAGGATCATGTCATTCATGAACGTAATCTACCCAATGCATTTATGGTATCTTCCCAAAGCCAATGCAAATGCTATCCAAGTCCGACATCTAGACCTCGAATCTGAATATGCAAAGCATCCTATGCTCCCACCGTTCCCGTCCTCGCAGAAGCGCCGCCAGTATTATTATGATTATTGACCCTCATGCCAACGAAGCCTTTTCGCTGTCTCCCAGTTCTACCACGGCCAAGCCAGTTCCACTTCAAGGCACCAGTCAAACGCTCGATAACACTTTGTCCATGATCACCGGTCTGTACGCTTGAGAGTACACTGACGCACTGCAGCATCCTCGCTACCGTTTCGGTGACTTGAGCAGGGTCGCGCATCGGGAAACTCTGCTCCGTGATACTGACGGTGCTTCTTGTCCGTGCATGGCCGGCGCCGGGAGGTGGAAATGCTCCTTGCATAGATCCATGGTTGGGTGAGGGAATATGAGGTAGTGATGTGCCGAACGAACCAGCAGAGGTGTTGCTCGTTGCTCTTGACCGACCTATGATGTTGCCGCCCGACGAATTTGATGCGGCGTCGAGTAGGGTGGAAGACTGGCTGTTGTACGAACTCATGCGCGGCGAAAGACTTCCACCAGTACCTGGTCGTTCCGCTCCAGGTAAGGTCGGTATTGAAGGGCCACGACTGCGTGCCTGCATCGATTCAGAGGGTGTGGCGTTGATTGTCTCCAAACTGAGACGCGAAAATATCGTGAGGAGTTGCTCGTGTCGAGGAAGAATGACCGTGTCTCGAAACATGATCAACGTGATTCGCCTGACATCTAGCTCTTCACCAAGGCTTGGTAGTCTGACAGTACCACCCGAGCTCGACGGCCGCTCTTCCGTCAGACTATGGTCGGGCATGGCGCCCCAGAACTCTGCTGCTTGCTCCGAGGTCATGATGCTACCGTGTCCACGAAACTCTCGATCCAAAGGTAGAAACACCGCTTGCACGAACGGTAAAATCGTACAGTAGACCATATGCCACATCTCGACCAGATTCGGCACTAATCGCTCTTCGGGCAGATATCGCAGCGTCTGGGCAAGCGAGGAGAAGCCGGTAAAGAGAAGTTCTCGCAAATCCTCCACCAATACCACTGGCGCTCGCTTTTGCACGCACCGCCTGATATGTACAGAAGCCAGGAGATTGAAGTCCTCAATGGGCGTTCGGATATCTTCACCCTCGAAAATACTAAGAATTCGAGCCTTGAGTAACGGCCAAGCATCGTCAGGTGTCATGCCAGACAACCCCATGGTATTGCCTAAGCTGTTGAAAGCCTGTGCTGACTGGTTGTTCTCGAAAATGGTAGACGTCGCGGATGTGGATGCAGGACCAAAGAAGGTCTCTGAACCCAGACTACTAGGTACCAAATAATCTCGTTCGCTCGGGATGTTGACAGACGAGTTGGACAGCACTTGAGTGAGGGACAGAGATGTGGCGGCCTTTTCTTCTTTCTTCCTTTCTCTCAAAGCCCTACCTCCGTGTCGCAGGTCCAGACCACTCATCGACTTTGCGAAGCTGGACTGCACCCCGGGTGACTGCGGTGTGAACGAGTACAGTGACTGTGGCGCCGAAGGGTCAACCGCCTGTGAATTGGACGCCGCCGACGACAGTGGAAGACCTTTCTCGGCGGTCTTTTTCTGCCTGGACAGGAAGTGCGGACGGTGCTTTTCCTTATCTTGAGCAACCGAGGCTGACGCTGTCGTACTCGGTACAAGAGTCGAAGTCGAGCCGTTGACTGCAGAGTATATCGAAGATGCGCTTGACATTGTCGATTCCACTAAACTCGTTGTTGACGCACTTGCCAAACTAGGTCTGAACACTCCTTTGCTTGGTGAAGGTAAAGGCGGCTTATAGTCTTTATCTTTTGATGATATACCAATTTTGTTAGGCTTGGAGAAAAGCTTCATTTTCGCTTGCACCCTGGAGCCCTTGTCTTTGTCTGGCACGGGCGGAGGTGGGCCCATGACCGGCTGTGGAGGCGGCGACACTGTGCCAGAAAATGTCTGTGTATTTGGAGAGTGTAAAGGACTCCTGGGAAAGACTGCATTGGCCGCGGTAGTAGCTGCCAGTCGGCCTCCTATAGTGTTAGAAGAAGGCATTCCTGAGCTCGCAGAGCTTAATGGCGGGCTCGTCATGGCAGGTGACGGAGCTCGTTTTGGGGCGGCAGTATTGATCGGAGCAAGTCCAGGCACTGATCGCTTTCTTTCACTTGGTGCTCCAAGGTGGCTCATCGCTGCTTGAGCAGCTATCTGCGAGGCCGAGATGCTGTTCATAGGAGAGACATGAGGTAAAGAGGGCTCGAAGAAACCTTGCGAATGCTGCCTCGCGCGATGGCCCAAATTTGCTTGACTCATTGAAGGTGTGATAGTCCTCATACTGACCGAGTCGATTGAACCACCTCGAGGTTGAGGGCGGGAGAAGTTGGTCAAGCTGGCCGAGCTCGATGAAGGTTGTTCACCACTAGACGTTGAAGGTCTTCCATCCGTGGGTTGAGACGGTTGTTGATATGGTCGACGCCTTCCGACATCAATGGCCGTGACTGCGGCGTCTTCTGCGCTCGAAAGACTCGACGCACTCCGATGCGAAGCGTTTGACGGGGACCTCATTTGGTCGCGATGGTCTCCAGGTGGCGGTCGAAGACCTCTAGCATTATTCGGGTAATTCATGATTGCGTTGATGTTGATGCACGGGAGTAGTCGCCCCAAAACCCTTTACTCAGACTGTCCAAGCTGTCATTCCATCAGATCTCCCAGGTCGGGTCCGGCCGTCTTCACCGCCCTTGATCACCAGGGATGCGAAAGTGATGAGATCAAAGCCAGTCGAGATATATAGAAGGCATCGATATTTGGGGCATACATGTCTATAGGGCGTTCGCAGCGCTGGCTGATCTCCACCCCGCCCTTTCCCCACGCGACTTTTCGACCGCATGTCATCGCATCATTCCAAGCACCTCTTTCCTGTACCTTTACCTTACAACATTAGACACGTCAGGATAACAAGCGATGATGGCGCCTCAAACTGAGCTCATAGCGACCTATAGCTCGCCGACGAACAACCACACCTTCAACTACCCACTCCAAACCATCTCCTCCGACGCCAGCACAAAAGAAAAAACATCCTACATCACCGACCTACGAACGAAGACATCGCAACTTCAAAGCGACATCAATGCTTACTTGACCGAGCGTATGGAAGAGGATAAAGCACAGGAGGTGGCTAAAGGCGCCGCAAAGAAGAGCGCAAGAGACGAGCAGAGGGAGGAGGACATGTACGGCGAGGAGGTAGGGGAGGAAGACTGAGTATGCTATTAGCAGCTGGCGTGCGACGAGAACTTCGCGAAGAGCGGACAAGGCGACGAAAAGACCCAAAGACCAACGTCCTTCGCCGCCGATAGCAAAAGCAGTCGAGGAAAGGAGACGAGCTTTTAACCGACCTCGGCCAGCAGGCTCCGTCTCGCTCTTCATCGCACCCTTTGCTGCGTAAACCTAAGGTCGACGGCGGCATTTTGATCTTTGCATCTTCCACTGGATTACTCGTACTATACCCTATTTATTCTTCATTTTTGTCGCCCAATCAGAGCGAGGGGTTACTGGATTTAGGCAGAGCGTGAATTAACTTGCTTTCGATGGGCAAAACTGAATTATATGCATTTCATAGCGTGTCAAAAAGATAAACAAAACGTACAGCACCCGGGATTCGCTGCTGGTCACCCACGCAACTACTAATCGAGCGTTTGCTTGCTTAACGTGTGGAGAGCGGACGGGATCCAGTGTTCTCAAGCAACTATGGCCGTACGTAAGAGTAGGCTCAATCCCTGAAACTTATACATCATTGAGCAAAAGTAATCACACCAAAGTGAAGCAAAACCAGAACAAGAAATGAAGCGCGGGTGGGTGCACTATATCTCGGATTCGATACGAAGCAAAGCGAACGACGTGTGATGTCATGCATTAGGGAGAAGGAATTAAAATTTGGATTGGAAGTGGATATCTAATAATCGAAGCGGTCAGGAAGAACCACGGGCCTGTGATACGTTAGTCGATGTAACAGCACAAAATACGCGAAGAACTTACGCAATCAGAGTCCACCCGAAGATGGCATAGCAGACCCAGGACGACACAATCTTAATCCAAGAGTTGAAATACGTCCTTCCAACAGCGGAGAAAGCCTCGTTCTTGCTCTCGTCGATCTGCTGGGTAAGTAGTACCGCCACCCACATGGTACTGAGCAAGAAGATGACATGGAACAACGTGTAGTTGTACTGCGTGGCATTGCGCTCGTCGTCACGAGGGTTTCTGCCATCCTCATCGTCGTCGTCGCTGTCGTCTTCGTCAAGGGCGCTGGCTGGAAGAGAACCAGCCGCGACAGCCTGGCGAAGGGCTTCTTGACGCATGGCCCTTCTACTTTCTGGTTGGCGGTCAATCAAGCCGTGCTCGCCGTCATCGTTGCCGACTTGAAGGTATCCGCCTGACTTGTCTTGACCAAGGGCCAGGCCATAGGTTGCTGCGCGAGTGGTGGTGTAGGCTACGGTGGCGAACGTCATGATGGCTCCGAGAATGACTGTTGTCTTGCGGGCACCGGAGGCACGAACGAGAGGGTTGCATTGGCGGTCGTCTGGCTCCATGGCCACCGCGGAAAAGGTAAGGTATGTGCAATAGATGCATACCATAGCCGCCTGAGCAAGTCCAGCACGTGGGTTGCTGTCTTGAATGCTTGGGTGGACCGAGATGACAGAAATGATGAGAAGGAAACCCAGGTTAACCTGCCGGTGTTAGTTGAGATCTGTCAGCTTTCTACCAGTATGACCTACAGTGATGGCTGCCTGGTTCATGCCGCATCCAGAACGAGCAAAGAAGATATACATGACGATGGTCATGGCAATAGCTCCAATGTACATCGTGAAGGTAGACCCAACCAGCAGAAGCTTCCATATCCGCGAATCCTCATCTTCCACCTTTTGAAGGCAATACTCGGCCCAAGTATGCGCCAGATCGACAAGCAAGACCAGACCGAGGAGAACGTAGAGGACGGCACCGATGATGGCGACGTACTTGCCCCATACGATGAAGAAGTGATCGGGAATGAGGAAGGTGATAACGATAAGACCGAGCCAAGCAATAATCTTTGGTCCCCAGAAACCGTTCTGGATCGCCGACCGCTTGTCTTTGGTGCTGCTAACACCGATAAGGAGAAGAGCCATGATAAAGTGGAAGAAGCCCAACGCGAAGTTGATGCGATGTACGGCGACGTAGCCATAGCAACTCGAGCCATTACAGGTAATGCTGGTGTAATCCAGGAGGGCGTGCTCGAGCTTCTTGATCGCCCAGTCGGACAGCATGACCCACGAGAGTATCGAGTTGAGTAAAAGGATGATGGCGTAAGCGATCCTAGTAGCCATGCTGTTGTTGCATTTTCCGCAGGCACTGCATACAGCGCTGCATGTCGCCGCTCCGCAACAACTTGCGCCGAAGGTGAGAAGGGTGCCCACGCTCGGCACAGCGAGCAGCGGTATCGTGAGAAGAGCGCCCATATTGTCGGTGTCGATCCAGGCGGTCGAGTCAATCGGTCGAGTCAGAAATGTGTTGCGACTTGGAATGCGCGTGATCCGTATTGAAGAAGTGCAAGTGAAGTCGTTTCAGGCACATCAATTAGCGTGGCGGGTGATCGTTCGATGTCTTGGCATGCAGTCGTCACTTCGTTCATCGGGGAAAGTTGGGGAAAAGGAAGGAGAAGCCCCAGTCGGCATCGGATTCCGTTCGGCGTTATCTATCAATGTATCAATTACGCCTACCATATCGGGATATCTGCAATTCCAACTCAACACTCTGCGCGTACTAGCTGATCTCCTTCATTGACGACTTGGTCACCTCGCTACTCAATCGACTGCTTGTCCACCAGGAACTCCTCTGTGTCAATCGGTTGTTGGCGCCGCTATCATGCGCGATGATGCGCATCGCACGTCAAGGATAGTTTCCGTGATTGCAGGAACATGCATTGCTTTGGCATGGTAAGTCAACAGGAATCAAGACAGATGGAGCTATACTGACCTTTCCAAGCGGAACCAACGTATGTCTGGAGTCATCACCAATCTATACAGCCGGAAACTCACCACAAGCAGTACGCATACTCGGCATGGGGGCCGCAATTCGCTGAGCGGATGAAGTTGTCTGCAACTCAGGGCAACATCATTGTAAGGAAGACACACACCAGTGGTACAAGTCGGCGGCTAAGACAGTCAGGGCAATGCAGGAAACATTGGCATGTATGCTTCTGGCATTCCTACCGGCATGATCATTGATGCCAAAGGACCAAGATGGGGTGTTCTCATTGGAGCAATCTGCTTAGCATGCGGATATTTCCCGCTCTATACTGCCTTCGACAAAGGACCAGGATCGATCCCTTTCGCTGTGCTATGTCTTTCTAGTTTCCTCACCGGCATGGGGAGTTGCTCGGCCTTTGCTGGAACGATCAAGACCTGCGCGACCAATTGGCCTCAACACAGGGGTACTGCTACTGCATTTCCACTTAGTGGCTTCGGTCTGAGTGCATTTGCTTTCACCATGATTGGTGGTTTCGCCTTTCCAAACGACGCTGGGGATCTTCTACTATTGCTCTCTATCGGCACCTTTACCATAGTATTCGTTGGCATGTTCTTCCTCCGCATGACGCCGCCTTCTGCCTCCTATCAGTCGATACCAAGTGACGAGCCAGGGAGGCCCGGTTTCAGCAGGAAGGACTCAAATCAGATGCATCGGTCAAGCTCCAGACACTCCAAGCAGAGTTCTAGGGATGGCATCAACCAAGATCCAAGTAAGTCATTTCATTTCTGTCGTTGTCTAGAATAGCTCCCAACATATATACAGACTCTCCTTCAGGAGTATCAGAACATTCATCACTTCTCTCCGGTCCGGGAGACGTCGGAGACGACAACAACAAATCAACAACGCATGGGAGCACCCACTTACGAAAACCAGATATCACAGGACTGGCCTTGTTACGAAGCAGTGCATTCTGGAAACTTTTTGTCTTGCTTGCTCTTCTCTGTGGTGTTGGTCTCATGACCATCAAGTAAGTCAAACGTCTTGTCAGCATGTATCATTGACTAACTGTATCGCAGCAACATTGGCAACGATGTAAGATGTTATATACCATTGGCTAGCGTACACGTTACTGACCTCAATAGGCCCGAACTCTTTGGAGACATTGGGATGACAGTGCTTCACACGATTTTATTCAGCAACGGCAACTTACGCATGTTGCACTACTGTCTATCTGTTCTTTCCTTGGCCGACTCTCATCTGGCGTCGGATCGGACTTTGTGATCAAGCGATATGACTCGTCGCGTTTCTGGATGTTGGTTGTATCTGCGGTCATATTTACAGGCGCGCAGGTCGCTGCCTTGCGGATCGAGAACCCAAACCAGCTGTATGTTCTTTCGTGTTTGACCGGACTGGGATACGGTGTGCTCTTTGGCGTGTACCCTGCGCTCGTCGCCGATACTTTCGGTCCCAGTGGTATGGGTATTAACTGGCAAGGGTCTTCAAACTTCAGCGTTCGAGTTACCACTGACGTGTGCATCAGGGGTGCAATTACGATGGCTCCGGTGGTCTCTGGCAACCTGTTCAACCTCATCTACGGCAAGACACTCGATGATCACAGTACATACGTGGACGGTGGCGAGAAGGCTTGCCTGGATGGGCGCGTCTGTTACAGCAATGCCTACGTAGTCACGCTGATTGCCAGTGGAATGGGCATTTGCTGGAGTTTGTACTGCGTGCGACAAGAGTGGATGGAGAAGAAGGCTGCTCGCCGATCTGTCGACGATCACGAAGGATGAAGTAACGATATGTTGAGCACTCATACACGGAACAATCGAGTACATTAGATAGCATTGGCATGTTCAGATTGATCAACTCTCTTTGTGTTAACGTCCTCATATCTGCTCATGCCACGGAAATAAGATTTCTCAAAAGTGGTTTACCCCAGAAGATCCTTCGGGCTTGAACGCCATCCGCGCCACCACCGCCACGGGCTTGTCTAGATTGGGATGCAGTGCCCCCGCAGGGCATTAGGCAGCCTCATTACGACGTGCTCGAACATTCTCCTTGCACTTCACTCTCAGATAATCTTCTTCGTGAGAGTCGTTCCTCTTCTTTGACACTTGTCTTCGACCCAAGATCTGGTTTCTTTTTATTCACCACATCTCAGCTCGTGTTTGAAGGTCTGTGACCTTGTGCTCGCCATCATGCCTGCGGCGCTCGCCAAAAGTAAGTTGCTTCTTGATAAGCAGATCACACGACAATCGGTCGAGGAGTTTTCTGGTGATGGACGAACCATGCAGTCTTTGTATCATCCATGAGCTATTCGAAGGTGCTTCGTGGCCTAGGACATGCAGTGCTGGCGACCTCTAGTCAAGCGATCGACGCCACCGCGGCCCAAGTGATATTGTGCCGACTGCACGAATCTGTTCACAAATGTTTATGTTCTGGTTACTGACACATTCCCAGCCATTATAATCAGCTTGTCTGTGATCACCGCTGTGGGTATCGCAATTCTAGAGAACCCACAAGTCAGAGAATGGATAGAGGAGCAGAGACGCAAGATTGCCGAAGCCCTCCGGTCTCTTGGAGATGAACTCGATCCTCATACCAGGCGCCAGGCCGAAGCTTTCGCATTCGAAGGCCGCCTTCCTGGATCACAAGAAATGACCGGATCGCAAAACGCAGTGGCCATCGCCACAGGTAGAGATTCGCAGGGAGATGCAGTAACACGTCGACTCGAAATGAGTAGCAGTCAGGGCGGTGCAGACTTGGCCGAGCGAAGAAGACTTGGTAGAGAGTATCTCGCCAAACGCAACCAGGAAATGTTGCGCAGACTAAGTGGAAGACGATCAATTCCTGTTGACGGACCAGAGTCCGACAGTGTTGTCAACGAAAAGACACCAGTCGAAGAGAACCCCTTGACGACCAACACACTGTTTGAGCATTTGGTGAACGAAGACGGCACTTTGATGGAGAAGCGACCAACAGCGACGACCCAGATGGCTTTCGAGGCAGGCTCCAGATACGGCAACCCCTTTGGTGACGAGTTCGAGATGTCGGAAACGCTACAGATGGAGAAGCCACCAGTACCTCCCAAGATCGCGCTGGACAAGAACCCCACTGTCGCAACCCGCGAAGTCATCACACGACAGGAAGAAACCGAAGAAGACCTGAGCAGTCTGAGCTTTGAAGAACAGCTTGCTCGAGCGATGTCTCTGAGCATGGGTCACAAGGGAGGCAATGCGCATGAACAAGACAACGGTAGTCACCAAGACGATCCGGATCTTGCAGCCGCCATTTACGAAAGTCTGAGGGATACCGATGCAAGGGACTCGAGACAATCATCCAGTCAGCCCGGGGCCACGAAGAAGTCTATTGAGCCAGAGACCGACGACGAACTTTACTACCTCTCCCCTCAGCACACACAAGCAAATACTGCGTCCCAGTCTCGATACGATCCCGTGCACGAAGCAGCTACACAGGTCTCGACTCCACCCATGCAGTCCATCTCTACTATCTCCGGAACTGCTTCGACACAACCTCAGATGCCAATCTTGGAGTCGATGTTCGGTCAATCGAACCTCATCGACTTGAGCGAGAGCAGCCGACAACATCCTGGAGAGCTCCTATCACCCACTACCGACGCAGATACGACCACTTCGCTAGAACCAAACAGCGATGCTGAATCTTCTGGTTTCAACTCCGACTCCGACAATGACGAATTCGCTTCTCTTGCACCATCAGAGATCTCGAGACCTCAATCGATCGCTCAGAGCGAGGGTAGCCTGATCGAGGTGGAGGATGTAGACATTGACAGCATGTCCGATGACGATGGTATCCGCACCCCAGGTAGTTGGACGGATATAGCGAGTCAAGTCGGAGACAGCGAACGCAGTGAGAGCGAGTCCGACGATGCAGTTCGGATATGATCCAATCCTTTTGATACATTTACGACACGATCAGGTTTCCTTTCTCTGCAATAGCTCCTTCTCCAAAATACCATACGCCCATTCGAGGCACTTTGTCATGTCTCCATAAGCCTCTTTTGGCATACCGTGAATACCCAGAGGCTTGCAGACGTCTGACTTGAGGTCGCTCTCGACACCACCTTTCTCGAACAGGAACGCGTGATCTTTTACGTAGTTGGGCCAGACGACTTTGTCAACATAGCCCGGTGGATCCTCCCAGAAGCCCTCGAGCGTGACATAGCCTGACCTTTCTTCACGTCTCTGCTTTGCAGTCGCGTAGTTCGTTCTCAGAAATAGCTTCACGTCGAATAGCGATCGGATCTCCTTCATCTCCTCACTGAACAGGAGGAAGCCGTCGATGATCGCCACTTGGCCTGTACCAGCGAATGCCTTTTTGGCTCGTGCTTTGAGCTCGTTGACGACTGACTCGTCTACTCCTGATTTTCCGACCGAGTTCTGATCTTCTTTCGATTGGAAGTCAGGCGGAGACGTACCGTTAGCTCTGATATGGCGGAGCGCGGAGTCCAATGCGGGCAAGTTGATAGACTCTAGGCAATCCCAATCTTGCACTCTTGCCGTAGGATGATTGGGGATCTCTGTGTCGGTCTTGTAGAAGTCGTCCTCGTGGAGAATGAAGGAGGTTGGTAAGATGTCGCGGAGTAGTCGCGAGAGTGTGGTTTTGCCTGAAGATGAGGGGCCTGATATTCCTATGAGGAGAGCTTTGGAGGCTGCCATTACGGCCAAAGACCTAGTGGGCTTGGTAGTCGGGAATAAGCCAATGCAGCAATGACCAAATTTACTGAGTCTTGAATGTGTCGATAGTATCCCAAAAGCGTTGCGTGCGACGTTCATGGTGGTTGATCTCTTGGTGAATGGTGAGCTTGTGACACTGCAACACAGCCCGAGATTCGCCCGATGAGGAAGTCTGTTGATATGGAAGCCAGCATTATATATCTTCGCAATGTAACTTTGTTTCACGTTACTTTCAATACTCACGAACAGTTCTCGAGTCGTGTGAATATCTGGAATTGTTTGTACAGTCATCAGGAACTGCTATGGCTATTGACGGCCGCCTAAAGAATGGCTTCAGCTCTACAATCCCCCTTGACCCAGCAAGCCCGGCCAGATGTGTTTGAACCTAAGATCGTACAGTCGTATAAACAGCTTTTCAGAAACGTTGAAGATGACGACAGCTCAGAAGGGTTCTGGAAAGAGTTCTTCCTACTCAAGCCCGATGTAGCAAGACTGGGTGAGATTCTGGACGACACCGAAGCCGACTTTCTACTACACGTTCAACATCATCCTCAGCAACTGTTCGCCAATGCGATAGCTGCTGCAAGGTCCGGTCAAGCCCCGGCCGATGAACATGCCTTGGAAACCCTTGCAGTGTTCCTGAACAAAGTGCTGTCGAAAAAGTACCAAAGCCCTAGCGCAGATATCATCGGGGTTCTGGCTGGACTTGACCATGTCGACGTTGTGTTCACCGACCTTGTCACGACCTTGGATGTCGCCATACAACGTGGAAGGACGGTTGAAGTCCGACACAAGGCGGTACAAGTGGCAATCTCACTGTGCGCTGGAGCATTTCAAACCAGCTTACTAACCTACTTCACACAACGCGACCTCTTCCCAGGATTAATGAAGCTCATCTATGATACTGGTACACCACAAGATGCTGCCCTGCCACTGGTTCTCTGTGGAGTTCTTGCAAACTACAACAGGTTCGAGAGCCATAACCCGTATCAAGCAAGATTCGGCAACTTCTCGGACATGGACACAATCAAGAAGTTGGCAGGATCAATATGTAGCGTGTGCGACGGGCTTCGTGACAACTACGTTGCGATCCAGAACGACCTGCCAGAAGCATGGTCGGTAGGGGCTACACTGAGCTACGTCGGACTCGGTGGGTTGACAGGCGCAAAGAAAGCTCCTCCGGCACCCACTGAAGAACAGGCCAAGGTGCTGTTTGCGGAACAACCTCAACAAGAAGCCGGCATATTGTTATCGGTCTACGACTTCATTCATTCGAACAAGACTGTAGGCCTGCAGCTAGTATCGAACATCGGAGACGAAAAGCATCCCAAGTACGGTTTGAGTGGAGTATTGTCATTTGCTTCCTATCTCCTACAACATGCACATCGGTCCACAAGGGCCGCTCTATACGCTCACCTTGTCCTCATCATCCTCCAAATAATGGTAGAAGACTCTCCGATTACCAAGCGGTTGATCGAGACGTCGACTTCTGTAAGACTCTGCCGACAAAGAGCACCATATTTACCTGTTACCAAGGCCGACCGGCCGCTTGCCGCAACCATCATGGATATCTTGATCGACTGCATCAACCACAATCTCCGAACGAAGCTCGACGTCGGGCTGTACCAGACCTCGGTAGCTGTCATAAGACGTATCTTGTCCTTTTTGACCAAGAGCCGAACACGGCTTTCGTACCATTGGCCAGAGCTATGGCGGGCATTGCTGTCCTTTGTGCGTTTTCTTACGCAATACGTGGAGCACTTGAAGGGACTATCAGATATCGAGACTGTAGTGCACAGTCTTGTCAACCTCCTGGCGTTATGTCTTACACAAGGAGAGGTCTTCGTCCAGGACAACGGCGCAATGGACGACTTGTTCTACAAAATCGTGGAGTCATCAGCGCAACTAGCAGCCTTGAGAGACGCCTACCAGCTCAAGAAGTCGCCCGTGGCCGACAACATGGCGACACTCATTGGTGCATCCGAGCATTTCAAAGACTCTTTGGACGCCGCAAATGGCAAAAGTAAGAACGTGAGCCCAAGCGAGGTCATGAAAGCGATCAAGAACGGTTATGAGACGTTAGCCATTAATGCACGCGAGGGCACAGATCAGTGGCATGCTTATAGGGAGAGTGACCATAAGGTGGAACTGAAAGGAATCGCAAGAATGGTCGCGACAGATGCCAAGGTACTCGGCATGCCGACGGATTGAAGCCAGGAAACTCCGACGTCTCCGTGGGGTGGATAAACTACACTATCACTATCACTACCTTACTAGCGCCGACATCGGTTGACTTCAGACACCGAGCGCCTCGTTGAATACAATATCCGAGTCGGACTCCGAATGGTCAAGACAGACAGACCTATACCCGGCTATGCGATATATGCCATAATATGCTACTCCGTCCAGCTCCATGGCTCGAGATGCTGTGTTAATGCCGCAACGACCGAGCTTGAGAAGCTTGGTACAGTATAATTTTGCCAATGCGTGCGCTTATTGCCCGACTGCCAGCCATCTTTCCACTTGAACCTTGATCAACGTCGAAACAAGCTTCATCCCAAGCCGGCAAAAAGCAGAGTGGCTTGATCTGACAGTGCAAAACGTGCGACCGTTGATACACAAATACAGTAACCCGCGTATTTCGGCGTGAAGTTGTGCGGCTCCGTCAGGAACATGACGTCGGCGTTTGAGGAAATTTTACCGGATACTCATCATTTTCTGACCCACTGTCCCACTGCTCCAAGACCCTACGGCTATGACGGCGAGCACGGCTTCATAGACATTGGAGCGTCGAGGGGTCCCCGGTCCCCATAACACGGAATTATGATCAACTTCATTGGCCGTGCCCCACGGTGCGATAAGTGTGCATTTTCCGTCTGGCAGGTCACTCATCTTATCTCGCCCGTTGTACCAGCATTACCCTAGACGTCCGCTGTTTTCTCCTTCTCTCTTCCTCCTCTCATTACGCCAACCAATCCCCTTCTGCGTATTGAATTGCCAACATGGTGGCCGCTGGACCCGACAGAGACGAGCGCATGGAGGTCGGCGTGGACGACGCCAACAATCGCTACGATCCAGCACTGGCCGAGAAGAAGATCGAGTCGGAAGAGTCCTCCAACAATGGCTCTACTTCTCCAGCCCAGATTGAGAACGCGGACGGTCGATTGTGGTTGACAGAGGAACAGGCGTATGCAAGAGCTAGGTCACACCCCAACGATACTCGACCAATCTACATCATCTATGCACCGGACGACAAGGACAACCCCCGCAATTGGGGCATGGCTAAGAAGTGGTACATTACCTGCTTTTGCAGTTGGCTCAATGTTATGACATGTCTCTGCGCTGGAGGTTACAGCAGTGGTGCGCCTCAGATTGTTGATGAATTTCACGTGTCTGAGGAGGTCGGCACGGTTGGTTTGTCATTGTACATCTTGGTAAGCTCACAAACTATTGTACTATCAACAGTGGCTAATTTTCACCTCCAGGGCTTTGCTGTTGGTCCTATGCTTCTTGCTCCATTGTCCGAGTATTTTGGTCGCAACCCTGTCTACAGAATCAGTTGGCTTGGACTCGTAATCTTCCAGATTCCTGTCGCCTTGGCTCCTAACATTGGCACAATCATCGTCTGCAGATTGATTCAGGGGTTCTTCGGCAGCGCTCCTCTGACGAACACTGGTGGTACCGTTTCTGATCTGTGGGCAAGGAACGTTTCTGGTGGTCCAATGGCCATCTACGGCATGTCGTCCACCTTTGGTCCACCTCTCGCCCTCGTCATCAGTGGATACTTGGCCATGAATGAAGGATGGCGCAACCTCTTCTGGGCATACATGGGAATATTCGGTGGTATCTGGCTTCTTCTCGTATTCACGATCCCGGAGACACGTCACAGTACCCTTCTTGAGAACAAGGCAGCCAGAGTTCGCAAGACACTGGCCAAGGAGAACATTGCCATGTCTTCACTGATCCGCGATGCTCATGCGGACGAGAATCGCTCTTTACACACCTTGTTCTTCGTCACCTTGACCCGTCCATTCCGTTTCCTCTTCTCCGAGCCGATCACCATGGGTGCAGCGGCCTACAACGGCTTCATCTATGGTCTCGTATACCTTTTCAACGAGGCGTTTCCACTCGTCTTTGGTGCGGGCGGCCACGGATTCAACACTGGCGAGCAGGGCCTCTGCTTCCTCGGTCTATGCATTGGTTCCATCGTCGGAGCAATCCTTCACCCTCTTCAAGAGCGCTACTATCTTCGCAAGATGCGCGAGAACGGCGGCAAGGGCCAACCCGAGGCTCGTCTGTGGTTGGCAAGAGGCGGTGCTTTCCTGCTGCCCATCAGTCTTTTCTGGTTCGCGTGGACTAGCTACAGCACCGTCCCCTGGATCGTCCCTATCATCGCCTCAGGTTTCTTCGGACTGGGAATTTACATTGTCATTCTGGCTATTCTCAACTACGTCGTCGACTCTTACCAGACTTACAGCGCTTCGGCGCTTGCTGGTGTCATTCTTATTCGCAACCTTGTCGGAGCTGGTTTCCCTCTGTTTGCGACACAAATGTACAACTATCTTGGCCTGGAGTGGGCTAGCTCGCTGCTGGCTTTCTTGAGTATCATCATGATTCCAATCCCCTGGATCTGGTTCATCTGGGGTGAGAAATTGAGGATGAGGTCGCCTTGGGCCAGAGAGCACTTCAATTCGGATGAGGATGCCCCTCACTAGTGTATGATACATGATACAGTTCATCTATAGCGTGCATTGACGGTCAAAATACTTTTCTGTTCACTTTTGCCTTGGCTGTCTTAGACACCATTGTTACTTTCATAAGACCGTTATTCAGTTTTCGTGTGATGCGTGTGAGTTCATACCATAAGCGGACTAGCTTGAAAGCACAGACCGAAGTTCACTGATGAGAAGCTTGGCAAGCGCATGTCAAATTGCTCCTCACCTGCAGGCCTCCAACCTCTTGTCGATCTTCATCTTTTCTGCTACGCGACTCCTTACCTTAACCTTTCACATCCATCTCACTAATTCGCAGCTCTTTCACAAACCGTGCATCGCGAACATGGCGCAAAATGTCGACGTGAATGCTATTCTGGCAGCTCTTGCTGCGCAACAACAGCGCTCTAATGGTACACCCTCTCAGCCAACTCCAGCACCACCACAAGGCCTGCCTCAAGGTTTTCCACCAGGCTTCCCACAACCGACCGGCACTCCATCTGCGGGAGGTTTTTCGCTTCCGCAACCCACACAATCCGGCAGTATCGACCTCAGCTCCGTGAGACCCGTCAGTACCGGTCAAGTCAGCATCAATGACGCAGTCGCAAAAGCCAGGAATATTGCTGCTTCTCTTGGTATCTCTGCAAACCAACCTCCGCGTGATGATCCTCGTTTGGCTGGTCGTGGCTATCGTCGTTCTCGCTCAAGATCGCGCTCTCCTGGTAGACGCGACAATTTCCGCGATGGTAACAACCCATACCGTGATGAACGTCGACGCGATGATCGCAGAAGTTATGGACGTGACAGATCTCCTTCGCCTCGTCGTGGTGGAGACAGCTTCTCTCCTCGTGGAGGAGGTGGCCGTGGCGGCGGTGGTGGTGGTGGCGGTGGTGATGGCGACTCTGAAACCATTACTGTCAAGTCTGCACTCGTTGGTCTGATCATTGGCCGTGCAGGTGAAAACCTTCGCCGAGTAGAAGCCGAAACTCAAGCTCGCGTGCAATTCATTCCTGCCCAGCCTGGAGCGAACACTCGTCAGTGCACCCTTTCTGGACCTGTTCACGCGCGTGAGGCCGCCAAGCGTGACATCTTCCGCACCATTGAAGAAAACGGTGGAGGTGCTGGCGTCGTCTCTTCGTCTGGCGGAAGACCATCATCTCATGCTCCTATGCAGAAAGAGTCGAGTCTGCCTCCGCTCAGGGACGGCGAGAAGAGCAGACAGATTCTCGTGCCTGATAAGACCGTTGGATTGATCATTGGACGTGGTGGTGAAACAATTCGCGATCTTCAGGACCGTAGTGGCTGCCATGTCAACATTGTCGCCGAGAACAAGAGCATCAACGGAAAACGTCCTGTCAATTTGATTGGTTCAAATGAAGCCGCCGCCAGAGCTGAAGCCTTGATTTGGGAGATCGTTGACAGTGACACTCGTATCGCACAGGATCAGCGAGCTGCAGCAGCGGCACAGGGAGGAGCACCACCACCACAACGAGGTTACGACTCATACGGTGGAGGTGGTGGTGGTGGCGGCGGACGTGATGACGGCAAAAGCGAAGAGAGCATCTACGTGCCTTCTGAAGCTGTCGGTATGATCATCGGAAAAGGTGGTGAGACCATCAAGCAGATGCAAAACCAGACTGGCTGCAAGATCAATGTCAACCAACCACAACAGCCAGACATTCAACGCAAGATCGACTTGGTAGGTTCGCGCAGCGCGATAGAAGCGGCGAAGTGCGTCATCGACGAGAAGGTCGACACTGTGGTAAGTCGACGTGATCGAGTGCGATATCCGACCAATTCTGACATGACACAGCAACAACGTGATCGCGAGAAGGGTCAAGGTCGACGTGACGACTACGATGGTGGATACCAACAACAACGTCAAGCTCCACCACAGCAACAACAGCAACAGCAAGCGGCCACTCCTATGTTCCAAATGCCTGGCATGCCTCAGCAAGCGGCCGCAGCTCCCCCGACCGACCCAAACGCCCCAGACCCCTATGCCCAGTACGGTGGCTACCAGAACTATGTCGCCCTGTGGTACGCAAGCATGATGGCGCAAAACGGCGGCCAACAACCACCGCAAGCGCAATAGTAGAGGACTACTGCGATGGTTGAGAGAAGATGATCACGGTGATGTGGATGACTTCGCTTCAGCGTTCGCTGCTTGTCTTTGTTTGATGATGATGCTCATCGCTCGCTTGACTGCTCGTTTCATGATCTGCTGGTGCTTGAGATGTTCTGAGGCGAAGGCGCATGACATGATACCACATGGTGTTACCGGACATTGATACTCAATTGGCCTTGGAAACGTCCCGCTTTGCTTGACATGAAGCTTTGTCCATGGTGTCTTTTGCAATACCTTCGAGGGCGGTGTTATTTTGACGGCTCACAATTCTCTTCGATGCACTATCGGCTGCTATCACGGTACATTCGAGTGCAACACGCATCACGTTCTCAAGACAGTAGTCGCGTGTTATGAGCGGCCAGCAAAGTCTCGAATTACTCCATGATCGGCGACTACGATCCTTTTGCCGGACTATGTATATCAACTTGGTCTGTCCGCAAGCTCGTACAAAGGCCACTATCGATCGCTTTCTGATGGGCATGATAGCTGACAGGAACACCTCGTGACTCGAGACTGGGTACTACATAGCTATGATATATTCAAGGCTTTTCTTCAGATGAATTTGATATCGTATCGTCGTGAGTGCAACTTCATGCTATCCTGTTGGTTTTGACAACGACATAGCACAGTATGGTGGCCCTGATGTCTTTGCATTTCCAGGTATTCATAAGGAAGGCACGATGATGGTATTAGCTGGGCGGAGCATCGGCCCGAATATGGACCCTGCTTCTTTCTGATTGCGGATGGTCACGCTTAATTCATTTCTCTTCCTCTTTTTCTGCCGAGTAGATCACTCTATGCTTTCGAGAGCCCATCTTCGTTGCAGTCGTTGCATCTGGCTGCGGAATCAATACGGCCAGACACAATTCTCACGAAATGTCACATCGATGGCGATGGCTCTTCGAACTAAATATCACTGCCAATGGAGCGGCCAGATCCATCTGGGGAAGGAGGGAAGCCCCCGCAATGCGGCGAGCTCCTATAGCTGATTGATATGCGACCGGAGTCTTCTTCCTTCTGGAGCGAGGCAACCTACCACAAGATAAGGATCTGTATTTCTGCTTTCGTTTCCTCGTTTCTTCCCGAGCCTGATTTCTTCCTTTTTCCTACGTTCTTCTGCTGCATTTGCGGATTTATTGTACTCATAGCGGCATGTTTACACGCCCCTGAACGAAATACCCCGAGTCTGATTTCTAAGAACCACAACCATGGCGCCAGGGATTACTGAGCCGCACCCCGCCATCTCCAAGAACGCTCTACGCGACCTCGCTGCCGTGACAGAAGACTACACCGATACCCTCACTTTTTACTTGAATGGCACCAAAGTTGTACTCGACGACGCAGATCCGGAAGTCACACTACTCGAATATCTCAGAGGAATAGGGTTGACTGGAACAAAGCTTGGCTGCGCCGAAGGAGGATGTGGAGCCTGTACAGTCGTCGTATCACAGTACAACCCAACAACGAAAGGCATATATCACGCCTCTGTTAACGCATGCCTGGCTCCTCTGGTCAGCGTCGACGGAAAGCACGTTATCACAGTCGAGGGTATCGGCAATGTCAAGAGGCCGCACCCGGCGCAAGAGAGGATAGCCAAGAGCAATGGAAGTCAATGTGGTTTCTGCACACCTGGTATTGTCATGAGCTTGTATGCTTTGTTAAGGAATACCGAGAGCCCATCTGAACATGAAGTCGAAGAGGCATTCGACGGAAACTTGTGCCGATGTACTGGTTACAGGCCTATTCTAGACGCCGCTCAGACCTTTAGCGTCAAGAGCTCATGCGGAAAGGCACGCGCGAATGGAGGCACTGGATGTTGCATGGACAAGTCACCCAACGGCGGCGGCTTTTGCAAGGATGGCATAGACGGCGATTCACAACCCATCAAAAAGTTTACTCCACCTGGTTTTATCGAGTACAACCGGAATACCGAGCTCATATTCCCTCCAGCTCTCAAAAAGCACACCTTTAAACCACTGGCCTTTGGAAACAAGAAAAAGAAGTGGTTCAGGCCCGTCACCATGCAGCAACTGCTCCAGATCAAGGACGTCTTTCCGTCTGCAAAATTGATTGGTGGCAGCACCGAGACACAAATCGAAGTCAAGTTCAAGGGCATGCAATACTCGAATTCTGTTTTCGTTGGCGATATACCCGAGTTGAGGCAGTACAAGTTCCACGATGATCACCTCGAGTTGGGTGGAAACGTAGTCCTGACCGACCTTGAAAACATCTGCTTGGAAGCCATCAAGCACTACGGACCTGTCAAAGGGCAACCTTTTGCCGCCATGCACAAGCAGATCAAGTACTTTGCGGGCAGACAGATCCGAAATGTAGGTACTCCAGCTGGAAATCTTGCAACTGCATCTCCAATCTCGGACCTGAACCCGGTCTTCGTCGCTACTAATGCTACACTCGTTGCAAAATCGCTTGACAATGAATACAACATTCCAATGGCGGAATTTTTCAAGGCATACAGGCTTACCGCACTGCCACCTAACGCCATCATCGCTTCCTTGAAGATTCCAGTATTCACTGAAGGCGAGCACATGCATGCCTACAAGCAAGCAAAGAGGAAGGACGATGATATTGCGATCGTCAACGCCGCTCTACGCGTAAAGCTCGATAGTAGTAATACAGTCGAGGACTGCTCACTGGTATATGGCGGTATGGCACCCATCACCATCATAGCCAAGAACGCAAACGCTTTTCTCAAGGGCAAGAAGTTCACCGATCCAAAGACGCTCGAAGGAGTCATGGGCGCTCTGGAGGAGGATTTTGATCTCCGGTTTGGTGTTCCTGGAGGCATGGCTACCTATCGAAGGTCGCTTGCGCTCGGTTTCTTCTACAAATTCTACCACGAGGTCTTGTCAAAACTCTCCGTCAACGAGTCTGAGGTTGATCAAGAAGCAATCGAGGAGATTGAGAGGCTCATCTCTCACGGTAAGAAGGACCATCAGTCGGCAGTCGCTTACGAAAAGAAGGTCATCGGAAAGGAACAACCACATGTCGCTGCTATGAAGCAGTCCACTGGTGAAGCACAGTACACAGACGACATACCTGTGCAGAAAAACGAACTGTATGGTTGCCTGGTTCTTTCCACCAAGGCGCACGCAAAGATCCTCAACGTCGAAACATCAGCTGCACTGGAGATCCCCGGTGTTGTCGACTACGTTGATCGTAACGACTTGCCCAATGAACAGGCAAACTGGTGGGGAGCTCCAAACTGCGACGAGGTCTTTTTCGCTCTCGACGAGGTCTTCACTGCTGGTCAACCCATCGGTATTATCTTGGCAAACTCAGCAAAACTCGCAGAGGCTGGTGCGAGAGCGGTCAAGGTCGACTACGAGGAGCTGCCTGCCATCTTCACCATGGAAGAGGCTATTGAGCAAGAAAGCTACTTCCAGCACTTCCGATACATCATTGACGGAGACACGGAGAAGGCTTTCAAGGAGGCTGACCATGTCTTTACCGGTGTTGCGCGTATGGGTGGACAAGAGCATTTCTACTTGGAAACCAATGCTTGTGTCGTTGTCCCGAAACCCGAAGACGGAGAGATTGAAATCTTCTCCAGCACACAGAATCCTTCAGAAACTCAGGCATACGTCGCTCAAGTATGCGGTGTTGCTGCGAACAAAGTTGTCACCCGCGTCAAGCGAATGGGCGGTGGTTTCGGTGGCAAAGAAACGAGATCGATTCAGCTTGCTGGTATCGTCGCCGCTGCGGCGAACAAAGTGAAGAGACCTGTCCGCTGCATGCTCAACCGTGACGAGGACATCATGACTTCTGGCCAGAGACATCCTTTCCTCTGCCGCTGGAAGGTCGCTGTCAACAAGGACGGTAAGCTTCAGGCACTGGATGCTGATGTGTTCAACAATGGCGGATGGTCTCAAGATCTCAGTGCTGCCGTCGTCGATCGTGCACTCTCTCATATCGACAACTGCTACCGCATTCCAAACGTGCATGTCCGAGGTCGAGTATGCAAGACCAACACTGTGTCAAACACTGCCTTCCGTGGCTTTGGTGGGCCTCAAGGTCTATTTATAGCCGAGACGTACATGTCTGAGATTGCTGATCAACTGAACATTCCTGTGGAGAAGCTCAGAGAAATCAACATGTACAAGGCAGACGAGCCAACTCACTTCCGACAGCCGCTAAAGGACTGGTACGTACCGTTGATGTACAAGCAAGTGCAGGAGGAGTCGAATTACTGGCAAAGGAAGGAGGCGGTCGAGAAATTCAATGCTTCATCAAAGTGGAAGAAGAGAGGCATGGCTATCGTTCCGACAAAGTTCGGTATTTCTTTCACGGCCATCTTCCTCAATCAAGCCGGTGCTCTCGTTCATATTTACCACGACGGCAGTATCTTGGTTGCACACGGAGGTACGGAAATGGGCCAAGGACTACACACAAAGATGTGCATGATCGCTGCCGAAGCACTCCAAGTACCACAAGACAGCGTCTTCATCTCGGAAACAGCGACCAACACGGTCGCCAACACCTCTTCCACTGCCGCATCCGCCTCGTCCGACCTCAACGGCTACGCAATCTACAATGCTTGCACACAACTTAATGAACGCCTGGCTCCTTACCGGGAGAAGCTCGGCCCAGATGCCTCAATGAAGGAGCTCGCCCACGCCGCCTACTTCGACCGCGTGAACCTATCCGCACAAGGTTTCTACAAAACCCCGGACATCGGCTACGTCTGGGGCCCGAACACGGGCCAAATGTTCTTCTACTTCACACAAGGCGTGGCGGCCGCCGAAGTCGAGATCGACACCCTGACAGGCGATTGGACGTGTCTGCGCGCGGACGTGAAAATGGACGTCGGGCGCTCCATCAACCCGGCCATCGACTACGGGCAGATCGAAGGTGCTTTCGTGCAAGGGCTGGGCCTGTTCACCATGGAAGAAAGCCTCTGGCACCGCGCGTCGGGCCAGATCTTCACGCGCGGGCCCGGCGCCTACAAGATCCCCGGGTTCAGGGACATCCCGCAGGAGTTCAACGTCAGTCTGTTGAAAGACGTCACGTGGGAGAATCTGCGCACCATTCAGCGGAGCAGAGGTGTTGGTGAGCCTCCGCTTTTCATGGGTAGTTCGGTCTTCTTCGCCATCAGGGATGCGCTCAAGGCGGCTAGGAAGCAGTGGGGTGAGGAGGGGTTGCTGAGCCTGCAGAGCCCGGCGACTGTGGAGAGGATCAGGGTGAGTTGTGCGGATCCTATTGTCAAGAGAGCCAAGGTCGAGCCGAGGGAAGGTGAGAAGAGCTTTTTCATTGCTATATAGGAGGTAGGTTCTGTAGCATGGGGTTCGTGTATAAGCTTTGTTTGGAAAGAGCATGTCCCACCACATACATGGAGTCATGCAGTATCAACGTGAGGTGCTTTGATCTGACATCGGCAGACAGAGCGGCAGCTGTCGACCCTCGGGAATTGGCTTGTCGACAATATATGCTGCTATATGCTGGAATAGTCTCCTTGCAGTTGATGTGAAGGATCGTCTCTTTCATATGACAAGAAGTACGATGGTTTGTTACGTGAGATTGAGCGGCTGAACCTGAGTGCTTTCTTCGATATCTGGTCCCGTGTCGGTCTAGCGTGCAGCCACAGCAGTCCCCGCCTTCCTCAGCACTTCCAGGAACTCGATGAACTGACTTGACACAATCAACAATACCCATCGTGAAAACTCGGGCTGAGGCTTCCTTCGCTCATCGAGAGTACCACAGGAGCTGGAAAAGGCAACTGGATGTATCTGGCGAATGGTAAAATGCGCGGAGGTTCCACTGCACGACATCACTAGAGTGAGGGGCGGTCGGCAACTCACCGCCGATTAGTATGGAGCCATAGCTATAGATAGTAAGCAATCAATATTTATACCTCTATGACAGGGCACTTTTCCTTTCTCCTTCCGCCATTTCTCCGAACAGTAATTGCACGGCTGCGAGAGTATTAGCCATCGTCATGCCTGCCGACACTGCCAACGACCTGATCCTCATCACCTGCGCCTCAGGTAAACAAGGCACCGACCTCGTCCCCGTGCTATACAACCACTTCTCTCGTCTCCGTCTACACGTAAAGTCAGAAGCTTCCGAAAAGCGACTACGCGAGCAATACCCAAATGCCGAAGTCGTCCGCGCCGACCTCCACGACCCAAGCGTTCCAGCTCAGCTCCTGGACGGCGTGGCAGCAGCCTACATCGTGCTCCCGGCATTGTTCGTGACCTCCATCAACCACAACGAAAACACACAACTGACACATCCAGCACGAAACACGAACACCACATCGCCGTCACAGTCTTCACAGCCGCCACGCGCAGCCCAACACTAAAGCACATCGTCTACTCCTCAGTGCTGCACCCACATCTCTACAAGCTCCTGAACCACGCCGCAAAGCTGGCCTCGGAGACATTCCTCCTCGAAAGCAGCCTCCCCTTCACGATCCTGCAACCTAGCCACGTAATGGAGAACCTGCCCCTTCGGAACCTGCTCTCCGCCGACGAACCAACGTATCCGATCCCGTATAATCCCGACACGGTCTTCACCTGGACATCGACCAAGGACCTCGCGTTCGCGACGCTCAAGATCCTGACTGAACGAGAGCCGCACTTCTACGCCACGTACCAGCTCGTCTCGACCGCGCCGGCGTCGTACACCGATGCGATCAAGACAGTAGGCGAGGTCATTGGCAAGGAGGTGACTATCAAGCGCGTCGGGCTCCTCGAGGCGGCGGAGACGATGGCGCAAAGGGCGGGCCGCGGCAGTGATGGTGCGAGAGAAGTGGCAAGGCGATTGTTGCTCTATTACGACGAGAGGGGACTGGTGGGGAACCGCAATGTCATGCGCTGGTTGCTGGAACGCGAGCCGTTGGGGTATAGGGAGTGGGTGCAAATGCGTGTTGAGGAGATCAAGCAGGATGGGCTGTTCATTAGCAGGAAAGGTGATGGGCTCTGGCAGAAAGCTTGAGGGTGGACTGATGCGACTATCAGAACGGTGGGTTGAAGTATGATAGATTGTCGATTGCACTTGATCATGATCGGGTATCAACCTCTTGAATTTCGGGAGTAGTACAAAAAATAAGTAGCAGTATTAACTTGAAACGATAAACCAGCACCTCCTCTCTATGGTTGTTCGGACCAATCCTTACAGAGGGATTAGAGCTGCAGTGCAGCGGGGGTATATTTCCATCCCAGCCCAGCCTGAACCTGCCAGATCCGTCGCCTGCCAAAAGGAAGAAACAAGTCACCATGGGTATCACCCTCGGATCGGACGCCAAGAAAACACAACAAAAGCGATAGCGAAAAAGAATATGTCCGTCCCTGTCCCGATTACGCCGTGAAAAGATGAAACGAATGTAGTGCGACTCCAGACCGACCAGGTCGGATGATCAACATGGACGTCGTCTGATCCATGTCGTCGTGTATATGTTTGCTGCAGTGGTCATGCGTCCCGGATTTTGTGTCGTCGGGTAAACTCCGGCGTTTCCAGATCTTGCATTTTGATCAGGCGCGCATCGGGCTGCACACCACCACTCCTATCCTCAATCTTCACTCAACCTGTTTTTCTCTTCGATCCGACCAACGACCGTGTCATCCGGCACCTATGCCTGCGTTGGTCGTTGATAGTCCTGCCCAGCGTAGTAGTTGGCTCCGAACGTCTGTGGGAAAGACGGGACGCGCCCGTAGTCTCTCAGCGAGGGACCACCTGCCGTCATCGCTTGCGCAGCTGCGTGACCAGAGTTGGGAGGTTGGCTGACCATGTACTGTCCGTTGTAGTCCCAGTTGGTGCGCGTGGACATGTCAGTCGTGTAGTTACTGGTGGGTTGGTGCCACGACATTGACTGTCCCATCGACGCTGCTGGTGCTCCGTTTGAGCCGAGGATTGGGCCTGCGGATGACATTGTTGTCACGGGCATTTGCGCTCCGTATTGCAGAGCTGAAGCAGATGGAGGTGACGCCGTCGGCCGACCGTGGTTGCCAACACCGCTTGATGCGCTGGCAGAGTACCCATTCATACCTGGTGCAACCCTTTGCTGGTTGGAGCTGTAGCTCGCAGACTAAAAAGATCAGCATTGCGCAAGAAGGTATATCAGTGCCTTGAATAACTTACATATTTGCCAATAATCTTCTTCAAGGCGTGACCAAGAATCCTCCATGGAAAGACCTTGACGTCTTTTTCGATGTTGCGTGGCTTGGGGCTTGGGAATCCCATGATGGTCTTGAAGAACTCTTCACAATCGGCACGAGTTTTAGAGACTGTCGCTGGGCGGAATCCCTCCAGGTTGCGGCGGATTCGGTTCTTCTCTTCAACAGTGAAGCGAACGGCGACAAGTGCTTCCAACAACTGGATGGTATCGACACTGGTAATGTAGCATTGTCCCTTTTCCTTCCAATAGATGCAATTGACGTAGATGTGACCAGGGGCCTTGGCATGATCTTCCAGAGTCACGGGCTGGAACTGCGCGGTGATGGTGTTGTCAGTCTGACTGCGGGTAAAGCGAACAAGACGGCGTTGTGTTGAAAGCTCGTCTGGCTTCCAATTGTCCGTCATAGAGTTGAGATCTCCGTCAAGCTTCAGTATGGCCTTGGTGTTGGATTGGTAGGGGTATGAGGGGTAAGGAGTAACAGGCGCCGGTCCTACCATGTCTCCATTGAGCGTCGACGTCCGGACAAGAGTTGGATTCGAAGCTCCAGAGCTAGTGATCTGGCCGATCATTGAGCTTTGTGGTACGGGCGAGCGGTCTGAAAGGTATGCGCCAGGACCGTATGTGTATGCCGAGCTTTGAATGTTCAGATGGGAGGCAGTTGTTTGTGGGGAGTGTCCGTACCTCGGGGTGGCTTGAGAGGTCTGTGGCATGCCGCCGTAAGCCTGCGGTCTCGATCCTCCGTACGCATAATTGACGTTTGGTGGAGGCTGGTTGTAAGGCGACAGTCCCGATCCGGCACTTGGGGAAGAGTGCTCAAAGTCGGTAGAGAGAGCATTGCTGGAGGTGCGCTTGCCGAGTGAAGGAGATCCAATAGCACCCATATCATTAGATAGCTTACGCTTGCGAGAGAGACTTGGTGACGGACTGGCGATTCCAAAGGCAGTGGCATCAGTGTATTGATAGGTACCAAAGGTCATCGGTGTGGAGCCGTCTCCGAGATCAAAGTACAGTGGAATCTGAGTGTTGGAGGAACCTGTAGCGTCGAATGCAGGGACATCAACACTGAGGACGTAGTTTCCTTGTTGATGAGTCTGCGGACTGAGCTTTTGGAGCATACCCTGAACGCGGCGCGATCCAAAAACAACGGTCAGGTACTGTTGTGTTGATTCGAGATCGTCGGAAGAATTGAGGTATACATGTAGCCTGCGTCCCGCGGGGCCTTGCTGTGGTTGGAATGTGGTGACTTGCGTGAGCTGGCGGGATCCTGCAGGGGCGATATATGGCTGGTAGGCGGGTACTTGTACGGAGTAGGAAGCGTCATGCGCCTGGTATTGGTCGGCAGACATGATGGGCATGTCAGGGGCATTCGGCAAAGCAGACGGGACTTGGGAATGGTCCAGGTATTGCGACCCATCGTATTGAGGTTGGGCATAGGTTGCATAAGTGGTTGCCTGATCTGGTCGCGTGGTGGCGCTGCTAAAGTCTAGAGAGGAAACGAGTCAGTCATGCGTACATTCGAGTGTATTAGCGGCAAAGTTGCGGCGTTCAACGTCGGACTAGGAAATATCATCACGTGAGAAGATGGACTTACTCTGATATGTCGCCATTGTGGTGTGTTTGTGTTGGAACGACTGTAACTGCTCGTCTCTGTCGGAACCAGAAGATGGCCTGTCTCGTTGTGTAGTAAGGATAAAGCTAAAATCGGTATCAGTATAAGAAGACAAGTCGGTTGGAGAGTGGATAGAACAAGGTCGCGATTGACCAAGACGAGTGACAGGGAGGCAGGTGACGCACCAGGATGATTATGAATATCTCAGAGTGTTGGTGCGGAAAGAGCGATCGAGTGGTAGTTACGAGTGCCAGTAAGGATGATATGTACGACGTCTGAACACAAATGACTGAGTCAAGCTACCAGGATCCAGCAAGGGATTTCGTTCTAGTCGCAGATTCGTCCAAGTGAATATTGAGCCCGCTCAATACATCAGAGTCAGTTCGATAAATCCTGCTGGGTAAAATAGCGATGGAACGAAATGTGAATCTGTCTTTGAGTGCGACGGCGATTAGAAATTATGAGGCCGATAATGGGATGGCTAGTAATTGATGTGATGACACAAGCGTTCGCAGAGTGTCAATGCCGCCAGCCGATGGATGAACCAGATAACCGGGACGATGGCCAAGCGGGTCGCCGGGGGGTGTGGCTTTAGAGTGTGACGGCTTGTATAGTGCTTCAGAGACGGTCGAGTGGGTTGAGTGTCGAACAAGTACTGATTCGTCAGGGGGTAGCAGTAGCTGATGCGCGACAAGGGCGTGTAGCGTGTTGCTGAGGAGGTCGATTGATGAAGATGACTGAATCGGATCCAACCAGGTACTGGGGAGACGGTGTGAATCAGGAACACCAATCTTGTTTTAATGTACTATGGGCAAGTCAGTACTCTCCAAGTAAGATGGGACAAAGCATTGACTGGTGAAGCAAGGGAGGAAGACGCTTACCAATGTGGTGGAGACTACCCCTCCATGTGCGGGTGAGGTTGAAGATGGTGGAGTATGGCAGGTCGAGATGGCTGTACGTATCTGGTGCCCGGTATACGGCACTAAGGTCGTAGTAGTTTGCTACACAGACAGCCGCGACTGACAATACGCTGCGCACGAATTAGATCTATGCGAAATGGATAATGAGGGTGATGAGGCGCCGATCCAGACGGCGACGGCAACCAGCCGATCCGAGCACACGGTATAGACTGCAGCAAGCCGGCTATTGCCTGATGCCTACTGCAGGTGACCGCGAGCTGGAGTGTGATGGTCTTCACAGAGGCAGAGCACAGAGGCAAAGCTGTTGCCGGGGGTCTGAATCAAGCCTGGAGTTGTTTCAAGGTGGTCTTACATGGATCAGGTACGAGGATCAACTGGCTCGAATATCGTAGATGGCGTAGAATCAAGTCAGAAACCGTGGACGAGCGACTGCGAGTGTTTCCAGAAATCCGGTATCGTGGTGCCAGGCCTGGAGATTGGTTGGAAGAGACTGAGGCGAGGTGGTACAAAGAAGCCAGATGTGTCGAGCAGGAAAGTAGGTACGACGGAGATGAGAAAGGGAGCGGGCGAGTAGTAAAGGCAACCAGATGCCAGATGATGTCCAGGTAGGGAAGGGTCCAATGAGATTGTAGGGCACAATTAGGTGCAATGAATTGGCGTCAGAGGCACACAGTACCGCAACGGTTTGAACGACCGATTGGACCTCTTACAGCGGCGGTGTAGTATTCGAGAGTAGTGGATAGAGAGGGGCATGACGGGCACACATACGAATACTGCCGGTGACGGTGACGGTATGAAAGGTAGTCGCAGGCGGGCGCGCAAAGCCTTCTGCGGACCGGCCATTGCATCTGCTCAGATGGCCATTGCATCTGATGGTGACCGATAAAAACGGTAGACTTCAGGCGCTCGGACGCTGCTAGAGTGGAGCGATGCAAACGGTGGTCGTCGACGTTGGAGTCTACTGATTGTTAGGAACTTAGGCTTTTGTCCGGTGGGTGTCGTCGTTCACGCATGCATGATGCATGGACAATATCCCGAAGGGTCCCTTTCTGTCCGAATCGGAGTGGGGAGTCTGAGGATTAGGGTAATTCGAATATCGGCCATTATTTTGACCACGCTTACGAATAGCTGCTGTTGCTTTTGCTTTTGCGCTCATTCTGGGAGTCTGTTTGACACAGCGCGCGCACTAATTGGGTTCTGGCCAGCATTGTAGAGGCACTAAATTGCGGACGCGTATCATGTCATGCAGGCAGCCGACTCAGGAGCTGTGCAACTGCAGTTTTCCTGTTGCGTCCGGGCTTCGGGCTTGGGCCGAGGTCATTTACTTTGATCGACAATGATTGTGGAAAAGAACGCGATGGCGCGAAGAGAGGTCTGTATAGTGGATACGTCGTCGACGGCAGATCTGCGTTAGATTGAAGGACGGACGGAAAATGTGCAGTCGGTGCCAACGATCCGTAAGTTATCAGGGTAAGCACGGCCTGGCAAGCTTGGATCGAGCTAGGGTAACCCCATGTCTTGATTTGCGATTGGGCGGCCGCTGTCAATTATTATTACCTTAGGTAGGTTATTATTTACAGCGCAAGCACGAGGCTGGACTGTAGGAAGTCCCTAAAATCGCATGAGGTTGATAATGCTTTTCGTTCAGTATCTTTTGAAATCCGCGTCTGTCTCGTGCCCTGCATTCGGCATGGTTGTACACGTAACAAAACCCCGAATTGCGATAGCGACCCACGTCTTGGCGCTGGCTGACGCGGTAATCAAATTGCAGTGCTCCAGGCTCGCACCTTCTGCAGGGCTGCGAACTATTGTTTGGAAGAAGCTGTGTGTATGAATCATGTCAGCGTAGCCCGGTGTGCCGGTGCATTCATATTATGGTAAATTGTAGAGAGCATGGTATTGGTACGGTATACAGTACGTTCAAGCAATGGAAGATCTGCGGCGATGTGGTAATGTGCGGCGTTCCTGCTTGCAATCATCAGAAGTGGGGGGCAGTCGGGCACGTTGGTCATGGTCGGTCGAAGAAGCGAACGGGAACCCTGGATGACTGTCACTGCAGCGGCCGAGGTGCTCCGTCGATCTACCTGTCATAAGCAGACGCGGAGTAAATCTCCAGCATGTCAGAATGCACACTGTCGCTCATAGAATTGGATGCGCCGTGCAAGCAGGGTCGTGTGGCTGATCAGCCGTGATTTTGAAGGCCGCAATAGGTAATCAAAGTAGCAGCGCCTCGCTTTTGCTCCTAGACCAGGTTCAAAGGTCGAGCTGCAGCCTGCGTGAAAGACGAAAAGCTAATAATGTAAGGTGCGTCTGTCATTGATAAATTCCCGAGAAGCCATCTAGCTTATGCACTATGCGCTTGGATCCCGCACCGATCTTCGGCCGCTGCCTAAAGCGTTCGTGGCGCTAGCTACTTGAGGACGTGGCGCCTCTTTGTGTGCCAGAGAAGGGAAGGCGCCAAGGGAGCTCTCCCTCCTACGGCATGATCGACAGGTCGCGGCCCACATCCTTTCATGCATTGCGCTTTCTTTTTGCTTTCGGCAGGTGCTCCAGCCGGTGACACTGAAAATGCGTTCGTCGGACATTTTCTGATTGGCCAAATCAACCACAGAACATCCTCAGTACTGATCATGCATGCATGAACCCCTTTTGCTCTTCACCGGACGTCAGGCGACCGGGATGTATCCTGGACAATCTCCTCCACCTATTTACAAGGGTTGGCTGACCTGGAGCCTGGACGTAGTGGCGCGTTCAAGCGCATGCAGAATCCGATACAGGCTATCGTTTCGTCTTTCAACGTCTGCCGACTTGTGGGCATCGTCATCCGTCGACATCTCAGTGGTTAGATCCAAGCTATCTTCGCAATAGACACTCGAAACCGGTATCGATAGAGGCCGTTTAACGTTGGAATGACTTGCATCCATGCCTGTGGGATAAGAGTTATCGGACACTATCACCGTTGTCAACGTACAACCTGTCTCAAGACATGCGAACGCTTCTACCGTCGCGGAGTCATACATTGGTAAATGCCAGATGGACATATCGTTATTGCCGGCTGTACAGCCAATAGATATCGAGTACTGGTCTGAATTATTCAGCTTCGCGGAATTGTTGCGTGGACTGATAGCGGCGGACACTGCGGGTAAGATATCGTGCACACATACCGACATCTGCAAGTTCACAAGTGTGCAAAGAGTCAATCAGCCAACGTCTCTTCCGCTCGAATGAGTAATGCAATCACTCGACCATTTGAGCTCCAACCAATGGTTTGACTCACCTTATCCAGCAATTATATCCGGACGGCGGCCTTGACAGACCAATCTTGTCGTCGTCAAGCTACGGTCAAGCAGTGAAGTTTCGCGGTCAACATGGTTGCATTCCGCAGGGCTCGAGGCCAACACTCTGTCTGCATTGTAGAATTAAAAAGCCAAGATCGGTACGCTAGGAGTCCGGGACTGCTCCAGTACATGCCTGTAGCGATCATGCGTGCTGTATGCTTCTCCACCAACTTACCAACTCTTGCGTACTCGTACCATCGGCTCATGAAAGCAAGATACCCAGCGATGGCTCCACTTCGATGTACAGTATTTGTAAGGTTGAGTGCGTTGAACCATGCATGCTCGGAAAAGTGGCCGTTGCTGTGCATGATCTTGGTGACTCATCTCGCCCGGCCTGTCCGTAAACGTTCGAACCTTGGGGCAGCCACTTTAATCGTCCCCGTCATCGTCACTTTCGTCGCGGTCACGCGGCGCTACCGATTTGGGTATGTCACCCCCCTTCTCCATCAACTTCTTGTGGCATCTTTGCAGGTTGTCGGGCTATTCGGAACCATCAGCTGGGTATTCAGCCATACTTCGACCACTGTACTCTGACACTCGGTCACATCACCCCGAACTCACCGTGTATGAGCCACCACCATTGGAAACCATATCGGCAGCAACCCTGGCCCACCTCTCGGCCTCAAGCTCTGCGTCAATCCGTTTTTTGGCCTCGAAGAGCAACACGTGATCCTCCTCCTTGATCATCGAGAAATTCATCTTCATGCGCGAGTATCGATTGGAGAGCATACTGTTAGACAGTACGTCGCTTGTGCTGCGTCCAGCCAACTCCAGCCAATGCGGTGTAATCTCTTCGAATGACATGCCTTTCTCGTGATTATCGAAAAGGAACTTGTCCGCTGGGCCAGCTTTCTCGTACTTCTTAGGAAGTCCAGGATTGGCCACCTAGGTATGGTCAGCCACGGCATCAATACGCTCCCCTTGCCACTTCACAACCCAGGTGGGCATGGATGAATAAGGCCTCAGCAGCATGTCTGCGAGTAGAATAGCTCGATGATACTGACCTTCTTCGCCTTCGGTCCAGCCAGGCCAGCTTCAACTGCCGTAGCCGTTGCTTTCTTTCCAACAGTTTGAGGATCCTTGGGTTTTCGAGCTGGTGACTTCTTGGCAACAACCTGATTCTTTTGCTTCCCATCTGCCTTTGCCTTTTTCGTGGTAGCCGCAGACTTCGCAGGGCTTGCAGCTCGCTTCTTCAGGGGCTTACCCGCTTCTTTCTTGTTGAGTGGAGTGGGTTCATCACTGGCCGATTCATCTGCAGCTGATTGATCGTGAGCGATTTGCGTAGAAGGAGCTTGGGCCGCAGCTTCTGCTTCGTCACAGACGTCTTCTGTAGAAGTTGTAGCAGCAGGTGTGTCGTCAGTATCTTCGGTGATGGTCGGTTGTTGATACACCGGGAATAGCCCTCCTGTCATGCGTTATTAGTCATGTATAATGTTCTGGAAACTATGAGCCCCTGGATTACCTGGAGCCATGGCTCATGAACCACGAAAGGTAGAGGCGTTCGCTCAATATTGTTCTGGAGGTAAGTGCGGTTGATACTTCCGGGTTCTCTACGGCGTTGTAGACGAACACCAAGACCAAATACCATGTGTGATAATCGTATATGCTCTGACCCGGTGGGTCATGACCAGCCGACGAATAGATGTAGACTGAAAGATCTAACGACCAGTGAAGAACGTGAAGTCCGCGTGCAATAACAAGCACGTCGATTGATTCAGATGTTGAAGCGTCGACGAAGTGAAGCCAAATTCAGTGAATTCATGGTGCAAAGTTCGAAGAGATACTGGTCGGTGAACGACCCAGTGATACTGACCGGTAATGCCACCGACTACTCAGGTAGAGGCAGAGTTTCAGTATAATGAGGTACTCGAGTAAACAAACTGGCTTCGGGCAAGCTCGAGTAGACAGTTGTCTGTCGAAGAAGGTATCGTTGTTCAGTGCAAGTCCGATGGTTCCAGTCGAAACAAATTACCTTCACTGAAAGGTTTCGACGACAATGAGAGGATACATGTACTCATTATCAAAGAAGCCCTGAATTTGCTTACAATTTAGAAACGCTCACGACTGCCCTTCGGAAAAGCGCAGATGCATAGCTATGACACATCCCCAGTCGCCTCCCTCGATGCTGAACAGTCGACAATGGTGGACGTCCAGGGCGCCTTCCCTTCATTGACTTGACCGAGGCTTGGCGCTTGCCCACAAAACACGAAGGAAGCTTGGACGGGAACTTTTTTCGACGACTCAGATTTTGCGATCTCCAATTGAACGCATTATTCGCATAGCTCTGTTGTCCGTCTTGCTATTGTCGCAGAGATTATCCATTGACTTGTTCATTACTGGCTGCTGGAATTGCACGCTGAAACATCGAAAGAACACTACTGGGCTGCCTCATATCGCTGCCTCAGTAACATCATACATTGACCGCCGAAATTCCAATTGACGACATCCGGCAACCAAGACTACATCTGGTCTCTTTCCAACCCATCTATCGCCATGTCCGACATTCAAGCGCAGGCTCAGACCGAGCCAGACCCATCCGCGACTTCAATCTCGAACGATCAGACTGTCAACGAGACCGCGAACCCGGATGCGACTACTGCTGTCGATTCTGCGCCAACCACTACCGACGACTCAGCCAAGGCCGAGAAGATGACCGAGCAGCGTAAGAAGCATTTATACCATCCCTCATGTAGCGCTAGACTGACAAAAGCAGAAAACGAGACTGCAGAGAAGACCGCCGACCAGACCGAGGAGAAGCCAGCGGAGAAGGCTGAGGAGAAGACAGAAGAGAAGGCCGCGGACAAGACCACCGAGGAGAAGGGCGAACAGGTAGAAGACAAGGATGACTCCAGGCCACCGAAGCGCCAGCACAGGGAAGAGCGCAACTTTCGTGGCGGCAACAAGAAGTTCAAGCGTGATAACGTCCGCTCAAACTATCAAGACTTGCCAGAGTCCAGCGACGCCGAAGAGATCAGACGCCAGGTAGAATTCTACTTCTCAGACTCCAACTTGCCAACCGACAAGTACCTTTTGGAGTCTACTGGTGGTTCCGAGAACAAGCCATTCCCTCTCAAGGAGATCCACAACTTCAAGCGCATGCGCCACTTTCAACCTTTCAGCGCCGTCCTCTCCGCAGTCCAGGCCTCAAAGCAGCTCAGTGTCACCGACGATGGCATGATCACTCGCAAGACTCCGCTCAGCGACAAGTTTAGCAACAACGTCGAAGAGAACAAGAAGATCCACCAAGACGCGACCATGTCGCGCAGCATCTACGCCAAGGGCTTCGGTGAGGAGACTGCTTCCACCCAGACCGACATTGAGGAGTTCTTCGGTCCATACGGTACCGTCAACGCCGTCCGTCTCCGACGTCACGCCGATGGCAACTTCAAGGGCAGCGTGTTCGTCGAATTCGGCGACGAGACTCAAGTGAAGGAGTTCCTCGAGCTCGATCCAAAGCCAAAGTGGAACGAAAACGAGTTGCAGATCATGAGCAAGCAAGCGTACTGCGACGAGAAGGTCGAGCAGATCCGTGACGGCACCGTCAAGCCGGGCCAGAGCTACAACTCACGCGACAAGCGCGACAACGACAACTGGAAAGAGCGCCGCGATAACGACCAGCGCGGCGGCAGAGGCGGTCGGGGCGGTAGAGGCGGACGTGGCCGCGGTGGCCGTGGTGGTCGCGGTGGTGGACGCGGCCGTGGTGACCGTGATCGCGGTGACCGCTACGACCGCGACGCACCACGTCGCAGCAGCAGGAACGATCGTAATGCCGAGGACAAGGACGGCGAGCAAAACGGCGAGTCGAAGAAGCGCGCTCGTGATGATGATGGCGGAAACAACGAGTCCGAGGCCAAGAAGTCCAAGACTGAGGAAGTCGCTGCGTGATCGCGACTACGAGGAAAACTATTCGGGCATGATAACGTATGATTCGACATATCACCGGCGTAAGATGGTAGCCATTGGTCGATATTTGCATATTGGGTGGTATACACAGGCAGGTCGAGTGTGCCATGCCTCGATGCCTCAGACATGTAATGAACCAGTCTAGACCTACGATAAGATTTCAAAAAGTCATGATACAGAATCAAGTGTTCCAATGAATTACATATCTACATGACTACAGCCCCCTCATCATCTCCTTGAGGGAGATCGGTTTCCTGACGGCATTCGAGTATCCTTCATGGAAAGTGACCCAAATCCTGCCCATCTCCTTCGCCTCCTGCAACTTCCTCTTCTGCCGCTTGACGTTTTCATCCAAATCACCATCGTCATCCTGCCTGACCTCCTCGACAACGACTCTGCCAAAGAAATCACGCTTGATCTTGATCTTCCTGCCTTCATCATCAACCTCATGAGTAGCCAGACTTTTACTCTTCGCCTTCTTCACTGGCTCGACCCACGTCCCGTTGACCTCACCGCCCCTCTTGTCCCTACTCTCGCGCTCCTGCCTCGCTTCCTCGCGCGCACACTCTTGCGCCAGGCAAGCGCGGACACCGTACCGCTGGCCTGGTCGGCGACAGTCACTGCCGAAGCCTTTGCCGCCGGTGTCGAATGATCCGAAGACTTCAATTTCAGGCACCATACGGTATACCCAACCGCTGGCTTGAGGTATCGATACGGCTGACAAGTCCGCCGCGTTCTCGATGCGGGCTTTCTCAAAGCGCACGCCGGAGGCTAGCATGGCTGTAACGGAGCGCGTGACGAGCGCTTTCTCGCTTGCTTTGCGAACCGAGGCCGTGGCGATGCTTTTGTCGCCGCTGGATGAGGTTACGATGACCGGTGTGACGGCTGGACTCATCATGCGGAGGATGTACGGGAGGAGATCTGTTGCGATCGCCGAGGGAGAGGGAAACATCCGTGTTAGGGGCAGTGTGAGGGAGGACTGAATGGATTGAAGCAGGGCGTGGTTTGCTTTTTGAGTTTCATGGGCGTGGAAGGAGGCTTGTGGTGTGGCGAAAGGGTGAGCCTCTTCCTCCTCGGTAGAGCCTTCTGTGTTGCTGCTTTTGTTGAAATTCGATGTGCTGGCGCCGGTGCGGTTACGCATGGCTTGACTGGACGCGAAGAGATGGTGGAAGGCTAGAACGCTTTGAGAGAGATAGGGCGCGAGCTCCCATTCCGAGGTGGTATACACCGCGGAGGAGAGTGTGTCATGAAAATAGAGCCAGTCGTAGGCTTGAGAAGGCTTCGAAAGGAGCGTGTCGTCTTGGTAAGGCTGAGAAGGGTATGCCGTAAAGAGATCGGCAACGACTCGATCGCTGTCAGCAAAACCATCGACCATCTCACGCAGCTTTTGCATAGTTCGGCCTTTGTTCGCTTCCGCTACACCCTTCACACCGGAAATTGCAGCTGATATAGACAAGACAAATCCAGCTCCGCTCTTACTCAAGCCTGCACCATCTTCGAAGACGCGATCGACAATTTCTTTTGATCCTCCTCTTCCCAAACCTCGCACTGCACCACCAGTCTGGCCGGCAGAGTCGAGGATGTTCGCTTCGACCCATTGACGAGTAAGTCTTTGAGGAGCGTTCGATATCGGATCGAATGTTGCACGTAACCGACCGGCAACAAATTCGCTGACGACCATGATACTTCTGATATCTCCCTCGGCAGTACCATAGCCTGAACCACCCTCTTTACGGCTTGTTATTCCCCACGAAGCTTCACAGAGTCTACGAACGCCATCGCTGTCTGCGGGTACGCTCTCCCTGTTAAAGATGGACTGCATTCGTGAGATGACCGTGTTCAATTGAGGCTTTCCGACATGTATGACCTCGGCAAGACCACTTTGTCGAAGCGGGCGTAGTGAAGGATGGTAAACATCGTTGCAGATGAGTACAAGAGGTCGGAGCATTTTGAAGTTGTCGCCCTTCTTTTTCTGTTGTGTGGTCGTGTGATTGACGCCGACATTCCTGCTGTTCTTCTGATCCAGCAAGACGAGATCAACGAGTGCTTTGATGAAGCCACCTTCACCGCCGGCACCAGAACCAGTCACGACACCGTCAACTTCGTCAACAATGACACATACAGGTCTTGCTACTTTCCGCACGGCTGATTTGGCCTTTGAGTTGTCGATTCCCTTGACGTTTTCGGTACCGACCATGTCTCGAATTCTGCCCTTGACAACGTTACTGCTTCTCTCATCGCTAGCGTTGATTTCTTGAACTTCGTAACCAGCTTGTTTCGCACAGACATGAGCTAAAGTCGTCTTTCCAAGTCCAGGAGGTCCGGTAAGGAGCAGAACCTTTCTGTGGATCTTCTCCTCTGTATCATTTTCATTACCTCCCTTTCCGAACTTTGGTTTGGGCTTTGCAGATCCGGGAAAGACAATGCGATCCCAGCGCTTGAGCCAGTACATGACCTGACGATGTGTACGATCGTCTCCGATAAGGTCAGTGAATTTCCGAGCTCGATACTTTTCCGTCCACATCAGCGTCTTCCTGGTTTTTGACCCTGCTGGCAGAGCAGGCTCAATACTCTGCACTGGTTGTTGCTCCTTGGTTACAACGCTGATTTCTGCTTCTGCTTTCGCTTCATCGAGTAACTTGTGAATATCGATCCCGTAGTAGCTTCGTTGTGCTTTGCCCTCAACACGTTTCGACCTGGCGGCAATAAGCTCCTCGTCCGAGATCCTGGCAGCCGATCGTCGTTGTATTACGTTGAAGCGCTTGCCGCCTGTGGTCTGGACATAAGATAGCTTTCCGAATAATGACCGGCTTGCAGAGGAGGATTGTTGGCTTGCCGTCGGAGTCGCAAGGGAGTGGTCGGTATCTAGAACTGCATGTGGTGTGTCAAGAGATTGGGGGACAGTATTTGCACTATCATCGATCAGAGCAACCCCACCGTCCTCGCTGTAAAGCCTTGGTCGCTTGCTTAAGTGGTCGTAACTCTCGGTAAAAGCATCGTCGTCGTCATCGTCAGACTCTTCGATAAATACGGAAGCCTTTTTATTCGCGAGAATTTCCTTGAGAGGTAGTCTAGGTGCGTCGGCGGCACGCTTCCTTTTCGGCGATGGTTGTGGTGGCGGAGACGAGCTTTGCGGATATGCTACAGGCGAGGATATATAAGGCATGTTGGAATCGGTATCGGAGTTGAACGATTCTTTCAACGCGTAAAGATTTCGAGTTTGTTGCGTCTGGCCAGCCGGAATGTACTGTACAGGCTGGCTAGATGGTAACCCTGTTGTTTGTTCAGATGGGTCTAAGTCGTCAGACTGGTATAGCGTACCGAATGACTTGTCGTCGTCGCTTCTGAAGACCTCTGCAACCTTCCAATGCCTGTGCTGAATGACGATACCTTGGCTCGTCTTCTCCAAGGTCAGCTCTGCTTCTTGTTCGTGTAGGGCGGCTAGGTCGTCGGAGAAGGTCGGAAATGAGTGCTCTTCTTCGTACGCAGATAGGGTATTAGTGCGTTCCGAGATCTCTGCATCAATCATGAAGTCAAGCAGTTTTTCAGACCTTTGATATTGACATAATGCTGAAGACGAATTCAAGATTCGGATGGGTTACGGGGGAAGGAAGACGCGTCGTTTTGGCGTCGTTCATTGCGCGATCGCGTTCGTTCCGTGTCAGGTAATTAACTCCGCCGATAAGTTTACCTCCACTTTCCAGAACCTTTGCTTCACCAAGAAGAATCTATGAACAACTACCATGTTTTACAGACAGCGTGACTAACATTACCATGGACTCTTGCAAGTTCAGAGATGCCACAGAACCATTCATATGACATCTCTCACCAAGTTGTCAACGTAGCCAACCGCCAGTGGAAAGGCATAGCAAAAACAACACTATTTCCTTGCATCACACTTACCTTAACATTGCTTTCCATTATCCCGCAAGTTACGAAAATACTACCAGCCTTTGTCCTTCTTGAGGAGATTGTTCTTCCGACCAAAGTCAAAGAGGAGATGGGCAAGATATCACAGACACTTCCAATACTGGTGAGGACGGTCGGCCACTGGTGCTCGAGCCTGCATGGCAGCCTTCAATTGTCTTGGGCTGCAGTTCCAGTTCCCAGCCGTTTCCTTTTCCCCATAGCCGTTGGTCCCACATCAGGCTTAAAGTGCCTGCATTCGGCACCCATGTGCTGTTCGCATGAACTGAACTCCTTTCGCGTCACTCCACTCAACGGTAACTTAGCTGGACCACAATGTATCCGCCCTCCTTTTCGCTACATGCCATCTGAGATTGCTGTCGCTCCATTCCAGGGCGACTGCGATGAGAAAGCACCTTCTCCCTTGCGTCTGCCCGCCCGTATATCTTACTACGAGATCCTGTCGCGCATGCTCTCGCCCGAGCGCAAGAACACCATTCGGTCTTTGCCAGACAGCGTAAGCGCAGAGGTGATTGTTCGCGACTTTGCCTACAGTCGCATGGCAGCCGCGCGCAACAACTCCTCTAACATCACCAGCGCAAACGCAAAGACATTCGCCGAGTACGTGTGACCGCAATCTATTCATCCACCATCAATATCATCATCATTTCTCTCAATGTTTGATCCCAAGTTCGTACATGTATTTCCTCGGTAGCCCCGCGCGTATGCGCTTCTGGCGCAAAGACGTCCTTGAATACGAAGCTTACCAAGTTCACCAAAGGTTACTCTCCGGTCCAACCGTCGACATCGTCATCGGCAAGGAGAAGCGCCAATGGACTCTACATCTCAACCTTCTATGTGCCCACTCTTCCTACTTTCAACATGAGTTTGTCGGCAACGAGGTGCCCAAGACGAAGAAGCTAGGAGGGACACCCACACTCGAACTACCCGACGACGATCCGAAGGGCTTCGAACTGTTTGTCAAATGGCTATATCAAGGACAGTTGGACGATGTATCTGAGCTGTCAGATGAGGAAAAGTACGACTACTCGGTAGCGTGCCACAAGCTCTATCTACTGTGTGAGCGCTTCGACTTGGCAGTTCTGAAGAACATAGCAATGGACCAGTATCGGCGCGGCCTTCTAGAGGCTCAACTTGTGCCAGATGCCGACGAGATCAATGATATCTACCGGCAGTCTCCGCCAGGGTCCCCCTTTCGCAAGCTGATGACACAGATAGCCGCCAGACAGATCATGGACCCGGACAACGACAAAGACGCCGAAACATACCGCGTATGCTTTGAGAACAACCCGGACTTTGCCGTCGACATGGTGAATGCCATCAAAAAAGGAACAGGTGGCATGTTGTTTGAGGATCCGACCTTGGGCAGCGCAGAATGCGACTACCACGACCACACAGGCACCAACAGCTGCCGGCTCGCCGTCAAACGCAGAGGTAAATGAACCCAAAAGTCCAGTTCATTGCTTTGCGCTTTCCCAGAAAACATAACTCCTTTCCACAAGCACATCGATGGTAACACATTATTAAAGGGCCAAGCTCAAGTATTAGCAGCCAACGAAACCCGCACGCGCCGCCGAAACTATCCCCCGAACGAAGACGAGCGCCTACAACGTCTCAAGGCACACCCCACCACCTCGATCTCGTCAACGGACAGCGACATCTCCGACCTAATGGCATTACCAACGGAGATAGTACAGACCACCCGGCCTCTCCCACAAGCAGAAGACCGGCACAACGAGGACGACCCAACGGAAGTCCATCAATCAACCGAGTCCGAGTCAACAACATCAACAGACTCGGCCACCACAACGGAATCAACGGACTCGGCCACGACAGTCGAGTCAACGGAGTCAATGGCCACGCCGACACGGACGGACGGCCTGGATCAAGCGGAAGCGACAAGGAAGAGCACGACGCAGATCTCACCCCCTCCAAACGAAAACCCCCTAAACTACGTCGCGGCACTCCGAATTCGGCAGGAGCGAGGTAGACATCGCAGTCCGGATCTGTTCGAGGAGTATTGACGGAAGTTTGTGCATGTCGGATTGCGAGTACACAGGATTGGGCTTTGGTGTTAGTTATTCCTGAGGAGATACCCGTGGAGTAATGTTGGGATAATTAATGCAATCTTGATGATTTTTCAAGTGTTTCTGTGCGGACCATGTGAGTGAACAACAATGGTGTGAATGAGATATATATACACCGCAGATACTGCAGCGAGGCTACTGTGATAAGATATGGTATCAAGAAAAGAGCCCACACATGAAAACGCCATCATTGCCCAATAGCGGACCAAATGATCCAACTCTTTCAATCGTGATCCCAATTACCCGACACTGCTCCCTAGACCTCGACCATTCCGGCGCCCATACCGAGACTCAAACCCTTGCCCAGCGTGTTCGCAGTGGCCGTATGCGGACTCCCATTGACCCCCTCGACCATCGCAAGGAACTCGCGGACACGTCCCACATCTTCTCTTCCTGTCGCTAATGCACCTCTCTCACTTTCAATCGCCGCTACGAGACTACCGAGCGTGTCTTCGACCTTGTGTTCAGGGACGTTCGTGCACAATGCCACCACGCGGCGGTACTGCTGCTCCAGCTCGTGCGAGCGTGATTTCAGGTCCTCCGATTTCTGTACCAGTGACGCGTTGTTGCGCTCGTAGGCATGGATTAGCTGGTGCAGGCGTGATGTAGAGGGCGAGGGTCCGTTGAACGGCGCGTCGGCGTCACCTACGGTGGGTTTCTTCTTTGGTGACGATGATGGTCGGGTAGATGAGGTTGAAGCGAGGATGCGGCGCAGATTTTCGGTTTTCTTGATCCGTTCGTCGCGGGCGCGTGCGCGGCGCTGGAGAGTTTGGTAGTGGTCCATTTCGAGCTTCGCTTGGGTAGAGAGCTCTTTGATTTGGGTGTTGAGAGCGTCGATTTGCGCTGCCTTTTGAGCGAGAAGAGTCTTATGTTGTGCGAGGTTCTGTGTTAGGAGTGATGTAAGAGAAGCGATGAAGTCTTCGTTCTGATCGTCGATTGGATTCGAGTGATTTGTCGCATCGGCGCTTGTGTCGTTAACAACGGTTGGATCGTCCAAGGTCGGCAGTGCCGAGTCTTGATTGATCTGGGACTGCGAGAATGACAGGCCGTTCAGAGTCCAGTCGTTGTCTTCTACACCGACACCAAAGTCGCGAGCCGAAACACCTTTGTGATTTGGGATTGATGGATCCGCCTTGATCTCCAGCAGTTGTTGGATGATGCTGCGATTTCCAATACGTGCGACAAGATTCAGGGCAGTGTTGCCACCCTTGTCTTGGGCATTGACAATGGTACTCAAGAATCGCATGAGCGACATTGGTCCCTTGCTTGACTGCATCTGGTTCCCGTCGTCGCCTGCTTGACTCATGTTTGCGAGAATAGCGTTGGTCGACGACCCTGACGCTTGAGTGACGCTTCTGACCAAAAATTCCAACAGAGCTTCCAGGTAGTATTTGCTGCTTGGAGCACGACCTTTGATACCGCACGCAACTGCGACATGATGCAAGATGGTCCTTCCTTGAGCGTCACGAGCCTCGATGAGAGGACTCAGATGCTCAAGCATATCAGGGAAACATGAATGCTCCCAACAGTTGTTGACGAGCACTGCTGATATGAGAGCACTTTGACCTGCTGCGTTACCACGCCACATGTTTGCACCCTTTTGCAAAAGTAGTCTGACCAGATGTGTCCTTGCCAGTGTAGCTGCCCAATGCAGGGCTGTATTTGCGGATGCATCGAGCGGTATATTGTAGTCTTCGGCAGAAAGCTGTGTGATAGCAGGGTGCCCGGAATAGTCAAGGCGAGCTTGGTCTGCGAAGAGGTCAAGAAGCAAAGCTCGCTTCTCTTCCGCCTCGATAGTGTCTGGCGCAGGAAGTGGTGGCATGGTGATAGGCTCGTCGCTGTTGTGCACGAATGCCTCTTCGTATTGCTGTTGCGAGTACATGAAGGATTCATTGACTTCGGTGGGGGTGCCAGACTGCATGGAGACATCCATTGGAAGTCCTGGCTGAGACATCCTTGAGTCGTCCTGCCTCATCCTTTTTCTCGGTGGTTCCTGGTCATGCGCAATACCATTCTGAATACCATAGCCAGAGTCTGGAACGTCTCCGGTGTGATGGTCAGCTATCATGCTGTGCTGTGCGGGATTTAGTGAGCCAACTGGTTGTTGTGATAGGCGTCTTACTGGTCCAGCAGATGGCCTCCCAGCCTGTCGAGGCGCGGGCGAGTTCAATTTAGCAGCTTTCTGCATAGCCGTCAAGGCGACGGATGACATTGGTGATATGTTGGAGAAAAAAGTACCGTGGTTGACACTCTGTGGCTCTCTCTGCTCCATGCTCTGATTGTAAAAGCGTTTCCTATTCGCAGCCATTGCTTGCTCCTTGGTCGGCGTATCCTGAGAATTGCCAGATGGGTTTGCACCGTCGTTGTCCAGGTCGTACTCCAGAAGCGGTCGGAGAGCATCTTCGACGCCGTATTGTCGACAGAACTCCCTGCCTCGAGCATAGCTGATCCAGGTCCCTTGGTATTTGCCGTAGCCACCTTGTACCTTTTCATGTTCTCCTGTCAGGATCTCCTTCTCCAGCACCTTGGTTCTTTTGCCCTTGTCTACGCCAGCGACCTTGAGTATTTGTGTCGCATTCAGCCACCCATCTGTCCTTCTTCGCATACAAGCGACATTGTTGACCTCCATCTCGTACACCGATACGCCAGAGTACACAGCCTACAGTAGTTAGCGAGAGCAGGTAAGGCAAGGATGGTATACATACAGTGTAGATCTGCGGTTTGTTCTCAAAAGAGCTGAAGCGTGCTATCTGAGGGTGGACGCCGTTGAAGCTCTTCAGCGGAGACTGTTGAGAGGCATGCGACGGAGGCAAGGGATAGTGACCAGTATGACCTTGAGAGCTTTGCGATCCAAAAGAGACATTGGCGCCATTGGCGAAAGGCATCTGCGCATAGTGGCTGCCATCATGAGAGTTCTTCATTGGCGAACGAAATGACGCCGAGGTAGGGGTTGCCATGATTGGCGACGAGGAAAGGCCTGGGCCTGATAGAAAGTGGACTGGCGACAAGGTATGCAGTTCTCTCGGTTCTTCGTTGTATGCGCTAAAGCATATTGAGCCGAGTCGAATGACGGCGGTATGAGTGGAGGTGGATTAGAAGCGTAATAATGCGGTCGACGCGAGTTGAGCGCGTCAAAGCGTGCGAAGACGACGCGGATCCGGTCCGTGCTCAAATTTCGCTTCGGCAGCGGGTCACCGTAAATCATGGCGCTACTGGCATTTTCTAATGGACTGCTCAAATGCAAGAATGCATGACCACTGCTAGATGGCCATAGCCTGATGCATTGGGGATGGTCTGGAATAGGTCTCCGACGGACAGCAGGCCACGCGGTCGCAGCTGCCAGGAATTACGCGACAAACCCATTGCCCATCTTTACTCAGCAGCAGAAAGATGAAGCACGACACCTTTTGAGAGCCATTCTACGCGAGGCAACGTACTTCCCCGACCAGCAAGCTCGAGGCTATATTCGAAGCTATGCCGTTGATCGCTTCAAAGACTACAAGATTGGGCACAAAGACGGGCAGGTCCTGATCGAGCGACGAGATGTAATGGTGGAAAAGGCGAAAAGGCAACTCCGGCATATGATCAGAGCCAATGCGGGAGATCTCAAACCTTTCCAAAAAGTCATGCTGCTCGCATACGGACGGACTGGAAGGAGACGACGCGAATTGCTGAAGCCTTTGGTAGAAATACCAGACGAGGCACCCGGCGGCGTCGAGCAACAAGCTCACAGGAATGAGGCGACATCTGGCAAGGTGCCAGCAGGATATGCCAAAGACAAGTTACAGTTTGAAACAGAGTCAGCGTCGCTACCGACACTGAACAAGAAGCTCATGGCCGTGTTGCGAACCAGTCTCAGCGCTCACATGTCCAGCTCTACCCGCGTCAAGATCAAATCTCCCAGACAACTTGATCCCAGAATACCGGAGCGCAATGCTTGGTTGAAGCCGATGCCCGAGAATCGCGTCAGAAATATGACCAAGAAGTGGTATGGCACCATGCTGGATCAGGTTCTACCACCAATACCGGATGATGAGTACGATCGACTCAAGTCTCTGGCCCTAGGGCACGTCAAGCCTCCACCTCCGCCAGAAGCGAGGTCCCCCGCTAGAGGAAGCTGTTCAAAGTCGGACATCGAGCGCTCCGCGCTGGCAGCCAAGAGGAAGATCTCCGACAAGGTCAGAGGCCATACTTTCACAAGCCGCTTCCTCCAACGTCAATACGCGGACATCTTCACACAAGTACCGCGAATGGAGTGGGAAAACAAGTCTCAGAACTGGACTGTGGATTGGGGCAGGGCGTTTCTCAGAGCTCAGGTGATTGAGAAACTGACGGTGCCAAACAAGACTTCTGCGAGGCCGCAAGTAAGCAAATAGTACATTAGGTATGTTTGGTAATTTGATGCTACTCCCACCCTGTCTATAAGACGTTGTCCAGGTCGATCGTCTTTATTCCGTGTGCGAATCTTGGCTCGGAGATCGTTCCTTCGCGCCGATCGTTCGCGAATTCCGTGCCGCGATGTAATCGTTCGCGAGCCGCCAGGACTTTCATGATCAGACTACGGAAACTATTCTCTCATTTCTCCAGTAGACTTATTAGTGATAACGACAAGCTATCCTATTTGAGGTTGATCGTGTTCATTCCTTATGCGAATCGCGATACGGAGTTCGCAGCCATCGCGTTCGTGGTTCGTGATCCCCAGGTTTCAACTCCGTCGATTGCCGTTGATAGCCGTGGGGGTGTGCCCTGGTTCCTATGAATCATAAACGTGTGAAGGTATGTTGGTGGGCACTTCCACGTTCCAATAGATAGAGCAGCAGTCGTCGAGATGGAGGGTTGCACTATTCCAACAGTCATCTGTACACCCCACCGTCTCCATAATTCTACCTATATCCCTAACCTAGACATAAATCCGTCCATCAATCACTCTCGTACACAAATCAATCATAGACCCATCCAACCACCATGATACCATCGACTGGACCTAGAATCGAGTACGCGACCTCTAATGGTATACCATATCACTAAATCCCTTCCCTCTGAACCAGAAGAGCAGCATCTAAGCAGTCTCAGACATCCCCACGATCCTGACCATGATCCGCGCCCAAGCAGCCCATCACAACACGCACAAGATCGCGGCCACAGAAGAGACTCTACGCTCTACACTCTGCCTTGCCGCCTCACCTACCACACCACCGACTGGCCCTGGCTACGCCAAATGCCTGCTCCTCCGCGCTCCCGAGACACCGCCAATAACAACCACGACCAACACCCTGCTCTCGCCTCCGGCCTCACCCACCTGCAACGACTCCTCTGACGACGCCTCGATACTGGGCCTAGCAATCTATTACCCCACATACAGCACATTCGCCGCCCGTCCTGGGCTGAAAATGGAAGACCTGTACGTCCGGTCCGAGTACCGGGGAGCAGGCTACGGCACGCTTCTGATCCAGGCGTTAGCGGACGAGGTTCGCAAGATGGGAGGAACAAAGTTAGAATGGAGTTGCGCGAGAGCAAATGAGCGGACATTGGGGTTCTATAGAGCGCGCGGGGCGAGGATGATGGATGAGTGGGTCGAGATGAGAGTTGAAGGGGAGGACCTAGCAAATCTGGCGAAACGGGCACAGCGAATCAGCGGGTGATGGTGCAGATGTCGGCATACTAGACTTTGTGAGGTAAGATTGCGTGGTTGTGAAAGGTTAGATTTCTTCGCTATATCGCTATAATACATACATCCTACTACCGCCGTCTCAGGTACCAGTTGTGCGCCAACTCGCCCGTCTCTTGTCCGAACGGCGTCGGTACCTCAGCCAGACCTGGTCGCGCAACCGGGTGACGCAGATACACCGCCGAGCAGATGTTCTGGTTCACCTCGAGGTAGCGGGGGATGAACGCAAAGGCGGACATGAACTCACGCGGTTGCCATGGTGTGGCGTAAGATCTGCGTACGTCGATCGGGTTCTCTTGTGCACGCTGCAATGCGGCATGGAGGATCTCGGCGTCCCGGCGTGCGTTGTACTGGTCGACGAAGTTCGGGTCCTGTCTGTATTTATTTGTTGATTGCGGCTGTGATGGGGTGTGTCCTTCTCCTGATGGTTCTGTCGAGGTCGATGCTTCTGCTGAGGCCGTCTCCGTTGCTGGTGCAGAGGCGGCGATCTTCGCGATGATGGCGTTCAGGCCCTCCTCGAGTCCCTCAATGGTCTCTTCGACTGGCACCTGGCCCGGTGTCTGCTTCTTGCCTCCAAGCTTGGAGAGTGTGCGCTTCGCAATTTTGGCGAATTCACGTAGGTCTTGCTTTCGCTTCGCGGAGAACTTGCCCTTAGGGTCGGATGTGATCTGACGAGCACGTGCCATGAGTGTCTTGAGTGCCTGCTTGGGATCCTCCGAGATCTCTCCCTGACCCGCCGACTCTGATGTCTCAGCCTCCTCTTCTTCTGCGTCGGCCTCCTCCTCCTCGGCTTCCTCAGCCGCGTCTTCGGTGTCGTTCTCGATGACCATTTCGCGGGTGACAGCGGATCGGCCCTGTGCTGTGTCTGGACTGTTTTTGCTGAACTTGCGTGCGCCTGTTCCGAAGAGTACACGGTCTGGATCGACCGAAAACATATCGCCAGGATTCAGTAGATAACCCGGATATTCCATCTATATCTGTGTCAGCTCTCTTGCCTTTGGGAGTATTCGTGACTCTTACCGGCTTGCCGTTGACCTTGACGAACCCGTGCACAACGAATTGTCTCGCCTGCTTCACACTGCTTGCGAATAACGATCTCCAGATGGCAGAGTCCAACCGTCTCTCTGTAGGCCAATAGGTCATTTGCATATAAGGCGTCGTCTTTGGAACAGCGTCCCCTTCTCTTTTGCGCTGATTTTGCCCATCTTTCTCTTCTCTTCCACGTCGGTTTGAACCATCTTTCTCTTCTCCTCCACGTTGAGGTCTCCGTGCAGTCGGACCGGTTACTTCTACAGGTCTCTGTTGTAATCCACTTCCCCGTCCAGCAGCTTGATCGGATCCGTCTGTCCTTGCCAACACTCGGTAATCCATTGGCACCACTCCGGGTAACCTTCTGTCAAACATGCGCTCCCATTGTCCTTCTCGTATTTGGTTGCCGTGGAAGGCACGTGTCATCGACTTTGCAAGCCATTTCTGCTGGAAAAAAGTCTTGTTCGATGCCGGTGGCACGATCATGCGACTAAGGTTGTAGAGATTCCATTTTGACCAGTCGGCCCTGACTTTCTGCAGTGCAATATCAGCTCACAATTGTATATCCAGCGTCCTAGTTGTGTCTTACTGGCCGCTTTAACGAATGTATTCTTTTGCGCATCACTGTATGTGTGGTTGTGATGTCGCATGCTCCATTCGGCGACGTTCAAGAATTTTGGAGACGACCGACATGCGGCCAGAAGTTTCGGTCCGGGTCAACAGCTCACGACCACAAATTGCATATCAGGACATATTCGGGCGAGTTTTGATTCATGATGATGAGTTCGACTGTGTTCGTTCGCTGTTCTTGGTAGCTGACACTCTATCTACTGGATTCCATCGCTGACTTCCATGTGTCTGACGTGCCAGGCTTCACTTGTAAAAGTATTTGGCATGCTGTCCACGGGCCGCTTTTTCACTGTCCCAAATTTCCTTCTTACATCTGACACAGTCCATGGTCCAGTTTGTATATCCTTTGTTCGATTTGACTTTAGTCTTGTGGGTACTCCACCAATTCACTCCATACAGTGCGGTACAACCACTGCAGGCAAAAGCGACAAAGTCTGGCTTATCAGCCTCGGCCGCGTCTTTGTGAATACCGAGTCTCTTCAACTTATCAGCGGAGTCTTGCAGCATCTTGAGTTGCAGTTTGGGGAAGAGTTGGCAGACGTCAACAAAAGCAGGCTTTCCCAGTAGAGCGTGCATGTTCTGGAAGCAGACGGTTTCGATGGGCAACCTCAAGCTGTTGGCATCTCTGCTCTCAGGCAGATCATAGCCCTCTCTGATGACTTGCGAGAATTCTTCGTCGTCCCAAGATCCCGAAGCGACTTTTTGAAAATCGATAGACACTGCATCTTTCAACTCGTCAATGTCGTACTTGTCGGCGATGGAGAAAACGCGAACAAAGAAGAGAAGCCTGGCTATGTCCTCGCAAGCATCGGTGTAGGGTTTGTCATACAGGAAAAGCAGCATCGCCCGCACGGCACTCGGGTCGTCCTCGTGTAACTCAATGACACGATCTTGAGCCTCCTGTTTCTGGTGAGTCTTTCTTCATGAACTTGGAAGCCGGTAAACCTACCTTGAACTGGCCCGAGCAGGCCTTCTTGAACCATGAAGACTTGCGACCGATCAGATAGCGGTGAGCGCTGATTTCAGTGCCAGAGAACTTGATGGTCAAGTCGGGGAAGTCTTGTTCCTTGAAAAAGCTGAAGGACTGGTCAGCTTGGACAGCAGTGTATATGGTGGGTGCACTCACCCTTCGAAGTCAAGCTTGATTTTCTTCTTTGGTGGCGCCTCGACATCTTCGACTGCCTCGGTCGGCACTTCTGCAGTGGGTGTGGGAACACCGGGCGTGGGCTCCATGAGCGTGATGCAAATTGAGCAGTCGGAGAGTACAAATTGTTCGACGATAGCTTGGAAGTGACTGTTTGGAGGAAGTTTAGCTGAAGGGCAAAGAGGAGGTTGTGAAGTTGTCGATTAAGATGGCTGGGTAGTGCACAGCTTATGTAATAAGCAGGCGAGGTGAACTTCGGATGTAAAGTGAAGATGGAAGTTTGGATCGCTGCCTAATTTCGGAGGTGAAAACAGGGGAGCTGTGTCGTCTAGGACAGAGCAGCACGGACAGTATCGAGGTGCAGGGCAGATCGTTTCGAGACAATAAATACGTAATTAGCAGGCATGGGACACAATATCGGAAGGTCGGCTGCCACGATCATGGTTGGTTAGATATTGTGAAGTCATACTGTGAGTTATAGTATCAGAGCCATCAGAATGCCATATCGACTCGACCACTATCTGGAAGTGCCATACGCGCACGAGGAACTCATGCGCGTCGCAGGCATACCAACTCTACGCTGCAGCTGTTGCAGAACCCGTCCCTGTCCTACTGATAATCATTGCCTACATGAGCACAGTGATGTGCTCATCAGTACGCAAGAAACTAGTGGAACTGTCGATGGTGTGGGCACAGACAGGGCAGGTCATGAGGAAGACCTCCCCTCTCCCTCCACGTGCGCAATGGACCTTTTTGTTGCGATTCCACATCGCGTCAGTGATCAAGACATCGCACTTCTCACATTTCAACCGAATGCTCTCGACCCTTCCTCCGCTGACCTGGACAAGCTTTCTGGTCCTCTGAGTTTGATCAATCGTGCGGCCCCTGTTCTTCTGCTGGGCATGTGACGCCTGGTACTGTGTGACAGCAGCGGGAGTGACAGGCGTCGAGGCAGCAACGTTCTGGTACAGCAGGTTGATCGCGAGGTCGGAGACGTGAGTCAAGGCCATTCGAAAAGATGGGCATCCCAAAAGGTGGGGGAGGTTCGCTCCGATAGTCAATTCGAAGGCCTGGCGGAGGCTAAATCCCTTGGAGGTTGAAGGGAGCTTGTATCCGACAGCGAGGGCAGACGCGAAATCTTTCTCTGACCACAAGGAGCCCGCAGCGTCGACGAGCTTCCGGGCCACGGTCTCCATCAGCTCTTCACACTCGTATTTGCCAGCAACAGCATAGACCTTGACGTAGAACATCGCGGTAGGTTTGGCATCCATGGCAGCGTCTTCGTACGGAAGGTCGTAGCAGAAGTAAAAGAAGGCCTGCAGGGCGACACGATCATCGCCCTGGAGGGTGACCTCTGAATGACCGCCTCGCTGCGGGAGCCAAGTCAGTCATGTATTAGGATAGCGAGAAGCGTGCTTGACTAACCTCGGAGGACACATATACACAGGCTCTGTCGAACCATGCAGACCGACGGCCCATCACAAAGCGGTGGACATTGATTGTGTAGTCAGAGAATTTGACCTGGAGGTCGGGCCATTTCAAGGTATTGAAGAAACTGGATCGAATCAATGGAGCTTCAGCGTGACCATCAATATGAGCTTACCCAAGGAAATGATCCTTTTGCCTTTTTGCTGGAGGTTCGTCGAACGAGGACTCACGTTTTCTGACCACCATCGACGACGATGGAACTGCAGATTCTTCGGAGAACATTGCCATGGTTGTGAACTGAATCTAGGGTACTGATGGGGTACCGATGGGTATGGAGGACGAGACGGCGGACTGAGGTGGTAGGAGAATGGAAGAGGCGGGTTTCGATGGTTGCAAGATTTTGTGGAAGCAGGAGCGACCGTGAAGTTGAGAGGAAGCAGCGACGGCTGCCTGCTGCCCCGAAATCTACGCGTGACGGACGCGTGACGTGGATTGAACAGAAGTCAGGTATCGAGTCGCAGCGAAGTGCATGTGAAGTCTTAACTACACTTTGGTCGTGCATTGTTCCACTTCTGTCTGTCTGCTGCTGCACCACTCCCTAATCATATATCCACCGGATTGATGGCATCATACCTTGTTATCGGCCCTGTGCAGCTGTACGGGGAGGTCCGCCGACTCTGCTCCTCATACCTGTATGTAAGGACCCATGCGGCCAGCAAATCTGATACAGCGGAGCGAGACGCAGTCGATCGCCCGCACTGTTCGACAAACGAGCGAGCAGTGATATCAGGGCCGCCTCAACAGCCTCGAAGGATATAGATGATCTTTACCCCGTAAGGATGCAATCAGAAGCGGAAAGTGGGCGTCAAGCTATTTGCGTGAATTGTCGAAATTCCTGATCGTCAAGTACCACGGCTTGAAAGCCTATTACATCTGCTCAGGCATCCCCATTCGAAGGACCTTGTGGCGGTTGTAGATTCATTCCTGATATCTGGCGTTCTGCGCATCATAAGTCAGCCACAATCATAGGTTCTACAGCATGGTGCTCACCAAGCTCGCGAATACGATGCTTAAGCATCTGGTTCTCTCTTTGCAGTGTTTGTGTCTCAGCTTGGTAAAAGGCGCTGTCGTCCCTTGTGCCGCCCATAGACCATTCGTCATGACCGATGTTTGAGGAGATCGGTCGCAGGGAGGGAGAGCTTGCATTGCTATTCAAAGCCGGGATACCGCGTGAAGAATGTCGAGACATGGAAGGCCTCTGTACTGGAGATCTTGGTGGTTGATGCACGCTAGAAGACGACAAAGAACGCAGTGGCTGCGGTGGGAGGTTCTCGCGTTGAGGAGATGGAGCCTCATCAATGGCCGACGACAGATTTGTCGCTTCGGGTGACTGGTGCTGTGCTTGTAGTGTATTGAGTTGATCTTGCTGGACCCTAATCATGTGTAGTAACCGGTTCTGCTTAAACGTCAACCTCTTGTCCTTACTCCGATCAATGTACCATACGTACGACTTGCGCTTCCTGCTCGTTCTCGAGTTCCTGGTGAATCTGTCCAAGACTGGGCGCTCGATGGTGATTAGGATCAGCGTAGTTCATCGGGCTCCTGCTTGTAGGCGGCGAGCCGATCGCGTGTCCGGCGCTTACAGGCTGCATCTCTCCTGGACCTGGTATTGCTGGATTGTTCATATTGGCTGCCAGACTTGATCGACGACGTGCTTGACTCAAGCTTGCTGTATTGCTACTTGGCGATCGCTGTAAGCCAGCGTTTATGGCTGCCGCGGCGTGTAACGAGGAAAGCTGCGGAGAACGAGGGGAAGGTGGATTGGTCAGTATCGTATCACCGGGTGTAGCGACGTTGCTATAAGAGACGCGTCGTTGGTGGCTCAGTATCGGTGATGTGGAATTCGATGGTGATCTTGAGGATGCGAGTGAATTGACGTCTGGCGACATGCTGGGGAAAGCAATGGTGAAATTGGCGATCCTGTATAAAACGCGCATACAATGCCAGAGAATCAGGTAATGTCGTGGATCGTATCGGCCGAGTTATGCAAATGCCATGGTCTAGAGCAGTGTCTTCCCTGGTGGTGGAGTTGAAGTTGTGGTCGCGATAGACTTCGAAAGGTGGGGCTGAAGCTCCATCAACCAAGAAGTCACACGAGTCACACGAGTTCATGCGTGCGCTCCGCTCTTCGACGTGGGCGATTGTAACGGCTGCATGGCAGATCCAGAATTGAGGTCGTATGTATGTTTGGTTTTACTGACCAATCGTACTGATAGCACGGCGCGCGTCCTTTGGAGCTCTGGCTCGACCGTGTTGCTTGTCTACTGTAGCGCTGTGTGTCAGACCGTCAAGGCCTGCGAAAGCACATGACGTTCACGACTCCGTGAGAACGCCATACAACGAGGATTTACATGGCTCACAGAGGTAAGGGACATGTATACCATGAAGCATGGTGTACGGAGTATGCTCCACCGTGAATCGCATGGATGTCTGCTGGCATGAGGAGATAAGTACCATACGTTCATGAATCTCTATCTTTATGCAGCTCGTGCAGCTGCTGTCAACCAACCTGCGTCATCGTCGTGATCAGTCATTGGAATCAGGCCATAAGCCTGGATCAAAACACAACATGGGAGTTGCAGTCAAAGCATCAGTCAGAGTAGACTTCCCGCCCGAGCTCGACCTTCTACATCGTGAACGTGGCTGGCGGTTATTGCTTGCAAGCGAAGGGCGAAAACGGTGTCCTCATTCATACTGTGAGAAGACACATCTACTGTAAATTACTCGGTGGTATCCAGGCCATGCGGGTGTCTCTGGCGCTGCTTACCTCAGCTAAAGGGCCTGTGGGAGGATCTGGAAACATCCAACGGACCGAATAGAGAGTGCTCCCAAGCAAGTCCCTGCAGTGTCGTCACGGTCGTGGAGCGTCATTAGTGCATTGATCCCAGATGGTAGCCGATCGTATCTAATCATAGGTGAACCATGGACCGTGGTTGTGATTTTCGGTAATCGTGCAAATCTCATGTGATAATAGAGGGGCTTTATGTCCCCCGGAGCAAGCAAACACGAGCCATCTTGGAGCCCAGTCACGGACCACCCGTCATTAATGAGATTGAGTCTTGGTGAATGTCTGTGGCAGCCACGTCGAGATCGACGCTTGACTGGGTGACAGAGCAGTCCAGACAGCTCGCTAATTCACATATTCCTGTCCCGCATGAGACGCTCACGATCATCGTATGCGCCGATTAAGCGATGCTGCGGGTCGTAACGCGCAGTGCTTGTCGGCTTGGACATGCCTTGGTGATCTTCGCCAATCGACATCGAAAGCCAGGTTCTCATAGCGCGTCCAGGATCGCGGAAATGAAGATCGTGTTCTGCAGCTGGGAATGACCACACCTCCGGGTGCGATTACTACCAGCCCCACCTCAGGATGACCGTAGTATATCGCGGGATCTAGTCTGTTTGATGTTACCAAGTCCACGTGTCATGGACTTGCGCTAGAATGGCAAGAGACGCACGGCGGATTCCCACATCAACCACATGCTCTGGGCATGGCGCTGTGTGGACCGCTGGAGTTTATCATGAACCTGACAGATTGCAAGAGAAGGATATGGTAAAGCGTAGGAATCGGGATTCGCCGTATGCAGGTGCAGATTAACTTTGCCCCGAAGGGTTTACATCCCGTACATCCCACGTTTCCCGAAGTTCCACGCTTGTCCGTTCCCGGCCTAGCAGACTCCCAGAACACCACCGCACTTCTGCACCAATATGAACCACTCCCAGGCACTTTCCATCTTCTACATGTACAGGTACAGTCGTGATACATCTCCACCGTCAAGACAAGCAGTGCAGTACTTGAGCAATAATGTGCTCGACCTGTGAGCTACCAGACATGTCTGATACTTGCAATAGCCGAGCTATACAAGCGCCCGCCATGTCCTCATCATATTAATTGCATGAACGACTCGAAACAAGCCTCATTTCGTCCCTCCACTCGGTCATGATCACCGACCCGCTTGTAGCAAATGCTGCCGGCACAATCACCACTCGTCTAGACGACCCTCACCCTAGCTCGGCCGTGAGCTGCCGGCATATTTTCCCATCTCTACTTGAGAACATGCGCATTGTTTTCGATTCAGTGAACCATTAGTAGTAGGTCCAATCTCGATTTCTGCTTTCCTTCACATCTCAATGCGTCAATCCTTTCCTTTTGCAAACTTACAGTATATCCCTCTATACACTGCTGGACTCAATCTACCGCTCTGATCTGTTGTGCTTGTATTTCCACCGGACAGTCAGTCAATGCCAATGGTCTCATCCCACCCGTTCCGCAAGACCGCGTTTTCTGTGTCATCAAACAATCATCTGGGCTCTCCGTAATCAAGAGCAATCTCGAATCTTGATAAAGATGTCTAACAACCATTACCTGTTCGAACACGACTCCTTGCTCGCCATCCCGCCTCCACCTCGATCGTCATCCCGAAATTCTATCCGATCAGATCTAGGCCTCGACAAACCACTACCACCACTTAGAAGGACATCTTCAGAGAACTTTGTACGAGATGCGCACCATCTGACCGCACTGCCTGAAAGGGCTGCAACTCCAGCTTTTTCTGTTAGATCTTCGAGGTTACATAATCGACCCTCCAAGATATCACTATTCAATCTATTCAACAGGTCAACAGTGGAGATACACGATGATACAAGTGCAGACGTCAGTCCCATGATGCCCTCATTGTCTGCTGTGTACTCTCAAGCGATCAAGGCCACCATCGCGCACACGTCTTCTGCGGATGAGATGCTCCGACCGCATATGTCTTTCCGGAGCGCCACACCATCACCACACAATATCCAGGATAGTCGCGGGACTGGTGAATTGAGAAGATTGAGCAAACTGCAGTCCAGAGTCAATATCTCGGTAGAGCGGAAAGTCTTTGCTCTGATACCCGGCCATCTGCTTCAATATTCTGAGCGAGGATCGAATGATCGTCTTCCAGAACGCAGTCTTCAGTTGACCAAGGACTCAATCGTGATTGCATCTGATCTGGTACCTGGAAAGCCATATACGATCCAAATTACGGAAGCCACAACCGTCCTGAAGGCCAACGCTCCATCTTCTTCTACATCGCTGTTGACAAGACTAAAGCTGAGGGGCTTCAATATGCCGACAAAAACACCGAGCATACTGATGATCTTCAGCGACTCGGTAGAACTAGAAGACTGGCTACGCGCGCTCCGTCGAGAGATCACGTCTTCCGGTGGACTCGTGAACTCTTCGATAGCAATCGACCATGAAGAGCAAGACAGATTCGATCGCGCCGACAGTCTCGAGCCGGTGCCTGCCAGTCGTCGTGCTTCGGTCGATACTTCAGATACTGTCAGTCGCCCGGGCAGTCGCAAGACATCCCGACTGAATCCATTGTTGCGTCCTGAGGACGAAGCACTCGCTTCGCCTGTCCCTCCAGCACATCATTATTCGACTTACACACCTTCACTACGATCCTACAGCGGTGCATCCTCAACCACTAAATCTGTTTCATCCCCGGACTCTGAACATCGATTGCCGCGTAATCGCCTCTCTTCGGAGCCAGTATTGCGTGTCCGTAGTCGTTTTCCAGTGACGGGAACGCAAGAGGCAAGAGAAGGAAGACGATCTTCTACCAACGGCCCATCGTACGACACACTGGCTGAGTCGTCGCCGCACCCTTCACCGTTAGAAACATCTGTAACAGGATCACCAGGGACGACTTCTGACTTTGCACTGCCAATATCAAGATTCTCTGCCGATAGCGGTATTGAAATCAATGTCCGGTTGAAGTCCTCGATCCAGGAGCCCAAGTTGCAGCCTCACGGTCAGCTGCGAACATCGAGTAGTTTCAGCAGTATGAGGTCGGTACGCTCCATCATACCGCCCACTATTCGCGAAGTATCTACTCCTGCATCGCCCAAAAAGTCCAATTACGCTCCACGACCTTTTATGCGGCAGTTCCACTCCAGGAGAGCTTTGCCGCTTCCAGTCAATAGCAACGGCAGGACTCTATATCGGTCAACCTCGCAGACGACTTTGCAGAGCAATGCTGTCGCTGCCCCTGCCGATCGGCGACATTCACATTCTTGGTCGAACAATAATCCAAGGCCGCAACAACAAACGTCGGTACCTGCAGAGTCTAAATCATCAGTCACACGACCAGCTATATTCCCTGGTTCGGAAGACGGAACCGCGAGGGTCCCCTTGCGGAAGCCTCCTAGCAAACTTTCATTATTTCCATCTCCGCCAACTTCTCCGCCAGACTCTCCTCCTCCTACGAGTTCCGCTCTGATTGGACTTTCCTTAGACGAAGTAGCGTCACGATCGAACAGACCAGCACCTAAGCGGCCAGCAAGTTTCCAGGCCCGTCCTCGACCAACGCCGATAACGACAAACACACGATCGGTGACCTCTTCTGATGTCCGCGCGCCCATTGGGCTTGGTATACGGATATCTCCCGATAAAGCAAGTACCACGAACGATTTCTTATGTCCTGCACATGCTCGCCCGGACGACGCGCTATCTCTGCCACAGCTTGACCTTGGTCTTCCAGTTGTTGGCCTCGGACCTCCCGCTCCACCTCCGCAGATGCCGCTTCCCGAAATACCGCAAAACAGACAACGTAAACCGCAACTCACAAGAAACGCATGAGTTTACGTAGTCTCTTTGGTCAATGATATGATGCCTCCTTATTCGAAAGATTCGTTTCAGTCGCAGAATCTTCTTATTGTACAGACAAAGACAATCCACGTCACGGCTGGTAATGATTGCAACAGACTCCATAGCACATACTTCTACAATAATACCCAGCAAATTTTTACCATACATTATTCGTTCAGAAGAACTGGATGATGGTAGACGTTTTCCAGAATAATTCTCTGTTTCGGGACTTTCACATGCAAATCCGTGATGAATGACGATTTCTTCCCCACATTCCGGGTTGTCGGTGATTGCGGGTGTTTACCGTTTACAGTTTTACCCACGGACTTTCACATGCCAACTCGGACGTTGGAGGCCTCACGAGACCTCGACTCGTCCGACTTAGATCGCCATATTTACTCCTTGCGTTCGTAAGAGTCCTTTTGCTTTTCTTCACTCCAATATGTCCTTGCCGATTTGACCTCTTCTCGCGCTGTATTCTACATGACCGTCTTTTTCTCTGCTTCTCAACGCCATGATCGGTAAGCGGTGTGGGATGTAGCGCTTTGTCGACTCGTGCTGATTACATTCATAGACCACGTTCTAGGTAGACCGTCGGTAAAGTTCAGGAAATACCAGGTTCTCTCTGTCGTCTTTCTCTGGTCAATATACCTATACAAAGGCGAACGACATGGCCCTCCTATCCTACGACGACTCTCTCGCTTCTTCTCGAAACGCCTAACAGCATGGCATACAATGGTCTTGACCCTGTTGTATCTTTACTTCACTCGCAACTTTGGCCAACTAGTCGGACTCGAGTGTCCTGAACCTCTTGCGAATCTCTACACCCGTTCATACTTTCGCGCGACATGGGTTACCACAGCCCTCGATGCTGGATTCTGGACGGCCATGCACATCAAGCCGAAATGGTTGAAAGACTTTTCGAGCGTTATCTTCACCGTCTACTACCTGTTCTGCGCGGAACAAGCAGATGAAAAAGTCCGGAAAGTAAGAGGAGCATTGACGCTGGAACATTTGAGGATAAGCTGGAACAAGCCTGTAACACCATACATCGAATTTTTTGGCAGGATGCTCAGGCCGAAGCTTATGAGGCACAAATATCCTCCAAGGGAGATTAGGATACCGAGGCCCAGCCGGAGTAGCTATACAGAACCAGTCTCGGCATGGCTCTACTTCGACGGCCCACTGTCTGCTTTGAAGAAGCACGACAAGGTCATTCTAGATATACCGGGAGGAGGCTTCGTAGCCATGGATCCAAGATGTCATGAGGACAAATTACTAGCCTGGGCAGGACGAACAGGCTTGCCACTATTGGCGCTGGACTACAAGAAAGCTCCAGAACACCCATACCCCTATGCACTCAACGAATGTTACGACGTCTACCACTCTTTAGTCGCAACTAGAGGACAATGCATCGGTCTGTCAGGGGACTCGATGCCAAAGATCGTAGTAAGCGGAGACAGTGCTGGTGGGAATCTGGCTGTCGGACTTGTTCTCATGATCCTACAAAGTGGGACGACAGACGCAAGGCGATTCCAAGGAGAGGATACTTTACCACCGCCAGAAGGCTGCATTCTGATCTACCCAGCACTGGACATGAACATCGGAAACTGGATGACAGACGAGCAGATGGCGCTGATTAGAGATCGCCGAATGCGCAAGACAAACCAGCCTATCCTCCGCCAGAAGAGCGACGACTACTACCGTCTTGCTCCAGAAACACCACACGCATCCGACAACGAAGATGAAGACGACGAGACGGCAAGCCCGCCCAGGATGGCAGAGAAGCCCACTGAACCAGCCACCTCAGCAGCCCACACCATCGACGCGGCCGCCATAACCAAATCCAAAGCCACGACCCTTAAAACCCGACTAGCAATGAGCAGCATGATAACCTACTTCAACGACCGCATCCTGACTCCAGAAATGATGCGCGCCATGATCATTCTCTACATCGGACCACACAGCCGCCCTGACTTTTCAACTGACTACCTCCTCTCACCTCTGCTGGCACCAGAATCCCTCCTCGCACGCTTCCCAAAAACCTACCTCATGACAGGCGAACGCGACCCCTTAGTCGACGACACAGTCATCTTCGCCGGCCGCCTGCGCGCGGCCAAACAAGCCGTCTTCCGCGAGCGCAAGGAGCTAGGTCTGTTATCCTCGCGCGAGGTCTTCGACGACAGCGCGCACGTCTCAGTGCTGCTGGTGCCGGGCATCTCGCACGGATTTCTACAGTTCGTGTCCGTCTACCCACACGGCTGGCGTTACATCTTCCGCTGCGCGAGGTGGATGAGCGATATATTCCGCGCGGCCGATGTACGGACCTCGATCCTCGAAGCTGAGACCGCGCCCACGACGCCTGAGGACCTCACTTTTGATCGCCGACGGCCTGCTTTTGCGACGGAGGATGAGGACGAGGTTGCTGTTGACGATAATGAGGATGGTGAACCCGGCCACCAGCACGAGCGTGCGCGGACGCTGAGTTCGGCTTCCGAGGACGCGCCGCTGGAGATGACCATGTCGAGCCGCTCGTCGCCGCCGTTGAAACCACCGCGACGACCGAAACCGAAGCTCGACATCAGAAAGGCCAAGATGAGTCGTGCCCCTGCTGTCAGGAACACCCCTGCTGCTCTACGAGAGGAGGAGACGAGAAACAAGAGTCTCGACAGTTTGGCCAGTACCGAGGATTTATTAGGTCGGAGGATGAAAGGGTTTACTGGAGGGTTGATGGGCAGTAGTGGCTAGGTGTACCTTGTGATCCTGTACGCATTTTTACAAAGTTCAGGTATCATGACAATCAAGCACTTAACAATCATCAAGCTAAGTGATGCGTGTGATTTCAGGACCTCGAAGCCACAGGTCAAAGTCTAGGTGCTATGGATTCTTCTGTACTCCCAAGCTAGCTGCCGAACGCCTCCGTGAATGCGCTTTCTTGATCTCGCAAGATCAACAATAGGGATCGTCTGTGTCATCCCACTTTACATGCCATCATACTTGGCCTCGATCTCATCCTCGAATTCGTTGTTGCCATCAGGCGACATGAGACGCTTGAGTTGGTCTTGAACGTAGTTCTGCACGTGCTCGTCGGCGGATTCGCGGTTCTTTTTCGACTCGTCGTCTTCATTAAAGATCGTCCATCGGCGACCCTTCTCATCGCGGCCGTTGGCGCCGCTGGCGCCATTGGCTTCAGTGTTGTTCTCAGTGTGATCGTTATCGTGGTCGTCGTCGCCGTGCTCAGAGACGGGCGCAGAGTCCCAGTCGCTGCGCATGCCAAGCGAGCGGTGTGTCGATGAGCGGCGAAGGGTGGATGGCTTCCGTGACTGTGAGTTGCGACGTTGGCGAGTAAACACGTCATCGAAGTAGTGAGCAGCGGCAGCGGTTGGTGTTCTTGGTGTCTGTGGCAGACGGCAAGTGACACTGTGATACGTCAGTAATGACTCTTCCACTTCTAGCGAGTTGACTTACCCAGTATCGTGGATCAACTTGGCCATAAGACCAGTCCAACCACACTGGTGACTGGCACCAAGACCACGGCCACTGTCACCATCAAAGAACTCGTAGAAGAACATGTTGTCCTTCCAGTGAGGGTCAAAGTCGAGCATGTCATTTCCATCGTTGATGGCACGACGGCCATCGTCGCCACGAGCCATGAGATGCTGCAGTCTGTGCTGAAGCTCCTCGGCAACGTGACCGAGATGCATGTAGTCCCCAGATCCGGTAGGACACTCAACCTGCAGGGAGTTGCCGTAAAACATGTAGAATCGCTGGAGAGACTCGACAAGCAAAAAGTTGACGGCAATCCAGATAGGACCACGCCAATTGCTGTTGCCACCAAAGAGACCACTGTTGGAGTCACCGGGGACGTAGCCGACGCTGAAGGTCTGGCCGTTGACTTCCATGGAGTATGGGTGGTCCTTGTGGTATTTGGACAACGAACGGATACCGCCTGGAGCCAAGAACTCGGTCTCGTCCAACATGCGAACGAGGATGGCCTTGAGTCTGTCCTCGTTGACCAGAGACAACAAAAGACGGTCATCCTTACCACGACGTCTCATGCTTGCAATGTTGCGCTCGAAAACGTCGTGCTTGTTCTCGATGAACCATTCCATGCGTCTCTTGAAGTTGGGGAATCTGTTAATAACCTGCGGCTCCAGAGTCAAACAGGCGTACATTGGGATCAGACCGACCAGAGAGCGGACTGGCATTTGCTGTGTCCATGGACCTCCCCACGAGATTGCGTCGTAGTAGAAGCCATCCTCTTCGTTCCACAGCGACTTGGACTCGGAACCAGCCCTGTACTGCATGGCATCGGAAATGAGTACAAAGTGCTCAAAGAACTTGGACGCAATATCCTCGTACGTCCTACGGTGCTTGGCAAGCTCCAGAGAGATGTTGAGCATGCAAAGACAGTAGAAAGCCATCCAACCAGTGCTGTCAGCTTGTTCAAGAACACCACCAGTCGGAAGAGGATCCGAACGGTTGAAGAGACCAATGTTGTCTAGACCAAGGAAACCACCCTCGAAAACGTTCTTGCCCTCAGCATCCTTCCGGTTGACCCACCATGTAAAGTTGAGAAGGAGCTTCTGGAAAACACGCTCCAGGAAGTCGAGATCCTCACGTCCGTACATCTTGCGCTCCATCTTGAATGTGCGGAAGGTAGCCCAGGCATGTACTGGAGGGTTGACATCACCAAAGTTCCACTCGTAAGCTGGCAGCTGTCCGTTGGGGTGCATGTACCACTCGCGCGTGAAGAGGTCAAGCTGCTTCTTGGCAAAGTCAGGGTCAACCATGGCGAGTGGAATACAGTGGAAAGCGGAGTCCCAGGCAGCAAAGAATGGGTATTCCCAAGAATCAGGCATCGAGAGAATGTCGTCCAAGTGCATATGCTTCCACTGTTGGTTTCGGATATCTTTCCTGGACGCAGGTGGTGGTGGCATGCCTGGGTCACCGTTCGCCCACTGATCCCAGATGAAGTGGTAGAACTGCTTGCACCAGAGCATACCAGACAAGGCCTGGCGCTGGATGTTGCGCAAGTCGTCCTTCATTGGCATAGGGCTGATGCGCCAGTAAAAGTCGTCGGCTTCGGCAAGACGCTTCTCCATAATCTCGTCGAAAAGCTCCTCATCCATGTACTCGTCGGAGCGCTTCTTGGAGATACGGAAACGAACAACAGCGCACTCTCCTGGTGGAACACCATCACCTTCGTTGAAAGCGAACCATGCGGCGCTCTTGGTACCAGTCTTCTTTGGGTTGACTGCGGTCTTGTCACCATTGCAGATCAGGTTGTGGAAGGCATCCTTGACATATGGCACTTTGTTCTCCTTGGCGTCGTAGAGCTTCTTGAAGTTGGTGTCGTTCTCAGTGAAGATGAAGTTTGGGTGAACATCTTGCTCGCGACCACCAACATTTGGAGAGGGCGAGCACTGGAAGTAGCGCTTGCCGAGCTTTGGGTGGCTGGTCTCGGTAACAAACTCGGAGACCTGCTTGACGTTTGGCTTCTCAACGTCGTAGCCCCATGCCCAAGTGTTCCTGAACCAGACGTGAGGGACAATGTGTAGCTTTGCAGCGGCTGGACCACGGTTGTAGGCAGTGACACGGAACAGCATCTCATCAGGGTCATCGGTCTCCTTGGCAGTCTCAATAAAGATGTCCCAATACTTGTTGTCCTTGAAGATGCCAGTGTCGATCAAGTTGTATTCCTTCTCATCTCTTGACCGTTTCGCATTCTGCTCGATAATGTCTTCGTATGGGAACTTCTCTTGAGGGTACTTGTAAAGGAACTTCATGTACGCGTGCTAGAAGTGTCAGTCATAAAATATTGAGGGCAAGTTTTGCAACATACCGATGGGGTGTTGTCGAGATGGAAATGGCATTCCTTGATACTCTCACCGTGGTTTCCCTGAGGGTTGGAGAGACCGAAGAGACGCTCCTTGAGAAAATCGCTGTTCCAATCAGCGTCCGTCCATTCAACAGATTGTGTTCCGCCGTAGCTTACTCCTTCTCGTTCCAGAAAGCAAAGGCAATGTTCTGAAAGCCATGAGTGTCAGAGACACCGGCGATACCATCCTCACCCCAGCGGTAGGCTCTTGATCGAGCATGGTCGTGAGAGAAATCTGATCGTTGTTAGCAATGTCTAAGTGGGTGATTGGGAAGAGCTTACGGCTCCAGGCATCTCCATCAGCACTTCTGCAGTTAGCTGGGTGTTCTGGTCATTGGGTATGGCACAATGCTCACGAGTAATCTTCTCTGACTGCAATTGCATTAGCTTGTGTGTACCAATGGCGATTGAATTGACTTACCAGTAGACCACTGTCTCTCAGCAACATATGGACCCCACTTCTTCCAGTATTTTTCCTTGAGACGATCCTGCTTGAGACGCTTCTCCTCCTCGGTGAGGATCTCGGTGTTGTCGATGAGAACCATGGTGAAGAATGTGACAGACCCCGCTGTCAATGATCAAGCTGCAATGAGCACGAAGGAGCTCGGCCTTGAAAAAGGCAGCTCTGAGAACGAGAGACTAGGTAATATGTCCGGGGGAAGAAGACTCGACAGAACCAATGCAAATGCAATGGGGGATGCTTTTTGGAGGAACCAGGATAGATGGGCGTGCACTGGTGCAGTGGAACAACGGTAGAGGCGAGGTTGAGAGAGTGGAGTCGTGGAGGATGATCAAGGCACGAGGACGGAGGAGCACGTATGGGCAGTGGGCAGGCAGGCGGAGGAGACTGGTCGCGGGGAGAAACGCCGTTGGTTGATAGTGCTTGCTGGATCCAAAATTCCCTACGGAGAATTCACACGACAGGAGCTTTCGAGCACGCCAACCTTCCAAAAGGAAGCCAAATTTGTGAGCTGTTCCCCCAAAATTCAGCATATCTCGTTAATGACGCAGGTACGGCAGCGACGGGCTTCAACGCCAACGCAGATTATTGCTCCGCTGTCCACCAATTCGTCCCAACAGAACTGTTCACGATAAAAATTGCTGTGACACGCCTGCGACTCTCGACAAATTTATCCGCACCACCATGCGACGGAAAAATTGGCTTTGTCCAGCTAGCCGACTGCGGCAAGGTGGATCGGTAGAACCGGGACGGTGTGAGGTTCGTTGCTCGATTGTCTCTGTCACCGGCGATCTGGAGGCGTACTATATGCGGCTCTGCCGAAAGAAGGTGTGGCTTGTACAGATTGTATGGCTAATAAGAGTGCTGAGAGATCTACTGGGCGTTCGCGTGTCTGCCGGGGTAATCAAGAAGGATCTGGTTTGTTGTCCTATTGTCTGACAAGTACCGTGTGTAGATAGTGGTACTTTGTGTTCTGTCTCTCGTGTTGATGGGTATCTGATATCGGAAAGTTAGGTTGCGCATAGAGAGATATCTTTGTGGCTAGTGTAGGCCTCCAAAACTTGCAACCGTGAGATGCATTCATTTACGTCGCAAAACAGTAATATGACATTCAAAGATAGAGATTAGGCTTTCTGTTTCTTTTACATCTGTGATAGATGATGATAAAAATGCAAAAAACAAGGTCTGCCTGGGGCTCGAACCCAGAATCTCCTGATGACTGATGGTGTGGTCGTAGTCAGACGCCTTACCATTGGGCCAACAGACCCTTGATGGAAGCAGGGAAGATTTACGTAACTAATAATCACAATGCCAGTAATTCTATCCACTTGCCAACTATCTGGTCACAAACGTCATGCAGTCACAATTCAATGCACTGAAGCAGCTTCATTATTGATTGCAAGTGGTATCTATCCGCGAGTATACAATTTACCGCTCTACTCTACGGTGTCCAAGCTGCCCTTGCCCATGGTGCTAGGTGGCGCAGAGCCCTTTTGCTGCTTGAGCTTCTCCTCAAACTTAGCAAACTCCTGCAACGCAATCTCCTCTTCCTGGTCCAGAACCTGCTGAACACCCTTGACCTCCTCAATGTAGTGCATGAGCATGCTCTGTGACTTGTTAGTCTCTCGTTCATGGTGGCGTAGTAGAAGAGTGGAGGGACATACCTCGATTCCATTCTTGAGCGTAACAGTAGACGAGTCGCACGTCCTGCAAGCTCCTCTCAACTTCAACATAACCTGTCCATCCTGAAATCCTCTGAACTCGATATCACCACCGTCTTCTTGAATCGCAGGTCTGATGCGTGTCTCGAGCAGCTCCTGAATCATGCCCACAATTTCCTCGTCTGCTGCGTCGTATACGGGTGCCTCCTCTGACGAATCCTGACCTTCGGTACTCTTGCCTTCGATCTGGTTGACAATTGGCTGACCAGATGTGACGGTCTCGGTGATCAGACTGAAAACCTCTGGCTTGATGTGTGCCCAGAGGTGCGAGCTGTCTTTCGTCACTGTGATATAGTCCGCACCGTAGAACACTGAGGTGACTCCATCGACGTTCATAAGTTGAGCAGCAAGAGGCGATGGGTAAGGTGGTGCGAGTGTCGAGCGAGGAGACAGGTACTCCAGGAAAGGTGTGTTGATGCCTTGTGGCAGGATCTGGTGGTTCGGCTTGAACTTGAGCGCATCTGCATTTGGTGTGTCTTCGGTCTGGATAAAGATTGTTCGTTTGGCCGGACTTGGCAGCTTCAGTGACGCTGGCTGACTGTATGGCTGTAATGCTGGACGACGTGTGCTGCTTGATGTCGTGAGAGGCGACTTCTGTGCTGCATAGTGAATGCCTCGGGTCCGGCCTGCAGCGAGCTGTTGCCCACGCTCAGCAACTTGTGCACCACGACGTGGTCGGAGGAAAGATCGAAGCGCGTTCTGTGCTGCTGATTTGGATGCCATTGTGTATATGGTAGTGTCTCTTGTAGGATGTTGTTGTAGATGAGGCTGACAATGACTATCGGCGGGCAAAGAAATCTGACGTAGCCGCGGAAAGTCCGCCGAGAAATCTCCCTCCGCTGAGCAGTCAGATGCCAGTCCCAGGACCGAACGACGGCGCTGCGTTCCGGATAAAGACTTACCCGGCAACATTATCAAAAAGTGGTCGACATCGCGCCTCGCAATTGAAAAGTTACTTAAGTGTCACATTACAACGTCAGGTCCAGCCTTCTCAAGGCACTGTGTATAGCATCAGCTATTTATAATTCAACGCACAGCTATCATAACTGTGATTAGACTATCTGAATTAGATACCAATCATTTTGTCATATAGTACATGATCAAACGATTACAGTGTCGCACGATCACTCGTTCTCGATGGGAGTCCGATATAGTTTGCAAAGATTCATGTTCTGTCCTATCCATTATCAATCACCAACCCCAATGCCACCTGAAATCCATTAAATCAGATGCTCTTGACGGACGCGCTGGCATCGCTGTCGTCAACATCACTGTGGACGTCATCATCAGAATCGGACTGGTCAAGCTCGCTAGCCATCTCCTTCTTGTGCTTCGGGACGTTAGCTGCCAGTCGTGATATGAAGATATGGACCAACTCACAGCAGGGATCTTGACAAATCCACCTGCGCCAACCTTGACAACGGGTGGGTTGACCGAATCGCCCAAGATACGAGCAGCAGCAGATTGAGCTGGCTCACCTTTGTAAGCCTCCGTGCCCTCGCGAAGACGAACGCAGTCGATGCAACGCTGCCAATGTTAGCTGTGTCAAGACTCTGTGGCATGAAAACAAACAGCTTCTTCGTCGCCCTTAGCCGCCTGGCTTTTGGAAAATTCGTCTCGGTCCTTGGTCTTGTTGCAGCCGCCACACTTGATCTCGGTCACAACTTTGGGTCCACAACCGATGCAGAAGACAAGCTGGGTGCCTCGCTTCTGGTCGTAGATGCCCTGCTGTCTCTTCGAGAAAGCTTGGATGGGCTTGACTTCGTCGCAGCGTGAGCATTGCATACTGGACGGCATCGCAGGTGCGGTACTGTGCACAGACTGTCAATATATCCTTCGAATGATGGGATGCTGACTTACGGGTATGGTCGGTATTGAGGGTTGGCATACTGAGGGCGGTAAGAATGTCCGTCACGACCCATCTTGAGCATGCTAATGAGTCAAGGAAGGAAAGTGATTATGTTCTGAGGCAAGTTGAGATTGTGGTGAGAAAAGTAGTAGTAATGTTAGTGAGATATCTTGTGAGGCGATCTGCAATGTCGACGTCGTAGTGAGGTAGTACACGCAGTGAAGAAAGCTCCCCAGTACTTGTTGAGACGGCAGTAAAGGGAGGTGAGAGAAAAGGTACAAGCGTTGGAGAAAAGCGTGTCCTCTCGAAAGGTGAGGTAGAAAGAGTGAGTTTCGAGGGAGGAGAGAACGGGTAACGTAGACGTGTAGTCCACTGTTGGCAATACGTTCGGCTTGAGAACAATATGGCAGAAAGAGCAAGCTGCTGGGAAGGAGAAGGAACAATCTTGAAATCTAAGGTAAGCAGATTCGAGCTCGATGCACTTGATGTGCACCGATCGTACCTGCTATGTTTATGCAGGGTTTTGTGGGATCCCGAGACAGTTCCTAACCTGACCACGTTGAGAAATCTTCGAGTTTCTGAGAGGGGTGCCGCACCGCCAACGAATATCACTGCTGAAGAGAAACGACCGATAGGAGAGTGAAGAGGTAAATTGACAAAGTCTACGCAAGACCGAAGCGGCTAGAAGAATACCGAAGGCGCATATATGTCGCGCAAAACCGAATGACCGCCATGCATGCCAGACTCTATTTTATGACCAAGGGTGTATAGTACAAAAGAGCTGCAGTCGTCTATTTGGTCTCCTCCTGGAGGAAGGTGATGAGGTCGTTCCTGTCCTTGGCCTTCTTGAGACCACCGAAAGCCATCTTGGTACCTGGGATGTACTTCTTTGGGTTCTCAAGGTACTCGAACTGGATTGTGTGAGCTCGTCTTCCGTCGATCAATATCTGAGGCGATTTCTGCTTACAAGAGTGTCCTGGTTCCACTCGATACCCTTCTGCTTGTTGGCGTCGGAGTAAGAGAAACCCTCAACTTGACCAGTCTTGCGACCGAAGAGACCGTGAAGGTTTGGTCCGATCTTGTTTCCCTCGCCCTCCTTCAAGTTGTGGCACTGCGCGCAGCGGGTCTGGATTGTGTTAGGCGATGCTCGGGAAAGATGAGGAGACGATGCCGCGATGCCGATAGAGGCACTGGTGGTGGTTAAACAAGCGTACCTTGAAAAGGTTGGCACCCTTCTTGGAGTCACCTAGTGATGAATGTCAGCCATGATCATGAGAACCGTAGAAGAGCTTTGTCGAGCGTTGAAGATGCCGGCAGCCAACACGTCGATATGACTCTGACCTGGCAGGATACTATGCGACAGATATCTCGTGCTCTGATCGACAGTGCAAGCTCCTGCAGCTTTGTTTGAGCGCCGCTGCAGCTCTGAATGATAACGTACCCTCGGAGAAGCTGTCCTTGGCCATTTTGATTGATGGAGTTTATGTGGTGGTGGTTGATTAGATGAAATGTAAAAGATTACAAAGGTGTAGTTTGAGAGTGGATGTGTAGAGAAGGTAAGGTAGATCGAACTGTTGACGGGAAAAAGTTGCAGTGATGATGCGAATCAGGAAAGAGGCCAGGAGATTGATCGGCTTTTCTGGGTACATTCACGAATCCAGCCAATCATGACGGGTTCATTTGTTCTCGCAAAGGTCCCGAATTCAGCCGAATCGGCGGCGGGACTCTGCGAAATAGTGTCTGTTTCGCCGCAACGTCTCCAGCATCTTCCCGGTGGCAATTGATCTATTGAACACCGCTTCATTGATTCTTTTGCCATCAATTGAGCTTCATTTTCAATGTTTCCATTAACTTTTTCGTAAGCTCACAATCCGCATGATGCTAAATGCCATCAGTTGCACAGGCAGACGGCTGACGTCAGGTACCTGTCATGCGCGACATACATGTAGGTACAATACATGTGCTCCTTCTGCTTTCTGCAAACGGGAGTACGAATTAGGAAGGACTACGCGACTCGTGTTCGGTTCGCGTTTCGACCAAGTGAAATTTGGTCAGCGCAAGACTACCGCGTCCAACCAAGTGCTTTATCCCAACGCATGAGCAGGCATTCGCTGGCAAGTGTAATATGACTTCCCGCACCCTGTTGCATGCCAAATTGTGATGTACAGTTTTTAGTGTTCGGATCATGAACCAAATCTCCGATATCCTGTACGGCTCAGAAGATAGAACAACCTGGGTCATCATCGGAGCAAGTCGAGGTGGGATAGATGCGATCTCTGTATATAGTCCCAAGCATTGCTAACCTAGGGCAATTTAGGTATTGGCCTCGAATTTGTTCGGCAACTACTCCAACGGGGAGAACGTATCTTTGCGACTGTACGCGACCTCACGGCATTTCATGCTTCGTCTCTGTGGGCACAAGCGGGCTCAGATCATGGAAGATGTCAGATGCTGGGATGTGATGTACTGTCCGAAGACAGTATCAATGTAAAGAATGCCTTCTCTCTTTTCCATCATCATCGTGTCAGACACATTCTTTCCAAGAAGACCATCTCTTTCCCTTCTCCGAGCACATAACCCGCTGTTCTATTTCTACGTGATGCTAATATCGCACAAAGCAATTCGTAACTGAACTATCGACCGTACCAAACATCAAGATCGATTATGTCGTTATCAACGCAGGGGTCTTACGATATCCGAATGTAGGGACATGCTTGACGGGGCTTCTATCAATGCTCCAACTGATGTTTCGATAGCGAGCGACGGCAATGTCATTCACCGACTTCGCATTTCATCTTCATACAAACACTATCGGTCCTATAATATGTGCACAGAGGTTGCTCCAATCTCGCATAGCGATAGGAACGATCGCATTCATGTCGAGCGACTCAGGGTCGACGCAGATGTTTCGAGAGATGGAAGATGGGTATGTCAGATGGGCGAGGCATAGTCTATATAGCTGACGGGTTTCTAGGTTCGCTGCCTACGCCGCGTCAAAAGCAGCCCTCAATCAAGCTCTTCGGCATATGGCGGCGGAGCTCAAGCGAGCAGACGATGATACCATTATACTCGCACTTCATCCGGGCGAGGTAGCTACGTACGAAGAGTCGTCAACTCTATCACGAACCTCGCTGACCATTGCAGTGATATGCAAAACATATCTACCGGTTGGGAGGTCGAGGGCATCATCAGTCCTCAAGAGTCCGTCTCAGCTATGATCAAAGTCATCGAAAGCAAAGGCATCCAGCACAGCGGCACATTCTGGACTTGGGAGAACAAGGTATGTTCAGAGCGGGGTCGCACTCACATACTTGACTGACATGTGTTAGCCATATCCTTGGTGAGGACTCATTGTCTTTGCTGATCGCGCGAGTGCGGCGATCGGCCTGCTATCCGAGAAGACCTCGGGACATATGACATTTGTCTGATGATACTCTCTTCTGCTGTGGATGATCTTTAATAACGAGACCGCATACTAGCGACATATGAAGTTGTACAGAAAGATGGCCCGCGACTCCCAAGTGGTCGCTTTGGTTGAGATTTTCTGTACGACCAGAACTGCAGAATAAAGGCTTGCAAAAGTGGACTCTGCACATGCGTCGATGGCTTTGCTTATTTAGTGTTGATACCCAATTTAGAAGAGTTGTTTTTGTGTTCAGTGTATTTTCTCAATCTCACAGACATTGTGTGCTACTGAGTAGCGGTGTTCCTTGGCTGGTCGTGTGCTGCAGATGCGCTTCCCAAAACTTGGACATCTCCTTTTCTCCACGCATGTGGATTCAACATCCCCTTCAATCTGGAAGAGACCCATATATTTGGTTTCGTAGGATCGACTGTAGACGAACATAGAACGAGCCAAGGCACATTCGGTTTTTACCGGCATAACAGAACAACACACATGCGTTCGGAAATGTTAGTGCCTAAAGTATATGACAATTGATTTCACATAGCACATCATATGGCGGGTCGGAAGATATTCCCCTTACAACGACAACAACAACCACATCACCAATGTATTCGCCAGTGGCCACCACAATGTCGCATCATGACGCTGACTATTTCGCCTTCCAGCGTTACGGCAATGAGGCATTTCAATATGGTTTCCAGAAGACTTCGCCGTTGTCGGACCGTGGTTTGTGTGGCGGAGCGGCTCGCATCTGGAGACGACATGTCGTATGAAATATCCCCGAATAGAAACAGAAGTCTTCATAAGATCGTAACAACACAAAGACTCGTACTCTTGCTGTCGTTACGAAGTTGAAGGTACTTGCTCAAGGGTGGTGTGCCCTCACCGCTACCTCGACCTTGAAGGATTGTTCTCAGCGCTGTACGTACAGAATGCGGTACTGCACATGTATTGATCTACATCTGCATGTGCGGCAGTGGCATGGCGGTTGTTGGCGTGTACCTGACCTTATGGCCCAACAGCCGTAAAATCAGCGGTCTGCTCTTTGACACTTGCACCACCCTCGGCGCCGCCCGGCCAATGTGTTGCGAGTGCGTATGGCCCTAGAATAATTCGGGCGTAGTAGAAGTGAGACTACCAGGGCCGTGTGACACTTCACCCAAGAAATGCCGAGCTGCCGAGCGACTCTTTCAGCTGGGAGCATAGTACAGTCGCATTGAAATGTATCATCCGTTCTTCCGCACTGCGCTGCAGATTATTATTACCGACGACATCCTTCAAGCCTTGTCGCGCTAGAAGGGAAGGCGCGCTAGCTTCACTACGTAAACTTTCAAGTTCACCCCACAATGTCTCGTGTGTTCGGCGGGGTCTCTACTCTCCCTATCCATGTCGTTCTCCCAGTCCTCGATCGCACATATCTTCCTACGGTTCCCGAATACCTCGTGTTTCTGTTATTGACTTCTTACTTTTCACATGCGCTGGTCGTCTTCTTCAATCTGTTTCAGCTTCTTCATGGAATAATTATCACCCGATTCTGCATGCATGGCGTACCGGGGATCAAATGACTTTTCACGCCAACGATATAATGACCATCAGAGTGCCACCTCACGACCAACTAACAATACACGATCTTCAAGGTGACTATCACCAACATCACCTCATATCACTCACTGATTAAATGGGTTTCAGACAAAACTACTATCCTCCGCCCCCAACACCTCAGTTCGCCTATCCTCCCCCGCCGGCACATGCCCCTTCCCAGCGGCCACTTGCGCCGAAGACAAGATACCCACCACGACCAAGCGTGGAAGATGTCCGTCACTCTAAGGAAGATGAAGTAGCTTTCAGAGGATTACTCGACCAAGACCCTATCATGATCGACGTGGAAGCTGCGGTTTCAGCAAGAGAGAGAGCGTCGACAATGAGCTCTTCCGAGTGGTCCGTCAATCTGGACGTGCCGACACCTCCGACAAGTGACGACGAGAAGCGAGATCGTGGGAGGAGAAGGATACCAAAGCTTGAAACCGCCAGTATACCGGAGATGATGAGAGGGCATTCACCATACGCATATTCCAAATCAGAAATGTCGACACCGAATCTCGTATCTGGGCATGCCTTTCTCTCTACAACTTCGTTCCCTCCACCAACGACAAGCTCCTTGTCTTCAGCCTTTACTCAAACGCCGACCAGTGCGCCGGCATCAGCAGGTCAATCCTTCGGCGACCGCCAGTTTCCGATGCACAAAGCGCCTCCACGCAGACAAGACACAGCGACATCTTTTTCCAGCGAGGTCCTCGAAGACGATGATGGTTCTGTCCCTGTCCCGTCAATCATCTCCACGCCCGACAGAACACCAGCACGATACTCCTACATTGGCCAAGATCCACCCACAGCCCCACGCTCAAACCCGCCTTCGAACGGAGGAACTCCATCATCCTTTCCACATCGGCCAGTGCTATCAGAAGAAGCCAGAAGATATACAGATTCGACCATGGAGCTTCCAAGAGCAGAGACCTTTGGTCGTACCCGGAAGCCAGCCCCGCTCAAAGTCGCGACACTGGTGCAGGAGGCATCAAGCGCAGCCTCTTCCGCTTCGCTACAGATGCGAACACCTAGCGGTAGAGTATCTAGCCGCGAAACCCCGACGTCCTCCCCAAGCCCCTCTGCACATTATCCGCCAAGCCCGCCTCGCTCACCGCGGGCTAGTGTTGATCGAGCTCGAGGAGAAGGTTCTCAGAGCGTTGGTGTCTCTTCTCCAGCCTCCAAGGAGGCATCGAAGGATGCGTCACCCCATCAATCTCCAAGACCGTCATTCACATTGCCCGCTTCAGATCGTGATTGGAAATCTGCTTTTGCCAGTAATGCTGCGAGAAGTACCAGAACTTCCTCCCGTCTAGCGTCTACAACTTTACCAGAAGGACAGGCCCGGGTTTCTCGGTCAGATTCGATACCACCTCGACCTGCCACAATATTACCATATCCAGCAGATCTCAGAACAAGCCGTACTATGCCAGAGATCAGCGATTACCAATATCCTGCAACTCGACCCGCACACCTTGAGCCTGCACCGATGATGGCAAAGACACTTTCGCGCGCAGCTACGCCCACGACTTCGTCTTTACCCAAGCAGCGGCCAACACTGCCCAAGCATCACACAATGAAGGAGACTGTTCCTCTACCGTCGGCAGACATATCGAACGCGCTCCGTAAGGTCTCCATGACATCGACTCCGAGACTACAGCCATATGTCACTCCTCCGCCCCCACCTACACTACCGCCTTGTCCAAGAAGACCTTACACATCTGGATATGAAGATTGGTATATATTAGATGACTGCCCTGGTCTCGATATATGTGCCGATTGTCTCGACGCGATTGTCACGCCATCCATCTTCCGATCCTTCTTCCGACGAGCACCACGCCGTCCGTCATCTGAGAAGGTCCGTTGTGATATGAGCGATGCATGGATGCGATTGGCATGGCTGCTCATCCGACAGCGACAGTTGCCGTCGCTGGACTTGCTCAAAGCACTTTCGAATCAGATCCTTCTAGACGATGAAAGATGCCCGGAGAATGAGGAGGCACCTCGAACCTGGTACACAGTGCGCGACGGAAGCAACTCAAAAGTCCTCCGCGAGTTTACCGTTTGTATGTCGGATGTCCGCAAGATCGAGCTGCTCCTGCCTGGTCTGCGCGAACTGTTTGTGCCACTACCTCTTCGCTCCTCAGGCTACAACGGTTCCACACCATCAAACCCAACCCGACTCTGCGCCTTCCGCGCCACAAGCGCTAATACCCGCTTCGTGCAATACCTCGACCTCCTGACATCCCTCCACGAACCCGCCTACGCCCTCCAGCGACCAATCGACTTCACACCTTTCACCTCTCTCGCACGCCATCTATCGACGATCCCTCCATGTCCCCGGGACACGCTCCTCCTGGACGCCAAATGGCACACCATACCCTCTTTACCAATCTTCACAGTCTGCCCCTCGTGCTACGAGTCCACGGTCCCCCCACTCCAACAAGCCTCCGTCGACCTTGCGCTGCGCTTCAATCGCACTCCCAAAGCTGTGAGCACCGAAAACCCCATCCTCGGCTCCTCATGCCAGCTCTACTCCGCACGCATGCGCCGCGTCTTCGCCCGCGCCGTGGAAGGGAACGATATGCGATATCTAGCGCGCAAGGCAGAAGAGCGGAAACAACGGGAAGAGTATCTACAAGTGCAAGAGAGGAAGGTGTCAGCGAGGCGAGAGTGGGTTGATGGACGCCTGCGAGAGATTGGAAGGGGAAGTAGGGATCGCAGGGATGGGAGACGCGAGGCTAGTGCCGAGAGGGAGTTGAGGGATGAGCGGCGACGATTGGGCGCTATGCATGAGCGCTTGGTCGAGGAGTGGAGAGATTGGGAATGATAGTAGACGGAGAAGAGATTCTTGCATTTATTTGATAGCGTTTTGTATCATGGACTGGTTTCCTGACTCGGCTTTGCTGGGTGTTTGTGCTGTAGTTGTGCTTGCTCGCTGTCTGTGTTGCTGTCGAACTACAGTGCTTGCATGTCCTTGTGTCACAGTTTCCCACGAAGGAGGTACTGCATGTCACGCATACTAATCTGGTCACGGTCGCGGTATGTGGGGCACCCGGCGATGGAAGGTAAATTGATCATTCTGTTGCGGAAGGCATATGTGTCTGCAAGTACTCTTTGTGCTCAGCCATGAAAAGTATCCGGATCTGTTGCGTGTAACCATGCTTGTCTGGTATGTCGCCACGCTGTCAACCCTTCCAGAGACCTCGTCGGCAGTGCTGCCTTCTCGCCATCGCATCGCACCGATTCCAAGCCTGTGATTTCGATCTCAAGAACGCCTTGCAGTGTTCGACTGTAACTGCATCAATTCTTCGCGTGACACAGCCATCAGCTTCATCTTGAAGATGGAAACTGGTTCGATCAGTTGATCGTCCTCATCTCGAATCTTGCGGATACCAGGAAAGACACTGCCACCGCAGTAGGACTTGGGAAGCTCGTCGTCGTTCTTTCCGTTGATGTCTTGCATGAGATCGCATGACCAGTTGCGGATATATTTATGTCCAGTCGGGCGGGCTGGGAGCATCTCGACAACGAAGGTGGCAGGATGGGACTGGAGGCAATTCATAATGTCCAGAGCCGAGTTGAAAATTTTGACGAGCTCCGCAGCAAGATCCCTTGTTAAGTCGACTCCCCCGACTTCGCGAAGGAACTCCTGGGTAACAAGCAGCATTTGGCGAGCAGTGTTGGTCTTTGCTTCCTTGAGTTGTTCGTTCGAAGTATCTTGTAAGAGGGATCGAGTGAGCGCCAACCATTTCTTGTAGTCTTGAATGTTCGGGGATTCTGAACATCGTGTTAGCAGACCTGGGTATCATATGTAGTAGATAACTCACCCGATAGCTTTGTTGCGCGGTCGGCGAGGTCGGCGAGAGGACTGTCCCTGGTTGCTCCGAACTTCCATCCGTTGTGAAAAGCATACTCAATACCTGAAGCTACCGTCGCTAGCAAGATGTTCAATCGGTAGGTCGGCGACCGATCGAGCCTCCATAAAGGCATGAACTGTTCCAACCAGAGCTTATCAACGGGCTGTGAGAATTCTTCATACGATCAGTACCATGGTAGGATCATTAGATTCAGTACTTTTCTTACCTGGTTTGAGAGTGCGAAAGGCCTGGCAAGCCCATCCTTGCACGTCAGAATACAATCTCTCCCAAGCTGCGTTGATTGCCTGGTCTGTCTTGTAGCTGTGAGTTTCGGTCAATTTGACAATTCTCGCCTTGTGCGCAAGAATCTCCTTTCTGAGCTGTGTCTTTTCACTCTCTGATCTCATCGAGAGGTTTGCCTTCTCCACTTCCAGTTGCTGAATCATCTGATGCTTTTCCTTGCATGCTTTGTCAAGAGCTTCTTGATACTGGCGGATGATATTCTCGACGTCCTCAGATCTGTGCATGGCTTGTTCGTGAGGACGCCGAGCATCGAGGCTGACATGAGCATGTGGATCGTACGTTGATCTGGAGAGCTGACGCTCTCGACTGTCTGGAGCCATGCTTGAAGAAGATTCAGTCGTGAGATCAATAAGCGTGTCTCCGTCGTGAGATGCCTCGTGAGTGTGGTGTGAGTCTCGTGCAGGACTTGACAACGGGCTCGAGAAAGAGGCGAGCAAGTCTTTGAAATGATTAGTCATCGCTGAGATCGTGGTCAATAGTATTCGTAGTCGTCAGTGAGAAGGTATTTGGATGAGTGAGTTGTGAAGGTCAGAGGACTTGTCTATGGTGAAGGCGGAAGCCTGCTTGCTTGCGGGTTCCCGTGCTGTTTGTGAGTGAAGCAGTTCACTCCATTCCATGTGGTTTTCACCTGTTCCAAAACGTGAAATGTCACACTTTCCTGCCTTCACTTTCCTTCACTTTCCTTCACTCGCCCCTCTTGCCAAGGTTCACCGTCTTCAGCAGAGGTATAAAATCTCCTACTTGCCTCTTCAAACTTCAAACTGACCACAAAGATCGTCAAGCTCCTTTTCACGGCAAACATGTCAGGCTCTGCGAACGACAGCCGCATCGTGGTCGGCATCGACTTTGGCACTACATTTTCCGGGTATGCTGCGACACACCTGACCTATGATCACAAATGACCTGACGTTCTTCACAGTGTAGCTTTCATCTACGACGATGGAGAGCAGAACTTCGACAAGATTGACATTGTCAAGAGGTAATCCCTACGTAGATCAGCTTGTTCCATACTCAGCTAACACTTTTGATAGATGGCCAGGCAGTAACAACTCCACATCCGAGAAGGTGCCGACTCAGCTTTGCTACACGCCAGCCGGTACAGTCACGAAATGGGGCTACGAAGTTGAACCTGCGGATGGTCGTATTCAGTACATCAAGTTGCTGCTGGATTTGCGTCAGGAGCTACCACATTGGGTCAGCAGAACAGAACTTGACCAACAGTTGAAGACCCACGCCAAGACTGCAACGAGCGCTGCAGCTGACTACCTGACCAAGCTGCATGAAATGGCACGCACCGAGCTCGTCAAGCGATATGGCGAGGACTTCGTCGAATCAACTTCCATTGAGTACATCCTCACAGTCCCTGCCGTTTGGTCGGATGCGGCAAAGCATGCCACGGTCTGCGCTGCTCAGATGGCAGGTCTCGGCGAGGACTTGCGCATGATCAGTGAGCCTGAGGCTGCTGCTGTGTACTCTTTGTCCACCATGAAGTCCAGCGGATTGAAGGTCGGAGACGTCTACATCGTCCTCGATGCGGGTGGAGGTACTGTCGATCTCATCACCTACGAGGTGTTGCAGATGAAACCACTGAAGTTCCGTGAGGTCGTCACCGGAACTGGGCGGCTTTGTGGAGGTGCATTCCTTAACCTTCGCTTCCAGGACTTTGTCAAACTGCGTCTTGGAGAGCGCGCATTCCAAACTTTGCGAGATCAGAAGCCCAAGCATGGGCGGTCGCCCTCGACTACTTCGAGAACTACGTCAAGCGCAACTTCTTGCCTTCGGTTGATTCTCATCATTTCGACAACAGCATGTTCAACGTGCCATTCCCCGGTGTGCCAGACAATGTCGCAGCGGGTATCGATTGCGGCTTTCTCGTTGTGTCCACCGCTGAGGTGACCGAGATCTTTCGACCGATCCTCGATGAAATCGTCGGGTTGGTTGAGCACCAGAGACTGGAAGCAGCAAAAGCAGGTGCAGTTGCGAAGGGCGTCATTCTCGTTGGCGGCTTCGGTCAATCTTCCTACCTTTACACTTGTCTGAAGCAGCGCTTCGCCGATGGCGCAAAGTTGCCAAAAGCCTGTGTTGACATGCCACCATCTTACGAGCATGTAGCTTCTCTCCGAAGAGAATCCTCAAGCCAAAGACAACCTGCAGTCTCGCCTCTGGCAATTCTGCAGCCAGAGAATGCATGGACAGCGGTGGTACGTGGTGCAGTTATGCGCGGGCTGGAAAATGAAGACCTTGTCTCCAGTCGTAAAGCCAGGCGTCATTACGGCTTCATCGTCCAGGAGAAATTCAACCCTGCCTTTCACGTCCAGCAAGACAAAGTCTGGGACGACTACCACCAAGACTGGAAGGCAAAACACCAGATGTGGTGGATCGTCAAGAAAGGTGAAACCATTGAATCTGGACAAACAATTCTTCGACAACTCCACAGAAGCTTGGATGGCAATGGAAGAACTCTTCCGTACACAGAGTCGTTGTACATCTGCGAAGAAGACAATGCTCCCAAGGTCTGCCGTAACCAATTTGTGGGACCTGTCAGCAAGCTCTGCAGTCTCACTATCAACCCTGGTCAAATCCCAAATCGCTTGTTTCGGGCAAAACCCAACTCGCGAGGACTCTCTTTCTTCGATCTGGATTACCAACTGGGCATTCATATCGAGAGCGGACGTCTCAGATTCGACATGAGAGCCGAGAACAGAGTTTACGGTCAGGTTCATGCCAAGTTCGAATGAGGCTGATGATGGATGGTATGCTCGTGACTTGTAGGAGATCTGCAAAGGAGCAATGAACGGCAAGGAAAGGCGAGAGATGATCGAGACTAGGGAAATGAAGACTGATCTGGTCAAGAGAGGAAACAAGAACAGAACACAGACATAGCGAGCAGTATAATTATCCTGAATGGAAGCTCGCGCCTAAGATGATGATCCTTTTGTGGTGACTTGTGCAAGTGACAAAATTTGCCCGGCAGGAGACGAGGTTGGCGAAGCTCAACCATGCCAAGAATCTGAGGTCAGACCTGCAGGCGCGAGCTGCACAGGCACTTCCCTTGTACCATTCCTCGAACGACACCCGAGAGGTGCATATCACGTTTACGCAGAGATTAGAACACGTATGTTACAAGGTGGCTTCTACTGGAACGACCGAGAAACAATCATTACAGCGCCGACTTGGCAGGGTATTTATGGTAAACAGTATTCGCATCTCATCATCCACATCTTTCCTTCCAGTCCTCCATCAATTCCAGCCTTCCATCTCTCGCTCGACAAGAACATCGATGCCATTGTCCTCATCGTGCGCAACATCGAAATCAATCAACAGCCCTGATGCGACTTTGCGTCTGAGGGCGTACTTGTTGGGTAAGTACGGTATCTCCTTCAAGCCATGCGCGACCTGCTTGCGACCTGACACCGAAAAGCCGCATCCAGCTCTTCCAGACTGGGAGCCTTGGTCTCTGGCAAAAACAGCAGCACCGCGACGAAGCCGAAGATGATCCAAGCCGCATACCATCCGAAAGCACCTTGCGGCTTGGACGCCGTAGGCAGACTGGGCCAGGTGACGGACAGGACGAAGTCGAAGAACTAGAGCGTGGCTATCGCGAGAGACATGCCGTATGTACGGGTGTGCAGCGGATGCGCTTCTGCTGAGTAGGTAACTGGTACTGGGCCCTCTCCGGGAGAGTAAACCATGCCGAAGAGGTAGATACCGAGAGCGACGCATGCGATTCTTGCTATGTTCTTCGCTGGGACCCTGAACGAAACGCCAATGAAGAGAAGGAAGAGCTCCAGAAGAGGGAATGTGGTCAGCAAAAGGTTGCGACGACCAAAGGTGTCAATCGTCCAGACTGCCGGTAAAGCGAACAGAAAGTTGATGATACCGAATCCGAGAAATGCTGCAAGAGCGTTGATCTCGTTGAAACCACTGTCGATGAAAATGCCCAGAGGAAGAGTAGTAAGCACTGACGTCCATACCACAGAACTGCTGCATGAACATTACCATCTCAGAAGCGAGCATTGCTCGGCGATTTCTTGGTACAGTGACCATCTCGCGGACCTTGCTCCGACCGATGTTGATGTTGATTTCCGCTTCGAGACCTTTGACCATGTAGAACTGGTCGCGAGCAGCCTGGACTTTGAGAATCGCAGACGGCTCAGGAACATGAAGGCTTGAGCGTGCTGACCTTCTTGCATGTACAACCTCCGCGACTCCGGGCACAAGAAGACAAAGCAGCATACGATGACAGCTGGCAGGAGAGCAAAATCCATCATCAAGCGCCAATTGAGACCGACAACGCGTGAAGTGTCGCGGACATTGTAAAAAGCGAGACTTGCGGCATATCCAACCACGATACCAAGGCGGTCCACTTGCCACTGCATGACGAGAGCACCTCAAATTGCTGCAGGACTCGACTCTGCCGCATAGATTGGTACCGTCGCCGACTTTGGCTCGATACCGAATCCAAGAGCGAAGCGAGCAATGAACATGTGTCACCAGGTGTTGGTAAAGGCCTGCCAAAGACAAGCAAGAGTGGAGAACAAGCAGGTGATGAAGATGGTGCCGCGCCGACCAAACCATTTGTTGAGAGGGACAATGAGCCAGCAATCGATGAAGGCACAGCAGAGATATGGTGCAGAGTTGACAAGACCGAGCAGCCAGCTGTCGCGATCACTGTCACCGCCGATACCAAAATGACCAGCGTAGGAAACTTGAGTACCGTTGACGACCGTCTCGTCTAGGAAACACTATCAGTAAGACTTGTCGGACCACGCTCCGCTCTTGACTTACCCATTCCCTGGACCGCGGCGCAAGCCGAACAAAGGATAGTGACCAAATACATCAGTTTCGGCTAATGCCATCTGTTTGTAAGTCCCCTCTCCAGCTACACCTTCTCTTCCTCCGTCAAGCCATCACACCCCTGGAATGCGGTCGTTTCAGAAGCCAGTACAGCACCGATTTAAAAAGCACGGAAATCCTCTGGCGCCACCAAAGCCTGCTCGAGAGCTTATGCTTTTCCCATTTTGCGGCGCCAGGCATGTGAGTATCCGCAAGAGGTTTCGCGAGCATGGCATCCATGCGCTTGCGCTCGTACTTAGCAGCGTGGGCCGAGGACGAGAAGCTCTGGTCGCGGTATTTATCTTTCTTGTCGAATGCTTCTTCGTCGGAGTAATGTGCTTGTTCGGGTTGGCGACCTTGGGATCGATCTTGCTTGAGTCCCTGATGGACAGTCACTCGATGCGCCAATGCGATGCTTGGGGGCACTTGGAGTCCTTGGCTCGCGTGATGTGACCCGGGGTCTTCCGTATTTATGCCATTTCACATCCTATTCAGGTAGACGGTCGGACTTGAGCCCACAGCCGCTGACGCTAATCCTCCTATTTTGATTATTTTCGCACGAGTCTGCGCAATGCGTACCGTCTATCCCTGCGTTTCTGATGCATGATGCCAATTCCCCGTCGGTCGGGGTTCACAACTGGTCTGTCGCGCTAGGGGCCGCTCAATCGTTCAGCGCATCCTGTCGCTGTCATGCACACTTTGGTCACGAGTCAGGCCGATTTGCCGAATGCATCACTGGTGCGATCCCGAGCGGCTTCGCTTGCAGTCCCGAATGCACATCCACGATGTTAAATCATATCATTCTGTTCAATCCTACAAGCTCAAGCGGGGATCTGGAGTTGACACTCTCTCCATGGGGACAATCTCCACAGGCAGATTGTGGGCGGATGACGGTGGACTCACCCACCTCGTTGCCATCCTCATTCTTGACCTTGCGAGTCCTGGGCAAGGCAGAGCCACGTACAACACATATGCTAAGCTCGTCGTCAGAAATCTGTTCCAACAGCTCAGCGAAGTCTATAGCTCGAACCGTTGACTTGGAGGTACTGTCTGCAGACACGGTGGTATATTGTGGGTGTGGATGCTGTGGTATGCCAAGGGCCAGTGATATATGTCTCGATCAGTGTCGTGATGTATTAGATCGCAGCGGTCATCGTGTTCTTCTCTATAGCATAGAGGATCGGATCTCAGAGTACGGTCTGCAGACACAGTGGTATGTTCTACAAGCATTCGTAGCGGTATTCAGCGCATCAAAAGATCCAGTCGGACCCGTCGCCCAGTGGCAACGGATAAGGCCATTGCAGATCCAGATCTCTGAGCAGCGCATCCGTATCCTTGGTCCACTGGTCCAGCGCCTCGCCCTCGAGCAGACCAGGATCAAAAGCCGTCGTCGCCGTCTGTTCCCCATTGCGATCGGCCGCGATCTCGCTCTCTGTTCGTTTCACCAGTGCAGGACTCGCGTCATCGCTTCGGCGCGCGGTATCGATAGCAGCCCGGGCTTTCCGCAAGACCTCGTCCATTGCTTCGCCCATGCTGCGCATCACAGTCTTGCCTTCTGGCGATGCCATATTGAAACTCTTCCAGCCGCGTTGAGCGCAAATTGACAGACGTTCGGCGACAGAGCGTTGATAGCCTGACCATGCCATTGCTTCTTTGATCAACTCGATTGACAGCGCAAGGCTGTTGTTGGTGGTAAAATCAAGGCATCGATTCACTATGCTAAGAAGGTCGTCAATTGTCTCACCGGGTGGAAGAGGAGCGCGTTGAGCGGGATCGTCGAAGATCGTGCGCCGGAGGATGAGAAGGATGGTGGATGAAGCGTACGCGTAGGTACAGCGGAAGAGTGACACGAACAAGTGATGCCATGCTGTGCGGGCAGGTTGTTCAAATTGATCGGCTAAGTCGTATAGCCGTTTTTGATGTGCCAGGATAGCTTTTGCTGAGGCAAGTAAACTTGCTGCGGTTTTGGAACTCGTTTGATTCGGGTCATGGAATAGTGCTCCAGAATCGAAAGCCAAGAGTAGACGGAGATCCAGATTCCGGAGAGTGACCGTCTGCAAGGCTCGAGTAATGGAGCTGTATTGTTGTGGTTGGCCATTCGGAATCGATGGCTCATTATCTGCATGTTGCGAAGCTAGATTCGAGAGTGCCACAGCTGTGCTACTCGTCTGTGGGGTAGACCTAGAAGAGACGATGCTGACAAGGAAATTGGACCATGTCGGAAGTGCCGTCGCGAGACGTTTTTCATAGCTGGACATGTCGTCGAGCTCGGGTCCATTGATGTGGTCGTAGTCGCAAGTCCTTAGGTAATATGGCATACCTGCCTCGACACTGTGGCCAATATCCATGAGGTTTAGCGTCAAGAAGATCTTCCTCCGCAGCAGAGCATGCTCAGTCGACATGACATAATCAGTACGAATGCCTTGAGCAGGGTGAGGATCGCGATGTAAGCCCATAGTAGACGACATACGTGTCGCAAGGCCCAAAAGACCACTGATGGTGTCATTGCCGTCAACCCAGTCAATTCGTAACTTGTGTGATAGACAGACGCAAAGAAGCGTCTGCAACACCGACACTGTCGGACGACCACCTAAATCTGAGCTCGAGAGTAGCACATTCGAGATCACATTCATGAGATCCTTACCCAAAGTCTGACCATCTTTTATCGGTTCACCATACCCATTGTCGACAGGTAGCTGATAACCCAGTGCAATGATAGCGAGAAAGCACAAAAGCCACGGTTTAGAGACCGAGGCTTGATCATTCCAGAAGCGATTGACATCTGCTTGATACAAGATGGGATCGACAATAGGATGGGTAACGTTGAAGGTCAGCAAAAAGCGGCGAACAAGGATGTCGCAGACAGTTCGATCCGGGAGGAGTGATAGCAGATCGTTCTCTATCAAGGATGGTGTTGCAAGGGGAAGGTAAAGTTGTAGCAAGGTGCGGTGTTTGGAAGAGACGAAAAGTTTCCCAAGGTCAGCGAAAGCGGCCCATTGTCTGGCAAATTGGTTCGTCGTATCAAACAGCATTTTGATCTTCCATACGTCAGCCCAATTCCAATAAGACAGTAAAGGTATGGTATTACATCCAGTCGTTGCGTAGTCCAACCGCCAGGCCCAACGAAGTAGACGAGCTCGGACGACTTTGCGGACAAGGAACCTTGAGAGTAGGGATTCTCAACAGATGGCGGTCTATCGTCGAACTTGTAATTTTGATACGAAAATGACAGAGGGTTCGTGTCTACGGATGGTCGAGATTGCGTGGAAGAGGCGTTGGCATAATTTCCAGACTCGACAAGCGCGACGAGATTGTCGACAGCTCTCTCGACACGATCCAGCCTTGAGTCGACATTGATGTCCTTGCCACTGCGTGCGTTGGAGCGAGGCGCCGTGGTCGGCGGTCTCTGTGCGTCAGAATCGGGGCTTGGTAAGTCTGGCTTACGGTATGAGCATTTGTCGACCGTCTTCTGCTTGACACAGCTGCCGCATGGCTCTTCACGATCACAGGCGACTTTCCGACTACGACATGGTTGGCAGGATATTGGCTCTCGGTTTCGTTGTCGCTTCTGACCCGCTATTTGTGAGGTTGCGAAAGTCGCTGGAGTGTGGTTTTGCATGCGATCCATGATGAACCTGGTTTAAGGACTACCTCATAACACGAAAGGGTAGTGATGGGCTATGAGCTTCATAGCGACGAGAAATTGTAGAACTGAGCAAAAAGGATCGATGTTGGCTACAGTACCTTAGTGTTGTATAGCTGGATTATATAAGCTCGGAGGATGCTCGACTAGTGAAGTTCGCAGGCCCACGTTTCTGTTGGAAGGCTCCACCCAGTCACGTGCAGACAACGCCCAACGTCGCGTCGACACCGCGAGTTACAACAACTCCTCAATCGCGAGTTGCGACCTATAGCATCACGGCTACAAGGGTGTCTCCCGGCGCTACATGTACTCAATTGAAATGCAAGGCCTGTACATGCTGGACCAGACGAGCTTCGGCTTTGTATGACTTCTCACGCTCCGATTAGGTAGATCAGACATGCTAGGAGGACCATACCAGATGTTTCGTCGTCAAGGTAATTCGTTCTACGTACCTACATTGACACAGTATCCCAGCAGGCAAGCGCCGCTCCCGTCCAAGGCAGAGCCTGAAGGTGTAGTACCCGGATGAACTTGCCGAAGCAATTCGTCAGGCAGCGGTCGGCGGCTAACTGCGTAATGTGCGCGCCTATTTGGGCTATTCGAGAGCGAACGACCACACCTCGTCTGTATATAATGACCAGGCCCCGATGCTTTTGTATGCTTTGCACCCGGTGGAATTGTTGCAGTCACAACACCATGGACGAACCTTACATCCGCCAATTCCGACCTTCTCTTCTGGATGGCATTGAAGATATCGAAGACTACGTCCCCGGCGGGTTTTGTCCGGTCCACCTTGGTGATACTTTCGCAGATCAGAGGTATAAGGTCATACATAAACTAGGGGCAGGTGGCTTTTCGACAGTCTGGCTTGCGCGAGACGGTATTGAACAACGCTATGTCTCGCTCAAGATTCTCCGAGCTGAAGACTCCGAAGAGTGTAATGAGCTCCAGATCCAGCAACACTTGATGTCTTATACCGGCGACCACCCTGGCTGCGCTCATGTCACATTTCTTCTCGATCACTTCACCTGCGTCAGTCCGAACGGGTCCCACACGGCTCTCGTATACGCGGTCGCTGGTCCGACTCTGTCAAAGATGTACTCTCGTGCCGGTGAAGTGAGGGGAAACCGGAGATTACGCAGCGAACGTGCTCGCAAGACCGCCCTACAGACGGTACAGGCTCTCGACTTCGTGCACAGTTCAGGAATAGTGCATGGGGGTGCGTACCGGTTTCTCTTCATAGATGTCGATCTGCCCTGACTTGATTAGATTTAACCACATCAAATGTGCTTCTAAAGCTTGCACCTATCGACGACTTCTCCGAGGACGACATCTACCGATGCCTTGGGACCCCAATCAAGGATGACCTCTTCCGTCTAACTGACCCCGAATCTCCTGATTCGGCGCCACAGTACGTTGTGGCATGTGCTGAGCTCAAAAAAGTCGACCCGAATCTATTGAGCAGCGACATCACCATCATCGATTTTGGAGAGTCATTCAAGCAAGATTCTCCACCTGGTCATGGAGTTGGAACTCCTGCTGGCTACAAGGCGCCCGAGCTGTTCTTCAACGATCCTCCGAGCAAACGTTCCGACATCTGGGCATTAACTTGTACGCTCTTTGAGATCCGCGCTGGTTCACAACTGTTCGCTGGCTACTTCGGGTCGGAATACGAAGCTCTAGAGAACATTGTCAGCACTCTTGGCAACCTTCCAGAGCCCTGGCACAGTCGATGGATACAGAAGTACAACTCAGCAAAAGATGTGATCGCCGGGAGTTTACCCTTGCGATCTCAAATACAGAACATTGGGGTGGATGACACAATCAATGAGTATGAGCCCGATGACCGCTACAACTCAGATCTCCTGGAACGACCACGCACAACAGTATCGGAAGACGAGGCTGTCCTGATGGAAGATCTGTTGAGTAAGCTTTTGACGTATCGACCAGGCGAGAGAAAATCGATCGAGTGGATCTCCGAGCATCCCTGGTTTCAATTTACGGCATAATCTTGACCTGACTGTGACGAGGAGAGTCTTGATGTATTACAGACTCGTACTACCCAACACACGTATCGGCCATGAGAATGGACGTCCATAGTGTCTCCAATCATCCACGCTTTCAGCCAAGCTCCTTTCCATGACAACTTCCTTGTTTACGCTTTCTGCCTAAAGTCTGGTTGCTTAGTGAAACGACCGCCAGCCATGCACACTGCGGCCGCAAGAAGAACGACACCGGCGAAGATGCTAGCCTGCAAATAGCCATAGCCGCTGACCAAAGCTCCACAAATAGGGCCGCCGGTCAATCCCGCAAGCGAAGTGACTGCCATCATCTGCCCAATGTAAGTACCAATAAGCTGAGGTTGAGGAGCCGAGTGGGCCACTGCTGCTGGAAACACGGCAAAAATGCCGCCAGAGGTGAAACCAAAGAACGCAGCCCATACAATGATGCCGGCGTTAGACGTGGTGACGCTGAAACAGAACATCATGATGGCGTTGATGATGGCGAGACCGGTCAGCAAGGACAAGAATCCCACCTTATCTCCAATGAAGCCGAAGAAGGTACGACCGACCAGCGACAAGCCGTTGATGATCGAAAGCAGGTAGAAAGCTAAGCTCGTCGACATGTGCATCTTCTCAATCGCATATGTCGAGATGTAGAAGAACGGAAGGAAGATGGCGAGAAAGATGAGGAAGATGGCGGCGACAGTGAGGACGTAGCTCGGCTGGAGGAATGCTTCTGGGGCGAAGAAGGCTCCTTTGCGCGGTGGAAGTCGCTCTTTGATTAGAAGACTTGCGACGGTCAGACATGCCAGCATTCCGAAGCCGAGGATTCGCACACCCCATCCAAATCCAATGCTGCTATAGAAGCACTTCTGGAGAATGATAGGGATGACGACACCTCCGATGGAAGATCCGACGGCGACTGCTCCGAGTGCGGCACCACGCTTCTTCTGGAAATAGTGGTTGACGCAGCTCATCGAAGGGGTGAAGAGGAAGCCGTTGCTGAAACCTCCAAGGATACCCTGGGCTAGGATGAATTGCCAGTACTCTGTACACAAGGATGTGAGCATGATTGCGAGCACATAGATGAGGCCTGCGGGGATGATGATTTTCTGCTTAAGGTCAGCCTGTGTTGCGCCGTCCGGGGATCAGGTAACATACTCTTGCTCCAATACGATCGAAAAGAGCACCTGCGAACAGACCACCACCAAAGACGAAGAAGAGCTGAATTGATCCGATCCAGGCAATGTCTGAAGGGCTCTTGTGACTGAGTTGATGGCCTTGGTAGTAGGCTTCATAGACACTGTTCGTGATTAATACACACATAGTCACTTTTGCTTCAAATGTTCGAAAGTGACTTACCCAAACGAGCTGGCATATCCGAAACTGCAGCCATTCACGATCATAGCACCAAACACCACGAGCCAGGCTTTTCTGCCACCCTCTGGAAAGGTAGGTGGTGCATATTGCTGGACCGGTGCAGTGACCGCAGTCTCCGTGGCTTCGTGCTCCGGTACGCCTTTCTCAACACCGTCAGACACAACGAACGACATTCTTGACAGGTCTGAAGTCAATGTTGATAACTTCTAGAACCTTTGAGGTTTCTCTACCAAGTCCGATGACGCTTTTTTGTCCTACCTTCCAAGGCTGGAGCGCCTCTTTATTTACCTGCATTTGTCCGAAGGAGATAATGTCCCAATGGGGAAATGACCGGAACTCCGATGATGACTGTCTACCTCCGAGCCACGAGCTTATAGACACTCTCATTACATCCTATCCCCATGGAGAAAAGTGGCTGGAATTGTTTAGGGCAATGGCATCGTCGAAATACGTGGTATACCCATTGGACCTCATCGTCGCATGGTGTGTTGTAATGGAAGCCGTGACCGATCGGGGTCGGAGAACAGTCGGCTTCCGCGACCTGCGAGAAGGATCAACCATCACTCCACCTTGTAATTCTTCCACGCACGACATGTCCTAGTATTGCATTGGTGGAAGACAGAGAATGATGGTCAATCACCAAGTTTCGATGTAGGTCATTTCGATATGCTAGACCGCTGGACGGCGTATACGCACAGGATATCGTTTACTCCAATGGCAACTACGAACAAGTGCTCAGTCGCTTTCCATACAACCAATAAACAATGCCTTCACTGTGGCATTTGCTTTCACAGCAATATGAACGCTTTGCTTTCTCAATTGACGTTGAGCAAACATTCTTCTCGTAGATACCGAAAGCACCATTTCTGTCATCAAAGTTTCACTTTCATCTTCTTTCCTATTCAAGCTTTCTTTCCACCGTCATTGCAGTTTGAGAGTCGGCATCATGAGTGAAGAGATTGTGAGTCGACCGTATACCCTTTTCACTCTGAGACTGACGAGTACTGAGCATGAACCTGCCTATATCATCTTCCTTCGAAACGACAAGACTGGAGACATCAGTTCGATATCAGCCACGAGAGTGCGTCTACGTCGAAGCGCTGATGAGACCGTGAATCTGACCAGTGTTAGTTTCAACACGTGACTTCTCAAGACCTCCGCCATTGGGTCTACCCTCATCATACAATCATTGGCCGCGCTGTGGACAAAGCTGCCGAGCTCTTCGACTTCCCACCATTATCAGAAGTAGTGGATCATATATCTGCACAGGGCTACAGCATCAGACATGTCGACACTTCGCCCCTGAGCCCTCAGGACAAACTTTCAGAGCTGCTATACGTGTCTTTGTCACGAGACAAAGATATACGACATCCCGTAAGGAATGCCTCGAAGGTGTCCGAGTGAAAGTAAGTGCTAATGAGGTTAGATCGCCAATGCTTTGATACTGGGCACAGACAACCTCATGCTCCTCGTAGTAAACTTCGGCTCTGTACTAAATTTTCTTTGTTCCCTCCACTTCGACCTCCTCGCTAAAGGTGCACAGGACCCTACAGACCCAGACGGCACACTGCCGGATACTTTGACCATCGACAAAGTCATGCATCCCGTCATTGGCCGAATTCGAGATGGTGAACCAAGCTTTATCGTCGTAGCCGAAGACCTGAAGAAATACCTTCAAACTGACAACGTCATCTACCATCGCTATGCAGATCTGGTCGAGCGGGATGTCAAGGAGGCAAGAGCGGCCGAGAAGGCGGAGAAGAAGGTGGCGAAGAGGAGGGCACAGAAGGAGAAAAGGAGTCGAGCCCAAAAATTGGTTATGGGTGGGATGCAGGTCAAATCTGGAGGAGATCACGCACTCACTGAATAACGAACGGATTCTTGCTCGTGGCAGGAGAATGACCATTTCGTCTCGTTGGTTAGTTCCTCACAGAGGTCCAAGACCATCTAACCATGTTCATCACCATTGCACAGTCTTTTTAGAGGACTACGATACTCATACTCAGGCCAAAGGTCGTAGCATCATGGATAATTGAGTGACTGAATGTGAAGCACAATGACATAAGTTTCTAACAATGCCGCCAAACGATGCTTTCGACAAGAGGGTATCAAAACCAAAGACACGCACGACACTAAGCCCTCCAAGACCCCTTTTTCATATCGCCAAAGCTGGACCCGTTCCTCTTTCCACGACCAGCAACGCATCCATAGTGTACCACTTCATTGTCCGGATACACCCTGACGGCACTGTTGCCGAATCGCTTCAGACACACTTTGCAGTGGTCGTCCTCCCTGATCACAACCCTCCTGCTGCGGCCGCCCTTCTTCATGACGTCCGCACCAAGAAGCAGCTCTTTCTCGACTTGCACTCTGCGAACCCCTTCGAGGCCGCGCAAGATGCGCTCTTCGTTGAGGACACTGTTGGCGCTTCGGATGCGTCCGCGGAAGTATCCTTCTAACTCTTCGATGAGCAGTGTGTCAGGCATGAGATCCAGCGTGCCCGATGCAGGCAATCGAGCACCATGCTTGCTGAGGAGCTCGAGGGCTGGTGGCCATCTGACTTCTTCCCCAGGCGGTGGACGGAGGTATAATCCAACCAGAATCGTGTAGATATTCGGCTGGTTGGGGTCGTCTTCGGGATCAGACGCCTTGAACGGCTTCTCCTGACTTGTCGCGCTGATCTTGGGCGCTTGCTGCATCGAAACTTGATAGGTTTTGTTGCAGTATGCTTCTGCTTTGACAAAGTCGCGGATCTGAAACACGTAGATTGATAAGGCTTGCTTGTGGTTGCCCATGGCTGACAAGACAATTGCTCTTGATTCGAAGAGGTCTGGGTTCTCTGCCGGCAGTTGGCGAAAGGTCTTGCCTTTGTTGTACTGGGCGCTCTTTTGCAGAAACGACTCAAGTCTCTCTCTGAGCTCATCGCGATGCTTCTGGTCCAGTCCGCCATTCTTGAGCTTGTCGAGATAGATGTCTACCAGACCTTGGTGAAAGTCCGGAGTCGAGTCGTTCAGCTCATTAATGATGTGCTCGAGGTATTGCATCGCAAGGTTCTTGTCCAATCTGTCTAGGAACGCTAGTACCTTGCTGCGTGGCATCTTGTCCGCATTTTCCGAATCTGCAAGGAATATCTGCATACCCATTTCCGGATTCGTCTTTATGGGCCATTCCGCAAAATCAAGAATAACGTCAATGAGTTCTGGAGGCAGCTGCTGCAGATATCCTACCGTCCGTGTAGGTCCACGTAGAGCCGGCATGACCTCCTCCTCTGCCTCGTTTCGGCCAAACTTTTCCAAGAGCTCAAGTGCATCTCTATGCAATCTTTTGCCATGCAAAAAGTCGATCAAGTCGTTGTATCGTCCGCTCTCGTAAAGTTTCTCTTCCACTACCTGAGGATTGCAGAAGTTGTCCAACCTGAAAAGCGGTCCGGCAAGCGAGGGCAGCGCGTGCATATATGCCCGGAATAATGTAGTGTCCACGAGCCCCGCTACTTTGACCAGCTCATCTTCCCAATCGACCTTGGTCAAGTCGACGTGACCGGGCAAGACAATCAGATTGCGGAAAGGAATCTTGGTGATATCGTGCTCACTGTCTAGGTCAAGTCCGTCCTTGAGCTTCCCTGCCGAAGTAAGGTACTTCTGTATCTGCACTCTTGATTGTGCAAGGAATGAGCACAGCGCTAGCACCGCTGCTCTCAGGTCGCTACCTTCTAGTCGATTGTCCTTGCCATTTGTGTTCTTGGCTGGACCGCCAGCAACATCATGGCTGGTACGATTAGATCTGATCGAGGCATTATCAGAATCAGACCTTGCGGGCTTGACCTTATCAAACATCTTCTTCTGTAGCGCCGAGGGCATTTCCTTGGCAGATTCCTCTTCTTGGATACCTTTGTCATCGGTGGGCGAGGACTCGTTATCGGTGTTTGTGGTGTCTTCGTCGGTGAGCTCGACGTCAGGAATGGATGAGATCTCGCCGGCAATGAGTTTCGGATATAGAGAAATTACTCTCTCGGGTGGCGCCGCAGCATCCGAGAACAAATCAAGAGCCGGTCGATACTTTTGCTGTTCAAACAATAGTGTTGCCTTTTGCATCTGAATCTCTCTGACAGCGGCCTCCTTGTCTTTGAGCAATGTATCCTCGAGCATGACCAGCAGGCTGATAGCTTCATCATATTTGCCTTTACTCACTAGTTCACGCGACTGTGATTCGTAGCTCTGCGCTGCCATTCGCCAGACGCAGCGGTCACTTGCGACTAGGAACCCTTTTCCTGCATGTGCCAGACTGATGTTGGGTTGCGGAACGTGCAGCACCGAGGCATTTGGTACGGGTATGCTTTGCAAAAGGGTAAGAGTTTCGGGACTGCGGATTTCTAGAACGCCTTTCGAGGACTGTTGCAGCGACAAGAGGTAAGGGTAAGAATATCCGAGAGCCTCTGGTGCTGCCGCCCATGGTATTTGGCGTTTCTCGATAGCCTTGCCACTTTCGTTGATGAAGAGAGTGTTGACGTCCTTTGCCAGCAGACATTGGCCATCGGCCAGTTTGGTGACCAGCGGTTTCGGAACCCACCCGCTCATGCCCATGTAGCCCATACCGGAGCTACTCACTGCAGCGAATCGTACTCCATTATGACCAGAGACTTCACCCGCGGCGCCAGGCTTGTTAATATCGGTCATTTCCATAGTGTCAATGTCGACCAATGTGAATCCAGGATCCATTCCTGCGACCAATTTGGTGGCATTGGTCCAGGTGATGTTCTTGACTGTCGCCGGAAAAGCAATCTCTCGCGCCTCAGACGTCAACTCCATATCTTGCCATGTCCATACCAGGATCTTTCGCTTGACTGCGACGGCCAATCTAGATACTAAACCCGGGATTCCCGTATCTTTGTCTTTTACCACATTAGACGTGATTGCAAACAAGGTCGCGCCCTTTGTCTTTTCAAGCCTCTCTTGTAGAGCATAAGATTGTAGGTCGTGGATGGAGACATAGTTGTCCGATAGCGAAACGAGAATATTCGCTTCTTTGACAATTGCCAGCTGTTGAATCGTCCTCTTAGAAAACTTCTCCTCCTCCCGCAGTAGATCTACCGTCCGCTGGCCTGGCTTCTGCACCGCTTCTCCATCACCTCTGGTGGCTGTCGTGTCGCTAGATGGTTCATTGATGCGATAAATCCGGAGACTACCAGAGGCCAGTCCCACGAGCACGCGATCGCCTAAAAGCGGTCAGTATCCGAGCAGTTTGCTTGTGGACGGCGTGATTTACCATAGGCAAGGATCGATTCGATCTTGGACTTGTCGCGCGGTTTCAGCTCGATGATGGGCTGAGCTCTGAATGCTGTGAGCATACTTCTAGCAGCATCACAGTTCAATGCGCAAGAAATGAATCGAGTGTCTAAACGCCTCCGTCGAATTGTTTGTTGATTAACTCTCGGTAGTGAATACGAAGTAGGTCGATGATGGAAATGGGGTGAGGTCTAAATTGAGGCAGGTATGCCGACATGATTACCTTACCCCACACTGTTTTTGCGGTCAGCGTATACCCCTCCATCTTTTATCATCCATTGTAATTTAGTGATCTTGACTACCTATAAGGCCTGTAGTTGTAGACAACGAGATGGATACGAGGCAGCAGTCGTATCAGACTGATCCGGTGCAGCCGCGACGGGCCTTCCTCGTCGAGATTGTGTAAAGTGACCCCGTCGTGGAGCCCATCTCCGATGTCGTGTGCAGAAGGCCAATGCTATGACGTTGCCTACCGTCACGTCTTTGCTGATGTCTGCAGTGATATCCAAATGTTTTGGTTGCTACAAAGACTCTCCGTTCTCACACACTTTTAGAAACAATCTACCACAAATTTCAATCATCATACACGCTTTCGCAAACATGTCCAACATCGTTCCATCCGTTCTCCAGATCCAGTGCAGTTGCAATCAGTTCCCATGGGGAAAGCAAGGCTCGGACTCGTTGGCTGCCCGATTGTGCGCGAAGACTCCTGGTTGGGATGGTGAAGGCCCTCCTACCAAGTTCACTATTGATGAGAGCAAGTCCTACTCCGAGATGTGAGTGTCACTCGGCTTTGCGAGTAGCACAATGCTGACGTAGATCTAGGTGGTTTGGTACTTACCCAGTACTGCCAACTTACGTTCTCGAGACTGGTGAGGATCTACAAGATGTCATTGACAAACACCCAAAGGAGATGCTCGGTGAGACCGTCATGAACAAGTACGGCCACTCCAAGATCCCATATCTGCCAAAGATCCTCTCGATCGCCAAGGCACTTCCACTGCAGCTCCACCCGAACAAGGATATGGCAGCCAAGCTTCACGCTCAAAAGCCATCCGCTTTCACAGACCCTAACCACAAGCCGGAGATCGCACTGGCACTTGGAAAGTTCGAGGCTTTCTGTGGATTCAAGCCTCAAGAGGACATAGAGCGCCTGATGAAGATCGATGGTCTTCAGCAGTTCGTTCCAAAAGACACTTCCAAATTCGACAACAACGTTTTGAGAGAGGTCGTCAGGAGCATGCTCAAGGCCGAGGAGTCCACCGTCAAGGACGTTGTGTCCAAGTTGGAGAAGGTTTCCGAGTCTGAGCTTGGTGAGGACAAGTACATCAAGGGACTGATTCCGCGCATCGTCGACCAATACGGCTCTGCCGACAACGGTATCCTCGTCGCTCTGATCACGATGAACTTCCTCACGCTCGAGGCTGGTCAATGTATCTCCATTCCAGCTGACGGTGTCCACGCCTATCTTTCAGGAGACATCATCGAGTGCATGGCTCGCAGCAACAACGTTCTCAACGTTGGTTTCTGCCCTGCCGGAGAGCGCAACTCAGCGGACCTGTTCTGCGAATGCTTGACATTCAAGCCTCACACACCTGAAGACTGCATGTGCCCTGAGCAGAAGTTCAGGGGCAGCAAAGAGGGCAAGACTGTCGTCTACAGTCCTCCAATGAACGAGTTCAACATCCTGGCCACCACCCTGAAGGCGGGTGAGAAGGAGACCCTTGCACCCATCGACGGACCTGCCATGTTCATTGCGACCTCGGGTTACGCGACCATGAAGGTCAAGGGCCGCTCATACCAGGTGAAGGAGGGTACTACCTGGTTCCTTGCCCCTAACAACGAGATCGAGTTGGAGTCCGAGAAAGGCTTGCTGATGCACACTGCCTACGCTGACGCACAAACCTAAGGTCAACCACGATAATGTCATGGAGATGAGGTGACGAAGATTATGACAAAAGCGGGTGATGACGGACAACGGGTGACGCAAAATTGATATGATCGAAGCGGTACATTATGAGAACAATCAATGCAGTAATAACCCAATTTCTGAAAGCGTGCAAGCCGTGATGGCAATCGGGCATAGAATAAATTCAGGTGAATGTAGCCGAGCATGCCTAATTGCTTTAGGGTTGTTCCCGTACCTTTGCCGTGGCCCGTGAACCTTTTTGGAGATCACCCTTTATTAACCAGGGCATCTCATGCGGAATCAGATACGAACACAGACAGACATCTATTTACGGACCACCTCTCGACACTGCCTGCGCACTCGATTAATAAGCCAAGACAATCCTCAAGATACGGCGACCATTGGGACAGTAAGAGACGGCCACGATGCAGTAGAAGCTCCTTTGTTGTCACTAGTTGTCGCTTCGCTTTCCCGACCTCCTTTAATGCAATATACGAGCAGCAATTGCGCACACCAGATTACGAAACACAAACTCGCACACGACCAAGACAATGCATTTCGCTATGCCTCCCCGTAAAACATCAAATCCTCCGCCATATGCGATCCGTAATTCCAGATCGCAGCGGGGGAGGTTACAAACGCTGGCTCTCATAGCGGTAGGCGCGATTGGATCGATATGGCTACTCATACACCTCTTTTCCGGATCAGGAGGGAAGGGTTATATACCGCCGGGCACACCGCATGCAGTGCTTGTCACGGTATTTGATACGAAAGACACGGCGAGCTTCAAACAGGCCATCATGGACAACAGGAGGGACTACGCTTCAAGACACGGTAAGGCATACCCGAAGAACCAGGAACACATGTCCAGATGCTGATCCCAGCCAGGCTACGCAACTTTCTTCACAAACACCACCGACTACGCCATTGGTGAGGCACCTGGCTCATGGTCCATGCTACCCTCCCTCCGTCACGCCATGACAAAATACCCCCACACGCCATACCTCTTCTACCTCGAGTCGACAGGCCTGATCATGCGGCCACAACTCAGCATCGAGGGACACCTCATGAACAAAGAGCGCCTGGAATCGCTGATGGTCGTGGACCAGCCCGTCGTGCCGCCGGACAGCGTAATCCACACCTTCAGCCATCTCAAGGGAGACCGCGTCAACGTTGTGCTAACGCAGGATTCGGAAGGACTGAGCGCGCAGAGCATGGTTCTGCGCACGGGCGACTGGGCCAAGTATTTCCTCGACGCGTGGTACGATCCCATCTATCGCAGTTATAATTTCCAGAAGGCGGAGCAGCATGCCTTGGAGCATATTGTGCAGTAAGTTGACTACCCATCTTCACAGCCGGTCGAGCCTCTTTTATTCCCGAATCGGGGTCGGGAGGGCTATTAGTTACAGGAGAGGAATATTGTACTGACGTGCACCACAGATGGCATGGCACGATCCTGGCGAAATTGGCGTTGGTGCCGCAGCGCACGATCAATTCGTACACGACCGGCCCGCAGGAGGGTATCTACCAAGAAGGCGATTTCGTGGCCAACTTCCACGGTTGCGCGCAGGATCCCAAACGCGATTGTGAGATGGAGATGCAGCCGCTCATGAGCCGATGGCGGGAGATGGTTGATCGCGAGGGCAGATAGAATTGTATTTATCTGCTTGATCATCGATCAGCCAGAAGGGCAAGCAGTGCAGGTGTGCAGTTCGATTCATACAAGGATGCAGGGAGCATTCGCATGGCTATATACGGTAGACAGATGTGAAATCCATATTTATGAGCTTATACATTTCATACATGAGCAGGAAAAGGCTATCTATGGCATGACTAGATTCGTCGCGGAGGTCGACGTCCTCGATTCCGAGCCTGTGGTATTGGGGGCTGTCGTATGACGATAAGGGGCGTTGGCTGTTCACAAAAGCTTGACAAATAAGGTAGATTCATTTCCTATCGACGATGCTTCGCTCGGCTTCGTCTTACTGTTACAATCCTGCCTCCTGCACTGCATAGCACGCTCTGAGCGCGGAATATCAGCTCAGCCTGCCCGTCCTGCCCACCATACGTCGGGGTCCAAAAGGTATCTGACCACCTGACCATATCCTGCTCTTCATCTACTACGTGTATTTCCTCCAAATCCAAGTCTTGCATCGTTTTGTGTCGTTCAGCATAGCCTGCTGACCGGAGAAGCCGCCAGTCATTGTCGTATCCTTTTCATCCTGAATTTCTGTGTTTGCAGGCCTTTACTCGTCGTGGTAGAATTTCTTCAACAGCTTCTCGGCGATCAGGAACTCTTGCTTGGCCTGGGTGATGGTGCGATGGCAGTTGTCGAGACATTCCTTGTCATCCTCTACGTCGCGGGTTCCAGTCTCGTCCTTCTTGGCGCCAAAGTGCTGGATCTTTTCGCACGAGTCCTTGACCTTGGTAAGGCCGAGGGTAGCTGATGAACCCTTAAGGAAGTGACCAAGAGCTGACAGTTGAGCGAGATCCTTGCTCTTTCTAGTCGCTGTGTTAGTCATTGATTGTTGTCGCAGGATTTCGGCACGTTTGGTACATACAAGTTGTCATCCATCTTTTGGAATGTGCTGTCGGCTTGTTGGAAGAAATCGTAGACTATGCTCTTGCTGAACTCGCGCTCATCCTCATCATCGTCCATCTCGAGGATCTGCTCAAAGGTGGCGCTGTCAATGTTGTCGCCGAACTCTGGGAAATCGGCTGATGAGCCCTCCTCACTCTGCAAAGATTGTTTGGTCAGCTTTTTCGACATTCTCAGAAAGCGTGATCAGCAGAACGCGTGAGCTAGAACATGAGTGCGATCGAGAGTGTCCCGGCTCTTCGAACAGAACGTGGAAAGATTGCGGGAACGGTGTGTGAGTGCTTACCCTCGCGTCAGCTGCCGGTGGTGCCATGTCTGCAAATTCCTTGGTCGGTTTAGCGAATGTACCACGTCAATTGATGTCGTGAAGCGCACGCTGTGTAAAGGTTGGGTAGGGTTGTGGTCACGTCTGTGTCCGAGTCACGAGTGTTTGCGGACTGTTAATCTGCTCGGTACAACAATAGCAAGTTGCACGAGAGATGTTGACTGATTGCTAGCGCTTGAGATGTGGTTCGAGGTCGGAGATTCGAATCGATGAGTCGAGATTGTTCGATCGATGGGGTGGACGTGTCACAAGTCGTCGAGTATTGAGTATTGCAGGGCAACAGACAGTGGTAAAGTCGGAAACGAAAGGATGTTGAGCTAGCACGTCAGAAAGCTACTGTAATGACGTTGCGTGCTCGACTTTCGAAGGGTCGAGAACTGCAGGGTCAGAAGCTGAATCGATGGAGCGAAACGAAGATCTCAGGACAAAGAGGGTGATGGAGTGGGGAAGAAAATTGTTCGGTGTGGTAGGCGATGAATGGGAGCCGACGGAACTTGAATTCGACGCCTGCCAACAGCCAGCCAGAATCGTGCCTTCCGCGACGGGCAGGAAGATGCGAATGGAAGCAATTTGGTCGGATAGGTGCGAATAGGTAAGTTAGGCGCATGGAGACGATCGCAAGCTACACCATGCTGGGAAACTACCTATATCCGCTGTGCTGTAAAAGTACTGGCGTATCCTTGAGTCAGGTCACCTTCATCGACTTTATCTTTACGTTTACTGCTAGGAAAAGCTACTATCAAATTCGGTCAGTATTCTGAACCTCCTTCTACTCCTCAGGGCGCTATCTTGACCTGCGGCACGTCTGTGTTTGATCTCCTCGTCTCGAGGCATCTTGTAAGGCCGGGTCTATGCGGCTTTCGGTAAAAATCAGTGCTGGCGAGGCCACAATCCCGTTACGCCAATCTCGCACGTAAGCTGAGATGAGTCTTCTGGAAGTAGTGTGTACTCAACGGCGCCGAATGCGATCGTCATCGTGGTTCGTCTGTCCACGATCATCGGTTTTGGACAAAGCCCGTCCATAAACTACATGTATCAACCACCAATCGAAACAGATTTAAACCCCTCTCAGAAAGAGTGTCAAACGCGATAGACCAGGGAAGGATGTACAAGTATAGCAATTTACCCTTGTAGGCAAGCACGAGGTTCATCGTCATTGCGCTTGCCTGCATTGCAGTGAACGGCTGGCTTGGCGTACTGTAGGTCTCGCAAGGTTCCGTTGTCTCGATAATGATTGTACTCCATACATCACCTCCTGCCCAGGCTTACCCTGCATTGAGTATGGGCTATGTTCCGATGGCTTTCGATATAACTCCACTTCCACTGAACTCCTGTAGCGCAACGATTGAGCTGTCATCAAACCCGACACTAATGTCATCAGACAGCCGTGTCTCGGTTGTACCACGAAGCATGGGCGCTGGAGAGCGTGATGTCACCATTCGCGTCGGAGCTTTTACCATACATGTATCGCGAACAGATGCAATAATAACCTTAGAACGACTCGCAAACGCGCTCCACGTCGAAAGGAAGTCTTGCCGAAACCACAGCAGAGTCCGTGCTATTTAACGACCATGAACGGAACCGCGATTGTCGTCTACACATAGGTACGCCGGCTGCTACCTCAGGCATGCCACACCAGTACAAAAGAGTGGGAAAGACCACGGCTTTACTGGAAATGCTGGGGTTTTCTTGAGCTTTTTACTTTTCTACATACGCCGCCAAATCCGTTTCATCTGATATCATACAATTCGGCTATTAACCCCATCTAACCAGTCACCTTGTAGATGGACTCGGCCAGCCTCTTGACGTTGCTGGTAGTAATACCGGCGACACTGATCCTGCCGTCCTTGGTGGCATACACGCTGTGCTCCTTGGCAAGAGTGTCCATCTGCTCAGACTTGAGACCAGTGTAGGCGAACATACCAATCTGGCTGGTGATGTGGCTCCAGTCGTGCTTGCTGCCGAGCTTCTCGAGGTTCTCCTTCAACAAGGCACGCATAGTGATGATGCGGTCGGCCATGCCCTTGACCTCGCCAAGCCATTGTTTGTTCAATGCAGAGTCGTTCAAGATTGTGCTGGCGATACGGGCACCGTGGACAGGTGGGTTGGAGTAAAGAGGACGGACGAGAATCTTGATCTGAGAGTCGACGCGCTTCTTCTCCTCGGCATCGGCGCAGACAATCGAGAAGGCACCAACACGCTCACCGTAGAGACCCTGCTGAAGTCAGTATTACCTTCTTGACATCACATCTCGATTGCACTCACCATGTTCTTGGCGAACGATTGACAGAGAGCCATCTGGTGGCCCTGCTCAACGAAGTGACGAACAGGGAAAGCATCCTTGTCAGTGTTACCACTGGCGAAGCCCTGGTAGGCCATGTCGAAGAACGCGAAGTGTTCACCCTCCTTCATTGCCTCGCTGATAGCCTTCCATTGCTCCTCAGTTGGGTCAACACCAGTTGGGTTGTGCGCGCAAGCGTGCAAGAGCACGATGCTTCCCTTTGGCATGCTCTTAATGTCCGAAACCATTCCGTCAAAGTCGAGTCCAATGGTGTCCTTGTTGTAGTATTTGTATTGCTTGACCTCGAGTCCAGAGTCGCTAAAGACGGCCTTGTGGTTCGCCCAGCTAGGAGTTGGAATGTAGATGGCCTTGGATGGGTAGTGGCGCTGCATGAATGCACCACCTATTCTCAGGGCACCAGTACCAGAGATGGATTGTGTGATGGCGACACGGTCCTCCTTGATGGCTGCCGAGTCTGGACCGTATGCGAGAAGGGCAGAAGCCTTGGTGAAGTCGGGTACACCAGTAATGCCAGCATACTCCTTGTCGAGGTTGCTCTGAACAACCTTGGCCTCTGCTGACTGCACCGATGGCAAAACGTATGGCTTTCCCTTGTCGTCACGGTATGCACCAACACCCAAGTTGATCTTCTCCGGGTGCTTGTCCTTCTTGAATGCCTCGGTGATACCCAAGATGGCGTCTGGTGGTCCTTGTTGGAGGTTGGCCCAAGCCGAAGCGGAGCGAAGACCTTCGACGCGAATGGTCTTGGTCTGAGCGATCGAGCGCCTCAGCGCAGTGCGTGGTACTGATGCGAGCATGTTGTGTGTATGTGCGTGACAAAACAAAGAAGTGAGTCTCGTGAGGTTTTCAAGACAAATGGCTACTTGCGCCCCAGTAATAATGCCCTGCCCCAGAAATTCTAGCTCGAAGCCCTTGGCTCCGGTGGGCGAATTGATTACCGGCTAAACTGGGCAGTGGTGGATGCGGCTCGGCGAGCTCCTGCCTCTTCGTGTCTCCGGGATCGGCAAGAGCACCTGCTGATCAAGTCAGGTCAACTTCATGTTCGCGAATGGCATGACTCAATCTACATTTTTGTGACTGAAAGGGAATCTTACGACCTTTGCAAGTGGTGCTGAAAGGAATCAAGAGTTCATTTTATATATCACACTCAGCTCTCTACACCCTTACTGCCCGCTAGTCGAGAGCATACTCTTCCAACCCCCAAACCTCAATTGCCGCAACAATGGCTGGCAGAGTGAGTAAACTAATGCAGCTCTCAATACCGAAATCTAATACTTCACAGACAGTGATCGAGCCGTCGCTCGACATTGTGCGCCAAGTTCTGGATGACGGTGCAAAGCTGCCAAATCGCCCGAGTCTGGTCCCCCTCTTCGCTTCGATACCCTCGGAATTCCTGACGCCGTCCGCAATCTATCTGAAAATCGCGGCCAAGTCACAGTCCGACTATTCCTTCCTTTTCGAGAGCGCATCTACAACGGAGACGATTGGGAGATATAGTTTCGTTGGTACAAGCCCCAAGAAGGTGATCAAGACAGGACCCGGCCATGGACCCGACACAGACCCAATGCCTTTGCTGGACAAAGAGCTGTCGCAATTCAGAGTCGCAAACATACCCGGAGTACGATTACCGCCAATGACCGGTGGAGCTGTAGGATATGTTGGATACGATTGTGTGAAACACTTTGAACCAAAGACTGCCCGGCCGATGAAGGATATTCTGGGTGTACCGGAGTCGTTATTCATGCTTTTCGACACAATAATTGTTCTGGACCACTTCTTTCAGAAGGTCATGGTCATAACATATCTCAAAGTACCAGAAGACTCGAAGAACCTCGAAAAGGCTTACGACGAAGGCAAAGACACTATTCGAAGGACGCTCAGGATCCTTTCCAGCCAGGAGGCAGTACCCATACCGCCGCAACCGCCTATCAAGCGTGGTCAGGAATACACCTCAAACATCGGTCAATCAGGATACGAAGCCCACGTACACAATCTGAAAGAGCACATCTCAGTAGGCGACATCATTCAATGCGTACCTTCACAACGCATGGCACGACCCACCTCTCTCCACCCCTTTAACATCTACCGCCATCTCCGCACAGTCAACCCGTCACCGTACCTCTTCTACCTCGACTGCGCCGACTTTCAGATCGTGGGCGCCTCGCCTGAACTCCTGGTCAAAGCCGAAGCAGGCCGCATAATCACACACCCGATCGCCGGCACAGTGAAACGTGGCAAGACAGCCGAAGAAGACGAGGCACTCGCCAGCACACTACGCAACTCGCTCAAAGACCGCGCCGAGCACGTCATGCTGGTCGACCTGGCCCGCAACGACGTCAACCGCGTCTGCGACCCACTGTCGACCCGCGTCGACAAACTCATGGTCGTGCAGCGCTTCAGCCACGTCCAGCACCTGGTGTCCGAAGTCTCCGGTATTCTACGGCCGGAGCACACCCGCTTCGATGCGTTCAGGTCCATCTTCCCTGCTGGCACGGTGTCTGGCGCGCCGAAAGTCCGCGCGATGGAACTGATCGCCGAGCTCGAGGGCGAGAAACGCGGCGTCTACGCCGGCGCCGTGGGGTATTTCGGCTACGGCAGCGTGGACTGCACCACGGGCACCGAGACCGAGGGCGCCATGGATACGTGCATCGCGTTGCGCACCATGATGGTCAAGGAGGGCGTTGCGTATTTGCAGGCTGGTGGTGGAATCGTCTTTGATTCGGACCCGTATGAGGAGTATGTCGAGACGCTGAATAAGCTCAAAGCGAATATGACGTGTATTGAGAGTGCTGAGGTCAAGCATTGGGAGGAGCAGCAGGAGGATGAGGAGGTTGAGAGTACGGGGACCAAGGCGGCGACTGAAGCGACGGAGGGCATGAAGGCGCATGTCGATCTTGCTGCTGGTTGAACTTAGCTAGCTGCAAATTCAAAACCGTTATACCACATCAATCGTCTGTATACGATGACGAAAGCCGATGCGGAGACGATGTTTGTGTGCGCACGACGGTATGCAATACGCTGAGAAGTTCATTCATGAGACGTGAAATATGCTTTTGATTGCTTTCATTGACCACGCTACATGGCCGCCTATTCGCACGGCTCTGCTCGCTAAACGTAAACGCCATCCGCAATCCGTCTTTTCCCATTCCCACTTCATGCAAGGGAGTATAACTGCTAAAAAGACGACCGACCGCAAACCCATCAAAACGAAAACGACACATCCATCTATGCGGATGGAGCGAGGTCCTTCTTGAGGGTACCAAGAACCTGGGTCTTCTCGGCTGGGGTCTGGTAGGCACCGTGACCAAACTTGGACGCGGTGTCGATCCATTTGAGGTCGACCTTCTCCGTCGCCCTCCTGTTGGTCTGGGTGAACATGGTCTTGCGGAGGGTCATGATGCGCTTCTTGACACCTGGAACGGAACCCTTGAGGAGGACAAAGTCGTTCTTGACTTGACCGTAACGGACGAAGCCACCCATTCTGGATAAATGTTAGTTTTATGCATCTCACAAAAAGAAAGGCCTTATACGCACGGTGTGATGGTCTTCTTGGAAACATCAAACTCGGTCGAGGCGTTTCCAGAGTCGTCGCCCTTGCCAATACGGTAGATCTTGTGGTTGACAGAGGTACGGTGGTGGTAACCCATCTGACCAGCACGGGCAACGGTCCATTGCACGTGCGATGGATGCCATGCACCGATACAGGCGACCTTGCGGAGACCCTTGTGTGTCTTTCTCGGCAGCTTCTTGGTTCCCCATCTGGATGTGACACCCTGGAAACCGTGACCCTTGGTAATGGCGATGCAGTCGATCATCTCGTCCTGCTCGAAGATGGAGCTGATCTCGATTGGCTTCTCGAAAAGACCGTTGGCAAAGTCGACCTTGTCGGAGACGGAGCCACCGTTGACCTGAATCTCCATAAGGTGGGCCTTCTTCTGCTTGAGAGGAGTCTTGGAGACTTGAGTGTGGGCGAGGACACGGACGACGGTGCAGTACTTCTTGATGCGCTCGAGGTCGCGGGTGATTGATGAGCCGCTGTTCTCAGAGTGCTTCTTGGCGTACTTGGTGAAGGCCTTCTTCTTGCTCTTGTACCAGTTCTTGTAGAAGCGACGCTTGATCTCGTCGCTCAAGTGCTCGGCCCAGACGGTGGTGAGGGAACGGAGACCACGTGGAGTCTCAATGTAACCGACAAGACCGACAGCGACCATTGGTGGAGTCTCAATGATAGTGACAGCCTCGACAATCTCCTTCTTGTGCATCTTGGCACCTGGTCTATCGAGGTCACGGACGATGGTGGACATACCGGCCTTGTAGCCCATGGCGGCGGTGAGGTGGACAGGCTTCTTTGGGTCATCCTTTGGGAAGCTGTATGGTTGTTAGAAACTTTTCTTGTCTTCCTTCGGGTCGGCGACGATGCGGTGATCGAGTGTCGTACCTCTTGACCTTTCCTCTGTTTCTGGCGGCTCTCTTGCGTGGCAAGAATGCCAGCGAACCGTGACGTGGTGCCTCGAACTTTCTGTGCGACATGTTGGCGACCTGTTGTTAGTTTGTCGAAAGAGTCGTGAAGTCGAAAGCAGCAGTAAGTCGTCGCTCTACCAGCAAAAGTTGTCGGCTGCGCCAAGCTTCGCACAATTGGAAGAGCTTCGGATCGGAGGCAGAGTTTTTCCATGGGGTAGGAGCAAAGTCTTGGCGTTGAGGGTCGCAGCTTCCCTTTCCCGACGCTGATCGCGGGCTTCACTTCAAGTTCCCCACCGCTGCACTGCGACGTCAGCGGCATACTTTACTTCCCAAGTTTCTCGTATTCCTTTGACCAAAAAGATCATCGCAATGGTTCCTCGTAGCACGTTGTATATATCTGCGATCTCCGCGTTTCTCTCCACTCCTCGAGCCTTAACAGCGGCCTCGACCCACGTGCTCCAGTCCACTACAGTCGTTTGTAGGATTCTATAGCAAAGCCAGCCCATGTCGGGGTGTTCAGCACGTGTAGTCCATACGTAGGTGTTTCTTTTGAAAGCTCGACACACTATAAGTTACTGTTCCCCCTTCCTTTGTTCAGAAGCTCTGCATTTCTGACCGCAGAACTCTCACCATGAAGCTTCCACTGATTGCAGGCATCGTGTCTGCGTTGGCTGCTCTCGCCGGCGCCGCTGCCACTAACTCTACCCAAGGTGTCTTGGACCTTGTGCAAAGAAGATTGCCTAACCATGTCAACGACTTTACCTTTGTCCTGGCCAACCAGTCGTACACTACCAACATCACGCAAGCCCAGAATGACCACTACACAGTGTCGACTGCCGCCAACGGCAAGATTCAGATAACCGGTAACTCACCGATTGCCCTGACATCTGGCCTCCGATGGTATCTTACCAACATTGCCAATGTCGACATTTTCTGGTTTATTGGCAGCCGTCTCCATCTGGCACCTTATCAACTACCAAAAATGAATACTACATATACCGGAAGCAGCATCATTCCTTGGCGCTACCACTTCAACACTGTGACATTCGACTACACGGCCGCATGGTGGGATTGGGAGGACTGGGAGCTCCAACTCGACTGGATGGCTCTGCGCGGTATCAATCTTCCTCTGGCATCAGTGGGTCAAGAGAAAATCATCTACGATGTCTTCCACGAGGCTGGATTTACTGATCCTGAGATCTATTCCTTCTTCAGCGGCCCAGCATTCCAGGCATGGAACCGCTTTGGCAACATCCAGGGTTCTTGGAACGGAACACTGCCATCTTCATGGATCACCGAACAGTTCGCACTGAACCAGCAGATTGTAAACCGTATGGTCCAGCTCGGCATGACTCCTGTTCTTCCTTGCTTTACTGGCTTCGTCCCGCGAGCGATTAGCCGAGTCGCACCGAACGCTGATTTCGTGAACGGCTCGGCCTGGAACAACTTCCCTGCCGCTTACACCAATACCACCTTTCTTCAACCGCTGGACCCTTTGTTCAGTACCCTCCAGAAGAGTTTCATTTCCAAGCAGGCTGCTGCATATGGTAATGTGAGTCACATCTACACACTCGACTTTTTCAACGAGAACAATCCGGCCTCTGGCAACTCCAGCTACCTCCAGAGTTTGACCCATGCTACATGGCAAGCGTTCAAAAACGCCGACCCTGCAGCTGTATGGCTGACTCAGGGCTGGTTGTTCTTCAGTAATTCCGCTTTCTGGACCAACGACAGAATTCAAGCTTACCTGTCGGGTATCCCTGTCAACAGTGATATTCTGATCCTGGATCTTTTCAGCGAGACCCAGCCCCAATGGCAGCGTACCAACTCGTACTACGGTAAGCCTTGGATCTGGTGCGAGCTTCACGACTACGGCGGAAATATGGGTCTGTACGGACAAGTCGAGAATGTCACGGTCAACCCTGTTGCCGCTCTTGCCAACTCGAGCTCACTCGTTGGCTTCGGTCTAACGATGGAAGGCGAAGAAGGTAACGAGATCATGTACGACATTCTGCTGGACCAAGCGTGGTCAAAGACGCCTCTCAACTCGAGCACGTACTTTTCTCAATGGGTCACTTCCCGATACAGCGGAGCCCGTACTCTACCAACCAATCTCTACAAAGCCTGGGACATCCTCCGTCAAACCGTCTACAACAACACCCAGCTCACCACTACCCAAGCCGTCACCAAATCCATCTTCGTGCTTGCACCAAACACAACCGGCCTCCTCAACAGAACAGGCCACCATCCGACCACAATTCCATACCCAGTCACCGACCTTGTCCTCGCCTGGTCCTACTTCTACAACGCCTCCATGATCGAGCCTTCCCTGTGGGACAACCCATCCTACACCTTCGACCTCGTCGACATAACCCGCCAAGTCTTGGCCAACGCTTTCGTACCGGAGTACACCAGCCTTATCATGACATCGAACAAAACCCTCAACGCAACCTACTCCCCAGCCAACGCCAGAATCGCAGGCCAAGCTCTCCTCTCACTCCTCTCCGACCTCGACTCAATACTCACAACAAGCAACATCCCACACTTCAACCTCGCACCATGGATCGCATCCGCGCGGTCCTGGGCTTCAACCGGCGCATACCCCGTCCTTTCGAACACCACAGTCGTCCTCAACGCGACTCAGCCACAGAACGTCTCCTCCATCGCCAATTTCTACGAGTACAATGCACGCAATCAGATCACGCTGTGGGGACCCACGGGCCAGATCTCCGACTACGCGTCCAAGCAGTGGGGCGGGTTGATCCGCTCCTACTACATGCCGCGGTGGGAGATGTTTGTGTCCAGCTTGCTGAACGGGAACGGCACTGCTGCCAACGGTGCCAATGCTCAGTTGAGTCAGGATCTGCTTGCCTTTGAGGAGGAGTGGCAGGGACAGATCTGGGGTGAGCAGGAGGCTGAGAGTTACGCTGATGTACAGGCGGGAGATCTACCGAGTGTCATTGCGGATGTCGTTGGTAGGTGGCCGGGCGTGTTTAGGGTTTAGAAGTGAAAGAGCTGAATACGTCGCGAGAGGACGTTATTAGGATAGATACACGTCATCATGGACCGATTCTTAGAATAGGTATACTCGATAGATGTAACATTACGCATATTCGGTATCGAAAATCAATGCTATTCCACGCTGCCCGTCATCATTAATAGTGACAAGACTAACCAGTCTCAGTCTCGACACCTGGTTGTCTGCCCTCAAGACCACCGGTCATCTTGTTCTTGATCTTCCTGAGACCAAGCACAGCCTCATCCTTGGCAAATTTTGCATTGCGCGCCGGCTTCCACTGCATGATACCACGCTGCTTGCGCTCCTCGGAGCGCTTGTTCTGTGCCTGGGTGTCCTTGCTAGTGCTGCTGTACAGGCTCTCGCCACCAGTGCCGGTCGTGTTCATGGTGTCGGTCGTGTAGTTTGTCCTCGACGTCTCGTGGGACTTGCGGTTGTTAAGCGCTGCGTTGCCGTTAGCCCCGTTGTTCCCGAACTCGCCGCCGTCGCCGTCGTGTTTGGATTGCTTGCCTTGAGTGTTGTTGGCATCCTTGATACCGAGGTCCTCGTCATCGCTGTCGGAGCTGGGGTCGTGGTCTTCGTCGTCGGATGGATTGTGTCGGTCGTGGATTGGTTCGTCACGGCCTGGCTCGGCACGCTTGCGGCCCTTGGTGTCCATGTATGCCTTTGGATCCTCCCCGAACGCACCCGACCAGTCGGTACCCTGCTTGCTGAGCCATTTCTGCTTCTCGTCGGCGTCGGCTTGCTTGAGAACATCGCGTCCCGCCGTGAGCGACTGGTCGTGAAGAGTCTGCACACCTTCTGGAAGCTCCTTCTCCACTAGGTGGTTACGGACACCCTCTGCTATGCATGCCTCCCATGTCTCGTACGTCTCGCGTGAATCGTTATCTAGAACAAAAGACTCGTGACTCTCGTCCATTCCAGCCTTGAAGCGGCCACGGAACTTGAGTCGACCAACGGTTTGAAGGTCCTCCAATCCTGGCATATCGTGGCGCAGATTCTCTTCGGTGATGTAGTTCTGAGTAAGACGGGCGGCACCCGTTTTGGTCTTCCAGATAGGAATGTCAATCTCGGTCTCCTCGTTTTCGACCAAGTGTTGGAGCCAGAGCATTGCATAGGCATCGACGCCGCGCGTTCCGGCAGCATGGAACTCAAAGACCACAGGACTGCGGTAGCGGTACTTGACAGGCAGTCGAACCTTCTTTTTGTCTTCAATCTTGTGAAGATCCCAAATATGACCAGATCCTTCGGGATTCGACTTGCAAAGATGACGACCAATTTTGCCGACAGATCCTCCAGTGCGCAGCTTAATCTTCGCATTATGCGAGTAGTCGATGGCGGTGACAGTGTCGGAGAGGAACTCGAAAGTTCCGACATCCCAACCAAGCATGTTTGGAGGAAGACGAGTTTCGATGCTGCGGAAGAGAAGGGAGATACGAATGCGACCGAACCCGATTCCACCGTCCAGTGGGTACCATCTCGTGACTTGAGAGCTAGTGTCGAGGATGTCGCTAAGCTTGAGAGGGACGAGACCAATGATTGGATCGTGCTCACGATTGCGCGAATCACGGACGGTGACAGTGACAATGGCTGACCGCCAATCACGGACGAAGCGCTCGGTACCGGCGTTGAAGATGGGTTGACTGCTAACAGCCTTGGCACGAGTGCGGTAGACCTGTGAATGTGAGTAAAACGCGCATCACCATTGGTCAGAAGACTTACGAGTTCGTCGTTGTACAGGATGGTACAGTACGAGGTTGGAAGATGGCTTCCTTCTTCATCAGTACCTTCACCGTATCCCTTGGCAGGCTCGTATTCTCTGCCTTTGCGGCTGCCTTCGGTACCCTTGATATTGTCGAGTTGCAAGTTGACGATTTGATGAACGACGATACTGCAGACACCGCTTGGCCACAGAGGATCTGGTGGGGTGTGCTTCACAGCGTCATCGTTGGCATCGTTGGTTGCTCCCTTCTCGTCCTGCAATTCGGGCGCATCTCGCAAAGATTCTGGTAGCGCCCTATTCTTACCATCGGTTCGGAGAGCGGGTCTGTACTGAGGCTTGCCAAAGTATCCGACCTCCCAATGGAGCTCACCAGGCATTTCACTGCCAGCGTCCATACCGGCCAATTTCGAAACCTGAGGATACATTTTTCCAGGGTGTTGAATCATCTTTTGGATCGACAGCTCGACCTTGCCGACGATGTCGTCAGCACTGTGACGATCAGAGTCCCAAAGTTCAACAGAAAGATTCTCATCTGCCTTGATGAGTTCAGGGGTGACCAGAAGAGCAGCGCATTCCTCCCATACTGGGTTTAAATCATCAGTAATGACTCTTGTACAGTACATGGGTTTGCCGTATTTGGAAAAGGAGAGGGTAATGTAAGGGTCACTGCCGCCCCACTTGCTGCCACGCTTGTCTTGCTTGCTGAGACCAACAGCGCGGTGAATTCGAATCCACATGACACCCAGAGCCTGGACGTCTTTGGTAATATCATCACCTTGAAGCATAGCTCTCATATCGAGTGACATGCTCTTTGGTGCGACGTACAGACTGGAAGCGGCACCGATGGCGTACTGAACAAAGCTGGAGATGAGCGGGAGGTTGAGAAGGTTGGGAGCATGCTCGAGCATTGGAATACATCCTGCTTGAACGTGAGGAACACCCATGAGAGTGAATGTCAGAGTCTTCAGAAATGGTGGCTCTGGAGTCATGTGCATTCTCAGGCGAACAGTTCCGACCAACTCTTGCAACTCGACGAAGATAGGCAAAGGCACACCAAAGAGTCCTTTGACACCAAGATAGAAGACAAGGCGCATGTGCATGTTCCTAGCTTTGTCATCTGCACGCTTTCCGGATGGAGCGGCGTGGTAGGCGAATGAGATTTCAAGGTTGTAGTAATCACCTCCTTCTTCGTCTGCAGCAGCCTCTTGAGGGTCCTTGGACTTCTTGTTCTCGTTGTGAATGGCCTCCTTCACTTCCTTCATGTGGGCATCTGGCAAGGCACGCAAGCTGAGAATGCGAATGGGATTGCTTCCCTGGTTGATCTCTGCAACACGTACGTTCTCGATAATACCAGGAACAGAGGCTTGCATAACGTCTTCAAGTGTGTCGGCCACACTCTGGAACATGTCAGGGTTGACAAGTCCCCAGACGATGGACAGGAGAGTATTCATCCACTCGACAGATTCGGGGAGAAGGTTCGCAGTAGCCTGAAAGGGTCAGCAATTGTTGGCTTCAATGATGATGATGCTCATTGTACACACAGTCTCTCCACGCTCCTTTTCGCTGCTCCACTCGACTTCTCTTCCACTTCGAATGATTTCCTTGGTCCATAGCCAAACTCCAGATGCTAAACACATGCCGAGAGGCAATAGACCGATCAAAGCTCCTCCAAACGTCTTTCCGACAACGACGGTAGCCAGAAACAAGCCGATGCACAAGACACCTGCTTTCTTTTCCATACTCGCAAACATGGCCTCATAGCTGACGGATGGAGTTGGGTGAAACAAGATGTTGGTCTTCTCGCCATGGATCGGAACGTCAGAGGTACTACCTTCAGCGACAGGATCTGGAGGGGCTGTGATATCTTGGTTGTGCTTGTATTCAGGATTCTTCTGCGAGGCGTCGGTCTTGACCGGTGTGCTCTTGCCCAGGTTGGCGTTGGGTACAGAGAGTGTAGGGTTCTTTGCACTCTCCATCATTTCTTTATTCGCATCTTCTATGACAACCTGTCTGCCAGTTGTTGGATCGGTGACTGATTTTTGATTCTCTCCAGCTTGTGGCGCATCATTTTTGTGAGGTACAGGATCGGCGTTTTGCGCTTGCCTGGCTTTGGCCTGTTCATCGAGCGCCTTGTCACGTTCTCGCTTGTCCTTGTCCAATTTGTCTATAAATTGACTGATGGTAGGGATCTTGTTCTGGCCTGAGTAGAAGCCACCCGGGGCGTGCTGTTGCTGGTCCGACATCCTGCCAGCGAGGGGGAGGGGAGCTACGCTGGGTGATGAGCTGCAGTAAGGTGTGGTGAGAGGTGAGAAGATAGAGTTCAAATTGTGGTATAAGTTACGTGAAGGTGCGACAAGAGTGCCCAGATTGCACAGACACTCGGCACTATGCGCTGTCGATAAAACAAGGCAGGGCACGGCAAGTAGAGGCTCAAATGCAGGGAACGTAGGGAGTTACGCGTTAAGCAACCTCGACCGGTTCGTCTCCCGCTCGTGCTTACATCTACGTCATATGGCGCGATGCACGCGGAAGGACAGCTCTAAATCTGGCTATTCCTTTCGATCCCTCATGGACCGAGTCTCGTCTGCTCCTTCTCAAGGCTCGAAAAATATGGAATGATCACCTTAGGTACACATTCCTTCTTAGGTGCATGAAGAATGACCTCAACAACGGTCATCGCATTGTAAAGACGTGCACTGGTGTGAAAACTACCAGTAAATAAAAGTGTTTCGTGCCAAGCACATGGCGGGGAAATCGCCAATCGGGCAGAGATCGACGAAGTCGGCAGCGATCAGAGTGCCGGATCTGCTAGGGCTGGAGTGCCATCAATCCTTGGCTTCAACAATTGACTTGAAAGATATCATACCAACATTGTATCGTTGACACGTCATGTCGGGCTGGTTCACTTCGTTTCTCAACTGTCGACTGTGTGTCAATGGCGAGCTGGTCAGTGATCAGCTCGTGGTGTCCGATGACAGCGGACTCATCTTACCGAGAACTGGTTATATCGGAGGTGATGCCGTAGACCTCGAGGACTGTATCATTGCTCCTGGATTTCTTGAACTGCAGACCAATGGACTTCTTGGTTTCCACTTTACTCATTTCACGGACGAGTCTCAGTATGCTGCTGAGATAGACAAGGTTGCCAAATACTTGGTCACTCAAGGTGTGGTTGGGTTTTGGGCTACCATTCCGACCGTATCGGGGGATGACTTCAAAAAGGTAGGGACTTATCTTTCTTCTTTCTATCCAAGATCAAGACGCAAAACCACTTCCATTGATCACTAGGCTACAATCACCGAGCTAGTCCGAAAGACGTATGTCCTACTTGATACTCTGTCAATGCCGTCCGCTGACCAGACCTTCCAGATATTGCCTTCATTGAAACCCCGATCGGTCGAGGACTGTGCCTCTCTATTAGGCGCTCACGCCGAAGGTCCATATCTGCATCCCAGCAAGAAAGGCGCACACAACGAGTCCCTTTTTGTCGAGCCCTCAATATCGGCAACGACCACCTACGGCCCTTCCGGAGCGAGCAATGAGATTCTGAAGCTGGTCACCCTTGCACCAGAGCTCTCCTCTTCGGCTGGTCTGATCAAAGACTTGACAAGCAAAGGCATCAAAGTCTCCTTGGGACACAGCAGCGCCACTTACGAACAAGGTCTGGACGGCGTCAAAGCAGGCGCAACATGTCTTACTCACACGCTAAACGCAATGCCCCCTATGCATCACCGTGAGCCCGGACTGGCCGGTCTAGTGACTACACCGTCCACTGAACAGCATCAGAGTCCTTACTTCAGCATCATTCCTGATAGTAACCATCTTCATCCCAGCGTGGCAGCAATGCTCTTCCGCGCAAATCCAGAGAAATGCATATTCATCACGGACAGTATTGAGCTTGCTGGTCTCGAGGATGGTGTGCATCCCGGCCATGCTCAGATACCACACGAACAACGAAAGACTGGCTCCAGGGTCACCATTGAAGGCACAGACACTCTTGTGGGTGGCTGCGCGAGCCTGCAGGAGTGCATCCAGAACATGATGAAGTGGACCGGCTGTGATGTCGCGCAGGCAGTCAAATGCGTTACCGAGAACGTTGCCGACATGATGGGTCTCAAGGACCGAGGGAGATTACTGGCAGGCCACAAGGCCGACTTTGTCGTGCTTAACGACGAGGGTGAAGTCTTGCAAACTTGGATCGCCGGTATGAAGGTTTGGGAGAAACGATGATTATGCAGATGCCTATTCGACCCCTGTATACACCGTCAACAGAGTAGAACAAAAACTTTCGCTGATGTGTCTCCCGCGCGAATGGTGTCATGCAGGGTCGAGCTATATATAGCCGTGTTTCGTGCCAAGACCCTTCAACGATCTCTTGAGCATCATGTGATGGACCGAAAGACTTACAGCAACTCATCAAGATACTCATCATTCACAAACATGCTTCACAAAGGCTCTCATTCTTCTGTATAGCTAAGATAACAATGATCTACTTCTACGAGCCATCGAGGCATCGGATTCACATATTCACAATTTGATATTGATCACGACACAGCCGGCGATATCCGCAACGGCGCTAGAGGGCCGCTCCTCGTTTCCCTCGGGAGTCGGATGGGCCGCTGCAGGAAACGCCCGCCCAGTCAGCTGGGTCCCTCGGTCACGATCCACTTTCTCATGCGATTAATGGCGTGCAGCACATTTGATGATCCTGAAACCCTGCACGAAATTGGTCGCGCAACACACCACCAGAATAATTGATAGGCCCAGGAAGAGGAGTTGGGTTTCTTCTTCTGCATGATCTGTCTTTATATCATAGCCCTGCTTCCACCCTCGGTCACTTTCCGTATAAACCACTGCACATGTTCTGCAGCCACAACGCGATTCGCTACACATCCTGGACTATTCACCGACTCAGGATCCCCTTCTAGGCACGGAACCCATTGAACTACTTGACCTAGGACTCCCTGCTACACTTCACAACGAGGGGTACAACAGGAGCACCCCGCAGAACAGGAGGAGAAGGGAGAAGCTCGAACGACTCCTCGAGGACGACATTATGAAGTTCTCTCACAGCATCCAGTTCAATGCTGTGCCAGACTGGAGCAGTCACTACATAAATTACAGCAACCTCAAGAAGCTGTAAGTCTCGGCTACCACGCTCCACCGGCCGGAATGCTGACCTTCCCGCAGTATCTACTCAATCGAAAAGCAGATCCACCAACAGCGTCAACCCGCTGACGATGCCGAGTCTTCTCCTTTGCTCAACGGAAGTGTAGATGACCCGGACAAGATTTTCATCAAGGCTCTGGATCATGATCTGGAAAAGATATGCTCATTCTACCAGTTGAAAGAGTTGGAGATCTACGGCGAGGTTGACGCGCTTTTGACCGACGAGGGAAATTTCGATGCCGAACATGACGGAGTTGATGGATCTGAGAGTGCCGCACGCCGACCGAGCATGCTGTCGAAGGGCAGGCAATCTAGTGTGTTCATGAGCTTCGTATCAGGGGCCAGGAAAAGGCGAGCTAGTACGCTCAGCAGTAATAAGGGACCAATACCAGAGGGCGATGAAAGTGATAATGAGGATTTACTCGACGAGAGATCTGCTTTGAAGAAGCCAAAGTCAAACGCCGCCATGAGTGGCACGAGTGGAGCAAACGGCGGAGCGGACTCGGAGAGAAGAGGAAGTCATAGTTACGAGGACTATGCGGAACAGGCCATGTCTGCTCTCTACGATGAAGGCATCACTCTTAAGAAGCGAGCAGTCAGTCTCTTTGTCAGTCTTACCGAGCTTCGATCCTTCATTCAGCTTAACCGGACCGGTTTCAACAAGGTCTTGAAGAAATACGACAAGATCCTGGACCGCAAACTGAAGAGCTCATATGTCAGCCAATATGTCGATCCAGCATATCCATTTCAGGACACGACCATGGACAGGTTGAACGAGAACATTCGCAAAATTGAGCATGCGTATGCGGACGTGGTCACCAAGGGAGATATGGAAAAGGCTCGTCAGGAGCTGAGGCTGCATCTGAGAGAGCACGTCGTATGGGAGCGAAACACCGTTTGGCGCGAAATGATTGGTATCGAAAGAAAAGCGCAAGCCGCCAACATGGGCATCCGACAGACTATGCTCGGTCACGACACAGATCCACGAAAAGCAAGATTACAGGGCGATGAGCCCGAGACCGCCACGAAAGAGGTCACGACCCCGATTGGCAAATACAGATGTCCGAGGTTTTTGCTCACCAGTACCTTTTATATTCTTCTGGCCATTATTGCAATCTTTGTGGTTTTGCTCGTCGTACCAATTATGGACGTCCCAGAGGAGCAAAACTGTCTGGCCATGGTCATCTTTGTCAGTTTGCTGTGGGCAACCGAGGCGATCCCTTTGTTCGTCACGTCCATGATGGTTCCTTTCCTGGTTGTTGTTCTACGAGTCGTCCGCTCAGATCAGCTACCGCACAACCGCCTGGAGTCCAAGGCGGCAGCTTCATACGTCTTTGGAGCAATGTGGACGCCCGTCATCATGCTGCTTCTCGGCGGTTTCACCATAGCTGCTGCTCTTTCCAAGTACAACATCGCCAAGATGATGGCTACTTTTGTTCTGAGCAAGGCTGGCACGAAGCCTAGGACCGTTCTCATCACGTCCATGTTTGTTGCCATGTTTGCGTCCATGTGGATCTCGAACGTTGCTGCGCCAGTTCTTTGCTTCTCCATCGTTCAACCAATTCTGCGAAACCTTCCTGCGGACTCAGACATGACCAAGGCGCTATTGCTTGGAATCGCATTGTCGTCGAACATCGGTGGAGCTGCATCTCCAATCGCTTCACCACAGAATCTGATCGCTCTTCAGAACATGTCTCCTGCTCCTGGATGGGGTGTCTGGTTCTTCATCGCGCTGCCAGTCTGCATCATCTCCATCTTACTCATTTGGGCGCTGCTACTGGTCACCTTCCGCCCTGGACGCAACACAACAATCGTCCCGATCCGTGCTATGAAGGACAAATTCACCGGCATTCAGTGGTTCATCACCGTCGTCACCCTTGCCACTATTATTCTCTGGTGTGTAAGCCATCAACTCGAGCCGGTATTTGGAGACATGGGTGTCGTTGCAATTATTCCTATTGTTCTCTTCTTCGGTACTGGTATCTTGACAAAGGAGGACTTCAACAACTTCCTCTGGACTATCATCATTCTTGCAGCAGGCGGTCTTGCACTCGGAAAGGCCGTGAATTCGTCTGGTCTCCTCCACACCATCGCCGAAGCCATCACGACACGCGTCGAGCACCTCAGCTTGTACAGCGTGTTGCTGGTATTCACTGCTCTGATCTCGGTGGTAGCCACGTTCATCAGTCACACAGTCGCAGCTCTGATTGTGCTTCCACTTGTTCAGCAAGTCGGTCAAGGTATGGCAGAGCCACATCCAAATCTTCTGGTAATGGGTAGTGTTCTCATGGCTTCTGCGGCCATGGGTCTGCCTACCAGTGGATTCCCAAACATGAGTAAGTCTTCCATGCATCTTTCAAGACAATCATTCCTCTAACATGTTTACAGCTGCCATAATGATGGAAGACCCACAGACTGGTCAGAGATACTTGCAAGTTCGTCATTTCTTGACAAGGGGTATCCCGGCGACTATCATGACTTGGGTCGTTGTGGTTACGTTGGGCTACGGACTAATGTTGGCTGTTGGGTTTTAGAGGTCTAGACGCGATCCACATAATCATACACTGCATGTTATATCTATGTGTTTGTCAGAGTCTATCTCAAGTACTACCTTGGCTCGTGCCGACATCTTCGTTGTTATCGACTTAAGCGAGTTGCTTGGCGGTGAAGATTGAACCGACATGCTGGTTCACCGCGGAGACAGATCGGTTTACGGGAATGCCCGATTGACTCCACCCCATTTGATATCGAAAGCAGCTTGTCTAGGGCCCGAACCCTATATTCGGGCCGTGATAATAAATAATGATGAGTGAGTGAGTGGGTTTTATTTTATCCATTATCAGTTGTCTCTGCCGATACCGGGTAAAGGCTAAAGCACCTCATCCAGATGTCTTGGCGGTGACATGCTGCAGCATCGATTCTGCCCTTAAGCGACCTGTCACGAGGGCGATATCAATATCAATCGAGTTCAGGCATCCAGTGACATTCGATCGGCTTACTAGAAGGGGCCGGATTTGTTGGTCGATTGGAGTACTTGAAGTGGTCGCATCATCGTCGCTGGATCGACTTGTACTCAATTAACTTCGATTCTATAGCCGACATCGACATCGCACCACATAAATTCTATAAAACTACTCCCATGTTCAGCCGGGGAGTCGGAGCAGCGGTCTACAAGCAGACTTTATCGCATAGAACATCCTCAATTGCACCTCTACTTCTTGGAACAAGGTCAA